>PVMK01119980.1_pt1 | contig 46584 bp, 48 predicted proteins | sample 1853481 | NCBI WGS metagenome assembly PVMK01 (sample SAMN08533507, study PRJNA380276) | Marine sediment metagenome, whole genome shotgun sequencing project.
TGTGAACTCTTTCACTTGTATTGGTTGTGGTTCGGTGAAACGATGACGGGTAGCTGCGTTGCTGACGTTGGGAAGCAGCCAGCTTCTCGGTGGTGAGGTCCCGGTTGTCAAGGGGTGTGCCGATGGGTCTCAGGCCCACGATTCTGATGCTCCGGTTGGGGATTGTGATTGCGGCATCGTTGTTGGCCGCTGGGTGTTCTACCGACACGACGCATGGGGCGAGCGCAAGCGGCGATGGGTCCTCGCCTTTGCATTGGGAGCAGTGCCTTGACAATGCGGGCTTTGGCAATGCGGAGTGTGCCATGCTCACGGTGCCCCTTGATCACGACGACCCAGACGCAGGAACGATCGATCTGGCGCTCGCACGTCGAAGGGCGGAGGAACCTGACGAACGCATCGGTGTGCTTCTGTACAACCCCGGTGGACCAGCCGCCTCAGGTACCGACCATGTGCTCCACAAGTGGTGGAGCGATATCTTCAGCCGTGACTTGGCTCAACGATTCGACATCGTTTCGTGGGACCCGCGCGGGGTCTACGGATCGTTCATCGACAAAGGGACGGAAGTGTTCTGCGGCGAGGAACCTTCTTTGGTTGGCCTTCTCGATCCGACTCCAGAGACCGTTGAAGAGGCCGAGCAGATCGAAAAGCAGTATCGCGAGTTCATCGGCGCATGTGTGGAGACGTCGGGTCATCTCCTTCCACACTTGTCGACGGTTTCGACCGCCCGAGATATGGATCTGATTCGCGAAGCGCTCGGCGAGGAACAGATCAGCTATCTCGGTCAGTCATACGGGGCTGGTCTGGGAGCCGTGTATACAACGCTGTTCCCGGACCGAGCGCGGGCAGCGGTGCTCGATGGCGCATTCACATTCACCGAACAGTTCAACAATCCCTTCGAACCCTACGAAGCCGCCGACAAGGCACTGCAAGAAGCCCTCGAACAGTGCGCTGCCGACATCGAGTGTCCCTTCCACAGTGACGGCGACCCGTTCTCTGCGTTCGACGATCTCATGGAAAGCCTCGACGCCACACCACTCATCGTGAACGACCCGGAAATCATGGAGGACGACTTCGAAGTGGGACTGGCAGACGCCCTCTTCGCCGTACGCATCGGCCTATACATCGAGGAGTGGTGGCCCGATGTGATGCAGACACTCGCTGATGCACGCGACGGTGACGGCTCCAGGCTGACGCCTCTCCGAGGGATGCTCACGTATGCTCCAAGGACTGACCTAGCGATGGAGTGCCTCGACTTTCCCCGCCGACCAGCAGTGCCAGCAGAAACACGCGTCGCAGGACTACCGGAAGATGCTCCGCGACTGGCCCGATTCCACGGGTATAGGATCGACGCGTGCACCCTGTGGCCGGTCGAACCTGATCCGCCTCCTCCGCTCACAGCCGCAGGGGCCGGACCGATCCTATTGATCGGGACCACCGGCGACGTAGCAACAACGCTCGCCATGGCACGAGAACTTGCCGCCGAGCTCGACGACGGCGTGCTGCTGATAGTCGAACGAAACGCACACACCGGCTACGCGCCAAGTCACCAGGGAAGCGCCGTCAAGGACACCCAGTGCGTCACCTCAACAGTCGACAACTACCTCATCAATCTCATAACACCTGCCAACGAATCAGTCTGCACACACGGCAACCCCACGCTCAAACCACCCAAGTGATACCCCGCCCATAACGGCACATATGCGCTCCCACTGGGCCGAGCATGTTGCCGGATATGCGTGGCTGGACAAGCGACGATTTCCAAGCGATCGCAGCCGGACAGTGTTGATAATCGTGCCGGGAGCGCTGCAGCGAGGACGATGCGACAATGTCGTGGTGAATGGAAGAATCCTGAGCGCCGATGACAGGGCGACGTGGCGGCGCTGGCTTACGGCGAACTATCAGACCAAGGACGAGATCTGGCTTCAGTACCACCGTGCGCACACGGGAAAGCCGAGGGTCGCCTACAACGACGCTGTCGAGGAGGCGCTCTGCTTCGGCTGGATCGATAGCATCGTGAAGTCCATCGATGAAGACAGGTATGCACAGCGGTTCACTCCGCGGCGGGTCCGAAGCAGGTATTCGCAAGCCAACAAGGAGCGATTGCGGCGGCTCATCGACCGGGGTCGGGTCATGCCAGAGATCACAGAGCAGGTCATGGATGTTCTCGACGAACCGTTCGTTGTGCCACCAGACATTGAGGCGGCACTTCGCGTTGACCCGGTCGTATGGCAAAACTTCACGGCGTACTCGGACGCTTACCAGCGAATCCGGATCGCCTATGTCGACTCTGCACGCAATCAGCAAGGCGAGTTCGACAAGCGTCTTGCAAATCTCCTTCGCAAGACAGCGGCAGACTCCCAGTTCGGATTCGGTATCGAGTCGTACTACTAGTCCGGAACACCTTGCCACACTTGCGCTGACAGCCCGCAGCCCCCGCCCATAACGGCACATATGGGCGCTGCTACGTCACGGTCAAGGGTTCAGATACCGTCGCTCTTGACGAAGCCTCGAATGGCCGTCTCAGCGTCCTTTGAGATGCTGTCCGGCCATCCGGCCTCGTCTTCCGCATCTAGCTGCGGCATCCATATCCCAGCCGGTGGACGCGCACGATCCCTAGCTCTGAAGAGCTGCTGAACAATCTGGTAGAAGCGTTGATGCGATATCCCGAGCCGACGAGCAGCTTCGGTACCGTGGATCGGATCGGAGCCGTTGAGGCCCGTGGGGGCGAGGAGCATGTCGAGACGCTCACCATGCTGCCCCGAGATCGCTTCGACATACTGAGCAACCGCAGCGAGCAACGAGAGCTTCGCCTGTGCATCAACGGCATCTCGAAGTCCGGTCCGCACACGAGCGGGGGAGGCGGGAAGAACTCAGTCCAGCCCGAAGAGTCCCGACACCGGCAACCATCCCGAGCCCGCTCCCGCCCAGATGAACTGGCTGTCGGCCGCTCCCTGGGTCAACGTGTGGCGGAAGTAGAAGGTCAGGTCCGACGGCCGGAATATGGCAGGCGTGTCGATTTGGTCAATGATCCCCCAGTCCCCCGACACGAACCGGTCGTTGGGGTCACCAAAGAAGATCTCGTCCGACGCAACGCCGGTGTCCAGGGTGTTTCTCCAATAGAAGAACCCGGTGCTCTCTCTATGCAGGCCCACCTCGTCTATTCCATCTCCATCCCAGTCCCCGGCCACCGGTTTGTCTCCCGGGTTGCCGAACAAGAACGAGATCTGGGCCGCACCCATAGGAGACCCAGTGCAGGTAATGGTGAAGAGGTAGAACATCTGCTGTGACGGTCGATATATCCCAAGATTGTCGTCCCCATCCCCGTCCCAGTCTCCCGACAACGGCACGTCTTCTGGATCTCCGGCGAAGCACTCGTCATCCGCCGGGCCCTGCGTGTTGGAGTTGCGGGCGTAGAAGAAGCCATCGGATTGTCTGTACATACCAGGGGTGGAATCACCGTCGAAGTCCCAGTCTCCTGAGACGGGCAAATCGACGGGATTGCCGTAGAAGAAAGAGGTCACGACACCGTCCGAATTACGCAGGTGCCACATCCCCTGGGAGGTGTCGACCAGACCCACATTGGTGCCGGCCGCCAGCTCGAAGGCGCCGATGTCGCATCCCGTGTTCTGGGGCCGCGCAACGTTCCGGGCGTCCGTGGCCACGGCACACGAAACTGGCGGGATGACATCGAGTGCCGGGCTGCCATCAAGTAGAGCATGGGTATCAGGGCTGCCGTTGTCCTGCAGGGGACCAAGTTTGGGGTCTATGTTCACTTGATCTGTGGCACCGGGCACGAAAGCGGCACAGTCGGTGGTGTTGCCGATGAGGTTGTAGCCGGCGCTCGTCGCCGCTGTCTCGCAGTCGGGACCGATGGACGCGATGTTTCCGGCCACGATCGTCGCTTCGAGGGTCAGGTTGGCGAAGTTTCGGAAACCGCCGCCATTGCTGGCAGCGGTGTTGTCGCTGAAGGTGGCGTTGGTCGATGTCACTGAAGAGCTGACTGTGTTGTACAACCCCCCGCCGGCACCTGCCGAGTTACCGCTGATGGTGACGTTGGATAGACCGACGGTGCTAGAAGCGCCGTGGCTGTAGATTCCGCCGCCCAAGAAAGTCGAATCGTTCCCACTGACCGTGCTGGCAGAGGCGAAGATCGCCCCGTTGAGGTTGTAGATGCCTCCCCCAGAGCTCGTCGCCGTGTTCGGACCCACAGTGCTATCGGCGATCGTCACTGTTCCGCCGTCGTTGTAGATCCCGCCACCATTCCTGGCCGTATTGGGGTTGCCGACGGTGCTACCACCATTGATGGTCATCGTGCCACCGTCGTTGAAGATGCCTCCGCCGCCGACAGAGGCCGAGCCGGCGACTCCGCTTGACCCCAGACCGACGCCGGTTCCAGGAGCACCTCCCACACCCTCCGCCGCGTTGTTTAGGACGACGGTGTCCGTCAGCGTTACGGTGCCACCGCTGTTGAAGACGCCACCACCGTCTCCGCCATCACCACCGTCGCCCCCGAAAAAGCTCCCGGGACCTTCGGCGTTCTCTCCCGCCCCGCCATTCCCGACATCCCCTCCCCCGATCTCCGAGGCGGTGGCAACCACCACGCCGGCGGCAGCGTTATACAGGTTGCCGCCGTGACCCCCGTTGCCGCCGTCCCCACCGTTACAACTGCTGAAGCAGAGGAACGGTGTACCGCCGTTGCCGGCCTTGTTGTTGCTTAGCTCGGTGTCAGTCATGGTCAGGGTTCCCGAGTTGTAAATGGCACCACCGTGTCCACCGGCAGTTCCAAGGAAGCTCGAGCCGGCGATGTTGTTGATGACACGAACGCCATCGAGCGTCAAAGTGCCGGCGTTGAAGATGCCTCCACCCGAGCCGCGGGGCCTACCGTCCACCAGAATGATGTCGCTGACAGTGGCGGTGGCACCCGTGAGCACGTGGAACAAGCGACCGTTCAGCCCACCGCCGGCCCTGACGACCACCTGGCTGCCCTGGATGGCCACCGGATTGGTGATGTCGAGGTCACCGATGGCTGCCACGTCATCGTCCGATAACCCAGCGCTGATCGTCAGCGTGTAATCGCCGCCCAATTGCGGCACCACAATGGTGTCCTGCATGGCGTCGCCGTTGGCGGCGATGACGGCTTCACGCAGCGAGCAATCCCCGACGACGCAAGCTCCGGGTGTCGGGTCGTCGGTACGGGTCACAGTGAAGGTCTGTGCGGCGGCTACCGGAGCAGCCGCGGCGACAAGCACCGCCGTCATCAGAGCCAAGACAAATCCCACCGTGGACAAACGACGATTCTTAACAGCAATCACGATGCCTCCGTCTTCTTCCTCGATACGCGTTCGCGCCCGTCTCTCAAGACACTACACCTAAGCCTCTGGCCGCGTCGAGTCGTTGAAAGCGAGATACCTATGCATGGCCTCTGCTCGTGGCCGGCAGACCATGTCACGGAGCGGCAGGCGCCTGCAATTCGCAGGTCCTCCACGAAGCAGACTCCCTAACCGTGGCCTTCGACGCCGCCGCAGAGGGTACCGATCCAGCCGTGGGCTCTCCAACCAACACGTCGCTACCGCAACAGGATCAGGAATCCGAACCTGGCGCCGCTGATGAGACCCAGGAAGCGACACAAGGCGACTCTGTATCGGCCGACTCCCAAACTGGCGATACAGGGGGCATCAATACTGTCCTTGTCGCCGCCGTCTTGTTGACAGCCGTTCTGGTTGGCGTCGTCACGGTGCGAGCTTGGAGAAATCGAGCTAACCGGAGTCGTGCCTAACCCACTCACTCGACGAGATGGCCAAAGCTTCCCCAGATTCAGCATCCCCTGAAGAGCAACACCCGCCCATAACGGCACATATGGGCGGCTATCACAACCAATCCCGCCACCTACGATTGCACCCACGACACGTACGAGATAGCCCGCCGTCACGCCGGTTGAAGAACTTCTCCCGATCCTCAAACGACTCGCCACACTTATGGCAAGCCTTCAACACCCACCGCTGCTTCGGCTTATACCTCTCACGCCGATACTGAGCAAAGCAACCGTGGCACCAGCGCTGATACCCGCCAGCAGCAGGATCCCGACCACCCTCCAATCGTCCGAACAGTGACACAGGCACCCACTCCCCACATCTCGAGCAATCCAAGAGCCCATGCTTCACCTTACGCATTTACCACTATCACCATAGGTGAAATAAACTTTCAGTAAGCGGGGTAAGATGGAACGCTTTGTTCAAAAAAATGGCGGCATAACACCGGATCCATCGCCGATGATTGGGTTCGGCTGTCTAGTGCACCCCTGTGCACCCCTACTTCATAAACCTCCCATGTGAGGGGTCTGTATTGGGACTTTGCAAAGTAGGGGTGCATGGGGGTGCATGGATTCGGTGTGAGGCGTTGCGGCGTATGGCCTTTCTCCGTTTTCATCGTTGCGTGCCTGTTTCGTCGTTTGGGAAGGCGAATCCCTTGTAGGTGGGTCCTCGGCCTCCTGAGTGTGCGTATCCGGCTGATTTGAGTCGGCGGTTGATCTCTTGTCCGGAGCGTCGTTTCCCGAGTGTTTGCTCTGTCCAGTCGCCCCATCTGCGGTTGACGTCGGCGGCTTTGACGAAGAGGCCTTTCCCGGTCTTGACGCCTTCGTGTTCGAAGAATTGCTCCGTGAGGTCTTGGGATGCTTTGTAGGCGTTGGTTGCTTTGGTTACGGCTTCGGGTTCGCTGAGGCCTTCCTCGCCCCAGGCGAGTGCGCCTTGGATGATCCAGAGGAGGATGCCTTCGAGTTCGAGTTCGAGTTTCTCGGATAGTTCTGGGTCTGCGTCCTTTGCGAGGAAGTGGGCGGGCCAGTCCATGACTCGTACTCGTCTCCATACACCGTGGCCCATGTCTTCGACTTCTGGGAGTTCGTTGGTTTGGAGCCACAGTGAGTGTGTTGGCCAGAACTTCCAAGGGTTCTCGTACATGCGGCGGGCTTGGAGTTGGTCGCCGCCGGTGAGTTCTTTGACTTGTGCTTCGGCAAGTCTTGCTCCGTGGTCTGTTTCGGCTGCGACTGCGAGCCGTTTGCGGAATAGTGCTGCCTTTTCGGTGGGGTGTCTGTCGCCCTTCAAGGTGACGAGGAGTGACTTGTCGGGTACCACGAAGTACGGGCCGAATGTCTTGGCGAGGGCTCCGATGGCTGTGCCTTTGCCGTTGCCACCGTCTCCGTAAATCAGGACAAGGAGGTGTTCTCTGACGGCTCCGACGGATGCTTCGCCGACGATGCGCTGGAAGTAGCGGCGCACCTCGAGGTTTGGGAGCCATTGTTCCAGTGCTTGTTCCCAGGTGGGTGCTGTTGCTTGTGGGTTCCACTTCACGTCGGAGTGGAGCGTCATGAGCTTGGCGGGGTCAGGTTCGTGGAATGTGCCGGTCTCGAGGTTGATCCATCCGTTGCCGACTCCCATTGCCCAGTGGTCGGTGTCGAAGTCGATGTGGCTGGTGATGATGCCTGGGATACCTTTGGCGAGCTTCACCATTGCATCGAGTCTTGATCGGTTGGCTGATTGTCTTGCCCAGGCGGTAGCGGCCGCTCGTTCCTTTTCGTTGCTGCTGGTGATCTCGGTCTTCGATAGTTCATAGAAGAGGCGCTTGGATACGTCTTTGGCGAGTTCTGTCACGAGTACGGCGTCTGGATCTGTTTCCCATTTGAGGCCGTTCCAGACGAACCATTGGCGCCATGCGGCGACGTATCGGATGCGGTCACGGTGTAGGTGCGTGAGGCGTTCTGAATTGTCGGCGTCTGTGTGCTTCAGGCCGTTTGGGAAGAGGTCGATGTCGTCATCGTGTGTGGGTTCGGGGGTGGATGGTGGGTCGAAGATGTTGCCGCCGGGTGAGTACCGCTGGTTGGTTTTCTCGGCTGGTTCCCCTTCGGTTGGTTGCCAGATGGGTGCGGCATTGACGAGGGTGTCGAGTTCCTCGACGGTGTGGCCGGCTTCGATCCAGTCGGTGATGTCTCCGCCGGCATCGAGTCCTGGGAGCTCAACAACCTTCACTGACCTCGAGATCGGCTGCAGAGTGGCAGCGACCTTCTTGGCCCTCACTCGCCCTGCCCGGTCATTGTCGAACAGGACGACATTGTCTTTGCCTGCGAGCGGCGTGTAATCAACGTTGAGGCATGCCTCGGCTCCGAAGGGGTTCGTAGTTGCGAGCCTTCCCAGGCCGGCGAGGGTGTCACAGTCCTGTTCGCCTTCGGGGATGTATACGGACTCGCCGTTTGAGTTTGTGATCTGGTCGAGGTTGTAGAGGTACTTGTCGCCGTCCCAGTGCATGAGGGCTCCTCCCCTGCCCGACGTGTCCATCGTGTATGGGATCCCGATGCTCTTACCTGACGCTTTTCGGGATATGCCGATGCAGTGGGAACGGGTGCCGTCTGCTTCCGGATATGCGTGGATGCGTTCATGTCCTGTGACTTTCGCAACCCACTTCGCCTGCTTCCTGTCGGCGGTTCGTGTTCCGACAAACTTCACCTTGTCGACGGTGTCCTTGTTGACTCGCATGTCGGCCTTCGACAGCCCAACGGCATCAAGCACCGCTTCGTAGCACTTTCCGTGCTGTGAGAAGCAGTAGGCGATGATCTCTCCTGTGTCACCGATCGAAATCGAAAGAGATGGATCATTGTCTCCGTGGGCGTGGCCGGCGAGTGGGCAGGACGCCTTGTAGCCGCCTTTCGCCTTCTTGACGTGATCGAGCTTGGAGAGGAGGAGATCGAGTGCCTCGTCAGAGTTCATGCTCGCCCGCCAGCTCGAGGAACTCATTAGATGTCATCCACAGAGCGAGTTCATGGGCAACGCTGATCTGGTAGTCGAGCACCTGAGGGTCGGCATCAGCGTCGATGCCCTCTATGTGCATTGCCCAGTTCATCGTCCGACGCGCCAGGCGGTGCAACTCGTCGGCGAGCATCAGCTGCACATCACCGTCGGTGAACAGGATCTTCACGAACCGGTAACCGTCTGGGGCGGTCACAAGGTCCACGTTGGAGATGTCGGACGCTTTCGGGATCCTCATTGGGTTACCTCGACTCCTGTTTCCACGTCAGTCCGTTCGTCTATCGCCGCAAGAATCAGGCCGTCTACCCATGCTTCTGGGATCAGGATTCGGCCGGCAACTGTTATGGATGGGATCTCCCCGGTTCGGATGCCTCGATACATAGAGGATTTGGAGAGGGGCACCCGTTGCATTGTCTCAGGGACTGTGAAGAGGCGGTTCATTCGGCGCCTGCCTCGGCCATAGCCTGCAGAGCCTCGGCGTACTTCGCTGCAAACGTCGGGTCCGGTCGAATATCGCGACCCTGCTCGAACTTGGCGATGAGCTCCCTGGAGGCACCTATCGCGTCGGCTACCTGTTTCTGGGAGAGTCCGGCTTGTTTGCGGATCGCCCTTCGGTATGCCGGCGAGGGAAGGTCGGGGCGCTCTTCGATTGCTTCCTCGATTGCGGATTGAATCCTTGCCATGCCGATATTGTACCCTAGGATGGATTACATCGGTAGCACCCACTAGGGGGGACTTCTACGCCGTACTACCTAGGTAGTTGCACTTCGAGAGTATCCACGGTACAGTGTCGGTACGCACAAAGGGACAGCTCATGACATGGCAACGCCGCAAAGCTGGATCGAAGCGACGCTGGTACGACTTCGCCCGCACCGCTGACGCGATTCTGGATACTGCCTCCTACGAGTACAGAGTCAAACCCGGTTCGAAGAATCTATCCGCTATGCCAGGGAACGCCTTCTTCTGGGTGCGAATAGACGATGAGCCATCACCCGGGTACACGACATCCGTGCATCTGAAGCACACATCCAAGGGACCCCGCATCAACTTCGTAGGCGTTGGGCTGACTCCCACACCTCTCGACGAACTCGCCCTCGCCGAGGACGGCCCTCCGTGGTACTCAGACATTCCCACGGCCGGCCAGAACGAAGCCGGGATCAATGCCAAAATACTGAAATCTCTTTCCCTGACTCGAATACGGAGAGCCCTTTCCAAGGAACTCGCAACCATGCAGGGATACGACGACGCATCAATCAGCCTGGCTGCTGGACGGATAGTCAAGGATCTGGGGCGCTCCCGCCGCCAGACGCTTACACCTGTGTTCTTGGCACGGCTCGCTGCCGCCTACGTCAGCGCTGTGAAGCTGACCGGTGGATACAAGGTGTACGAAGAACTCGGCGAGGATCTCAAGTACGAACCGGAGACGTTGCGCTCCTATGTGAAACTGCTGCGCAAAGAGGGATACCTCACAGAAGGCTCCCGTGGCATCGCCAGCGGTGACCTCACAGACAAGACAACCGACATACTCCGAGCTGAGGGATTGCTGTAATGGGACGCAGAGCATCAGGTTCCGTGTACCTCCGCAGGGACGAATACCGGGTGGCGATCACCGAGAACGGCAAGCGAGTAGTTCTGCCCGACAGGTTCCCGAATACCTCGGATGGCCGACAGGCTGCTGAGGACTTGAGGGACGAAGTACGGATCGCTCGCAACCGTGGAACGTGGGAATCCCCCACCCAGGTAACCGTTGCGGACTTTGTGCCGGCGTTCCTAGATGCCAAACGTATGCAGGTGCGTCCGAACACGCTGTCTGAGTATGCGAGGGCAACAGCCCGTCACATAGTGCCACGGCTGGGATCAACGAAGCTGAACGAGCTGACAGCGACACTTATACGACGTTTCTACGCTCAACTGCTGGACTCGGGACTGTCACCAAAGACAGTCAGGAACGTGGCCTCAGCGCTGCGTCAACTCCTCCAGGTAGCAGTCACAGATCGGGTGATCGACGCAAACCCGTCCGTAGGTGTCGAACTGCCTCGGGTGACGAAACCACCCATACAAGTGTGGACACCTGAACAGACCCGCCACTTCATTTCGACCGTTCCGGCACCGTTGTCGACCATTGCTGTGGTCATGGCCACAACTGGTATGCGCCGATCCGAGATCCTCGGCCTCACATGGCCAGCCATCGACCTCGACAGGGCATCGCTCTCAGTAACTGCAACCGTCGTGAACGTCGACAACGTGCCGGTGTTTCGCCCCATGGAAGGCAAGACGGCAGGTTCCCTGCGCACCATTGCCCTCGACGACTACACCATTGAACATCTGCGAGGCCACAAGACGCAACAAGCGAAACAGCGTCTGTTGGTGGGTGAGTTGTGGCGTTCAGCTCAGCCCGAGTTCGTGTTCAATGTTTCCACGCGCAAGAGACCATGAAACAACGAGCCCGGCGGCTGGCTAGTGCTTGTTCGAGGCCGAGATCGTGCGGACGGGGAAGACGGGCACTCGCTTGCGATGCCATTCGGTTGTTGCCGCTCCCTTTGCCTTTCTCTTCGGTGGTGCAGCAGTGCCGCCACCTCGCCGATTACTGATGCCACGGTTGTGGCGTAGCGGTCGGCGCGTTCAGCGGTACGCATCTTCGCCCTTTCAACTGACTCACGATTCGCCTGCGCCGTCATGACAAGATAATTGGAGATTCCTCCGACCGCCGCACCGAGCAGTGCAGCCAGCGCAGGAACCCAGAGATCGGTGCTCATCTTCTCTCCATGATCGACACCGATACCGTAGTCCCTGTCTAACGCGAAATGGTTGCAGTTGGGTTGCAGTCGGTGCTTTGAACCTCAACGCAATACACTGGAAACCCTTGCGTACCACGCATGCGGGTGTGGCGGAATTGGCATGACGCGCCAGGTTTAGGACCTGGTGTCGAGAGACGTCCCGGTTCGAGTCCGGGCACCCGCACCGATCATGGCGGCATGGATAACACCCAGCCATTCGTGCATCGACACGCCGCTAACCTGTCGGTATGCTCCGAAAGGCTGGGTTCGTGGAACATCCTGTGCATCCGGCGATCGAACCCATTGCGTTCCTTCTGGGCACCTGGTCAGGAAGCGGAACTGGCAATTACCCCACGATCGAACCGTTCGTCTACGAGGAGACGGTCACCTTCGAACAGTTCGGCAAGCCATTCATTGCGTATACGCAGCGGACGCGAGGAGCCGATGGCTCTCCGCTTCACACGGAAGCCGGGTACATCCGGGCGACCGATGACGGCCAGCTGGAGCTCGTTATTTCACAACCCTCGGGGATCACCGAGATCCACACGGGAACAAGGGACGGCTCGCGGCTTGAGTTCACGAGCGTCTCGGTATCGCTCAGCCCAACGGCCAAACAGGTCGATCGCGTGGGCCGAGTTATCGAGGTCGCGGAGGACATCATGACCAACGAACTGACGATGTCCGCCGTTGGAGAACCGTACCAGTGGCACCTCGGGGCCACGCTCCGCTTGATCTAGCAGCATTGAGCGCGAGAGAACCCGGAGCGTCTTCGGCATTTTGCCGTCGCACGGGACCTACGTGTGAAGCTCCGGGTTCCGGTGGTCCAAGTTGAAGTCGCCACCTGCCTCAATGAGGAGTGCGACCTCGCTGGTACACAGCTGGTCGCGCTAGCGCTCGACCACCTCCGGGGTCCTACAAATACATTCAGACATTCTTGGACCACCTCCTTTCTCCGTCCGGCCATATTGGCATGGAATCGGCCGTTTGTCACCCCTTGTATCGTGCCACCCTCACGAGAGGAGATTCTGTGAACAGCAGAATGAAGGTGGAGCCTTGAGCACCGACATCAGATCCGCTGTCACGCGCGCTCTGATGGAAGCGAACGCCCGGTTCTCCAGGATGGAGTGTGACCCCGCCCTCGCGGACACAGCGCAGTTCTGCGAGCACTACGGAATACCACTCAAACAATCAGCCAACGCGATCGTTCTTGCCTCCAAACGACCCTCCGGCATCCACGCGATGTTCCTCGTACTCGCAACAACGAGGCTCGACGCGAATCGTATGGGGAGACAACTCATGGAGGTGAAGAAGGTCTCGTTTGCCTCTGCTGACGTGACAGCGGAAGTTACCGGAATGGTCCTCGGGGGCGTCACACCCTTTGGTCGGCCACCGGGCCTTCCGTTGTTCGTCGATGCCGCGGTACTGGAGCCAGAGTGGGTCATCGTCGGAGGCGGTTCTCGCGATATGAAGATCAAGGTCAACCCAGAAGTCTTCGAGCGTCTCGAAGGGACTCAGGTCATCGAAGGCCTCGCTACCTAGACAGCACCGCAGCAAGTTCCCGGAGAGCAAGTGCTCGGTGTGAAATCTTGTTCTTCTCATCAGTGGGAATCTCGGCAAGCGTGAGACTGCCAACCTCGAAAACTGGGTCGTAGCCGAACCCTCCGTCACCACGACGCTCCCTTGTGATCGTTCCCTCGAGGATCCCCTCCACGACAAGCTCGTCACCCGATGGGAGTACGAGGGCAACCGCTGTGCGGAACTGTGCCTGTCTATCGTCGAAGCCGGACATGTCGAAGAGCAGCTGTGTGACGTTGTCGTGATATGTCGCGTTCTCCCCTGCATACCTCGCCGTCCGAACGCCAGGTTCACCCGAGAGTGCGTCAACCTCGAGTCCTGTGTCATCGGCGATTGCGGCGTGACCAGTGGCCGTCGCCACCGCGTGTGCCTTCAACAGCGCATTTGCCTGCAACGTGAGACCGACCTCCTCGACATCGTCCCACTGGTGCCCAGTGATGATCCCGATCGGGGGGTCGAGCAGGGAGAGAACCGCCTCGACTTCGGCGATCTTGTCGGGGTTCTTCGACGCCACAACAACGCCATGGGGCCGCTTCATGCTCTCGATTCCTTCTGCATGGCGACCAGCGTGTCGATCCCGGCTGCGGCATAGTCAAGCATCGTGTCGAGCTGTGCCCTTGTGTAGGGCTCACCCTCTGCAGTGCCCTGTACTTCGATGAGACTGCCGTCGCCGGTCATCACCACATTGGCGTCCACATCTGCAGCCACATCCTCCGTGTACTCAAGGTCGAGCATTGGCACACCGTCGAGGACCCCGACAGAGATCGCAGCCACATTCCTCATGATCGGGTTCGTTTCCATCTTCCCCTCGGCCACCCACGTGTCGAAGGCATCCGCCAACGCGATCCATGCGCCCGTGATTGAGGCCGTGCGCGTGCCTCCGTCGGCCTGAAGCACATCGCAGTCGATGCGAGCGGTGAGAGGGCCCATCGCCTGCATGTCCACGGCTGCGCGCAACGATCGGCCGATCAGGCGCTGAATCTCCTTTGTCCGCCCACCATTTACAGAGCTTCTTCTCACTCGCTGCGGGCTCGCCCCCGGAAGCATCGAATACTCAGCGGTCACCCAGCCGGCGCCAGACTTCTTCATCCAAGGAGGGACATCGTCGTCGAGGGATACCGTGCACAGCACGCGGGTACGTCCCATCTCGATCAGCACGGATCCTGGAGTCATCTCCGTGAATCCCCGTGTGATCTTCACGGTTCTCAGCTCATCGTTCGCCCTGTCAGTTCTCACGGTCATGTCGCCCACCTCATATCTCGAAAACTCTTCCCGGTTCGGCATATTCGATAGGTCCGGCAGACGAGCCAGACGCCTCGTCAAGGCTCTGCTGCGGATCCATGACGGCGCCGATGTGCGTCAGGATCAATCTGTCCACTCCACCCCATGCGGCGATCTCCCCTGCCTCCCTGGCTGTGAGGTGATACGGGTACGTCCGCTCGTCACGGATGCCGACGAGCGATGCCTCGCATAGAAGTACATCAGCTCCTGTTGCCATCTCGATGAGATCGCCGCCAGGGCCGGTATCACCTGAGTATGTCAGCGACACGCCGTCTACATCGATGCGGGTTACAAGAGCTGGAACAGGATGAACCGCCTCACCGAACCGGATCTCCATGCCACCGACCGATACGACATCTCCTGGGGCGGCCTCCTCGATGTCGAGCACCATGTTGAAGATATGCTCGTCACTCGCCCGCGCAAACGCGGCAAGATGCTCAGCCGCACCCTCCGGCACATAGACCTTCACTGGCACATCTCCTGAAGGGTCCAAACGCGAGATACCCGTAGAGTCCGAAAAGATCCGAGCAATGGTCCACATGGGTGTGGGATATAACCACCGCATCGAGTTTTCCAGGGTCGACCCGCTTGGCGAGTTCCATGAACGTGCCCGTGCCCGCGTCCATCCATATGGAGACGCCCTCGCTCTCAACGAGATAACCAGATGCGGGATTCCTGCGCGACGGCGCACCAGCGGTCGATCCGAGAATCGTGAGGTTCATCTCGACCAGCCCATGATCCCCACGCCCACTCCAACAAGCACCATCCACAGGACCGCCTGGGCGGTACCAACGAGGGTTGGCATCATGAAGTTGGCGTTGAACTTCTGCCACGACCACCACGTTGTCGCGGCGAGAAAGACCACCAGTCCGACAAACAACCAAAGCGGAATGACGGGAAACGACATCAGTATGAGCAGCGCCGCAAGAATCTGAACGCCGCCACCAACGTATCCGAACAACACGCGATATGCCTCTCTGTTGTGTTCGGATCTGGCCATGTCAGCGAGTCTATTGCTCGACGGTGACCTGAACCTCTGACACTTCGCTGCCATCGATTCGATATCCCCTGAGCAGCGGTCGCTGTCCTGTTACAGGGCCGACGATGAAATGTAGCCAGTCCGGATCGGCGCCACCACCAATGTCCAGCTCAGACGGATAGGCGTCAGAGTACGGGTGGCTGTGGAACACGGCTCCGATGCTGTGCCCTAGCGACTCAGAGAGACGGATCGCACCAAACTGCTCATCTGGAGAGATCGTGAACCGATCTCCGGCACGGTCGGCGTTGCTGAGGCAGAATGTCAGCACGGGCTTACCCGCAGCGTCGAAGGCCACGAGGCCGCACGCCTCCTCGGGGAAGGCCCAGCCGGCGTGTTTGAACATGGCATCAGCAACCTGGGCCGGAACCAGAACCCGCTCGATACCCAGACTCTGATACGCATCATCGAGATCCTCAGGATGGACAATGAGACGAATGCCGTACAGGGCGAAGAACCCTGGGCTGAGGCCTCCCTCGTTGTCCACGGAGAGTCTGGAGTCGATTCCATCAGCAGAGAGCCTTGCCTTGGCTATCTCGGCGTCCGAGCGCACGTCGTAAACCGCAACAGTCGCTTCAGAGCTCACTGAGTTGCTTTCGCTCCCGCATCAGCGCCGCTTCACGTTCGAGGACAGCCAGAAAGTCCAGGGATTCCATACCCTTGAGCGTAGACACTCTGCGTCCACCGACCGGCAGTAGTGTGGAACATCCACATCAATTCGGAGCACACATGGCAAAGAGCATCGGCATCCTCACTGCAGGCGGTGACTCGCCCGGTCTCAACGCGGCGATTCGGGCGATTGGCAAGTCGGCGATCCTCGACCACGGCTGGACTGTGATCGGCTTCATGGATGGCTTCAGGGGGCTCATGCAGAACCGCTACATTCGTCTCGGTTCGGACGAGTTATCGGGGATCGTTACGAGAGGCGGAACGATTCTCGGTACCGGACGGGACAAGGTTCACAAGATGGACGTTGGTGGGGAACCGATGGACATGCGAGGAGTGATGCTCGACACGTTCGATGAGCACCAACTCGAAGCACTCGTCTGCCTCGGCGGCGGCGGCACCCAACGCAACGCTCTGCGGCTGTCCCGAAAAGGCATGCCCGTGGTAACGCTTCCCAAGACCATCGACAACGACGTATACGGAACCGATCGAAGCTTTGGATTCGATACTGCCCTCGGTATCGCGACCGAAGCAGTCGATCGGCTCCACTCCACTGCCCACAGCCACCATCGCATCATCGTCGTGGAAATCATGGGACACAATGCAGGATGGTTGACCCTTGGGGCCGGTCTCGGCGGTGGGGCAGACGTCATCATTATCCCGGAGATCCCGTATTCGATTGACCTCGTAGCCGAGTCCATCAAGAACCGCAGAACCGCTGGCAGTCCTTTCTCCGTCGTCGCCGTTGCGGAGGGCGCAATCGAGGACCGACTCGCTGTCGAACTCGGCGCACTTCAACTCGAGTATCAGGCAACGGATCGAGCAGGAAAGTCCTTGCTGAAGGCACGATCCAGGGAGCTCTTCGATGCAAGGCTATCGACCGTTGAGATCGCCGAGCAGCTCTCTGATCGCACCAGTCTTGAGTCACGGGTCACCATCCTCGGCCATGTGCTGCGCGGCGGAACACCTTCGCCGGACGATCGAATCCTCGCCGCGAATCTCGGGACCGCGGCAACGGATGTCATTGCACGCGGGGAGTTCGGCGTCATGGTCGCAGCGCGCGGCGATGGATATACGACCGTTCCTTTGGAGGACGTCGCGGGAAATCGGAGCGACGTACCGCTCGACCATCCATGGATTCGCGCAGCGAGGTCCCTGGGCGTATGCATGGGTGACGCCGTCTGAGAACTCAGCCCTCGACCAGCGACTTCTCGAGCTCGAGCCTGTGGAGCCAGATTCTGCCCGGGTATGTCTCCCTCTTGCCTGTCGGTTGATACCCGATGTGCGCATAGAACACACCGGCGCGATCATTTCCCGGCCTCGACGTCGAGAATCACGCGTTGCGCACCTCGCGTCCGACCCCAGGCTTCAACCATCTTCATGAGATCCTGGGCGAGACCTGTTCCGCGATACCCCGGCAGCACGAACAGGGACACAAGCTCGAGTCTGGATTCGTCACAGAGAAATCCGGCAGCCATTCCGACGGGCCCATCAACATCCAAGGCCAGGATCGATACAGAATCACTCGCTATTGGGTTGGCTGAGGAACGCTCCATCCACACCTCATCGCCGTAGTCAAATGCTTCGTCGTAGGTCGTGCAGAACGCGTCCGGGGATTCACGGAGTGCCTCGAGCCGAATAGCCTTGAGAAGCTCCCAGTCATCAGAGCGAGCATGGCGAATCTCAACCATGGTTCATGCTTGGCCGATGGTGATTCCATGCTTTGGCCTTGGATACAGCTCGCCTGGCTTGTCCTCGCTGACGTACTCGTTCCAAGTCATGTGTGTCTGGCCATGGTCACGCTCAACCATCTCGATGCATCCCTGCACCGGACACACAAGGCTGCAGAGGTTGCAGCCGACACAGAGATCCTCGATGATCGCGACCTTGGTCTTGCCGTCTGCAGAACGTTCAGCCGAAATGGCCTGATGCGCGCCATCGAAACACGCTATGTAGCACAGCCCACAGTTGATGCACTTGTCCTGATCGATCTCGGCTTTGATGATGAAGTTGATGTCGAGACTCTGCCAGTCCGTCACTTTGTTCACCGACAGCCCACGAAGCTCGTTGACGCTTGCCATGCCCTTGCTATCGAGGTAGTTGGAGAGGCCTTCATGCATATCTTCGACGATCCGGAAGCCATAATGCATCACCGCGGTGGCGACCTGGATGGTGGTCGAACCCAGAAGGATGTACTCAGCAACGTCCTGCCATAGACCGATGCCTCCAATACCGCTGATGGGGAGGTCCTCGGTGAAGGGATCCGCGGCGATCGCCGCGACCATGTTAAGAGCGATGGGCTTCACAGCCGGACCGCAGTACCCACCGTGGCTCGACATGTCCCCAACGACCGGCCGGGGTACAAAGCTGTCGAGGTCCACGCCCGTGATCGAGTTGATCGTGTTGATCAGGCTGACGGCGTCCGCACCTCCATTCTTCGCGGCGCGAGCAGCAACGGTGATGTCCGTGATATTCGGTGTCAACTTCACGAACACAGGAACGGTTGCAGACGCCTTCGCCCAACCGGTGATGTCACAGGTGTACTCAGGCACCTGTCCCACTGCTGCGCCCATGCCCCGCTCGGACATACCGTGCGGGCACCCGAAGTTCAGTTCTATCGCATCCGCGCCGGCCTGTTCAACCTGCTTGATGATCACGTCCCAGGCATCAGGATTCGAGTCCACCATGAGACTGACGACCACGACATGATCCGGATACCGCTTCTTGACCTCCTGGATCTCCACGAGGTTGTCCTCGAGTGAACGATCAGTGATGAGTTCGATGTTGTTGAGGCCCATCATCCTCTGACCGTTGATGTCGACGGAGCTGTAACGGCTGTAGACGTTCTCGACAGTCACGCCAAGTGTCTTCCACACCGCTCCTCCCCAGCCGGCTTCAAACGCGCGCGCTATCTGGTCACCGGTATTCGTTGGGGGCGCAGATGCAAGCCAGAACGGGTTTGGCGACTCGATACCACAAATGTTCACTGATAGATCAGCCATGACCCTGACTCACTTCCCCGCTGCTGTACGCAGCGCTGCATCGATACTCATTGCCGCTGCCTTGCCGTGTGCAACAGCGTTGACTACTTCCTTGCCTCCATTGACGCAGTCTCCTCCGGCCCAGACATTCGGATTACCAGTCCGGAAGTCGTCGTCAACGACGACCCGTCCTCCCTGGTCAGTCTCGACGCCGTCGAACTGATCGAGGAAGCCCACTTGTTTCTCCTGCCCGGTGGCCCTGAGCACCATGGTCACCGAAATCCGGTACTCGCTGTCGGGCACAGAAACCAGTTCACCATCAGACGAGTACTCCGTACGCTCGCACACAAGCGCAGAGACCGAGCCTTCGCCCTCGATACGAATCGGCGCGCTCCAATGGATGAACTCTACACCGCTGGTCAACGCTCGTTCGATGTCGTGGGGATAGGCCTTCATCTCGTCACGATCTCTCCGGTACACGAGGTACACACGTTCAGCCCCAAGCCGAGAAGCCTGGGATACGGCGTCGATGGCGGTGTTGCCTCCACCGATAACCGCCACTCGTTCGCCCACGAGATCAACCTTGCCGGCACGAACATCGGCGATGAAATCCAGTGCATCTCCGACTCCATCGAGGTCTTCGCCTGCAAGTCCAAGAGGTGGAACCGATCCAAGGCCTACGCCCAGGTACAACGCGTCATGGTCTGAGGACAGTTGGCCGACTGAGACGTCTTTACCCACAGCCGTTGACGTCCGGATCTCCACACCAAGTCCCTGTATGAACTCGACCTCTCTCAGCGACGTCGCCATGTCCATCTTGTAGTTCGCAACACCGTAGGTGTTGAGTCCTCCTGGCTGCTCACGCGCATCGTAGAGAACCACAGCGTGCCCCGAGCTTGGCGAGCTCGGCGCCACAGGACAGCCCGGCTGGTCCTGCGCCCACGACTCCAACACTCGCTCCGGACCGGACGCTCTCAACGGAGAGCTCGATGTCCCCAAAGACAACGTCGTCAGTCGCATACGCCTGCAGACGCCCGATGTCGATCGGCCTCTCGTGAAGATCGTTCAGCACGCAAGCGCCCTGCGCACAATACCTCTGTGGGACAGACTCGCGCACACGAGCCTCCGAGGATGTTGGACTCGAGGATGGTCCGGGCAGAACCGAGAAGATCGTCATTTGCGATCCTCTTTATGAATCCGGGCACGTCGATGGTCGTCGGGCACGCACGCGTGCACGGCGCATCCCAGCACATGAGGCACCGGTGCGCCTCGACAAGTGCCTCGTCGGGGGACATGGTCGGCTGGGGAGCCAACCCTCCCATATCGACGGTTGTCGTCATCATCTGGTTCATACCCGTTCCATCCTCCTGAGTCCTCTTCAGCGTTCAGGGCACCGGCAGAGTGCGCCTAGTTGCCGCCCTCCTTCAGCTCGATCGTCTTCGGCTCCCAGCCGTCACCGATGACATCGACGCCATCGTCTGTGAGGTTCTTCAGTGCCTCTGTGTTGATGTCGGTCCTGAACGCGCCATCAGTCGGAACACCTTTGAGCACCTCTCCTGCAACAGCGTTCTCGATGGTCTGATCCCAGAACGCCTCATCCAGGGTGCCAGCTCCGTTTGGTGATGACCAGATCAGGTTGTTGATCTCGTTGAGCATCCACTGCTGATGTGACTCACCCAGCGTCGGACCGGCGTCCAGGACGATGTCAACACATTTGTCGAAATCGTCACGGCAGAAGACCCAGCCGCGGATCGACGCTTCGACGAACTTGACAGCCGTTTCACGGTACGCGCTATCGGATTCGAGCCTCTCAGCGTCTGCCCAGATCGCGTCCTGTAGCATCGCCTCACCGACGGTGTTCCAGTCGATGACCGCCAGATCACTCGGCTGAAACAGCTCACCCGTCGCAGGGTTCACCGTTTCGAGCACCTGTGCGTATTCGTTGTACGTCATTGCTTGAGCTGCATCGATCTCACCACTGATGAGCGCGAGCATGTCGAACGCCTGCTGGACGAGGGTCACATCGGTAGCAGGATCAAGACCTGCAGACCTGAGTCCTGCCAACAACTCTGCCTCATTGCCGAATCCCCAGTTCCCGACGTTCCTTCCTGCGAGATCGCCTACGCCGTTGATACCTGTATCGGCGAATGAAACCTGCAACGTTGCGGACCGCTGGAACACCTGAGAGATGTTCGTGACGTCCGCTCCTTCTTCTCTGGGTCCAAGGGCACGTATCGCCCAGGACAGGGCGAAGTCTGCTGCACCTGCGTCGAGAACGACGGCGGGGACAATGTCTATTCCTCCCTCCAGAATCTCGACATCGAGGCCAACGTCCTCATAGAATCCCTGGTCGACCGCCGCAAAGTAGCCCGCGAACTGTGCCTGGGTGAACCACTGCAACTGCAACTTCACGGGTGTCAGTTCGCCGGACGAATCGTCGTCCGAGCTGCTACAAGCAGAGACAACCATGGCGAACACCGCCAGCATGATGAACCAGCGAACCAGCCCCTTCTTCCTTCCCAACTGCATCGAATCCTCCTCGATATCTCGTTCTCCGGGGTCTATGCCCCGATCGTTTCCCTGTCGGATCTCCATGGCATGGAGGCCCTCTCGAAAGCTCCGCTCAACAGATAGAGCCCAATCCCCATGAGGCTGCCGGCGAGCACTGCCGCCCACGCCTCCGTGTATCTTGCAAGACCTGCATTCTGCACAATAAGCGGTCCGAGAGCATCCTGCCGACCTCCGAAGTATTCAGCAACAATGGCTCCGATCACCGCAAGGCTCGAGGCGATCTTCAATGATGTGAAGAAGTAAGGCTTCGCATTCGGTATCCGAACATTTCTCGTCACCTGCCATGATGACGCAGCGTACGAGCGCATCAGCTCGATCTCGGTTGGGCTCACATCCGTGAGCCCTTTCGTCGTATTGATGAAGACAGGGAAGAAGACCAGGATCACGACGATCGCCTGATTCGACACCGGCGATAAGAGGCCATACCAGGCGTTGAAGATCGGTGCGAGCGCGATGATCGGTATAGCGTTCAGTGAAATCGCGAGTGGTGTGAGGGTCTCGTTCGCCAGTCGAAATCGTGACACCAGAAGCGCCCACGCGACGCCGAGTACGATGCCGCCTATGAGGCCGGTGACAACGATGAAGCCAGTGTGCTTGGTCGCGATCCAGATCACATCGAGATTCTCGAAAAATGCGGCAAGTATCTCCGAGGGTGGCGGCAGAACGAATCCGTCGGGGTTGATTATGCGAAGGGAAAATTCCCAGATAAGTAGCCCGCCGATACCGACCACTGCTGCGGGAGCGAACCCTCGGAACGCCTTCGCGATCATGTGGATGTCTCCTCGAAACGAAGCGCCTCGCGCACCTCGGTGACCTTGTCGAAGAAGGCAGGAGCCTCGCGCGTGTCGAAGTTTCGTTCACCAAGACCGACAGCGATGTCCGACGAGATCCGCCCGGGCCGCGGAGACATCACCACCACTCTCTGGGACAGAAATACGGCCTCTGGAATCGAATGCGTCACGAACACGATCGTTTTACCCGTCTTGCTCCAGATGTCGAGGAGCTCGCTCTGCATGTGCTCCCTTGTCATCTCGTCGAGTGCACCGAAAGGCTCATCCATGAGCAGAAGCGAAGGCCTGAACGAGAGTGACCTCGCTATTGCCACTCGCTGTCTCATTCCGCCGGAGAGTTCGTGCGGGTAATGGTCACCGAATTCACTGAGCTTGACAAGGTCGAGCATCTCTGCTGCCCGCTCCTTGCGCTCCGCCTTCGACCACGCCATCAGCTGCAACGGCAGTTCAACGTTCTCTGTGACCGTGCGCCACTTGAACAATCCAGATGTCTGGAAGGCCATGCCGTAGTCACGATCGAGGCGGGCCTGATCAGGCGTCTTATCGTTGATGGACAGGACACCTGACGTTGGATGGGTTAGTGCGCCCATCAATCGCAACAACGTTGACTTGCCGCACCCGGACGGACCGATGAGCGAGACGAAAGAACCCTCATCTATGGACAGGTCGATGCTTTCGAGCGCGTGGACCTCGTTCGGTTTCCCCTGATTGAACACCTTGGAAACATCAGATACAACGACAGCGCGAAGGGTTGACGAGGTCATAGCGCTGCTGACTCCTCACCGTGACGCGTGACAAAGACATACTCGGCTCCGGTGACAAGCCCGATCGCAAGGAGACCAAGAACCGCGGCACCGATGACAGTCGCGTACAGTTTCGAAGGGCCGGTCGTATAGCGGCTTGCGAAATCGAGGATGAGCCGTCCAAGACCGCCTCTGACACCACCTGAGATCTCGCCGACGATTGCTCCGACGATGGCTGCCGTTGCTGCGATCTTGAACGCGGCGAACAAGTACGGCACCGATGATGGCAACTGCAGCTTCAACAGTATCTGACGTCGGCTCGCTGCGTACGAATGCATGAGCTCCATCTCTGCAGGGTCGGCCGACTGAAGCCCCTTGATGCCGTTCATCGCCACGGGGAAGAAGGTCAAATAGGCAGCAATGATCGCGACGGACATCCAATTGGTCCACTCGAACGGAAGCCAACCAAGGCTCGTCGCACCCCAAATCACAACGATGGGTGCGATTGCAACCAGAGGCACTGTCTGGGATGCAACGAGATAAGGCGTCACACCCATCTCTATCCACTTGGAACGGAGCATCAACACGGCGATCCCAAGTCCAAAGATGACTCCGAATACGAACCCAAGAGCAGCCTCTCTGAGGGTGAACAGCGAGGCCTCTGCAATGAATGCCGCCAGGGGCTTGTTCGAGTTCCGCTGCGGCGGTTTCCCGAGCTCTGCGATGATGTCAGGGATCGGGGGCATCGTCAGATCGTCGGTTCGAGGCAGCACCTGTCCGACTATCGGCCACTCGGTCTGGGCATCGTCGATCGACTGTCCAAATGCCTTGTACCCGGTGTAGGCCAAGACGAGGACAACGAGGAACACCCCGAATACGATCGCTCGTCTGACGGTGTGCTTCGCGGCTTCCGATCGTTCATGTTTGCGAATCGCCTGAGCCGCGACGTCCCTGTCCGTCATTCAGACGTTCTGCGGGAAGCCGAGGTCGATCGTGCTCGTCGCGGGATCGGGCCATCGGCTCGTGACAACCTTTGCCTTCGTATAGAAGTCGATCCCCTCTGGTCCGTACGCATGGGAACTGCCGAACAGCGAGTCACCCCAGCCTCCGAAGCTGTAATAGCCGACGGGCACAGGAACAGGAACATTGATACCAACCATGCCGGCATCCACATCCATCTGGAATCTACGGGCAGCGCCACCGTCCCGAGTGAAGATTGCGGTCCCGTTTCCGAACGGACTGTCAGAGATGAGTTTCATCGCCTCGTCGTAGGTGTCGACTCTCGTGACGCACAGCACCGGTCCGAAGATCTCCTCGTCATAGCAAGCCATACCGGGTGCAACATTGTCGAGAAGCGACGGTTCGATGAAGAACCCATCTCCGCCGAACGCACCCACTCGACCGTCCACAACAACGGTCGCTCCCTCGCTCGGAGCATTCTCTATGAACGACGCGACGCGGTCCCGATGCTGCTCTGTGATGAGCGGTCCCATCTCGGACGCGGCATCTGAGCCATCCCCAACGACGAGCCCAGGAATGCGCTCCTTGATGGCGGCGACAAGCGGATCGGCAGCAGGGCCGACAGCAACAGCGACGGCAATCGCCATGCAACGCTCGCCTGCGGAACCGTACGCTGCGCTGACCGCAGCGTCTGCTGCGAGACCAATATCCGCGTCGGGGAGCACCACCATGTGGTTCTTTGCTCCACCGAGGGCCTGCACCCGCTTGCCCGCATTGGTGCCCGTGGTGTAGACGTATCGCGCGATCGGTGTGGATCCAACGAACGAGACCGCTGCAATGTCCGGATGCTCGAGGATCCTGTCGACAGCGACCTTGTCACCCTGGACGATGTTGAACACACCGGCAGGAAGACCCGCCTTGTCAAACAACTCAGCGACGAGGGTATTGACGCTCGGATCCTTCTCGGAGGGCTTGAGGATGAATGTGTTCCCAGCAGCGATCGCGTTCGGATACATCCACATCGGGACCATTGCCGGGAAGTTGAACGGCGTGATGCCCGCAACAACACCCAGTGGCTGTCGGATCGAGTACACATCGACCTCGGTCGATGCCTGCTGGGAGAAGGAACCCTTGAGATGCTCTGCGAGTCCACATGCGTACTCGATGTTCTCGATGCCTCTCTGGACCTCACCAAGGGAGTCCGACAGCACCTTCCCGTGCTCGGCCGTCAGCAGTGCAGCTATATCGGCCTTGTGCTCGTCGACCAGATCGCGGAAGGAGAACATGATCGCTGTCCGCTTGGCGAGCGAAGTTGCCTTCCACTCGACTGCCGCTGCTGCGGCCACGCCAACGGCATGGTCAACTTCCTCTGCGGTGGCAAGGCCGACCTGGGCGGTCACCTCCCCAGTTGCAGGGTTGTACACGGGTGACGTTCGTCCTGAGGTGCTTTCGATCTCTTCGCCGCCGATGATGTGGTTGATCTGTTTCAATTGAATCTCCAGAGTTCTGATTGCTAGTGGTTGACGGATACCCGCGCTCTTGGCACGTACTCGCCATCGCCCTTGGCGCCAAGGTATTCGTCACCGTCGACGATGACGTTGCCCCGGAGCAATACGGTGTCAACCCTGCCCTTGACATCCTTGCCCTCATACGGTGAATAGTCGACGTCCATGTGGTGCTGCGTAACGGACTTCGTCCATTCAGCCTCGGGATCGAATATCACGATGTCGGCATCGGAGCCAACGGCAATCGTTCCCTTCTTCGGGTACATGCCGAAGATCTTCGCTGCTGCCGTACTGGTGAGTTCGATCCACCGGTTGAGGTCGATACGCCCCTCAACAACTCCACCCTGATAGATGAGCTGGAAACGGTCCTCGACTCCTGGGAGTCCATTCGGGATCTTCGTGAAGTCACCCTCGCCCAGTCGCTTCTGGGTCCCAAGGATCGGATGATCGTCCATGCAGAACGGGCAATGGTCCGTCGAGACGACTTGGAGGTCATTCGTGGCCAAACCCATCCACAGGGCGTCCTGGTGACCCTCCTCCCGTTTGCGAATAGGAGTGGAGCACACGTACTTCGCACCTTCGAATCCCTCGGCAGACACATGGTCCTCGACGCTGAGGAACAGGTACTGGGGACAGGTCTCCGCGAACACAGGGAGGCCCTTGTCGCGAGCCTCGGCGATTTCCTCGAGTGCCTCCTTTGCGGACATGTGGACAACGTAGAGATGTGCACCAGCCAACTCGGAGAGCACGATGGCTCGGTGAACGGCTTCGCTCTCGGTAGATGGCGGACGTGTGAGGCTGTGGTGGACAGGGTCGGTCTCACCTCTCGCGAGGGCCTGTTCTCGCAACACGTCGATAGCCATGCCGTTCTCTGCATGCATCATGATCATCGCATCTGAATCGGCAGCCTTCTGCATTGCGCGCAGAATCTCGCCGTCATCGGAGTAGAACACACCGGGATACGCCATGAACAGCTTGAAACTCGTACATCCGCGGTCGATGAGAACATCCATGTCGGCGAGGGACTGCTCGTTGATGTCGCCCGCGATCATGTGCATCCCATAGTCGATGGCGCAGTTGCCCTCGGCCTTCTCCATCCACGTATCGAATCCGCCGATGAGGCTCTCGCCCTTCACCTGCACCGCGAAATCGATGATCATCGTCGTCCCACCGAACGCCGCTGCCCTCGTACCGGTCTCGAATGTGTCAGAGGCATAGGTTCCGCCGAAAGGAAGCTCCATGTGCGTGTGCGGGTCGATTCCCCCTGGCACGACGTACTTCCCCGTCGCGTCGATCACCTTGTCGGCCTCGTCGGCCCACGGGTGCGTTCCCGGTGCGCCGATCGCGATGATCGCCTCACCGTCGATGAGCACGTCTGCTGGAACCGTGTCGATCGCTGTGACAAGGGTTCCACCTGAAATGAGTGTCTTCATTCTCGTTCCTCTCCTGAGATCAGTCGATGGCCGACACTGAATCGGCGATGATCTCCGATGCTGTGTCGATCTCTTGTTCCGTGACGGTCAGGGGTGGCGCGATGCGCAGCACGTTTCCGTACAAGCCACCCTTGCCGATCAGCAGGCCGCGCTTTCGGCATTCCTCGAGCAGCCTCCCCGCACGATCCGCATCGGGCATGTCGGAATTTGGCTCCACCGTCTCAATCGCGAGCATGAGGCCCTTGCCCCTGAGCTCGAGGATCCATGGGGTCTCCTCTGTGACAGGCAGAAGCGCCTCGTAGAGCCGTGTTCCCTGCTTGAGAGCGTTCCCCTGAAGATCGTTCTCGATGAGGTAGTTGAGATTCGCCAGTGCGCCGGCCGACGCCAATGGGTTGCCGCCGAAGGTCGAAATGGAGTTGGCACCTATGCAATCCATAATCTCTGCCGGAGCAACGACGCCGCCGATCGAAAGGCCGTTGCCGATGCCCTTGGCAAAGGTCATGATGTCCGGTGTGATGCCGTGCGCCTGGTAGCCCCACATGTGCTCTCCTGTGCGCCCCCACCCCGTCTGTACCTCATCAGATACGAAGAGAATCCCGTACTCGTCGAGCACATCCTTGAATCGTTTGAAGAATCCGTCCGGTGGTGTGGCGAATCCTCCCACTCCCTGGATCGGTTCCACGATCATGCACGCAACATCTCCTGAGGTCATCATGTCGATCACCTGATGGAGGTCATCGACCGCGGCGTCGATGAACGCGTCATCACTGAGGTCCTTGTAGGGGCTGCGGATCTTGTAGGGACCCTGGACGTACTGCACGTTGAGTCCTGTGTAGCCCGTTGGGGACCATGACCGGTGCGCCGTGAGTGCAATCGCTGTGAAGCTCCGACCGTGGTAGCTGTTGCGAAGGGCGAGCACCTGATTCGACTTGCGATATGAGGTTGCAAGGAGGATCGCTGCGTCGTTTGCCTCGCTGCCTGAAGGTGTGAAGAACACTTTCGCGTCGGGGATACCGGACATCTCTGCGACCATCTCAGCAAGCTCAACCATCGGTTGGTTGAGGTACAGCGTCGACGTGTGCAGCACCTTCGCTGCCTGTTCGTTTATCGCAGCCGTCACCTCTGGTAGGGAGTGCGCCGTCATCGTGGTGAGGATGCCTCCAAAGAAGTCGAGATACTCGTTCCCCTCGAGGTCCCACACCGTTCGCCCTTCACCCCTGTCAATGGCGATCGGCTCGTCGTAGTAGAGGGCAAGCCACGACGGCAGTACTGCTCGTGTGCGTTCGGTCAGTTCCTGATGGATACCCATTGCTATCCCTCTGTCAGGACGTCGTACGTCTCTGGCCGCCGATCGCGGTAGAACGCCCACTGGTTGCGAACCTCTTCGACCCGGTCGAGGTCGAGATCTCGCACGACAAGCTCTGCCGCTGTGTCAGAAGCAACATCATCAACGTATTGGCCCCGAGGGTCAACGAAGTAGGACGTTCCATAGAAGTCGTTGTCGCCAAGATCCTCGATGCCGACACGGTTGATGGCACCGACGTAATACATGTTCGCAACGGCTGCGGCTGGCTGTTCGATCTGCCACAGGTAGCGAGAGAGGCCGCGGCTTGTCGCCGACGGATTGAACACGATCTCTGCACCGTTGAGCCCGAGTGCGCGCCAACCTTCGGGGAAATGCCTGTCGTAACAGATATACACGCCGACCTTGCCGACCGCGGTCTGGAACACGGGGTAGCCCTGGTTTCCAGGACGGAAGTAGAACTTCTCCCAGAAACCCCCGACGTGAGGGATGTGGTGCTTGCGGTACTTTCCCAGGTAGGTGCCATCGGCGTCGATCACCGCAGCGGTGTTGTAAAGGAAACCAGCCATCTCCTTCTCATACATGGGGAGCACCATCACCATGTTGAGTTCTCTCGCGAGTTCCTGGAAACGCACTGTCGTTGGGCCGTCCGGAATCGCTTCGGCATAGTCGTAGTACTCGATGTCCTGCACCTGGCAGAAGTACGGGCCATAGAACAGCTCCTGGAAACAGATCACCTGGGTACCTGCGTCGGCGGCTTCTCTGGTGTACTCCTCATGGAGTTTGATCATCGATTCCTTGTCTCCGGTCCACTCGGTCTGGAGAACCGCTGCTCTGACAACTCTGCTCATCTGAAGCTCCTTCCGGTTGGGCCCGTCAAGGGGGCTCGAACATCTGACCACGCGTGTGTGATGTGGACACATTAGGCTCTCTGCGATGGCCATGACTCAGTCTTTGACGCGATTCAACATGTCGACGCGTCACAGAATCAGAACGGAGTACACAGATGAACATCGGCGTTGTCACCGAGATAAAGCCGGATGAGCGCCGCGTCGCGCTTCTTCCTGGAGCCGCTTCGGACCTGATTCACGGCGGCCACCGCGTGTTCGTGCAATCTGGTGCGGGATCTGGCGCTGGTGCGCCTGATGCAGCCTTTCGCGAAGTCGGCGCCGAGACCGTCGACACGGCCCAGGACGTGTTCGACGAGGCGGAGCTCATCGTGCATGTCAAGGAGCCACAGGCGTCCGAGATAGCAATGCTCCGCCCCGATCACATTCTGTTCACCTATCTTCACCTCGCCGCATACCCCTCCGTTGAGAAGGGTCTCATCGAGTCAGGTGCGACAGCAATCGCCTACGAGACCGTTGAGGTCGACGGGACTCTGCCGCTCCTGGCTCCCATGAGCCATATAGCCGGTCGACTATCGACGCAGGTTGGGGCGTTCTACCTGATGTCGCCGAACGGGGGCATGGGAGTGCTCCTTGGAGGACATGCGGGCGTCCCTCCTGGACTTGTTGTGGTCATCGGCGCCGGTGCTTCGGGGCTCAACGCCATTGACGTCGCCGTCGGTATGGGCGCAAGCGTGACTGTCCTCGACGTCAACGTCGGCGCTCTCGAACGCGTCCAGACGCAGTGGGGGTCAAGAGTCGTTACGGACTACTCGACGAGGCATTCCGTGGGCGAGTGGACATCAAAGGCTGATCTCGTGATCGGAGCGGTATTGGTCGCAGGGGATAAGGCCCCGACGGTCATGGACAAGGAAATGGTCGCAGCGATGCGTCCCGGGTCCGTCCTCGTTGATATCTCGATCGACCAGGGCGGCTGCTTTGAGACAAGCAGAGAGACGACCCATCACGAGCCGACATACTTCGTGGATGGAGTCGTTCACTACGCCGTGGGGAACATCCCCGGTTCCGTACCCCATACGGCGTCTCGCGCTCTTTCAAATGCAACGCTCCCCTATGTGCGCGCCCTGGCACTCGGGCTCGGCAACGCACTCAGCGCCAGGCCTGAGCTGGTCGGTGGGGTCAACACGGCAGGCGGCAAGCTCACAAACGAGGCCGTTGCACACGCCCTCGGCGAGGATTGGACCGATCCTCTCGTGGCTCTCGGCCTGGCGTAGGACCAACGTGAACAGGGACCCAATGGGCCCCTGTTCATTGTGTGGAGGTGGGGGGAATCGAACCCCCGTCCCACGAGGTATCAGCGTCGGCATCTCCGAGCGCAGCCAACAGCGAGCTTTCGGAACACGAGGACTCTGTCGGCAAGCACCCTCATGCCCTATCCGGAATTGTCTTTCCCCGCCGGTCCCGGAAGTCCCGGCGGGGGCGTCCCACATTGCGTTGCCCTGATCCGGCGAGGTGGGCACCCTCCGGCAGGACAGGAGCGTTTATCTACGCTGCCAGTGCGTAACTTTCGTCTGCACTTATATGTGTACCGGCTCTTTAACGAGGACTCCGGTGACCTCGGCTCGCTTCCGGCGCCTCAACTCTCACGGTCGAAACCATGTCACCCCCGCGATCGGGGAACGTGAGGAACACGTCCACATCCATATCGTACAAGTTCTGTACGACATCACACAATGAAAACACGAAAACCGTCGTTACCCTTCCGGTATGGAAGAACCCACTGATGGCCAGGAACAGGTCGCCCCTCCCGCATCTACTCCGACCCCGGATCACCCTGCCCCCGCAGCCGCTGGGCCCAACCAAACGCTGAGAGCGATCGGAGTGACTGCGATCATCGTTGCGGTGATTCTCCTCGGTGCGAGCCAGGTGTTCATCATTACGTCTCAGAATTCAACGAATTCACAGATCGAGAGTCTCGATCAGCAGATCGACGATCTCAATTCATCTGTCGGGGATGTGTCCGACCAGGTCGATGACATCGCTGTCTCTGCGGCAGCCGCTGCCGCGAACAACGCCGCTGGTGCGGCAACTCCTGCTCCGGCCGTTCCCGCTGGTTTCCTCCCCCGATTCTCGAATCAGGGACCAGACCAGGCCGTTGGACTGACACTCACCACGGTTGAGGGTCCCGACGCCTACACGGACGCGATGCTCACGTTCGATCCGGCTGACGGGAAAAAGCGGGTATGGATGGTGTGGGCGCACTGGTGCCCTTACTGCCAGCAGGAACTACCAGAGCTCAATGCATGGTGGCCCGAAGCGAGCAGCAACTACCCAAGTACGGAGCTCGTGACCGTAACCACATCGATGGATCCCTCACGGGGAAACGCTCTTGAGCCGTATCTCGAATCGTCACAGTTCGTCTTCCCCTGTTGTAGTGGACGGGGACACAACGATCGCTGCGCAATTCGGCGTCAATGCCTTCCCCTTCTGGATGGTGACGGACGGCGATGGGACCGTGCTGTTCCGATCGGCGGGTGCTCTGGGAATGGACGCCATCGAGCAGCTCTTCGTCCAACTCGAGGAATTCAACGCCTAACGGTGCCCGAACTCCTGGTGGTCTACCGTCTGTGTGACTGTGCCCTGTCCATTTCGCGTTTCTGCTGACGCTTGACGATATCGCGCCGTTTGTCGCGGGTCTTCTTGCCCTTGCCCAAACCAAGTTCGACCTTTACCCTGCCGTCCTTGAAGTAGACCTGGAGCGGCACAAGGGTGAGGCTCTCCTCGTTGATGCGGCCATTGAGTCGGTCGATCTCGCGACGATGCAGCAACAGCTTGCGGGGCCGCTCGGGATCATGCCCCCCTGCCTCGGCGAACTTGTAGGGAGCGATGTGGGCGTTCTCGAGCCACACCTCGCCCCCGCGGATCGACGCGTACGAGTCCTTGAGTTGGATCTGAGCATCGCGCAACGATTTCACCTCGGACCCGAGCAGCACGATGCCAACTTCGAAGGTATCGAGGATCTCATAGTTGTATCGCGCCTTGCGATTCGTGGCAACGACCTTGTGACCGGACATGGTGGCGAGGCTAGCCTATAAGTACATGGCAGGGTTCTTCGCCACGCCGTTGATCCGAACTTCGAAATGCAGATGTGGGCCGGTGGAGAGACCCGTCGACCCTATGAAGCCGATCGTCTGTCCGGCCTTCACCTTGTCGCCGACGGATGCCCCCAGCTTCGACTGATGTGCATAGAGGGTCACCATCCCTCCGCCGTGGTCGATCATGATGGTGTTGCCGAAACCACCCTTCACGCCAGCCAGAATGATCTTTCCGCCTGCTGCAGCACGGATGGGATCGCCGTGAGCGGCGTTGAAATCGGCACCGTTGTGCATTCTCGACGTGCCGAGGATCGGATGTACCCTCTCGCCGTATGGGGATGAAATGGCGCCGGGGACTGGTCGCAGCAACCTGCCCGGCTGTGTCCCAGTCGGTTTCGCCGCGGACCTGATCCTCGACCTGATCGAGGATTCCTCACGCTCGAGGGCTCTGATCTCGCCTTGGAAATCTTTGATCTCGGCCTTCACGAACGCAAGGAGTTCCTCCTGGCGGTCGTACTCGGCAGTGAGTTCGGCCTGTTTCTCCTTGAGTTCCCGCTCGCTTGACGCGATCTGGGTTGCTGTGATCTCGAGCGCCTCAACTTCAGTAACAATGGCCTCTTCCACTGCCTTCGCCTTCGCTTCCTCAACCTCCTGAGCGGCAACCACCTTGGCGTATCGTTCCGCCGCCCCTGAACGATGTCCCGTCAGCACATCGAGATACGCGATCCCGACTGACACCTCTGTGACAGCGGATGCTGAGAACGCGATCGATGGCTGGGCTGTACCACCACTCATGTACGCCTCAAGCAGCGATGCTTTCGCATCCTCCAGCGCGTCGTCGCGATCGCCGCGGATGATCTTCAGGCTCGCAAAGCGCTCCGCAAGTTCGGACCGCACGTCGCCAAGAGCGGCGAAGCGTTCCTCATGGGTCTTTGTGATGCGCGTCAGCTTCGCGGTCGCACTCGCAACCTGGGCTTCTACCTCGTCGAGCTTGCCGCCAGCGGCTTTCAGATCCCTGGCGATCTGGGACCTGTCGGCAGCGATATCGTCAATCTGAGCTGCGAGCGCAAGGATCGATTGGCGAACCTCTTTAAGATCTTCATCGAGGCTCCCACCGACAGCAGGACCCGCGAGAGATCCGACCAGGATGAGGACGAGCGCGAGGAGGAGGGCGCGTCGAATCACGGGCGCAGGGTGCGGTGGACTATGAGGCTCAATGAGCTGCCGAGAAGACCAGCAGCAACACCGAACAACAAGACCAGCGCGCCCTGCCGAATGATGAAATCGTTCTGGATCGCAAGATTGATCCAATCGGGGAGTTCTGAGAGTCGATCCACAGCCAACTGCTGTGCAACGATGATGAAGGTGACCGCAAGCGCGCCACCGATAAGCCCTTCCAATGCCCCTTCGATGAGGAAAGGCGTCCGTACAAACCAATTGCTCGCACCAACGAGTCTCATTATCTCGATCTCCTCGCGGCGAGCATAGATCGCCATGTGGATCGTATTGGCGATTAACGCCACGGCAGCAACGCCGAGCGCGACAGCGAGAAGCCAGAACATGATCTGAAGACCATCGCGCAATGCGATCATCGCGTCGATCGCATCACCGGCAGACTCGACCTTGTCAACTCCAGGGGTCGACTCGAGGCGGATGACGATCAGGTCGTAGTCCTCAGGGTCCAGCGGTTGAACCCGAAGCGACGCGGGGAGAAGATCGGGGTTCTCCTCAAGCACGCGCAACATCGCGTCATCGTTCGAAAAGAGAATCAGCGCCTCATCGAACGCGGCAGGCTTGGACACGTAGAAGACATCAGACACCTGGGGCCAGGATCCGACCTCGTTCTGAAGTTCGGCGGTTGCCTCAGCCGTCATGTCGTCCTGAAGAAACGCGATGACACGGACATCCTCAGCCCACTGCAGGGTGTTGACTCTGACGATCTCACCGAAGACAAGCGTTCCGAATGTCAGCGTGAGCGAGATGAACACGGCAAGAATCGCTCCAAGGACAACGAGCGCGTTGCGACCGAAGTTGTTGAACGCTTCCTTGAACATGTAGGTGAGGCTCGTCATTGTGCCGCACCATCTTCGGCGTCGTCGCCGCCATCTTCGGCGTCGTCGCCGTCCGCCTCTCTGTCCTGCTCGATGGCATCGGAGAGTGCTTCCTCCGTCGCCTCGTCCACGATCGCTTCGAGATCCGCCTCAGCTTCGTCGGCAGTCATGTCATCATCCAGATCCTCGATCTGTCGAGTTTTCTCGCTTAAGTCGGGAGTGCGAGTCTCGTAGATGCCTCTTGATTCATCACGGGATATGTGACCCCTGTCCAACTCAATGACACGTCGCTGCATCGCATCGACGATCGCATGGTCATGGGTCGCCATGACCACCGTTGTACCGGTCCGGCTGATCCGATCGAGGATCCGCATGATGCCCACGGATGTTGCAGGGTCGAGGTTTCCCGTCGGCTCGTCCGCGAGGAGGATGAGTGGTCTGTTCACGAACGCACGAGCAACAGCAACTCGCTGCTGCTCGCCACCAGACAGCTGGCGTGGTAACCGGTCTGACTTATCTGACAAGCCAACCAGCTTGAGAACCTGGGGTACCTGGTTTCTGATAACGGAGCGATGCTTCGCCGTTACCTCCATTGCGAACGCAACGTTCTCGTACACGGTCTTCGTGGGCAGCAGTTTGAAATCCTGAAAGACCGTTCCGATCGAACGACGAAGGTAAGGGACCTTCCAACTCGGAAGCGCCGATGCATGCTTGCCCGCGATCCAGATATCGCCGTTCGTTGGTGGCTCTTCACGGATCATCAGCCGGATGAGCGTCGACTTCCCGGAGCCGGACGCACCGACAAGGAAGACAAATTCACCCTTGGCAACTTCGAGATTGATGTCCTTGACCGCGACAGTGCCGCCGGGATATACCTTTGTTACGTTTTCGAGCTTGATCATGAAAGAAACTCAATGGTGGCTGTTTCGTGGCCCATGAAGTGGCAGCCGAAAACGAGGATACTGGTCGTTCTCAATAAGATGAGGCTTTCGGAACAGCAGTCAGCCGCCGGTCGTCAGGCCTCGTACAGCTCGGCGCGACGCCATTGAAGGTATGAATCAATGAGTCCATCGAGGTCACCGTCGAGGACACCCTGGATATTGCCCACCTCGAAGTCGGATCGGAGATCCTTGACCATCTGATAGGGCTGCATCACATAACTCCGGATCTGTCTCCCCCACCCAGCCTCATGCTGCTCGCCACGGATCGATGCCACCTCAGCAGCCTGGTCCTGGCGGGCCTTCTCTGCGAGTCGAGCACTCAACAGCTGCATGGCGCGCGCCTTATTCTGCATCTGGGATCGTTCCGCCTGGCACGAAACGACGATTCCCGTGGGTTCGTGCGTGATACGCACAGCTGAGTCGGTCTTGTTGATGTGCTGACCCCCCGCACCAGAAGCCCTGTAGGTGTCGATACGGAGGTCCTCCTGGTCTATCTCGATTTCTGTGACCTCCACCTGCGGTATGACGTCGACACCAGCAAATGCAGTATGTCGACGGGCGGCTGAATCAAATGGGCTTATGCGGACGAGTCTGTGTGTGCCGCGCTCGGACTCGAACGTCCCGTACGCGTGGTCGCCTGTAATCGTGAGGGTCACGGACTTGATGCCAGCCTCCTCACCCTCCTGGTAATCATCGACCTCGAACGACATCTCGGAGCGTTCGAGATACCGGGTATACATACGGAGGAGCATCTCAGCCCAATCCTGCGCATCGACCCCGCCTGCTCCGGCATGAATCGACACGATGGCAGGGTTGTCGTCGTACTCGCCGAAGAACAGCGACTCCCGCTCGAGAACCGACAGTTCGCCCAACAGCCGATCGAGTTCGGACTGCACCTCCGTGAGCGAGTCCTTGTCTGCCTCCTCGAGAGCCATCTCGAGCAGCACGTCGACATCCTCGATCGATTCATCGAGATCCACCACAAGCTTGATCGTGCCCTCATGGCGGGCAAGACGTGACGTGACCGCTCGGGCGTTGTCCTGATCGTTCCAGAGATCAGGAGCTGATGCCTGCTCGCGCAGCACGACAAGTTCTGCCTCTTTGCCCTCGACGTCGAGGAAGCTGCGCGCATCCCCAAGGCGGGAGCGCAGGTCGGCAACAGCGTCGCGAAGTTCTGCGGGTTCCATGGCCTGCGAGGCTAACGAACCACCGTGCGAACCCGAAGGAACTGATCGACCTTGTACAAGCGCAGGCTCCACTGGTACTTGGGGGGAATGTCCGGCATGGCAACATCACTTGCAATGAGTTCCAGTCCGTCCACCTTATAGGTGGACCCTTCGTTGATAATGACTGCGGATCCCTCCGCGAGGACGTTCTTCACCCAATCTGCGTCCGAGCCGTACGGAAGCGGGACCACGAATCCGTCGTCAGTTGAGAAGGGACCAATCGGCGTCTCGTAGCGAGTGCCAGTCTTTCGACCGATATGTCGGATCACCGACGCATAGGCCTCTGGCTGGCCTGCCGTTGCCATCGTTCGTGGGTTCCCGACTGAACGGTTGAACCTCCGGACGCCGTCGACAACCGGCGAATACTTCGATCGCATCCCCATCGTGAACACCGCCCACAAAGCGATCAGTACGACAACGAGAGCGCCGAGGGCACCCATAACCCGTTTCCCCACCATGCTCTCTCCCTTCGGATATCAGCCTGAAACGACTACGACACCCTTCATCCCAGCGTCATAGTGACCTGGCTGGTGACAGCCGTAGATAACCTCACCATCCGCGGTCATATGCCACGTCATCTCCTTCGTCTCACCTGGTTCGAGCACAAAGGCGTTCGGCTCGTCGTGCATGGCCATATCGCCATCCATTTCGGCCATCTCCTCCTCATGCTCATCCTGCATCTGAGCGTCGCCGAGCACGAAATCATGAGGAATCTTGCCCTCGTTGGTCACGCGGAACGTAACCGTCTCACCCTTTGTAACAGTTGCACCTGAAGGGAAGAAGGTGAAGTCGTCATTGGCAGTGATCTCTATGACACGCGACGCATCCGACGCCTCCATTGGGTCACCGAACATGTACTCGGAACTCTCACCGTCCATGTCCATTCCTGCAGCCATCGTGGTATCACTCGAATCGTCCGAACTGCAGGCCGCGATCACAAGTCCAAGCGCCAGCAGCAGGGCGAGATATCGGATCGGTTGTTTCTTGGACATATGCTTTCCTTTCCGGTACAGGTCCGTATGAGACAACAATACCCAGCGGATCCCGGGTTCTCGGGTCGTTCTCAGATTCAGACCGTTCGTGGAGTCTGTCGTACCCTCTTCGTAGTCTGTGGGTATGTTGAATACACACTTCGACCCGAGGAAAATCGTCACAGAAATCATACCGTCTCGTCTTGATGGGATGGCTCCTGGCCCTGTGCTTGGTGCGTTCCTGTCGTCGGTTGATATCGATGGGCTGTCTGGGTATGACCGTGTGGTTGTGTTGCGTGCCCATCAGCGTATGGCGTCTCACTATCAGGCCCAGGTGTACACGGACATGGCAGGGATCGTTGAATCCTTGGACGACCCCACCTCGAGGTTCGAGGGCACCACTGAGTTGGCGTCAGCCGAGATCGGGGCGGCACTCAACCTCACCCGCTTCTCCGCGGACATGGAACTCTCCTTTGCGTTGGATCTGAGACAGCGTCTCCCCCAGATACACGCCATGCTCGAGTCTGGGGTGATTGATGTGCGGCGCGCAAAGACGATCGACCGCGAAACCTGCCACCTCACCGTGCCTACTGCAAGAAACGTTGTGGAACGTATTGCCGAGGCTGCACCGCAGCTCACGACAGGCCAGTTACGCTCCCGCATCAAGAAGCTCTGCATCGAGGCAGACCCCGCAGAGGCCGAGAAACACTACGAACTGGCAGTCGACGGTCGCAGGATCATTGCCGAACCAACCACAGACGGCACCGCGAATCTCACCGGTTTGGACCTCCCACCCCACAAGGTGGCTGCCGCCACCCACCGCATCAACCAGATCGCACGATCGCTGCGCGGAGGCGACGAGACCCGCACAATGGACCAGTTGCGTGCAGACGTTTACCTCGACCTCCTCCAAGGCGCCGACTACAGGTCTCGTTCCAAAGGTGTCATACATATGACGGTCGACCTTGACACGTTGACCGGATTGACAGAACATCCCGGAGATCTCAACGGCTTCACCCCTGTCATCTCAGACATAGCCAGACGGATCGCAGCCGATCAACCAGATGGCGAATGGCGCTACACGGTCACCGACACCCAGACAGGGCAACCACTCCACACAGGTACCACACGACGCAGACCCACCGCGTCACAACGTCGTGAGGTGGAGACACGCGACCACAGCTGCATCTTCCCCGGATGCCGCATGCCCGCTTCGGGCTGCGACCTCGACCACACCACCACATGGGCAGAGAACGGACCAACCGCCCCGGACAACCTCACCACCCTCTGCCGCCCCCACCACCTACTCAGACACAACGGATGGAACTACACCATCCTCCCCAACAACACCAACCGATGGACGAGCCCACTCGGCCACACCTACACCACCTCAAAAGACCCGCCATAGGAGGGCGGTCCAGATGTGGGGGCACCAGTCCCCGACCATCAATCGACCACGAACTACTGAACATCACCTTCAGGCACGCCAGATGTGCGAGCGATCGACCGTAGCCACTGCGCCCCTGCAGTCCTATCACCCGCAAGGGGAACTCCCCCTGCTACGCGTTCGCCCTTGATCACACGACTCGGCGGTGCTGTGGCGTGCTCCTCCTTGGCTGCCTTGATGCGCTCCGATCGACCGAGTTCGAGATCGATCAGGGCCTCTTCGACCGCAACGATCTGCTCCTCCGTCGACGTGGGCAGATCGAGTCCCATGTACACCATGCGCGCCATGTCGGCGCGGTAGTCATGCCCAAAGGATCCGAAGTGTCCTGGCACCGTCACCATCGCATTCGCTGCGTCGATCATTACCTGGATAGCTGTGACGATCGGGGTCCAGGCCATGTCGAGGGGAACACCACGGCCACGTTCCCCCTTGAGCCATTCGGGTTCACGAATCGCGAGGTCAGGTCCCATGACAGCGATCGGGTCGTTGTCGTGCGACAGGATGACGGCCCGCAGCGCCGACCGTTCCTCCTGGGAGAGCGCTTCCAATTCTTCTGGACGATCGAAGACACCAACGGTTCCTTCGGGAACCAGTTCGCTCGATCCGCGACCCATGCCGCTCTTGGACCACTTGGCCATCCACGGTAGACCGGCCCAGAGCGCCTTGTCGATGCCATAGTGATCGAAACCAGCGATTCCGTTGTGCATGACAACGTCCGAACTCGTCCACGCCCCGAGGCTCTCGCCAAACACAAGAACCTTTGGCCGTTCTTCTGGTGGCCTTCCCGCGAGTCGTTGCGCAATGCCCCAGAGAAGGAGCCGAAACTGCGCCCGACCGAGAGCAACCTTCTGGAGGCTGAGGAACGATGGGTACTTACCGTACTGGATGACACATGTCGCGACATTGCCCCGTGTGAACAGCTCCGCTGACTCGATCATGGTCTGATCGACCCAGCCGGTCCCGGTTGGGGAGACCAGTACCAGATAGTCCCTCTCGAATGCGCCAGTACGGTCAAGTTCGTCAAGTGCCATCTCGGCACGCCCTGACGGGTACAGCGGTTCGGAGTTGTAGCCGACGAAGACACGGATCGGATGCTCTGCGCCCTCCTCACCCATGGAGTCGTCTATGTATTCCGGGGTGAGGACGTCAGTCACGAACCGTCTGCCCTGCTGACCGAGATCGGCAAATGGCGAGATGCTCTCGGGACTCCCCGACATGAGCGAGCTCGTCGGTGCCATCGAGTAGCCGCCCTCCACTCTCTCGTTCCCCCTCCCGATGTAGCCGATACCGGCGTGATAGACACCGGATAGGGCTCCGGCCCAGACTGCAGCATTGACCGCACGGCCGATCAACCGCTTTGTGGGAGTGTTGCCAAAATAGCCCATCCACGCGTTGCGCGACGCTTGGAATGCACGCGTTCCAACCATGCCGATCGACGTGACAGCCACCCCAGTCGCGATTGCAGGACCTAGTTCGTTGGGTTGCGGGATCGGCCAGCGTTCGATCTCAGCCTTTCGATTGTCAAGCCTGCTCTTCGACCAGACGAGTGCCCCTGACAGAGCCGCGACGGATACGAGTGCCGGCCGGACAATCGACGATGCTGGATACCGTTGCTGGCCGGCTACCCCGACGTCATAGATCGCGCCGCCGATCGAACCGGACTTCAACACTCGTCCGGCGGTGCGGGCACCAGAGCGCGCCAATGACTCGTCGTCGCGCACCGGGAGCTTCTCAAACGTGTAACCCACGCCTCCCAGGAAGGCGCGCATGACCAGGCGATGCAACAGCGGGTCGCCCTTGTTCACGATGGTGCCTGTGAGAGTCTCGACGATCGCCATGGTTCCTCGCGCCGCCAGCACAGAGAGACCCGCAATCATGCCCTGATGCATCGACGAGTGGGGCATGAGAGAGGGACCGAACGAGTCGATAAAGGCAGCAGTTTCCAAAGGTGCCGATGCCGAACCCGTAATCGGATTCACCCATCCGACCGACCGCTTGAGCACCACGGCGCCTGTGAGACCGCTGGCTGTGCCTGTGATGGCGTTGAGGCGTCCCATTTTCGGCTCTCAATCTCTATTCGGGAAGTGGCTCGGCTCCCGGGGCACCGTGGCACCGCTTGTACTTCTTACCTGAACCGCACGGGCACGGATCATTGCGTCCGATCTTATCGCCATCGCGCTTGACCTGACGCTGGGTGGTGCCATCGCCCTTCGCACTGGACGTGGTGATGCTCTGGGCCTTGGGTTGCTCCTCGCGTTGCGCAACCTCGACGTGGAACATGTACCGAATCGAGTCGGCCTTGGTCGTGTACACGAGATCCTCGAAGAAGGTGAATCCTTCACGTTGGTACTCGACAAGTGGATCCCTCTGACCCATCGCCCTGAGCCCGATACCTGAACGGAGGTAGTCCATCTCTGCGAGATGCTCCCTCCACTTGTTGTCGATGACGGACAACACGACCGTGCGCTCGAGTGACCGCATCAACGGCTCCGTCAGCTCAGCTTCACGAGCTTCGTATGCCTCCGCCGACTCGGAAACGAAAGCGTCCACGACCTCCTCGGCGATGAGATCCTTCGGGTCCTCGAAATGCTCCGGCCCGATCTTCGTCGGATACAGCTCATTCATGTGAACAGACATCTCCGCCCAGTCCCACTCGGATGCGTCGTTCCCGTCGGTCATCTCGAGAACGACGCCCTCAACGACTTCGTCGCGCCATTCAGCGAGTAGGTCCTCGGTGTGGTCTCCGTGGAGAATCTGATTCCGCCACTCGTAGATGATCCGACGCTGAGTGTTCATGACCTCGTCATACTTGAGTACGTTCTTTCGAATCTCGAAGTTCTGCGACTCGACCTGTGTCTGGGCTCGCTCAATCGACTTCGAAACCATCTTCGCCTCGATGGGGACATCTGGCGGGATCTTGAGCTTTGACATGATCGAAGCAACGCGTTCGTTGGCGAAGCGGCGCATGAGGTCATCCTGCAACGAGAGATAGAACCGGCTCTCTCCTGGGTCGCCCTGCCGTCCGGACCGTCCACGCAGCTGATTGTCGATGCGTCTGGACTCGTGGCGCTCCGTACCGAGCACATAGAGTCCTCCGGCGTCGATCACACGCTGCTTGTCGGCAGCGGTCCGCTCCATGAACTCGGCCAACGACGCAGCGAAGGCCTCGTCGTAGCCCGGCTCATCGGGGGACAGATCCTTCTTTCGCATTGCGTCCTTCGCAAGCTCCTCTGGGTTTCCGCCAAGCTGGATATCAACACCTCGGCCAGCCATGTTCGTTGCGACCGTTATGGCACCGGGCATGCCTGCCTGGGCGACAATGTGCGCCTCGCGTTCGTGCTGTTTTGCGTTGAGCACCTCGAACGCAATACCCCGACGCTTGAGTGTGTCTGCCACAAGCTCCGATTTCTCGATGGATGTGGTTCCCACGAGCACAGGTTGGCCTGCTTGGAAACGCTCCTCGATGTCGTCGGCAAGCGCAGCGAATTTGTGATCCTCGTCGATGTACACGACGTCACCCTCATCGAGCCTCGCAATGGGTCGATTCGGCGGGATCACCGCGACCTCGAGGCCGTAGATCTCCACGAACTCGCTCTCCTCGGTGATGGCTGTACCAGTCATCCCGGAGAGCTTCTCGTACATCCTGAAGTAGTTCTGGAGCGTGATCGTTGCGAGGGTCTGGTTCTCCTCCTTGATCTTGACGCCTTCCTTGGCCTCGATCGCCTGGTGAAGACCCTCTGAATATCGTCGCCCCTCGAGGACTCGGCCAGTGAACTCGTCGACGATCATGACCTCGCCCCCACGGACCATGTAGTCGACATCCTTTTGATAGAGCGTCTTCGCCTTGAGAGCTACATCGAGATGGTGGATGAAGTCAACGTTTGCAAAGTCGTACATGTTCTCGACACCAAGGATCTCCTCGACGCGTGTCACGCCCTCCTCAGTAGTGATCACCTGACGCTTCTTCTCATCGACCTCGTAGTGGTCATCGATTCGGAGCCTCGACGCGATGCGAGCGAATTCTGTGTACCACTTGCCCGTTTCACCGACGCGCCCAGAGATGATGAGAGGCGTCCTTGCTTCATCGACGAGGATTGAGTCAACCTCATCGACGATCGCGAACGCATGGCCTCTCTGCACCATGTGTTCGGGCGTCATCGTCATGTTGTCCCGCAGGTAGTCGAATCCGAACTCGTTGTTCGTTCCATGTGTGATGTCGGCTTCATACGCCGGCCGTCGCTCCTCAGGAGTCATCCAGGCCTGGACAGTGCCGACCTCAAGCCCCAGAAATCGATGAATACTGCCCATCCATTCGGCATCGCGACTGGCGAGATAGTCGTTGACGGTCACTATGTGCACACCGCCGCCTCCGAGCGCATTGAGATACGCAGGCATGGTGCTTGCAAGGGTCTTGCCCTCGCCGGTCTTCATCTCGGCGATCATCCCTCTGTGCAGCGCACCGCCACCGATCACCTGGACGTCGAAGTGACGCTGTCCGAGAACCCTCTTCGCGGCTTCGCGGACGGTCGCGTACGCCTCAGCTTCGATATCATCGAGCGTCTCTCCAGCGGCCAGACGCTCCCTGAACCAGGGCGTCCGCGCTGCGAGTTCTTCATCGGAGAGTTTCTCTATCTCGGGTTCAAGAGCGTTCACCGCAATGGCAAGCTGCTCAAGCTCCCTGAGACGCTTGCCCTCTCCCATACGAAGTGCTTTGCTGAAGATGGACATGTGACGTGGATACTACGGAGCTACGCGCGTATGTTGAAGAATGGGCGCGTACGCAGAAGAAATGGGTGATCGATCACGGAAGCGTGATCAGATTCTCCCTTATCGCATAGAGCACGGCCTCATTGCGCGAATGCAATCCCAGCTTGTCGAGGATGTTGCGGATGTGGTTCTTCACCGTGTTCTCGGAGATAAACAGAAGATCGCCGATCTGGCGAGAGGTCTTGCCATCAGCGACAAGACCGAGCACCTCGAGCTCGCGACCCGTGAGAGTCGGCTTTCTCGTACTGATGAGTTCCTGATGAAGGAGAAGTTCCTTGGTGACGTCGAAAAGCTTCCCTGCCATCCCTGGGGACACGGCGGCTCCGCCATCTGCAATGTTGTCGATCACAAGGATGAGCTCATCGAATGGCATGTCCTTGAGGATGTAGCCTCTCGCCCCGCCGCGGATCGCTGCAACCAGATCCTCTTCCGATTCCGATCCCGTGAGGAGCAGCACTTCAGACGATGGGGACACCGCTCTGATCTTCCCAAGAACGTCGATACCAGACATACCAGGCATGAGGATGTCGAGGAGAACTATGTCGGGCTGTTCAGATTCCGCAACCGCAACGGCGGATTCGCCGTCGCCAGCCTCACCGATCACATCGTATCCAGCGCCGTTCAGCGCTGAGGTAAGGCCCGCACGAAACAGCGGAACATCGTCGACTACCAGCAATCTTTTCATTTCGTCTCCGGCTCACTCCGGTTCGATTAGTCCTACGTTGCCGTCGCGTCGCCGGTACACAACACAGTGCCGGTCAGCCTCCGCATCGAGGAAGAAGAAAAACTCGTGTCCGAGCAGATCCATCTGCAACGCAGCTTCCTCTGCGGACATTGGTTTCATCGAGAACCTTTTGGTCCTGACGATCTCAACGCCACGGTCCTCTTCATCATCGGGCTGACTAGACATGTGGTTTAGTTCTTTGTGCGAAACTCTGTTCCGCTGGATGAGCTTCGTCTTGAGCTTCCGCAGCTGACGTTCGTACTTCTCCGTTGCGAGATCAACTGCCGTTCGTTCCTCACCTGCCTCCGCCTCCACACGCACGATGTGGCCGGCTGTATGTGTGGTGATTTCCACCCTGAACTTCTCGTCCGCCCTCCGAGGATTGAAGGACTCCGTGAACTCGACATCGACGTCTCCGCCACTGTCGAAGATCCTTCCTGCATGCTCCACCCGCTCCGTGGCAAAGATGCGCATGTCGTCAGGTACCTGCATGTTCTTGCCGTGGACTTGAACGGTCATCCAGTCTCCTCTCGATTGGCTGATCGAACACTGCGCGCGAATGCGACGCGCTCAAGTTCGAAGGATTCCGTCGGAAATCGTGACTGCGCAGCGTGTGACAGGTAGTCGGTTGCCTCACGAATCTGCGTCACGTCACCTCCCAGACTCAGGAACGATTTCGCTCCTGAGTCCATACTACCTGCTGAAGTCGCTACGAGGACCGACAATCCGCTTGCACCCATCGCGGTCAGAGCGCTCATCGCCGTTGCACCCGTTGTGAGGACGTCGTCAATCAGCACGGCCCCCTGTGGCACACGACCGATCGCGGTGAAGTTGATCGCGTGCCGATGTTCGCGGTCGGCACCGGCTTGGCGTCTCCACCACACTGGAGCACCGACTCCGTTGACCACCGGAAGACCCGTGAGGTTGCCGAGCTGCTTGGCAAGCACCCGGCCCTGGTCGATGCCGTACGTAACCCGGCGCACGAACGACCTCGGGACGGGAACGAGCGCTGCAGCATCGGACGGCAGGCCCGACACCATTGCGGCGGCGAGGAGCCTGCCAGCTTGGACCGATCTTCGATATTTGAGGTTGTGGACGAGGCGCACAGCCGCGCCGACATGAAGGAACCCGGCCTCGACCTGAGCGCCGCCTAGGTGCGAAGGGGGCGCTCGTCGAAGTGTGCCGATACACGCGTCGCAGAGCGGCCATCCGGGCATTGCGCACGCGAGGCAGAGCATGGACTGAACCTACCGACTGGCTACGACACGACAACTCGCCTGCCACAGCTACCTGGCCATGCCGAACCATCGCTCGAGCTCCGCTTCCCAGTCCTCGGCCGCGACCGGTCTCTCGGTCCACTCCCCGTCGACTCGGAACTTGATGCGTTCGTGGAGCAGCGTCACCGGTCCGGTCCGGTGTCCAGAAGTCGTGTGGCGAAACGCGCCTCGGTCCACGACACGCTTGAGTCGGTCTGGAGACGCTCTGACGCAGAATCGAAGTCGTCCAGATGCCACTCGTCGGGTTCGAGTCTGTACTGGGGCGCGAGCGACCCATCGTCCTCAACGAGGAACAGCGTCCTGTAGCCAGCGTCGGCAGTGATGACGAACACGCCTGAGCCGCCGTCCTGCGGCTCGTGTAGATCCAATCGGAGAGGCTTGATAAACGTGTCGCCAAAGCCAACATCGACGAGATAGGGAACATCGAGCGTCACCTCGAGAGCGAGATGGCTCACATAGTCCGACGCGTGCCGTAGCAGTACGGTCGCGCGACGTCGGCGAACGTCGAAACCAAGACTTGCCAGAAGGCTGCTGAATGCGCCGTTGAGCTCGAAGCACCACCCACCACGATGTCTCTCGACGATCTTGGGTACGGACCAGTCCAAACCCGTCGCGTCGCCTCGCCGTGCGTAGACGTCAAGATTCTCGAATGGCACAGCGGTGAGGTGTGCTCGCTGCAGTAGTTCCAGCCCGCTGATATCGACCGTTGTAGCCTGATTCAGCCCGATCCGTTCCAGGTACTGAAGTCGATCTATCGCGCCGTCACGTGCCATGTTCCCATGACGCGAGATAGTGCTCCTGAGCAGCCGTGAGTGCTCGAGAG
>PVMK01126461.1_pt1 | contig 46553 bp, 45 predicted proteins | sample 1853481 | NCBI WGS metagenome assembly PVMK01 (sample SAMN08533507, study PRJNA380276) | Marine sediment metagenome, whole genome shotgun sequencing project.
TGCTGAAATCCAAGCATTGATCCCAAGCTTGAGGATTTTTCGAGCACCGGAAAAGGTTTTCCCATATGGCTGTGCACCTCCAATAATTAGTTTATCCAGTCTTGTTGGAGCATATTTTGCCATACCAAATCCAATCCATCCACCCATTGAGTAACCCAAATAATGAGCCTTCTCAAGGCCAAGGTCATCTAAAACTGCAACAACGTCAGATGTAAAAAAATTTAAACCGTATGCTTCGGGTTGATGGGGCTTATCGCTTGCGCCATGTCCTCGGGCATCAACCATGATAAGCCTGCATATCTGTTTGAGATTTTCAACATAACCAAATTCGTACCAGTCTTCTATACTTGAAAAAAATCCGTGCTGCATCACTAGCGGCACCCCATTTCCAGCTACCTGGTAATGGATGCGGATTCCTTGATTATTAACGTATTGCATACCGATTACCTCCAAATTTGTTTGTTTACTTGCTGATGTAAGCCACAGGGAATATTATTTATTCTAAGATAAATCCATGCGCCACGCAAAATGAGGTCGAACTGCCGATTGATAATTACATGCATCATAACCGAAAAACAGTTGGCAGCGAATATAATCTCTCTTGTGTTCACAAAAACCGAAAAAGGCCGATTTGACGGCGCTTGTTTAGCGTTTTCTCAAACTGATAATACGTTTTCAGAGTATTATCAAAATAACTTCGAATTTATCAACAGCCTGAGTTATGCATCTTCAAAGATTTGGCGCACCTGGCTTCTGATGATTTTTCCTGAAGCCGTGCGCGGGATGGTATTTACAATTTGGATCACGCGCGGGATTTTATACCCGGCCAACAACGTTCGACAATGTTGCTGAACGGTATCGGATGATAGCACCTGTGTGTGATGAAGCACGACTGCTGCGGCAACTTGCTGCCCCCAAACAGCGTGCTCAAGGCCGATGACACAGGCTTCCCTTATATCGGGGTGCTGCTCCAAAACACTTTCTACTTCCGATGGATATACATTCTCACCCCCACTGACGATTAGATCCGTGCGGCGCTGTATCACCCATAAATCACCATCCGCATCCAAATAACCCATATCGCCAGTTCGTAAGTATCCGTTATGCAAAACCGATCGCGTGGCATCAGGACGACGGTAATACCCCTGCATTACTGTAGGTCCACTGACCACAATTTCGCCAATCTCGCCGTCAGGTAAAGCCTGGCCAGCGGGGCTTTCAATTTGCAACTGCGTAAACATCAAAGGTTTGCCTGCGCGGCCAATTTTCTCGGCGACATTTTCTAACGTGGACGTGGCTACCTGGGATGCAGTCTCAGTGAGTCCGTAAGTTGTGACGATATTTAATCCAGCGTTCAAACTACTCCGAATTAATGATGGAGATGCAGCCCCACCCCCCAATAAAATTACGCGCAATTTGGCAAGCTGGGACAGACTGGTTTCCATCAATCGATGCAGCATGGTCGGGACCAACGAAATCATTGTGACCGCCTGATGCTCAATAACCGAAGCAATCTGATGAGCTGAAAAATCTCGATGCAATACAACAGCAGTGCCGTAAAGGCAGCTGCGCAAGATAATCGCCATGCCGCCAACATGGTACAACGGTAAGCAGAGCGACCAGCGGTCATCGGGTGAAAGGCCTAAACGAAAAGCCGAGGCTGTCGCGCTCCAAAAATGATTGCCAATCGTTAATACAGCCCCTTTGGGTTCCCCCGTAGTCCCTGAGGTGAAGATGATGGCGTGTGTATTCTCAAAAGCAAAGGCTTCTGGCAGATGGTCATCTACAGGGTCTTGGGCTGCTAATTGTCCAAAAGAAAAGTTGGCTATATTTAGTTTTTTAGCGAAAGGAGCAAACGCATCGCCGTAAATCAGATATTCGACATCGGCCTGTTCAATTTGCCAGTTCAATTCTTCGAAAGTAAAGCGCGTATTAAGAGCAATTAAAACAGCCCCGATCTTGATCAGTGCGTGGATCAATACCACGTACTCAGGGCTGTTCGATGCGAGAGCAGCGACGTGGTGGCCCGGTTTTATCCCACATGCCAGGAGCTGACGAGCCATTTTTTCGGCACTCTGATTCAACACCGCATAAGACCAGATCTGACCCTCAAAGATGAGGGCGGTTTTATCAGGGCTTGATCGCGCTCGTTGGGTTAACCAATCGATCATTGTTAATTGCAGTGAAGCCTATAGACCTATTATTAGGTTGCCAAAATCTATGGTCGCCAAGGGTAATCCCGATAACGCGGTTTACGTTTCTCATTAAAAGCGTCTCGGCCTTCTTGGCCTTCTTCATTCATGTAGAAAAGCATCGTGGCATCGCCAGCCATCATCTGGACACCCATTTGGCCGTCAACGTCAGCGTTCATGCCATTTTTGATAAAGCGGATCGCGGTGGGGCTTTTTTCTAAGATTTCCTGCGCCCAAAGCACGCCTTCATCTTCGAGCTGATCCAAAGGCACAACTTTGTTGACCATACCCATTTCTTCGGCTTCTACAGCGCCATATTGCCGGCAAAGATACCAAATTTCACGCGCTTTTTTCTGGCCAACATGACGAGCCAAAAAACTAGATCCAAGACCGGCATCAAAGCTGCCCACTTTTGGGCCCGTTTGACCGAAAACGGCGTTATCGGCGGCCAAGGTCAGATCACAAATGACATGCAAAACGTGGCCACCGCCAATCGCGTAGCCGGCTACCAGTGCGATGACAGGCTTAGGGATATAGCGAATAATGCGCTGCAAACGGAGCACATTGAGGCGGGCACGGCCGTCTTGACCGATATAACCTGCGTGACCGCGAATCCTTTGATCGCCACCAGCGCAAAAGCGTATTTACCATCTTTGGCCGGGCCATTGCCGGTTAATAAGACAACGCCGATTTTTTCATCGGACCAAGCTTCTTCAAAGGCATCGATCATTTCATCAATGGTTTGAGGACGGAAAGCATTACGCACGTCAGGGCGGTTAAAAGCAATACGGACAATGCCATCGGCTTTATGATAAGTAATATCTTGATAGTCGTTAACGGGCGACCATGCAACTAATGCGCTTTTCATACTTCTTAAACTCCTTCTAAGCTAGCTTCGTCGAATGAAGCGTTGATTTCACCACGAATACGTTCCTGCAGAGCTGAATCACAAGGGATTTCTATTAATTGCGAACTATCTGAGGCTAAAGCCTGACGATAAGCCGCGTGCAAGGCATCGGCAGAATCAACCCAAGAGTAAGTTAAACCAAACATTTTGGCTGCGGCGGAAAATTCCAAGCCATGGGGAGTGAGAAATAAACGTTCGAAGGGAGGCTCAAAATTACGGATCGGCAGCCGATGAAATATACCACCGCCATTATTGTTGAGCAATATTATCGTTAGTTGGGCGCGGCTGCGCAGCAAGCCACTCAGGCTGTTCAGGTCGTGAAGAAAGGCGATATCGCCAATCAATAAGGTTACTCGTTTTCGGCTGCCTTCTGAAGCGCCAATGGCACTGGCGATCGTGCCATCAATGCCGCTCAGGCCGCGGTTGGCAAAAATCTGTAAAGATTCGGAACGAGGGCGGGCAAATTGATCAACGTGACGCACGGCGGAACTACTGGCTGCATAAACAATCACATTTGGCGGAGTCAGGCGAATAACCTGTGCAGCAACACCCCCTTCAAATAAAGTTAGTTTTTCACGAGCCGCGAGCAGGTCCCAGGTTTTCAATTCTAATGTTTGCAGCTGGCGTACCCAAGAGGAGGCTGGTGGGCGATCCCTGAGGCGTTCGGTGATTTGATGGCATATTTGTGCTGGGTCGGCAATCAACACATCGTTGACCCTGTGAGATTCATCGGACCACACGCCGTGCGCGGTAATCATGATGGTACGAGTTTCTAAACGCGCGGTCAGATAGGCGTTGAGGTTTTTCGAGAGCGGCGCAGCCCCAAAATGCAGCACCAAATCTGGGGACGGCAGCGCCGGAGGCGATGTCGACGCTAAAAAAGTTTCAAAGCCTCCCAATACAAGGTTTCGATGCTGGGGTTTCTTCTGATGAAGAAAATCTGACTCCAGAGAAGGCATCCGCAAATATGGGGAATCCAGACGCAGCAGCCAATTTCATCACCGCTCGAGGGAATTCTGCGCGCGGGCAACGCATCCCACAGACGATTGCACCGCGGGCTGCATTTTGAATGGCATCAAGCAAAAAATCGATTTGCTGGGGATGCGGTTGGTTTACACCGCGCTGCACGCGCGTCAAGGGCTGCCCCGCAGGAGGACCATTTATGAAAAAATGCTGCCTCGCTCTCAAGGCTTTCGGGTAAATCATCAGGGACGGGCACGGGTTCCAACGGTTTGCGAAAAGGAAAATTAAGGTGTACCGGGCCGGCGGGCGGCGCCAGAGTCAAAGCGACAGCACGGTCAACAAGGGTGCGCAGGTAGCGAGTGACTTTGGCCGTAGGCTGCACCTCAGGGAGGGCAACATCCACAAAGGACTTTGACGTGAACCCCAAAAAATTTAAGTTGATCCATCGTTTGGTTAGCCCCACTAGCGCGTAATTCGTGCGGGCGATCGGCAGAGAGAATCAACAAAGGAATTTGGGCGTAATGAGCTTCTAAAACTGCCGGGTAATAATTAGCCAAAGCCGTTCCCGATGTGCAAAGCAGTGCTACTGGGCGCTGCGTGAGCAAGGCCATACCCAAAGCCGAGAAAGCCGCCCCGCGCTCATCATGATGCACGTAGATTTCAAAATTGGGATGACGGTCAAAAGCCAAAGCCAGCGGTGCAGAGCGAGAACCCGGGGATACATAGACCGCGCTGATCCCTACGCGGGTCAGTTCATCCACAATGATCGTGGTCCAGAGCGTGTTACGATTGGGGATTGTTTTCATGACAAGCAAATTCCACAGCGTCTAAAAGTGGGTTGAATTTCATCTCTGTTTCAAGCCATTCTTTTTCCGGGTTGGACGTCGCCATAATGCCTGCACCGGCAAAAGCTGTGACTTCTTCTGCCTGTACAATCGCTGATCGGATGCCCACCGCAAAGGTGCCTACACCACCCGGGCCAAGCCAACCAACCGGTGCAGCATACCAACCACGATCATGGGATTCAAGTGCATCGATATGCTGCAAAGCAGCACCTTGCGGGACGCCCCCCATCGCCGGTGTGGGATGTAAACAATCAACCAGAGCGAGCAAACTTGTATCGGATTTAAGGCGGCCACGCAGCGGTGTTTCTAAATGCTGAATATTGGTTAATTTTCGCAGTCGAGGTCGTTTCGGTCCTTTTAGATCATCAACGAGACCGTGCAAGCGAGCACGAATATTCTCAACCACCAAACGATGCTCATAATTATTTTTCGCGCTGGCCAGCAATTGCTGTCCTAGCCTTTGATCAGAATATGCATCGACACCGCGTGCTATCGAGCCAGCTAAAGCCATGGTAACAAATGTACCCCGGTGAACTTCGGCCAGCAATTCTGGAGTCGCACCACAAAAGGCACGTCCAGGCTGCGGTTCAATCCAGAATTTATAGCAATTCGGATAGCGGTTTTCAAGGCGACGCACAATCTTGGCAGGCGATACTTTGGCTGGAAGATGATAAATACGCGCCCGAGAAAGGACGGCTTTTTGAAAATCTCCTGCGCTAATTTGGGCACTCGTTTGGGCGACGGCTTGCAGCCAAAGTGACTTTTCGGGCATATCCGTTGAATCTATCGAGATAGAAGGGTGTGTCAGCGAGGGGTCTGCCTTTGTCAAAAGCGCTGTTGACGGTGCACCCATTAACGTTTCAAGTTCGGTTGTAATTTCTTCTTGATAGCGCTTTAAGGAATAGGGTAAGTCATCTTCGTCAACGCGCCGATTGACTGTTACCCAAGTACTATCATCCTTTTGGGTAAGGACAAGGCGTGGCAGCAGGAAATAAGATGGAGGAAATCCATCCCATGGTGTAGTGTGTACATCTTTTGGGTAAGGACGAAAAGAAAAACCGCCCAACATACGCGGCTGGACATACTCGGGCAGATCGCTACCAGCGACAATCAGACGTTCAAATAACCTGTCAGTCTCATTCTCAATATCAATAAAACGCGAGGGGCCATCAGCCCACAACTGCTCAGCAATCCCAAACCCCGCAATTTTCATTCCGGTTTGAGGATCATCCCAATAAACACGCGCTTGATTCTTGACACGCTGTAATAAATCCAGCAATGAGATAGGTTTCCAGAGAAAAGAAAAACTGAGTACAGCTTGACCATACTCCCGTTTTTTGGTGTTTATGCGCTGCTCAAGATCAGAAATCATCGTTGATAAAGACATTAATTTATTAAAATGCTCAGCCCTTTAAGATGTGTATCATGGCCTGCAACCCCATCAAATAAGATTGCCCACCAAAACCAGTTATGGTTCCACGACAAACTGGAGCAATATATGAGTGATGACGAAACTCTTCACGAGCAAAAATATTTGAAAGATGCACCTCTACGACCGGGATATCCATGCCGCTAATAGCATCGCGCAAAGCCACAGAAGTATGGGTGTAACCTCCAGGGTTAAAAATTACGCCATCGTGCTCATGGCGGGCTTTTTGCAGCGCATCGATCAGAGTGCCTTCGTGATTCGATTGAAAACCATGAATATCACAGCCTGCTTTCTGGCCTTCAGCTTGCAGTGCAGCGTTTATATCATCGAGCGATTGTAAACCATAAATCGTGGCTTCGCGCTCGCCGAGCATATTTAAATTTGGGCCGTGTAACACTAACACAGACCAAGCCTTCTCTTTTCTGGACATCACAGCACACACTCCTATCGGTCGTTAACCCATATTGGTTTAAACCACGCCTGTATTTAACCACAAAATGGCAAGGTCGTTAACAAAGCTAACTTTGAGTAAAGCCCTGAAGCGAACACAACACACTCAGACTAAATCTAGAAATCGTGCGGCCAAATCCGGGATCTCAACACCTACTTTGCACTGCCCAATAGCAGTGGGCAGTGTAAAGCGCAGCATCTTACCAGCGCGTTTTTTATCGAATTGCATAATATGGATCAAATCTTGACGCGACATGGAAGCCGGGATTTTGGTCGGCAAGCCCAATCCATCTAGCACGGAGGTAATCTCACTGGCCAAAGTAGATTCAGCCAAGCCCAATTGCTGGGCCAATTTTGCTTCGGCGATCATGCCGATGGCAATTGCCTGCCCGTGTTTTATCTGATAGCCCGAAAGGGACTCAACGGCGTGACCAATGGTGTGCCCGTAGTTCAAAGCAGCACGGCGGCCATGTTCGTGTGGGTCTTCTTCGATAAACTTAATCTTAACTTTTGCAGCATGGCGAATTAAACGCGGCCAGTCGGAACGCACTCGATCCCAGCCCGCAGCACAAAGCTCGAACAGGGCTGGATCATCAATTACGCCATGTTTAACAACTTCTGCCAAACCGGAACGTAATTCAACATCGGGGAGGGTTTCCAGCGTGAGCGGATCGGCCAAGACAAAGGACGGCGGGTAAAAAGCGCCGACAAGATTCTTGCCTTGCGGTAGGTCGATACCAGTTTTGCCACCAAGACTGGCGTCCACCATAGAGAGCAACGTCGTTGGCAGCACGCCCCAAGGTAGGCCGCGCAGAAAAGTCGCTGCAGCAAACCCAGCCATATCGCTGACAACGCCACCGCCTAAAGCCAACACCCAACTGCTGCGCTCTAATTTTGCCGCTAAAAAAGCATCCCATAAAGTGCCCACTGTGGCCAGATTTTTGTACTGCTCTCCTGCGGGAAATGTTATTAATTGCGCCTCGCAGCCAGCACGTTCAAGCTCCACAAGAATTTGTGGAGCGTAAAGCGATGCGACAGTTTCATCACTAACCAAAGCCAGCGGACTGCTTTGTGCACCTGCAAGAAACAGTGTTGTAAAATCGTGTAAGCTGCCTTCTTCAATAAGCACGCGATAGCCTTGACCCATGGCTTGGGGATAATAATGTCCAAGCGCTGCCTGCACATACCAGAGAAGATCATCGAGGCTGCGTTTATCGGTCGTTATCTGCAGCGCGAATGAACGATAGTGCTCGAAACGCTCTGCGAGCAAGGTCGTCAGCGCTTGTTGTGCATCCCCGAGCAAAGGACGTTCACCGGGGGCAAGCGCCAGCCGCTTTGCCAAGGTACGTTGGTTGGCCTGCAGACAGATCACTTTGCCAGCTGATTCGGCCAACTTGCGATTGTGTGATGAGAGTAAGGCGCCCCCTCCAAGTGAGATCACGCTCTGGGAGGCAGCACCAACTTGAACAAGCGCGTCGGTTTCCCGCGCTCGAAAACCTGATTGGCCTTCATGGGAGAAAATCTCAGGGATCGTCATTCCAGCCTGAGATGCGATCCGTTCATCCAGATCCACAAAAGGAAGTTTTAAGGTTTCAGCTAAAGCGCTGCCAAGTGTTGATTTACCCACACCAGGCGGGCCGTAGAAAAATACAGACATTGACATGATTATGGCCAGAAAACGTGCGGTTGGTTTTCTATATGCAAATTATCGAGACGAGCTTGACGAAGGTTTTTAAATCGGGGCTGCATCTCGTGCATTGAATCGCCGCCCAGCTTTTCGATGAGAGCATTGGCCAGCACAAAAGCAACCATACTTTCTATGACTGGCACAGCACGCGGAACGGGGCAAAAATCGGAGCGCTCATATTCCGTTTGTGTGGGCTCACCTGTAGCAAGATTGACGCTGGCTTGCGGTGTGAGTGTGGTTGCAATCGGCTTCATTGCTGCTCGTACTATCAAGGGTGCGCCCGTGCTCATGCCCCCCTCTAAGCCACCGCTGTGCGTTGTGGGGCGCGTGAGTTGGCCATCTGAACCCAGGTTAATAGCATCCTGGGCTTGCGTGCCCGTACGAGTGGCGTTGAAAAAAGCCGAGCCAATCTCGAAGCCCTTGATCGCTTGTACGCTCATCACGGCCGCAGCCAGACGTGCATCCAAGCGGCGATCCCATTGCATATAAGAACCTAAGCCGGAGGGCAGACCCAGAGCAACAACTTCGATCAAACCACCTAAGGTATTTTTACCCTTGATCACTGTTTGGATAGCATCCAACATCGCTTCACTAGACTTAGGATCAGGGCAGCGAACCGCGCTGGTTTCGGCTCGAACGATGCGGTCACGAAACTCTTGTGTGGCAAGGTCGGCTGTTACATTACCGATAGCGGTAACATACCCGCCTATTAGAATGCCAAACTGCGCTAGAAAGTGTTTACAAACCGCTCCGACAGCCACGCGGGCCGCGGTCTCGCGGGCGGAGGCGCGTTCTAGGCCAGGGCGCAAATCGGAATAGCCATATTTAATCGCAGCGCTCAAATCAACGTGCCCCGGACGCGGTATGGTAAAAGGCTCAATGGCTACCCCTACCCATTTTTTATGATCTGCGTTCTCAATCCGAAGGGCCAAGGGTGAACCGATGGTGACACCCTCCATAACACCGCTTAAAATTTGAGCCGCATCGCGCTCCATTTTCATGCGCGGACCAGCCCCGTAGCCGCGTTGACGGCGGGCTAACTGTGGGTTGATCTGGTCAGATGAAATAGGTAGTCCGGCTGGCAAACCTTCTAAGATAGCAATTAAAGCCGGACCATGGGATTCGCCCGCTGTTAAAAATCGAAGGGACATATTTTACTCTCGCTTCGTGCAATATCAACGTAAACGCAACTGCTGCTGCCAAAAAGGATCCGTATGCATGTGTAATAAAGATTTTGGCTGTATCACTGGCAGCGATACGCCTTTCCAAGGTCACTTGACTGGCAAACACCATAATTTGTGAGCGTGAAAAACCAGATTTTAGTGTCACAATCTACTGTATTGACCAGTACCTATTCTACCTCTAATTATAAGGTGATTTGGTGACGCGGATACGAACCAAAGATACGTAAAAATGGCGCCATTTCCGATAAATGTTCAATGGCGCGTGAAATGGTCAGGTTATCGACATGACCAACAAAATCAACGTAGAAAAGATATTCACCAGGCTTACCAACAAGCGGTCTAGATTCTATTTTGGTCAGGTCAACATCGCGCAAGGCAAAAACACCCAGCGCCCTAAAAAGCTCCCCGGGGCGATTCTGCAAGCTAAAGACTGCCGAGGTCTTGAAATCATCCGTGTTGATATTCTCGGCCAAATTATGCTGTCGAGAAAGACAGAGAAAACGGGTATAGTTGGCAGTGTTATCTTCAAAGTTCTCGGCTAAAATTTTAAGGTCGTAAACATCGGCAGCCCGGCGCGATGCCAGCGCGGCCGCGTGTGGATCGTCCAGGGTACGCAGCATGCGCGCGCTGCCGGCCGTGTCGGCTTCTGGGATTCTCTCTATCCCAAGGTCAGTCAAGTTTTTTTCGCATTGCGCTAAGGCTTGGGGGTGCGAGTGTACTCGACGGACAGTATCGATCTTTATATCGGACAACGCCAACAAGCAATGCCGCACCCGAAAAAAATACTCGCCCAAGATGCTTAAATCATAACGAAGCATAAGATCATAGTTGCGGTGAATGCTGCCGGCCAAAGAATTTTCAATCGGTAGTAGGCCGTAGGCATTTTTGGAATCTGCGACTGCTTGAAAAACATCGTTAAACGTTGGACAAGGGCGAGTCTCAATTTGGGAACCGAAATATTCAAAAGCCGCTTCTTCGCTATAGGCGCCGGATTCACCTTGGAAGAATACCGTTTGATTTTTTTTCGTCATGATCCACACCATTATCCTTTTTATTGACTACGCAGCGCATATTCTTTAGACCAAAATTCGGTCAAGCGCTGCATAGCCTCAGCTATGCGCTCACTAGGTGATGTCAATGAGATGCGAATATATCCTTCCCCATGCTGCCCAAAGATAACGCCAGGCGTGACGCTTATATTGGCACTTTCTAACAGCAGGGCAGCAAATTCCATCGAGGTCCAGCCTGACGGGATAGCACACCAAACATAAAGAGACGCGCTAGGCCGGGTTGTCAACCACCCCAAAGAAAACAATGTGTCGACAACCTTATCTCGCCGCTGGCGATAGATCTCATTACGCTGATCAATCCATGCTTGATCGCTGGTCATAGCAAATGCAGCTGTTTCCATAATGGGGAGAAAGTGACTGCTATCGATATTTGATTTAACCTTATGCAATACATCGATGATATTAGAGTTTCCAACACAAACACCAACCCGCATCCCGGCCAAATTATGAGATTTTGAAAGGGAATTAAATTCAACCGCAACGGCTTTCGCACCTGGTATTTGTAGAATACTGGGCGCTTGATATTGACCGAAAGTAACTTGTGTATAGGCCGCATCGTGGCACAACAGCATATCATAGTCACGACAATATTCTACTGCACCTGCAAAAAAGTCCAAAGAAGCCACAGAAGCGGTTGGATTATTGGGATAATTAAGCCACATCACTTTAGCGCGCCGCGCGAGATCATCAGGAATATCCTCGAGGCGGGGCAGAAAATCGTTCTCAGCCAGCAAAGGCATCGTGATAGGCTGCCCACCTGCGAATAATACACTTTGAGTGTAAGTTAGGTAACCAGGATCAGGAATCAGTACAAAATCACCCGGATCAATCAGAGCCTGCATTAAATGGAATATACCTTCTTTGGATCCCAATAAAGGCATAACCTCATGATGAGGATCCAGTGTGACATCAAATACTCGCAAATACATTGCTGACCAAGCTTGACGAAGTTTATCGATGCCGTGATGAGATTGGTATCCATAAACATTGGACTGGGCTATCCAATGCTGAAAATAATCCTGAATCTGCGATGCAGGCGGCATATCAGGGGAACCTATATCAAGGCGGATGACATCATGTCCCTGGGATTGCCGATGGGCGATTTTTTCGCCATAAACCGCGAAAAAATGTGTGCTGACACCTTCCAGCCGTTTTGCAATTTGAGTCATGGGTTTGTCCGAGTAGAATGTTCGCTGCGTGTCAGCATTGCCTTGAGGTCAGCAATTTTATTTTCCCGTAACATGGCTTCCAACTGATCCAATTGCGTTCGAAAATTGGCAATACTGCTTAAAATATTGGCTTGATTGGTTGCCAATATTTCAATCATCAATGCTGGGGATGAAGCGGCCAAACGAGTCGTGCTGAGAAATCCCGGACCGCACAATGCCGTGGTTTCTTCCGGCGTTGCTAATGCCAACGCAGATGAAATTAAATATGGCGCATGACTGGTAGCGGCCACATAACGGTCATGCAGTGCTGGTTCAATCCATAATACTCTTGCACCCACAACTTTGATAATTTCCAAAGCCAGGCTGCGAGCGCGTGATGATGTACGAGGCAGCGGTGAGAGCGCGAATACCGCATCGCGATAGAGAAATTCTTCCGCACCCGCCAAACCACTTTTTTCTTTGCCTGTCATCGGGTGACCACCGATAGGGTCAAAGCGAGGCGGCAAAGTCTCGAAAGCACGACAAATTTGAGTTTTTGTAGAGCCCAAATCCATGATGATAGATGGGGAAGGCATCAGGGAGGGGATACGCTTAATCCAATCAATGATTGCCAAAACCGGCGCGGCCAAGATCACTATATCGGCATCGGCGAGAATTTCAACCGGATCATCACTGGCATGATCCACAATCTGGCGGTTGAGGGCTAACGCAACTGTTTCAGGATCAGGATCATATGCGCAGCATGTTAGGCAGTGAGTTCGCAAGGCCATTGCCAGGGAGCCTCCCATCAAGCCTAGTCCTACAATGGCTATGCGCGTATCGGCCAGAGAATATAGGGTCGTATCTTCAATCTTCATTGCTTATAGATTTTGTGCTTAGCGAGCGTCCCATGACTTCAGCAATCGCACGAACCTGCGTTACCATTTCAGCAAATCGCTCAGGCTTGAGTGATTGTCCACCATCCGAGAGCGCTTCTTCCGGTTTGTGGTGGACTTCCACAATCAATCCATCAGCCCCGGCCGCCACCGCAGCACGCGCAATCGCATTGACATACTGCCAGTGTCCCGTGCTATGACTGGGGTCAAGAATTACAGGAAGGTGGGTGCGCTCCTTCAGCACAGGAATTGCATTGATATCCGTGGTGTTACGAGTAGCCGTCTCAAAAGTGCGGATACCACGTTCACACAGTACAACTCGTGGGTTATCGTGCGAAAGGATGTACTCTGCAGCCAACAAAAACTCGTTAATGGAAGCACTCAAGCCGCGTTTCAACAAGACCGGTAATTGGCTTTCTCCCACCTTATGCAGCAATGGGTAGTTCTGCATATTGCGAGCGCCAATTTGAAACATATCCGTGTACTTGGCGATCAAGTCAACTTGATCGGGCGACACAACTTCAGTGACGATTGCCAATCCCGTGGCTGCGCGCGCCTCGGCTAAAATCTCCAGTCCTTCTTCCCCCAAACCTTGAAAGGCATAGGGTGATGTACGCGGCTTGAAGGCACCTCCCCGTAAAACCGTTGCGCCAGCTTCCCGTACTGCATGAGCAGTCTCGAGCATTTGAACCCGACTTTCTACCGAACAGGGACCAGCAATGATCACAATCTCATCAGTACCAAATTTAATTCCATCCATGGAAACAACGGTATTTTGAGCAGAGAATTCTCGGGAAGCCCGTTTATACGGCCGTGAGACCAGCAAAACACGATCCACAAACGGCATGAGCATAAACTCATCTTGATTGATCACTCGCACATCGCCAATAACGCCAACAATAGTGCGTTCCCGACCCTGGGAGAGATGCACCTGGGCACCATAGTGTTCAACGCGTTGAATAACTTGAGTAATTTCTTTCTGTGTTACATCGGGGCGTAGAATAATAATCATGAAGGCACTTTCTAAACCTGTGAATTGAGGGTAATTTTAATTGTGAATGGTTTTTGTAGATATCGTGCGACCAACGGCGTCAGCAATTGCGCGTACCTGCGCAACCATTTCAGCAAACCGCTCGGGCTTGAGTGATTGTCCACCATCGGAGAGCGCCTCTTCGGGCTTGTTATGGACTTCCACCATCAGCCCATCCGCGCCGGCCGCGATGGCGGCACGAGCAATCGCATTGACATACTGCCAGTGTCCCGTGCTATGACTGGGGTCAAGGATCACGGGAAGGTGGGTGCGCTCTTTCAATACAGGAACAGCATTGATATCCGTGGTGTTACGAGTGGCCGTCTCAAATGTGCGAATACCCCGTTCACACAACACAACTCGCGAGTTATCGTGCGAAAGTATGTACTCTGCAGCTAACAAAAACTCATCAATTGAGGCGCTCAAACCCCGTTTTAATAAGACAGGCATTTGATATTCCCCTACTTTGTGCAGCAGCGGGTAGTTTTGCATATTACGGGCGCCAATTTGAAACATATCCGTGTACTTGGAGATCAAATCAACTTGCTCAGGAGAGATAACTTCAGTGACAATGCCTAAGCCTGTTGCTTCACGCGCCTCGGCCAAAATTTCTAACCCCTGTTCTCCCATGCCTTGAAAGGCATAGGGGGATGTGCGTGGTTTGAAAGCACCACCGCGCAAGACCGTTGCGCCAGCTTCCTGTACTGCATGAGCAATCTCAAGCATTTGAACCCGACTTTCTACCGAACATGGACCGGCAATGATCACAATCTCATCAGTACCAAATTTAATTCCATCCATGGGAACAACGGTGTTTTGGGCAGAGAATTCTCGGGAGGCCCGTTTATAGGGACGCGTAACAGGCAGGATGCGGTCCACACACGGCATAAGCATGAACTCATCTTGATTAACCTTGCGCACATCGCCAACAATCCCTAGTACTACACGTTCACTTCCCTGGATGGGATGAACTCGTGCGCCATAGTGTTCTATTCGCTTTGTGACATTTGCAATTTCGTCTGGTGTTACGTCAATGCGCATTATGATAATCATTGGGTCACTTCCTGTATCTTGCCGAGTTTTTGTTGATCTAAGTCAGGGCGTAATTGAACGGCTTCATTAAGGTAGACATGATGAACATCTGCTTGAGGCGTATCCGTGTTCCAATGGATCAGCACACGCACACATCGAGCCAACTCCCCAGGGACTGGAATTTCACGTGCACAAATCAGGGGCACATCCATCCAACCTATCTCGCGTGCTGCACGAGCAGGATAAGTGGCATTAAGATCAACCGTAACGGTAAAAAATGCGCTGGCTAAATCTTCTGTCTGCAAATTTGGGTTAACCGCCATGATCGCTAACAACATTTCACGAGTGGCAGATAATATGGCCTCAGGGGTATTTCCGTCAGCGACTGTGGCACCCCGCACACCTTGGATCTTTGTACTACACATAACTTCTCCTCCTGTTTTTTAATAAAAAAAAGCGAAGCCGATGGCTTCGCTCATGTGCAATAAGTAGATGGGTATCTGCCTAAACACCGCCAACGACAACTAAAGAGCTATTGTCGTAAAAATAAAAGCTGGCGTAAAAGCGGAAATTTTTAGTCATAGAACAATTAGGATAAAACAAGATCTTTTGATTTACGGGATTATACTGGACGAATAGGGACGAGTCAAGCTGCGACTGCAGCGAGACCGGCGAAATGAACAACAGCTCTGCAAAGGATATTTCGACCCATCACGCTATGCCACTCCCATGATAAACTAACAGCATGCAAACTGCTGTGCAACTTCGTGAAATTTCATTTCGTGATCCATTGGCAGCTTTCTCTCCATTCGCCGACCAATCTTACGCGCTTTTTTTAGATAGCGCGCTAATTACGGATCGTCTTGGGCGTTATTCTTTCATCGCTGTCGATCCCTTTTTGACTATGACCAGCAAAAATGGCCAGATCATCTTGGGCCAAAAAAAGATGGGTGGCAACCCTTTTGAAATATTGCAAGCGCAATTGAATCAATATACCATCACCCACCGCAGCGGACTGCCGCCGTTTCAAACTGGCGTGGCGGGGTATTTTGGCTATGATTTAGGACATCACCTTGAAGTACTGCCGCGCGCGCACCTAGATGATATGGGCTTCCCCGATTTAATGTTGGGATTCTACGACGTGGTGATTGCCTTTGATCATTTACAGCGTCGAGCATGGATTTTTTCCAGCGGCTATCCTGAGGTAGATGAGCGCGCCCGAAGAAAGCGCGCCCAGTTCCGAATCCAAGAAATTGAAGAAAGACTAAACCAAGCTCCAGCCAACCTTACCAGCACCCAGCCGCTCGAACAACCAGCCAGCATACAATCTAATTACCCCAGCAGAGAGAGCTACGAACAGGCCGTGCAGCAGGTTATTGATTTTATTTATGCTGGCGATATTTTTCAGGCCAATCTTTCCCAGCGCTTTGACGCTCAACTGCCCAAGCAGGATTCGCCTTTTAAGCTCTATCAACGACTACGGGCAATCAACCCTGCGCCCTTCGCCGCATATCTTAACTTTGAAAACGTGGTCATTGCCTCCGCCTCTCCTGAACGCTTTTTGCTGCTGCGTGATAATTGGGTTGAAACTCGCCCGATCAAAGGCACGCGGCCGCGCGGCGCAACGACCGATAGCGACCAACAATTCGCGGCGGAGCTGCTCAGCAGCGAAAAAGATCGCGCTGAAAACGTGATGATCGTCGATTTACTGCGCAACGATCTTTCGCGAGTATGCCAAGATCACAGCGTCAAAACGCCTGAAATCTGCTCGCTAGAAAGCTACGCCACGGTACACCATTTGGTCTCAACAGTTGAAGGACAACTCAAACCCGGCACTTCTGCTATCGATCTACTGCAAGCCACTTTCCCTGGCGGATCAATCACCGGTGCGCCAAAAATTCGTGCCATGGAAATTATCGCTGCGTTAGAGCCAACCCAACGCGGCCCTTATTGCGGCAGCATAGGCTATATCAGTTTTAGCGGAGATATGGATACCAGTATCGTAATTCGCACGTATGCGATCAAAGATAAGCAAGTCACTTTTCAAGCAGGCGGCGGTATCGTGGCCGATTCTAATCCGGCTGAGGAATATGATGAAACGCTGGACAAAGCTCGGGCATTGTTTCATGCTTTAGGTAAATAACAAATAATTGTATCCGTACCCGCTAATAAATTTTTTCGTATTCTTTGCACAAATATATTTTTGCTCTAGAAAATAATATTGTTGGCACAATGGTGAGTCATCATAAATTAAGTATAAAATGATATTGATTATCGATAACTACGACTCTTTCGTCTACAATTTGGCCCGCTATGTCAGCGAGCTCGGTTACGCGCGCAGCGTTGAGCGCAATGACGCCATCACGCTTGACGAAATTGCACGCTTTGCGCCCTCGCATATCATTCTCTCGCCAGGGCCATGCACGCCCAATGAAGCCGGAATCTGTAACGCAGTCATCGAACGCTTTGGTCCGACAATTCCAATTTTGGGTGTGTGTCTGGGCCATCAGTGCATCGGCCAAGTTTATGGAGGCCAAGTTGTGCCTGCAAAAAAACCTGTACATGGCAAAACTTCCCGCATTACGCATGATGGCGCGGGCGTTTTCCACGGTCTGCCATCTGATTTCAACGCCACCCGCTATCACTCGCTGGTTGTCAGCCGCGTCGGGTTGCCGGATGACCTGGAAATCACAGCGCACAGCCCAGAGGGCGAAATTATGGGGTTGCGCCATCGCAAGCATCTGGTTGTTGGTGTACAATTTCACCCCGAGGCTGTGCTCACCGAAGGCGGCTATACCTTGCTTCATAATTTCCTGCAGCTATGATGATCTATTTGAACGGCGACATAATCCCCTCGGACAGCGCGCAGATATCCCCGGCTGACCGTGGCTTGCTCTTAGGAGACGGTATCTTCGAGACTATGCGCGCATATGGTGGTCGGATTTTTCGATTGCATGCTCATGTAGACCGCCTGATCGCAAGTGCCGATTTTTTGGGTATACCGATTCCGATTTCAAGGGAAGCGCTTTCCAAAGCCTTAGATGCCACTCTGGAAGCCAACCAACTATCGCAAAGCGATGCGGCACTGCGCCTGACCTTGACGCGCGGTGCCGGACCCCGAGGGTTAAGCTTTCCCCCCAACCCCAAACCAACCTTGCTCATCAGCGCAACCACTCTCGACAACCTACACTTACCCCCTGCCAAAGCGCTAATCGCCAGCATCCGCCGCAACCAACACTCGCCTCTAGCCAAGATCAAATCGCTCAACTTCCTCGACAATATCTTAGCCCGACAAGAGGCCACATCTCAAGGATTCGACGATGCACTGCTGCTCAACAGCTCAGGGCAGTTGGCCGAAGCCAGCGCGGCCAACCTTTTTATCGTACGTAAGGCGTGCTTACTCACCCCGCCTATCTATGATGGCGCATTGCCCGGCGTGACCCGCGCGGTCATTTTTGAACTTGCCAGATCGCTCGCGATCGCAATTAAGGAAAGCTCCATGGGGTGCGGCGACGTAGCCCAAGCGGATGAAGCCTTTCTTACTAACAGCCTCATTGAGGTTCAACCGTTGATCCAAGTTGGAGAGCAAAGCATCGGGCACGGGGAAATCGGACCCGTTACAGCACAAATCCAAAAGTCCTATCACCAGCTAACAGGTTGAATTTTTAACCATGATCGAATAAGAAAAGCCCTAACAGAGTAATGAGTGTTAGGGCTTTCAACAGCATACTTTTTGGCAATTTATGCTATAAGCGCATAACATGTCCACAATAGTTACAGGTGATGCTATCCATGCAACGCAGCACAACCTGGTCAACCGTTGCGCCGCACGCTGAGCACGATTCCGGCGCAGATTTTACTTTCTCAACCTCAGCGGCAGCTATGGGGATGGCGCGATCCTGGTCAAAATCTTTGCTCTTGGCACACTTTATCAGTGCTCGCCAAGTTTCGCAATTTTGCCAGATATGAACATGCACCGAGGGATAAGGTGCGCCGCTGGCTAAATTAATATCAAGATGATCTTCATTTTTGAGCAAACCTTGTTTCTCAGTTACAATTTCTTCAATAAGCGCAGCCGGACATTCCCAAAGTACTTGCTGCACCAGTTTCTTTTCTGTGACCACGAAAAGTACTTTTTTTGGTGGCTATCTTTTCCTTTTGCTCAAAGATTATGCGCTGATCGGTCAAATAAAGTACGCCTTCTGGATCGTCCTTGCGTTCTTTGCCGCCTTTAACCATAACAGCTTTGACAGCCATAACACCGGCTTCCGCAGATAATAATTGGTTCGTCGCTTCACTAATCTCGGTCAACATCCAATCTGCTTTTGCCATGCCAGCAATAACCTCATTGACCTGGACCCTGAATTGATCGAACATACCTCGGATAGAATTTTCCGCGGCAGAGATTTTACCCTCAAGCGTGCAGATTGCCGCATTGGCCCGATTCACCAAAGGACTGGCGGTTGTTGGGTTCCGCATGCGTGCGGCCAGTTATGTGATCTGATATTCAATCGGGCGCAAGCTGGCTTGCAGCGATTTGGCCTGTGCTTCAATTTGCCGCGCCACACCAGGGCGCAGGGTGCGCCACTGCTGGGCAAAATCTTTGACTTGAGCTCCCAAACCTTTGTTAAAAGCGTAGCCGCGCGCTCGTAGGCCAGCAATTTCTTGTTCGAGGTTATTAACCGTGGTTTGCAAATCTTCTATGCGATCACGCAGGGAAACCGAGCGCACGTCCGCTTGCAGACTTGTTAATTGACTTTGTAAAGAGCGCATTTTCTGAGCAATTTCTTAAGCAGGATTAGAAGATGTCGTCATGAATCATTTTCCTTTAGCAATCTTTTGGTTGGATTTAATTTTGCTTCGAAAAAACCGTGCAACTTGAACTGATGCAATATCCATCCCAAAAAGAAAAATTCCGTAACGCCTCACAGCAAGATGTGAGGGATAGGAATTTATTTTAGGCAGGGTGCCTCTTTATTGTCCGCTATTTATAATCTGCCAGTGCAGCATACATTACAGCACGCGGCGCTTTGACTTCAATCCAATGCTCAAAGGATAAGGCAGCTTGTTCTACCAGCATCCCAAGTCCTGTTGTCGCGGCCATGCCTGTCTGTATGGCTTGCCGGACGAACAGGGTTTCACGTGGATTGTAGATTAAATCATAAAGTGCGGCTTCTTGAGGTAGTGGCAGACCTTTCGGCCAAGGGGAAAATTCGCTGTTAGGAAACATGCCTACAGGTGTGCAATTGACGATTAAAGAATGGCGAAACGGCAATTTAGAGATTGTCGAACCCTGCAAAGCAATCGTGGTGATCGGATTTTCGGGTAGAGATAATTGCGCACAAAGCTTAGCTGCTTGGGCGCTATTGCGCGCCGCTACCGTCACCGACCAGCCCTGAGTGAGTAAAGCATAGATAATCGCTCTGGCAGAACCGCCAGCTCCCAATATCAAGGCATTTAAGCTGTCAAATCTTTGCACACGCAAACCTGCACATAAATCAGTCCAAAATCCTGGCGCATCGGTATTATCACCCATTAATTTACCAGTACGCATAAAAACAGTGTTAACAGCCCCAATTGCCACCGCCGCGGGTGTAAGCATATCTAATAGAGATATTATATTTTCTTTATGGGGAATTGTGACATTGAGTCCATGAATGGATCCCCGTCGCATTTCAGCCAGTATGGCACGCAATTGCTGGTCACCCTCAGGAAGAGGCGGAATGGCGTATAAGCTGTATTGACCATCTAACCCTAATGAGCGCAACGCGGCCCGATGCAGCGCAGGGGAGAAGCTGTGTTCAAGCGGCCAGCCAATCAAGCCAAGGGCATAAGATCTCGTCATCTGGATGTTATTTCAGCCCCTAAATGCTGCAACACTTTGACAAACTCAGGGAAAGACTCGGCGATGATTTCGGCATCGTGCACAATAACAGCAGAATGAGCGCCCAGACCTAAAACCGTCAACGCCATACCAAGGCGGTGATCCCCTCGGGCGGAGAGACTGCCTCCTTGATATGGCATCCCTCCTTGCAAGGCAAAGCCATCTTCCCGCGATTCGATCTGCAAATTCAATTTTTGGAATTCTTCCACCAACACTTGGATACGGTCTGTTTCTTTAAAGCGCAATTCTTCGGCATCCTGAACGATGGTTAACCCCTCAGCATGTGCGGCAGCCACAGCAAAAACAGGAAATTCATCGATCATGCGGACGACCAAATCGCCGTTAATGGTAACGGCTGTTAATTGGCTTGAACGCACGATCAAATCGCCAACGGGTTCACCCGAGCGTAATTCCTTCGAAGCAACCTGAATATTCCCTCCCATTGCGATGAGGGCATCCAGCAAGCCTGTGCGAGTTGGGTTCAGCCCGACTCCCTGCAGTCGAATTTCAGAATTGGGGGTAATTAAAGCAGCTACAATGAGGAACGCGGCCGATGAGAAATCTCCGGGGATAGTCAAACGCAGCGGTGATAAAGGCTGTTTAGGCGGCATAAGGCGCACAAAGCCAGGCCGCACCTCGATATCCAGACCCATCTGCGCTAAGATGCGCTCGGTGTGATCGCGGGATGGACCAGGCTCATGAAGCGTGGTAGGACCACCCGCACCCAGACCAGCCAGCAACAGTGCGGTTTTTACCTGTGCGCTTGCCACCGGGAGATGATAGCTGAGCCCACTTAAAATGCGGTCACCCGTCATTTTGGCCAGGCACAAAGGAGCACAGCCGTTTTCTGCAGTTTCGATGCTGGCACCCATGGCGATCAGCGGCTCAACAACACGCCCCATGGGGCGGCGGCGCAGACCTGCCGAGCCATCCAACACTGCGGCGGTATTTGTGGCCACCAGCGCGCCAACCAATGTGCGCATGGTCATACCCGAATTGCGACAATTTATCGGGACATCAGATTCCCGCCATGGCTGCAATCCTGCTCCGGTTATGGAGAGCGTTGTTTCATCTAGCGACCATAAAACGCCTAACTGTGACAAGGCGTGCAGCATAGTTTCGGTCACACCGGCCACTAAAAAATTTTCGAAGTAGCTTTTACCCTCTGCCAAAGCGGCAAAAAGCGCGGCGCGATGGGAGATGGATTTATCTCCTGGCAGGGTAATCTTCCCTTGCAAAGTTGGCTGGGGAGTAATAGTCAATTTCATACCCCCAAGTCTACCGTAGGAAATGCACTTGTCAACATGCTACACAAATAATTTAATTCGAGTATCATGCAAGCCATGAGAACGGCACCCTGGCCTTATCTTGTATCTGGCAACCCCGATAATCCAACACTATTATTTTTACATGGTTTTATGGGCAATAGCCGTGATTGGCTGCCTGTTGCACAATATTTTAAAAACGATTACTACTGCATCATGCCAGATTTACCCGGTCACGGCAAGAATCTAAGGCTTGCAATGGATGATGTGCTCGGATATCACTCGCTGGCCAAAGGGCTGCTTGGTTTAATAGAACATATCCATACTGATCAGGTATTCTTGATCGGGTACTCGATGGGAGGCCGACTGGCGCTGTATTTTGCCATCCACCACGCTAAACAAGTGCAGCGTTTAATTTTGGAGAGCACACACCCAGGATTGCTCGATCAGCAAGCGCGCGTGCAACGTGCTCAGGTTGATGAGCAAAGGGCCAATCAAATACAAGCATACGGCATAAAATCTTTTGTTGATCATTGGTATCAGATGGATTTGTTTCGCTCCATGCAGCAACAGCCTGATATGTTTGCAGCCATGAAATTAACCCGCATGGAGAATACCGCGCGATGGATGGCCAAAGTGATTCGCGAGCTCAGCCCAGGCTTGCAGCCTGCTTTATGGAATCGACTTAATGAGGTGAGCATGGCTACGCTACTTATTTCAGGAGCGCAAGATGCCAAATATACGCATATCATGCAAAAAATCGCCGGGAAAATACCACAGGCCAGGGTAAACGTGATTCCGAATGTTGGGCACAGCACTCACTTTGAAGCGCCGAAAATATTTTTTACACGGGTAACAAATTTTCTTGCGGAATAAATCTTTAAAGCTTATTAAAAAATGCTGACCTTCCCTATTTATATTAATTATGTTATGCTCTAAAAAGGATAAAAAATTGATGAGGCATGCATAAAAATTGCCTCTTGTACCTTGATACCCCTCAGGGCTGAATGAAATCAGCCCTTTACAAGCTCACTGAAATCAATCAGATGACGCTTGGCCCATATTTTTCGCCGCGCGAATTTCATTACCTATTTTTCGTGCGCGGCCGTGGCATTGAATTAAACACTCAGCACAACGTTGACAACGTTTGGATTTTTGGCCCAGGGTTACGCGACAGCATAAACCTAAAATATAATAATTTTCCTAACCCAAGGGCAGATAGGCTTGCTATCGGTGTAGTGTATTTTTAAATTTTATTCACCTTAACCTAAAAACAAAACTCCAAACCTGAGTTTCTGATTCGTAATATCTAAGCCATGGCTAATAACTTAAAGCCGTGGCTTTTTATTTAATAAGGTTTTATGGCAGGCATTATCACCGCTTTAAGAATACAAAAACGGGACAAGGGAAGAGTGAACGTCTATATAGATGAGGAGTTCGCTTTTGGCTTATCCCGTCTGGTGTCCGGATGGCTAGTTGTTGGGCAAGAACTCAGCGATGAGAAAATCCGCGAGCTGCAGGAATCCGAATCTCGTGAGAAAGCCTATCATCGAGCGTTGAATTTTCTCAGTTATCGACCACGTTCTGAAGCTGAGGTTCGGCGCAATTTGATAAAACATGATACGCCCGAAGACTGCATTGAAGATATTTTAGAACGCTTACGGCAATTAGATTTAGTCAATGATCGACAATTTGCTGAAACCTGGGTCGAGAATCGCTCCACATTTCGACCACGCGGCCGCCGGGCACTATTCAGCGAGTTACGAGCAAAAAGCATTCACAACGAAATAATTGATGAGGTGCTTCAAAATTTGGATGAAGATGACCTTGCTTATCGAGCCGCGCAGAAGAAATATCGTCAATATCGCAGCTTAGACTGGCCCGATTTCAAAAAGAAAATGCTAGGTTTTCTTGTCCGGCGCGGTTTCAATTATGGTGTTGCAGCGCCGGCAATAGAAAAAATTTGGTCAGATAATCAGCCCGGCCTAGCGGATGATAATAATACTTAGAGCCCCGCAACCCAAATTTGTTTCAGAAAAAGGGCATCCGTATTCGGGGATGATGCCCATCACCAAGACAAGCCATCCCGCTAAGAAATAAATTACAGGTAGGAGAAAATATGAATAATCCAGGCGTAGCACTCCTGTTCCCACTCATTGGAATTGCCATTGGCATACTGATTGGTTATTTATTCAAAACTTATCAGGTAAAACAAGCGACCATAAAATCACAAGATGAGGGTGAACGGATTTTAACCCATGCAAAAGAAGATGCTCGAGAAATCAAATTACAAGCGCGCGATGAGATGCTTAAAGCACGACAAGAAGCTGATCAAGGCATCACCCGCCGCCGAGAGGAAGTCTCTCGTTCTGAAGATCGTTTGCAACGACGGCACGATCAATTAGACACGCGTGCCGAACGCCTTGAACAACGAGAGCAAACCCTGAATAAACGACAGAGCAACCTGGATCGCCGCAACAACCAAATTGCTGACCTTGAATCTGATGCCCGGGAAAAAATCGAAGTCATAGCAAAAATGAACACCGAGGAAGCCCAAGTACGTTTGTTGGCAGACGTGGAAAAAGAAGCCCGCGATGACATGGCCCGCATTATCCGCCAGGTAGAGGCCCAAGCTCAGGCTGAGGGCGATCTGCGCGCTCGCAAAATGATCGCCGATGCCATCCAAAGGGTAGCTTCAGAGCATGTGGCCGCGGTAACATCTTCAACGGTTGCGTTACCATCCGACGACATGAAAGGGCGCATCATCGGGCGCAGTGGACGTAATATCCATGCCTTCGAGCGCGCCGCGGGCGTTGACGTGATTGTGGACGACACGCCTGAAGCCATCACGATTGCTAATTTTGATCCTGTGCGCCGTGAGGTTGCTCGCCGGGCAATGGAAAAACTGATCCTCGATGGACGTATTCACCCTGCCCATATTGAAAAGGTCGTCAAGAAAGAGCGCAAGGAAATTGAACGGGTTATGATCGAAGCAGGTGAGCAAGCTGCCTACGATGCTGGCGTTCCCGGATTGCACCGAGAAATCATCAAAAAATTAGGGCGGCTGATGTTCCGCACATCCTATGGCCAAAATCAATTAGCCCACGCTGTAGAGTCATCGCAGTTAGCTGCGGTGCTGGCGGCGGAGTTAGGCGCCAATGTTGAAATTGCCAAAGCCGGAGCGCTGCTGCACGACTTAGGCAAAGCCATGGATCATAACGTAGAAGGCACACATGCTCAAATTGGGGCCGACTTTGCCAAGCGCTACGGGATCGGTCCTAAAGTACTTAACACGATTGCCGCGCATCACCATGAGGTAGAACAAGAGTCGGTCGAAGCTGTGATCGTGGAAGCGTGTGACGCGATCTCCGGGGCACGACCTGGGGCACGACGTGAGAGCTTAGAAAATTATTTGAAACGAGTGCGCGCCTTGGAAGAGGTTGCCAACGCCCACAACGGGGTAAAAGAGAGCTATGCACTACAAGCCGGTCGCGAAATTCGTATCTTTGTCACACCGGAAGCAGTTGATGATTTGGCTGCCATCCGCCTGGCAAAGGATATATCCAAGCAAATTGAGGAGACCATGCAGTATCCGGGTCAGATCAAGGTGACGGTGATCCGGGAAACACGGGCTGTGGATTACGCGAAGTAGAGATTAGTACCTTTATCTGATAGTATTACTATTAATGGAAAAGTCCCTGCTGTTAAATATTAACGGCAGGGACTTTTTTTTATTTTAGAATATTGCTCTAATGCTCTACTGCAAAAATGGATTGTCTCTTCTCTCATTCCCGACGTTTGTCTCCGGACCGTGTCCTGATAATATGCGCGTTTCGTCGGGCAAGGTCAGCACTTGCTTATGGATGCTGCGCATCAGGGTATCATAACTGCCGCCAGGCAGGTCGGTGCGACCAATACTCCCTTGAAAAACAACATCTCCAGAGAAAAGCGTTACTGCTGCTGAGCAATAAAAGATGACATGCCCCAAACTGTGACCGGGAGCAAAACGCACTTCAAAGCGATATTTGCCTATGGTCAAAACTTGATCGTGCGCTAAATCGAGATTGGGCTCGGGGCCGGATTCCATACTGAGGCCAAATAAGGCTGCGCCACCTTTACCACGCCACAATGGCAGATCTGCGGGGTGCATGGCAACAAGCAAATCAGGACCACTCCTGGTGGCGATCGCTGCAGCACCGCCAAAATGGTCAAAGTGGGCGTGGGTATACCACAGAGCTTGGATTTTCCAACCCTGACGCTCAGCTTCAGCCAAAATAAGGTGGCCGTCCCAAGCAGGATCTATAACCACGGCTTCTTGGGAATCCGTATCTGCAAGCAGATACGCGTTGGTAAAGGCTGGACCTAGGGTGAAAGTGATGATTTTTAGCATAGTTAATTGGATGTATGGGAGAACAACTTGTTTGACCGATTATTTTATTAATTGCCCGTATTATACCCGCGCTTAATCACTTACGCCTGACCTGCAAGCGTGCTATATTGAAAGTCTTGCCGCCAAACAATCAGCGCTATTGGAGAACTTAATATGGTTGAATACCCCGCAGAACCTTTCCGCATAAAAATGATAGAACCGATTAAGATAACCAGCCGCGAGGAGCGCTCGGCCGCCCTGAAACGCGCTGGGTATAATGTTTTCGGTTTGATGGCTGATGAAATTTTCATTGATCTGCTGACCGATTCTGGCACCGGCGCGATGAGCAAATATCAATGGGCCGCGATCATGGAAGGGGATGAATCCTACGCTGGAGCCAGCTCCTTCGAGCATTTATCGCAGGCCATGAGTGATATTTTTGGCTTTCGTTTTTTTGTACCTACCCATCAAGGACGCGCCGCGGAGAATATCCTGTGCGCAGTTACCCTCAAGCATGGCGACTATATCCCCTCCAATATGCACTTTGATACCACTGAAGGTAATATTCGAGCCCGCGGCGGACGCCCAACAAATTTAGTGATTGATGAGGCTTTTGACCCGAGATCACAACATGCTTTCAAAGGCAATTTAGATATCCAAAAACTGCGCATGTTTATCGAAGATGTCGGAGTAGAAAAAATTCCTTTTGGTATGATTACCATCACCAATAATGCTGGTTGCGGCCAACCTGTCTCAATGAAAAATCTTAAAGCTGTCTCGGCCGTTTATAAAGAGCATGAAATCCCTTTCATAATTGATGCCTGCCGCTTCGCCGAAAACGCTTATTTCATTAAGCTGCGGGAACCAGGTTATGAAAACAAAACAACACTTGAAATTGCACAAGAAATTTTCGCCCTGGCCGATGGGGCCACAATGAGCGCCAAGAAAGACGCCATCGTCAACATCGGTGGCTTTTTGGCCGTCAACGATGAAAATATGTTCCAGGCTATCAAAAACGAGTTAATCCTACGCGAGGGTTTCCCTACCTATGGCGGATTAGCCGGCCGGGATTTAGATGCTATGGCCGTGGGTCTTTACGAAGGGCTTGATGAAGATTATTTGGCTTACCGACTCGGACAAACCGCGTACCTGGCAAACAAGCTATTGGAGGTGGGTGTTCCGATTATTGAACCAGCGGGCGGACACGCGGTGTATGTTGATGCCGGACGTATGCTGCCCCATATTCCAAAAGAAGAATACCCTGGACAAGCACTTTCGGTTGAGCTTTATCTTGAAGGTGGTATCCGCGGCGTAGAGATGGGTTCAGTAGCTTTTGCATACCCTGACCCAGATACCGGCGAAATGATACACCCCGAAATGGAACTGGTTCGAATGGCGATTCCACGGCGTGTATATACCCAAGCCCATATGGATGTCGTTGTTAAGGCTTTCAAAAATATTATGGCTCGAAAAGACGATCTGCGCGGCTACGGCATTACCTATGCCCCGGAGTTGATGCGCCACTTCACTGCCCAATTTGAACCTTTGGGATAATATCCAGCAAGGTTGTAAAGAATCAAAAAGAACGCACAAACAAATTCTGCGCGTACTTTTTTGTTTTCCTCAGATCGCTGTGTTCCTCGCTGAGCGTAGTTGTTTGGGCAGCGAAGATATTTCTGGGTTCCCAAACCATAGTTTACCATCATGTGCGGTAGAGATATCTCGCTATGCTTAGCGATTATTTTCTGAGCGCATCAATGGCCGCATCGAGAGGATCCTCAACTGTGGATCCGCCCGCTTCAATCCAGTCAATCACCGGATGTCGCCAATTGATGGAGGTGTCGTAGGCATTGGGATCAAACTCGGCCAACATTGTAAGATCGTCACCACCGGCATACATAAAATCATTGACCAGCACGGAGTAAAATACATCGGATTCTATGGGCAAACCGCTGTCATTGAGAATCCACTGACCACTTTGCAACTGGATTCCACCTACGGGAGGGTCTCCACGTCCGGACAGCAGCACGCGCTGCAATTGGGCACCCGTCATCTTTAAATCTACCAACACATTATTAAAAGGCATCATGCTAACGATGGCAGCCATCGTGATCTCTCCAGCCGGGATGCTGTCGCGCATGCCACCCCAATTGGTTATGGCAACATCGGCTGTAGGATAGGCATATAGCCATGATTCGGTGATCAGGGCGGCCATCAGGTTGCTACGTTTGGGTACATCAGCATCTAAATAGCCGATAACAACGTTAAGTTCACGATCGGTTTCAACCTGCCAGCGAGCCACAATTTCGGCCACCGCTTTGTTTTCAGGACCGTCTTGATTCTCGACTACGCCATAATCCACATGCAGCAATTCTTTTGTCGTGGCATCTAATTCAAAGGTGGCATAAGCATAGCTTGAAAAACCATCACCGCCCGAAATAACGACAATTTCACCAATCTCTTCGGCATAGCGCTCATTACAATGTCCACCACCTAAAAGCGCGATCCCCAAATCTGCAACGGCACGCGCCAGGGGGATCAGGGCGCTGGTGCAAATATGAGCGGGCACAAGAATCAAATCAACGCCTTCAGCATCCACCTTGGGCACAATTTCACGCAAAGCCATTTCATAATCGATGAAATCAAAATCAGCCACATTAACTGGATTGGTGACTTTCGGGGTGCTGGTCAGTGTTAATCCAATTAAGCCTATGCGCAAATCTTCGACATCAATTACGCGATATGCTTGGATGCCTAAATCGGTAGGTGTGGCACTACCCGCTTTATAGCGGATATTGGCGCTTATATATGGAAAATCTGCTTCGGAGAGGCGCGCCTGTAAACCATCTAGTCCAAAATCAAATTCGTGATTGCCAATGGCGGCGGCATCATAACCCATAGCATTCATCACTTCAACCATACTTTGACCATCAAACCAGGTTGAGATAGCCGGGCCGGTCCAATTATCGCCGCCGCTCAATATTATCAGCGCGCCATCATCAGCGTAACCTGCTTCGGACCACAATCCGGCCAGATTTGCCGCGCCAGCCCCTGGTTCCTGACCTACCATCCAACCATGTTCATCATTGGTATATACAACGGTCAAGATTAAGGATTCGTCCGATGGATTATCCGTTGCGGGAAGATCATCCACGGCAGACAAATCAACCGTGACAACTGTTGGTAAGGGTTCAACTTCCGGTTTGATAGGCTGCAATGTGCATGCTGTTAGGAAAATTATCAGGAACCCGAAAATACTAACGTGGGTACGCTTCGCTTGCATTATGACCTCGGTCCCGTTTGGGGAGTTTAATTTGCTGTGATGGGTTACAGTGAACCTTGTTGAGGTTGGTAAAATTATGAATACAGGAACACAGTTGCTATTTTTCCTATTAAGAAAAACCAGGATTGGGAAAACTTGGTCCAAGCCTGGTTTTGGTTAGTTCTAGGATCGATCTAGAAATGCACTTCAAATTTTTTAATCAGTTTTTTCTTGGGAGAATAACCTGTAAGCCGTTCTTGAATTTCTCCATCTTTAAACAATATCAACGTGGGAACGCCCATGACACGATATTCCATGGCAATCTTTTGATTGTTATCAACATCCAGCTTAACAACTTTAACGCGACCTTGCCAAGCCTCAGCTAATTCTGTCACCACAGGATCAAGCATCTTGCACGGACCACACCACACAGCCGTAAAATCGACCAATACGGGCAATGTCGATTCTAAAACTTCTTTTTGGAAAGAATCGTCATCGATATATTTTAATACACTCATAAGCATAACTCCTGCAAACTTTATCTCAGTAAAAATGGTACCCAACCCCTCTAAAAACGTCAAGGTTTGCGTTGACGCGCTAGGCTGAGCGTGTTAAAATTTACGCCGATGTGGGCGCGTAGCTCAATGGTAGAGCAGTGGCCTTTTAAGCCATTGGTTGAGGGTTCGAGTCCCCCCGCGCTCACCTTTTTTGATGATTCAATCCCTGATGTTCTTACGTCTGGGATTGTTTTTAATAACACCCTGAATATGCATGTGCGGTTCTATCCAGGTATGATTTTTCTTGCTCGCAGCACCGCAATCAGATGCCAAGATGCTGACATCAACGTCTTGGATGGTTTTCTTCAGGGTGGCTGCAAGAGTATTTTGCATGACATACCTCCCGTATAAATATATCTTATAATATAACTTGCTGGATATTTTGAAGAAAATCTCCCCCATGTCAGGCTTATTAGGAATTTCTCAAAAAGTCAAAGTGGGTTTCCGGGTATCCATACCAGAGCACACTTGAATCAGCAATCTGCTTATGCTATCATGAGGTGCAAGTTGGTGGTGGTTTAGCATGGCAATGTAATCAGAGGCTTGCGTTTGGGGAACATAAAAAAAATGAAAAGGACAATATTGTTCGTCATAGCTTGTATTGGTCTGTTGTCAGCGTGTGCACCAACTCCAACGACTAGATATATTACGGCTACACCATCACAATTTCGTAAATCAGCTAATTTTGTTATCTCAACTTCAACATCTGAGTTGACCTATACCGGATGTGTAATACCTACGAGTTTAAGGGTTCGGGACAACCCAAGCACTCAAAGCGGCATAGTGGGTGGGTTGGCGCAAAATGATTGTGTCGCGGTTAGAGGTCGGAATCAAGATTCAAGTTGGGTATGGATTTTATCAGATAGTTTAACAGGCTGGGTGTCCCAAGAATACCTGATTGTAGATGAGAATATTGGTGAGCTTCCGATAGTATCAGGCGATAATATCGAAATACCTGAGGATAATATCAATGTCGTATCCAGATTAAAACCAACTAAACTTCCCTCACCAACACATACTCCAAGAAAAACAAATGCCCTGCTCCCAGATCCAACAGTTACCCAACAACTAACGAACACTCTGCAACCTACAAATACCCTGCAACCTACGAATACTTTACAACCTACGAATACACCTGCTACTAACACAAGAGTGGCAAATATTATTTCAACATTAACTGAACTTATATCACCAACACGTACACCGCGACCAACTAAAACACCAGAATCATCCGTTTTGCTTTGCCAAGATACTAATACTATTATTGGGAGAAGAGTTATATGTACACTTCCACAAGCATTTTGTCCAATTCAGTCTATAACAAGCGAAACAACAACATTTTGTTATGATGCTCGATATCCAAATCACAACTTCACACTGGCAATGTGGGGAAGCGATTGGAGTACCTATAATGGACAGTGTATCATTGTCACAGGACTGGTCACATTGTACAAAGGCAAACCACACATTGAAGCAAATAGTCTCTCACAAATATTTAGCTGTCCTTGAAGTTTGATGTGGATTTTAAAATCCGGTTTATGCACAAGTTAAGGGAAGTTTCTGGGGATTGGTTTCTAGAAAATGGTTTTTAGGGTTATAAATGCCAATGCCGTTTGGCCACTCAGTTCATTGAGGATAATAGCCAATATCATATATAATTAATTGACCACCACTCAAAAAATAATTTCAGCAATATATTAAAAAGCTATCTTTTGGAATATCGTTCAAAACTATTGAGGATCGTAGGATGAATCATGATATATTCGAATATTGCCTGTTACAGTCAGGTACTGGCTATCTAGAGAGTGGGGTTTTTCTAATATCCCCTGACGGGACACAAAAAAAACTCCATGGGAAAAAAGAATTGTTTACAGACGTAAAATTATGCCTTGAATTGAACCATTTAGGCAGGGATGGTTGGGAAATATGTGGGGCAACAACTTTTGTTAAGGGTGGCAATACATTTCAAACCTGGACTTTAAAAAGGAGAAAAGGTGTGTAATAATTTCCTCCCGTGGAACTGACTCTAAGATGTAATTCAGGGTCAGTAACTGATATTTTTGCGGCAATTGATAGGATTATCGTGGGGGTAAATACACGTTTTCACTCCTTTCCAGTTTTTCATAATTTCCCTTTCCACTGGATTGTACATTTTGTGCATCTGGGCAATCTTTTGCGTTGATTGAGCCAAATATCTTTGAAGAATGGCATGTCTGTATGTCCCCTCAGCGTGAGTAAGTTGAAGATGTCCATCCATGCTGTGACCAAATCTAGCACAGAGGCACCACAAAAAGCATGCGGTTCAATTGTAGCCAATTGGACCTGCTAATCATAGATGAAGGATTTGATTAATACACTCTTCAAGGACCCGCGCACTCACACCTCTATTGAGGAATTCTCCCACATCTTGCCAACACAAGCAACGATATTTGATGGCCTGCCCAGAATCAATTCTGTGATAGGCCATTGGTTTTAAGGAGCAATCAAAAACCCCATTTCTTATCGGACGATTGGTTGGGGAAATATCTGATAATATATGGAGAAAGGCGATTTACTTGGAGTTCTTCTTTTCCTTCTTTAGTTTTCGTTTTTCTAACAAGGTAAGTTTTGCCTTTTTCTTTTTCTTCTTTTTACTTTTTTCCCGATTGCTACCCTTTTCACCCATGACTTTATCTCCTTTGCATATCAATATAGCCAGCAATATTCATTATTGGAAAAAACGGTCATTATGCTAATTTCTTGGCTAAAACCTTGTTTAATTAAGTTGAGAATCTATTTTGCTTTCATTTACGAATTATAGCTGAAATATCGCATCCTTAACACTGATTGATTAGGGCAAAATGTACTCGAGTATACCTATCCATTAGTGGTATTTAACATTGTATCACCAAATAAATTTTTCCAAATACTCCCTGAACATGAGCAATCTACCCTCATTCCTGACCAGGTCGTCCGCCTTTAGAGCCTTGCGGCATCCCAACTTTCGTCTCTTCTTATCGGGTCAACTTGTTTCTGTCATTGGTATATGGATGCAAGCCACAGCCCAACAGTGGTTAGTCTATCGCATAACTGGCTCGCAAATCAGCTTAGGCCTGGTCACATTCATTAACTTTTTACCAGTCTTACTTCTTTCCTTGTTTATGGGCGTGATCGTAGATCAATTTCCCCATCGTAAAATATTGCTTATAACAAAGATCTGGTTTATGGTGCTGGCAGGAGTACTAGCGCTTCTTACTTGGCTAGGCGTTATTCAATATTGGCATATTCTTTTGCTCTCATTTTTGATGGGTATTGGCAATTCGCTTGACATGCCTGCGAGACAGGCTTTTGTTGTTGAGTTGGTAAATGAAGATAAAAGCGACTTGATGAATGCAATTGGTCTAAACTCTACACTCTTCAACATCGCACGAATTGTTGGCCCTGCTATTGGCGGCGCCATTGTCGCCACTTTGGGAGAAGCTCCCGCCTTCGCTATTAATGGAATATCCTATCTAGCTGTGATCTTTGCACTACTGCTGATGAGGCTACCATCACCCTCCATAAAATCCTCTCGTCTTAATCCAATTGAAAAGATGAAAGATGGGTTTCGCTACATACTTGGTGAAAAAGCAATTATGGGGTTGGTAATCATGGTCGCTGCCTTTAGTATGGTCGGCTTTGGCACGCTCACTCTGGTCCCTGTTTTTGCCAAGGATATTCTCCACATCGGCGCGGCAGGTTTTGGGCGTTTACTTTCCTGGCAGGGAATAGGGGCACTAATTGGGGCTTTACTTTTGGTTTTTTATGGTGATCATTTTCATAAGGGAAAAATGCTCTTGGCTAGTCGCCTGCTGCTTGGACCGGGCATCATCGGGCTAGCACTCTCACGTACACCTTGGATCAGCATGGCTTTCATGGCATTGCTCGGTTACTCTTTCATCACGCAGCTCATTTTCACTAACACACTTATCCAAACCATTGTCCCGGACGAATTACGCGGGCGCGTTTTGAGCACTTATACATGGGCAATAGGTGGTTTTTATCCGCTTGGCTCGTTGGGAATTGGCATTCTCGGAGACAAAATAGGTGCAACCGCAGCAGCCCTGCTTTCTGGAGTCGTATGTATCTTTCTAGTTTATATCAACCTTATCACTTTCCCATCAATGAAAAACCTAAATTAGCACGCTAATAAAAAGACAACCAAGTTGGCTATTTATTGACAGCAGGAATGACTGTTATTAGTTTATGATCGGCTGCGAAGAATTAACATTTTGATCAACCAATCGACGTAGACGCTATCCTCCGGGATCCTATCGATAAATCGAGTCTACTACCCGTTTAGCTGCCAATTCTGTGCGCTTGGATACTATCGTCAGCTACCAGAGTCAAATTTTTGTGCAACACATACTCTTTCCAAGTGTCTAGACGGAGCTCTGGTGGGCCATCTACTGCAAAAGAATGAGTATTTCAATGGATTAAATATAGTGATCACTTTGGATGTATATCAATATATCTAATAATCAATTTGCCACTTCGCAGAATAATTCAGGGTTGTTTTAACAGAAAGAGATTCATAGGTGACTCTCTCCATCCCTACCTCCAAACTCCACGTTCCACACCATCGCCCAGTCCTTGTTCTCCGCCCGCAATTGATCAATCGCCTTGACGCGGGGTTTAGTGGAAAGTTGACCCTGGTATCCGCCCCGGCTGGTTTTACCATAACGACGATGGTGAGCGAGTGGGCTCGAGTTTGCAACGGCCGCAGAGCAAGCTCGGTTGACTCGGTTCCAGGGTTGGGATTTCTTGAGTTGGTTTGTAAGTGATGTTCTGGTCTCTAATCACAGGGAATTTATGCTTTAAATGGCCAAATATAAATTGGGACTAGATATCAGACATGAATTTATGATACAGTATTATTGGGAAGACGTAAATGATTGGAAGGAGAAAACCATGGAAACCGCTATTGGTCATGTGACCCATTGCTTCAACAAAATCAACGTAGCCGTGCTGACTATCAAGGATGAACTAAAAGTTGGTGACACGATTCACATTCTTGGGCATACAACGGACTTTGCCCAAAAAGTTACTTCAATGCAAATCGAACATAAAAATGTGGACTGCGTGAAACCAGGTGATGATTTCGCTATCAAAGTCATCGAGCCGGTGCGCGATAACGATGTTGTCTTTAAAGTCATTGAGGAAACTTCGTAATTCGCGTAATAGCAGGAGGCTCCCAATGGAATTCTTCGATGTACTCAATGCGCGACATTCTATCCGTGCCTATGCCAACACTCCTGTGGAAGATGTAAAACTTGACCGAATCTTAGAAACGATCAAGCAAGCACCTTCTGCGGGGAATTTACAGGCATTTGCGGTTTATGCTGTCACAACTGGCGATGATCGTGCAAAACTAGCCGATGCGGCATTCGGACAAGATTTTGTGGCGCAGGCGCCCGTTGTACTGGTCTTTTGCGCACATGCGGCGCGTTCGGCGGACCAATATGGAAATCGTGGAACCAGTCTGTATTGTCTCCAGGATGCAACCATTGCCTGCACGTTTGCCATGTTGGCTGCGTCGGCTCTTGACCTGTCCAGCGTGTGGGTTGGGTCGTTTCGCGAAAGTATAGTCAGGCGTATTATCCGCGCACCCCAGACACATCGCCCGGTGGCGATGTTGCCGATAGGGTATCCAGCGGAAGGAGCGCGCATTCATACGCGGCGTGAGTTGAGTGATTTTGTCCACAGATTGTAGGTAGAAAAGCATGAAAAGGAATGCGAGGGTTTGGATTGCTATCAGGTGCTGGGCCCTAATCTTTCTTCTGCCTGCCTGTACGCAGGCGCCTGTGATGACGGAAGAGACCTCGCAACCCAGACTTTCACAGCCTGTGCAGGATGACTTCGAGCAACAACGCTTGATGATGGTCGAAAAGACGATAGAAGCACGAGGTGTTTCAGATGTGGGGGTGTTGGATGCAATGCGGACAGTACCGCGGCATATGTTTGTTCTTCCGGATTATGTCAAATCAGCCTATCAAGATCACCCTTTGCCTATCGGGTATGGTCAGACCATCTCGCAACCCTATATCGTTGCCTGGATGACAGAATTGCTGGAGTTGGAGCCCGGAGCGAAGGTGTTGGAGATCGGCACTGGATCGGGATACCAGGCGGCAGTATTGGCCGAGTTGGATGATGTTAATGTTTATACAATCGAGATCGTTCCGGAATTGGCCGATATAGCTGCAACGCGACTGAAAGAATTGGGCTATACTCAGGTTATGGTGAAGCAGGGGGATGGTTATTATGGCTGGTCTGAGTACGCACCCTTTGATGCGATCATTGTGACCGCCGCCCCCGACCACCTCCCTGCGCTATTGGTAGAGCAATTGACTGAGGGTGGACGGCTTATCATCCCGATTGGCCCACCAGGCGGGTATCAGTCACTGTGGAAGTTTATCAAAGGTGGGCAGGATGTAACCGCTTACAACATGGGCGGTGTGAGATTCGTACCTTTCACCGGCGAAGGGATCCAGGGCGAGACAACACCGTAAACAAAGCACCCGCGTAGCAAAAGGCTCCCAGCCTGAGAACCCAATCGAATCCAAACGTTAGAGCTAATAGCGCGGCCAGTACTGAAGATACAACCGAGGCAGCACCATTGGTCGCCCAAATCCAGGGTATTTGTGGGAGACCATCTATGGTTTCTCCATTTATGGTTATAGTTTGCAGCCAATGAATGCCCGCCGGAAACGGAATGCCCATCAGGAATCCGATGGGAGCGAGTATGAGGACGGTTAGAAGAAGACGGCTGAAGAGGGACAGGCCGAGTGTGAGTGAGAAGATATAGGGAAGTCCGTATGGAACGGTAAAGACTAACAGAACAAGGTAGAGCAAAGTTGCGCGATGAGAAATGCGATCACTCAACCGGCTCCCCATGGCCGAGAAGAGCAAAATGGAAAACAATACCGCGGTCAGTGCATAGGCGGGATTTCCCAAATACAGGATGAAGTGTTGAATAAGAGGGATTTCCACAAGCATAAAAGCCAGTCCGATCAAGCCAAAATACAACAGAGGCCGGACGAGGGTTGTCGAATGGCGCGCCTTTGATTCCTCAACGCGTCTGCGGATCCCGAGCGGCAGCAAGATTATTAAACCTGCCATGAGGGTTGCAAGCGCGAGCAATGCCAGAATGACAAAATAGCCTGCACCGCCAAAGGGTTGCCATGTGTATCCCAATTCGGCAATGATCTGCTCGGCCTGCGACCACTTGAAGTAGTGACCGAAGAAGGGGTGATCATCAGTCGATGGGCGGACATCAAAGGGATAGGTGTCGTAAAAGGCCTGGCGGGGCTTTGTATTGAGAAGTTCGCTGAAAGCCTGATAGTAAGTCGGTGCTGGCAGGATGTTATAAAGATTGGTTTCTTCGGGACGAATACCGGGGGCGTGGACCAGGTCGAAAGCGCGCTCAGATGCAAAGGTGCGGATAGCTCCTAATTCATCCGATGTGTAAGCCCCGTTTTTGATTAAAATCGTTATCGTATTGTAGCCGCGAAAGGCGACGATTTGCGATTCCGGGTTAGCGGCATTGCGTTCCAGGGCGGTCACTGCCAGCGCAAATGTCCGCAAGCCTTCGCTAGGCGGGTCTTGCAGCCAGCGCGTCATCACCAGCAGGCCGCTTGGGGAAAGGCGTGCCAAGGCGTCTTGAAAGGTTTCGACCGTATAGCGGTAATCTTCTGCCAGGCTATAAGCACCAGAGCGCACCGGGTGGTAGCTATTCGTCAAGGAGAGGACGATCACATCATAGCTTTGTTTTCGTTCGCGCCGCAGGAATGTACGTTCCGCTTCAAGGACGACTTTCACCTTTGGATGGCTGTATACATGCTCCGCTGCACCAACAATCAACGGGTTACCTTCCACAGCCGTCACCTGGTCGGCGCCCAGGGCAAGCGCTGTTAAAATGTCCAGGCCACCGCGCGGCTCGAGCACCAGCACGCTGGCCTTGGGTCGCAGTTCGAATGGCAACGCCAAGGGCAGGTAGCTGCTAAAGGTCATATCCACCTCTTCGGGCAGTAGTGCGCTCAGATCGTCCCCATCCACAAACAGCCCATCCTGCCGCGGCAGCGGCTCCAGATAGCGGTAACTCAATCCGGGGATCGAATGGATGCCCTCGCTGCGCACCACGTCCACGCGCGAGAAGGCGTTCCAGCGGCGGTAAATCAATTTGGCGTTCGGATACTGCATCGCGTAAGAATACCCTTTGTACGGCGAGAGATGCAGTTCCATGATGGGCAGGCCGGCCTGCCCGGAGAATCGCGAACCCAGATCGAGGCAGACGAATATCAGCAGCAGCACGGTGGTCGCTACGAGACCGCGCCCGCGCAGCCTCCCGTTTTTCAAGCTGATCAGCGTCCCCAGAACGGCCAGACCGCTACTTAATGTGACCGTTCCCTCAGCTCCTAGAAACGGAGGCGCAAGCAAAGCTACCATACATCCCAACGCCGAGCCGAGCAGGTTGACCGCATATGTTTGCCCTGCGGATACGGGATCGACGTCTAGGAGCAGGCCGACCGCCATGCCGCTGAAGAAGAATGGTGTTGCCAGGGCAACGTAATGTAAAACTAAAATCCCAACTTGTCTTCGATCCCAGGCAATACTAAAAGAGTCAAAGGGCAACTTGTGGATCAGCAAGTATGCGCCCAGAATGCTGAGGCCGATCGCAAGCCCGAGCAGGCCCAGGCTCCGCTGGGGATCTTTTCGTCCCAGCGTTGGAAAAATCGTCAGCGCGGTACCACTGGCTCCAAATCCCAGCAGCGCAATGCTGACGATCATGAAGGCGAAGTGATAGAACTGTTCCACCGAGAACAGACGGGTAAGCGTGATCTCAAAGGTAAGTGTGGCGGCAGAGATCAGAAAGAGGGTCAGTAAGATGATACGCTGATTGTAAGGATAGGGATCAGATGTCTGAGTGTTTGAGGTTGAGCGTTTTTTTTGCATGGCAGGTGAATTTCTTGCTTCCAACCGGCATGAGGGAGAAATGGATTTCATCCTTGCTCAATTGGAGAACGCTTATGACCTGGTCTTCGTGAAATGCGCCGAATGTGTGTCGTCAGAAGAAATGGGAAAAAAGTGGCTGATGGTTGTGAGTCACTTTATTAGAATTATACACTGACTGGCGTCTGCGATTTTTGCAGGCGGTATTTCTCGAAAAGCATGCTGCTTGATCTGCTCTCGTTTGCTCAGCACCTCCATCTCTCTGCTAAAGTACTCATCAGCCGGGGTCCAAATGTCTAGTGATTCGTGATGGTGTTGGTCATTGTAAGTACGCTACAAAGCAAGCAATCTCACGCTGCAACTCCCAAGATGTATGGTAATGCTTCAATTTCACAATATTCTCATCGGGTATTTCGATGATGCGCCCAAACTTTTACTGTACATCTTATCCGAAAGGTGAACATGGATTAAATGCACCTTAAAGTATCTTTTCTCGTCTTTCAGTGATGAACGTCCATTGTTTGTAGTTTGTATGTGGCATATACTAAAGAGGCTGTATAGGACTCAATTTTAGCAATATTTATTATCAGGAGAAATTCCATGGCGACCACAAAAGAGAATTTGAACGAAGCATTTGCTGGTGAAAGTCAGGCCAGCCAGAAGTATCAGGCTTTCGCTAAAAAGGCGGAGCGCGATGGTTTTCCTAACGTAGCGAAATTATTCAGAACAGCCTCCGCAGCAGAGAAACTTCACGCGGAAGGTCATCTGCGAGCTATGGATGGAATCAGTTCCACAGCTGATAATCTACAAACGGCCATTGATGGTGAGACTTACGAATTCACCAAGATGTATCCACCAATGATCGAGCAAGCTAAAGCCGATGAACACAAGGCTCAGCGCATGTTTAAATATGCATCCAGTGCTGAGGCTGTCCATGCCAAGATATATAAAATGGCCTTGGAAGCCATACAAACTGGTGAAGATTTCGCTGAAGAATTTTACCTATGCCCAGTCTGCGGCTATATCGAATTGGGCACCCCACCCGATAAATGCCCGATCTGTGGTGTTAAGGGTGAGAAGTTTGTTCAGGTATAGTTAGAATTTCAAGTATCGTTGTGGGCAGTTGTCAGGAAGTTGGTTGTGGCTGCTGCCCGCGTTTTGTATCTGGAATAGGATCTTGCTGTTTACCTTTGGCATATTCAGCTGATATCTAAGCTTCTTGCTCTCATTGATCAAATCTGGGAGATTTAATATCTTGCCCCGCAGCGACTTGAATATGATTAATCTTTGACTTCATTCCACCTTGAGTACTGGACTCGAATTGCTTTTTCTGTATTTCTAATCATAAGAGCCTATTTAGATCCTCAATTGGATCAGTTTCCCCCTTTGCTCAAAGCGTAGAGAAGTAAAAAATAACACTCGACAGGCATGTCAAGTGTTATTTTGGGCGGTATTGTACGTGTTCCGGATCACCTTCCCCATCTATTTGAGCTAAAAACCATCCATAGGGGAAATGAATCTCGACAAAATTAACTATTAAGAATGATGATTACCGCGTCTGGAATCGTCAAGAAACGCTGGCGGTACCTAAATCTTTGTTAGCAGAACACATAATATTTTCCTGTTGCAGAGCTTCTATACCATCGGTGGTTAGCACCGAAAACAACAAACGCCCAACTTCAAGCAGCCGGTTGACTTCCTCAACCGTAATTTGTATTCCAGTTTGAGCTTGAATAATGGTACTTGAATCCATGATCTCTGCCAAGAAAATAGGCAGTATTATTGTTCACTATTGCCCATATCTTAGAAGAAATCGAAGTGATTGTGTTTTGCTGAATTAGCCTTGAATTTTAAAAAAACCCGTCACCATCAAAACAGTTGCTTTTTCCTGAATTTCGCTATAACAAAAATAATAGCACAACCAAAGAATCAACATCCACACAATAAAAATATTGCTAGTTGCACTCAGGGAACCTACTGCATTTCATCGTGTGCGCACCATATTAGCTGCAAGCACCAATTTTTCCTTGACTACCGCCCGCCGTTGTGCAATAATAATATATAGAGCAAGTGATAAGCTCCAAGGAGTCAAAAATGACTGAGAAAAAACACAAGCATTACCTTCCAGACCCAGCCCGAGAACATTTAAAATCTGCCAGAAGCGAAATGAGAAAGAGCATAGAGGCACTAGTGCCCCCCAATTTTGCTGAGCGCCGTCGCAACATACGCAAAGAAATGCTGATGGCCGCTCGCGAAGTGATCAACCACGCAATCGAACACATTGATAGCCACGAATAAGATAGAAAACTAATCACAAAAAAACACCCACCAGTATATTCTGTTTGGTGGGTGTTGCTATTTAACCAAAGAATTCAAATCATCTGCGCCTAAAACGCCCAAAAACTACCTTGAACAATGTTAGAAAGGCACCAGCGAAAAGCAGCCACGCAAATAAAACCTGCTCTTCAAGATAAAGCCAAACCCCATTGGTCAAAAACGCCATGAAAAGAACTGCGCTGACCAACATGCGCACTCCTACATCTATTCGTCGCACCTGGTTGTTCAGCGAGGGAACCCGCACCAATAAGCCATCAGCGGTAACCTGTCCCAAGACACGGTCCATCTGCCCTGGAAGAGCAATCAATGTTTGTGCAAAGCTGCCCAATTCACCCAGCCAAAAATCCCAGTTCGAGCCGCCTTCCTCGGCCAGCAACTGCTGGGCATAAGGCGACAGGCTCTGCCAAAAATTAAACGAAGCATCTAACCCTGTGCAAATACCTGCCAGGATTGCCACAGTTTTAATAAGAAAGATCAAGTCTTGGGGCACTTGAAAAGGCATACTAAAAACCAATTCGCGAAATTCCTTCGCAAATTCATGCATTTCCTCAAAACTTATATCTTTTAATTCCTCCATACTCTTGCCCCAAAATTGCTCAAACATTCTTGCATCTGCTCGAGCCAGCAAATCCAGGTCTGCATGCGGCAGCAGCACATTAAGCAACTGGTAAGCCTTGACCATCCGCTGGGGGTCTTTGGTCCCCAAACCAATCGCCAACTCGCGTAGACCGGCACGGGCATTGGGAGGCACATGCCCCACCATGCCAAAATCCACAAATGTCAGTTTCCATCCCCCATTATCACTGCCGTCAGGGTCTGGCTCCACAAACAGGTTTCCAGGATGCGGGTCTGCATGAAAAAAGCTATGCTCAAAAATTTGTTTTAGATAAACATCAAATAACCGCTTCGCTACTGCAGAACGGTCAATCCCCGCAGCTTCAATGGCTTGATAATCAATCACTTTGATGGAAAAAACATCTTCCAATACCAACACTTTGCGAGTTGTATGGGTCCACACAACAGCAGGCACCCGCACCCCTGGCACATCCCGAATATTTTCCGCAAATATCTCAGCGTTGCGCCCTTCTGCCAGATAATCAATTTCTTCATACAGAATTTTTGAAAATTCTGCCAACAAGGCGGGGACATCTGCTCTGCGGCTGATAGGCTTGTACCGCATCACCCACCTACCCACAGTTCCCAGCGCGGCCAGATCAATGGCGATGACTTGCTCAATATTTGGCCGCTGGATCTTCACTACCACATTAACCCCGAACTCGGGTTCTTCCCCATCTGCCTTCATTATTGCCCGATGCACTTGCCCTAAAGAAGCCGCGGCAAGGGGAATTTCTTCAAAACTGGCAAAACGCTGATTCAATTGGGCGCCTAGCTCACGCTCGGCCAACTGGCGAATCGCGGAAAAATCCTCAGGAGGCACCTCATCTTGAAGGCCAGACAACTCCATCGTGATCTCTTCCGGAAGAATATCTGCCCTGGCTGACAAGAATTGCCCGACTTTGATTAATACGCCACCCATCGCAACCGCAAGTTCCCGGTAGTCAATCGCGATATTTTTCAAGCGTTTAGATCTAGAACGCTTTGCGTATTTTTGAAAACCAATTCGCCTAAGGAAAACTTCCCAAAATATTAACCCCAGGATCACCCTTCCAAAGAACCACACGATTTTTCGGTATCGAGAATTATTCATGAACAAATTATATCAGCCAGATTATGGTTGTGAACTTTGTGTTATTAATGGCATTAAGTAAATGATACCTTTACAATGGATATGTTGTATTCAACAATGAACCAGCGAGTGACTCGATGGTGCATGTAATCTGCTTTAGAGAATGAAAAGGTTTTCCGAACGTAACGAGCAAACCACTGATGAAGCGTGCAGTTCCAGCGTTCCATGTGATTAGTTTGTCCACAACCTTTGCCGACTCACCGGTGAGTTTCTTCTGGAAAGACCATGCGATAGGCTACCCAGAAAATGCTGCAGCTATGGTAACTCTGATAGCTTTCAGGAATACACAACCATAGCAGTAGGCAGGGTGCCGAAGCGAACAGACCCGATAAAAACCGGGCAAGATACAACAAAATGTTCCAGTTTTCCCCGCTGATCAAAGCAAATTAAAGACAAAACCGCTCGACAAGTACGTCAAGCGATTCATTACCCCTTAAATGCGTGGAGAACGGGGCGTTTATTTCCCGTTCTCCCGTTAGCAAAGCTGCGCTTTGCGGCTGTGGGCGGTATTGGACTCGAACCAACGGCCTTTGCGATGTCAACGCAACGCTCTAACCAGCTGAGCTAACCGCCCAAGCGAGCAAGATTATACCATGCCGATTCGAAATTGAAATATTTGTTATTTTATTTCTATAAAAAATTTATGTGCCAACCAGTAAACGCGAGGATCCTTTACGGCAAAAAATTCCAGGGGTTAACCTTGACTGTGCCATACATGAGTTCAAAGTGTAAGTGGGAGCCAGAGGAATTGCCAGTATTTCCCAACGTCCCAATGGTGGCACCTTGAAACAGACTCGTGCCACAACTAACGTAGATCGAATCCATGTGACCGTAAAGGGATTGCCAGCCGTTACCATGATCAATGACGACTAAGTTGCCATAGCCATTATAGCTCAAGCCTGCGTAAACTACTACGCCGTCATCTACCGACCAAACCGGGTTGCCTGTATCGCCGGCAATATCAATCGCAGCATGATTAGCAGCAGGGTTATAATCATAGCCTGAAAGCCAATGTTCAGTTGTGGGCCACATAAATACACCATCGCCCACGACACCAGTCGAGATCGTCCCACAATGTCCTGGGCCGTAGGTACGGGCAATTGCGGGGTTATCGCGAGGAATACGTGGTGGACCGTAGTCGATCATCTCGCGCTGTCCACCCGGAACTATCAACATTGTCCCCGGCTCGATCACAAGATTATCAAGATCAATATCGAAGAGATCAAAATTATTGCCTGGCCATTCGATAATAGCAAGCGGCTCAACACCATAATATTGGGCAACTTTTACAAAACTCTCTCCGGTGCTCCACCGGTGATATGTGCCATCGACCGGCATGATGTTCAATTCTTGATCGGCTTGTAAGCGGTGAGGATTGTCTTGCAGCGTACCAGTATTAGCCCATAAAATGGTTTCCGGTTTTATGCCATATTTTTCGGCAATCCCAATAACCGAATCGCCGAGTTCAACAGAATAAGTAATTACATCCACGCGTGACCGGGTGGGAATGCTTGTAAGCAGGTTTGTCTGACGGAGAACGCCGTGGATTCGGGTGTTGGATGGCAATGAAAGGGAAGGCAACGCTGAAATCTCACTAATAGGTGTTGCAGTAGGAAGCGGTGCAGCTAAAACAGCATTGGCATTATGTGATGATTGGGTGAGATCAGTATCTAAATAAAATGAACGCATGATCCATACCACAACTAAAACCAAAACTAAAAACAATGCGAAAGATCCCATTTTTATGGCGGGTTCCATCAATTCGGCTTGAGCAAGTTGTTGCCAGAAACGCTCAAAAGGCGAAGAAGTTAGAGACTTCTCTATTGGTTTTTCGTCAGCGTTGAGTGGACTTTTGGGAGCAAGCAGGGAGTCGTTATCGAGAGAAAAGGGATCTATTTCATTTTTATCTGGCATACATTCACCTCTGCGGAGAGCATCATATCATCTCCTAAAAAGGACGTCAAGTTGTCGGAACAGAGCCCTATGACATTCATTTTTACCCTTATGAATTAGTATTTTTATAGATAGAATTCAATTGACCTGTTAACAGCCATATCAGAAATCACAATAAAACTGTTTTTATCACCCGCGTTGACTGTATTCAGCTATCCAACTTACATATAAAATATTGAAATTATGCTCCATTATTCAGAAATAGCGTCGAATATTTCAGCTTCTTTTAAGAAGGGCAATGCCATAACCGCAATGATAAAAGACAAAATCTATTAATTTCTCAATTGCGATTATGCTAAATGTAATTCTCAACATTTCTCTTTTCGAGAATAATCCTTTTAGACTCATACTGCGCTGTGGGTGCATATTCGTAGCAATCCTTATAGGTCACGGCAGATCAAATGGTAAACAAAAGAAAGAACATACGACTCAGTAATCCAGGATACAAAAACCCGAAATCATGAAATTCATTGTGAGGACAAGATGATATCCAAAGATACAGTAATCAGTTGGTTATTGGAAGGGGATCCGCGGTACGCTGGCAAGTTCAGCGAGATTTGTTGCAAGCTGCACCCGATGTGATTAAGCGTGAAAGAGAGCAAGCAGCTACACAAGGGTGGGGTGCACGCTTCTTAGCCCTCCAAGACCCAACTGGCACCTGGGGAGGTGGCTTGTATTCTCCTAAGTGGATTTCAACCACTTACACACTGCTCACGCTGCGTCGGCTGGGCCTGCCACGTACGAATCAACAAACCCAAAAGGGGTGTCAGCTGCTGCTGGATCAAGGTTTTTTCCCAGATGACGGCATTAATTTTTCACACCATGCAAAACACAGCGAAACTTGCATCACAGGCATGTTGCTATCGCTTTTAGCCTATTTCCGCTACCCGGATGAGCGAATTCACCGCATTGTAGATTATTTGCTCGAGCAGCAAATGGCCGATGAAGGTTGGAATTGCCGATCCTTCCAAGGGGATGCACACAGCTCGTTTCACACAACCATTTCAGTATTAGAGGGGTTATTTGAATACGAAAAAATGTTTCCAGAACGAGCAGCTCCTGTGCAATTAGCTCAGGCGCGTGGACGTGAGTTTTTGCTAATACATAAACTATATTGCTCGCATCGTACGGGAGAAATTGTAAAATCATTTATGACTCGTGCTGCCTTTCCCCCTCGTTGGCGGCTGGATTTTATGCGGGCATTGGATTATTTCCAGGCTTGTGGTGCAGATCAAGATGTGCGATTAGCCGATGCCATTGCGCTGTTACACTCCAAACGCAGAAAAGACGGCCGTTGGCCGCTCAATCGCGGTATGTCGGGACTGACTTTCTTTGAAATTGAAAAAGCCGGCGCTCCCAGCAGAATTAACACGCTACGG
>PVMK01116327.1_pt1 | contig 46505 bp, 37 predicted proteins | sample 1853481 | NCBI WGS metagenome assembly PVMK01 (sample SAMN08533507, study PRJNA380276) | Marine sediment metagenome, whole genome shotgun sequencing project.
AATGGGGGCCATCAAGGCCACCATTAAACTGGCAATGGAATTGCCAAATCCAAGCTGGGCGGTACTCACATTCACATCTGCGCCAAAACTCCAATATTGTTTAAAAAAAATCGGGAAAAATCCCGCCATCACAGTGGTGGCAAAAGCGGAATTCGCCCAGTCGTAAAGTGCCCATCCCCAGATCGCTTTCTCTGCTATTTTCCAAAAAGGACGCTCCTATTATTGTTTTCAGTCGGACAATATTAAATCCCTACTTATACTATGAATATCGAATATCGAACAAGGAATTTCGAACCGTCAGAGGTTCATTTTTGTGGGAAGAAGATGTTTTTTACTTCGATATTCTGCGGTTCCTTGTTCGGTGTTCTGCGGTTCAAAAGTAGGGTCGGCCACAGCACCGACCTGAATCGGCAGCCACAGTGGGCTGCCCTACTCTGTTTTCTGACCTCTGACCTCTGACTTCTGTCCTCTGTCATCTGACCCCTACCGCCCGACTCGGCACAAAATACAACGGTTGTTCATCGGCGGGCAGATTGGCAATCATTTTGACTTCCGTATCCCGAAAGGCACCAATAACGGCTGTATTGAGTCCTAAGGCGGTAGCCTGTAAACATACGTTTTGGGCCGCATGTCCGAGCTCCATGTGTACATAGCGCATGCCCCGCTGGCCGTATTTTCCAGTCGTACGTTCATATACAGCGCAAAATAATAAAACCGCAGGCGCTTTTTTTATGGAGCTCTGGCGCAAGGCGGCGCGGCTGAGATCGACTCGCCTGTCTCCCGAGACTTTCATTATCAAAGCATGGTCATGGGGCACGTATTTATAGATAGCAGGGTGGGCAGATTCTTGATGTTGCCAGCTACAACATAGAGCTCCAACGGATAAAGGGCCCCGGCTGATGGGGGCAGTGCGGAATCCTCTTGGATTCGTAATGCCCTGGGCAGACCACAAGATCTGGGAAATCTCGGTAAGGTCCAGGGGTCATCTTTATATGATCGCACAGACCGTCTCTCCCGCAACGCTTGTTCGACCGAACGTCTCCAGCGTAGCGAGGCTCGGGCAACGAGATGGTCTTTGAAGGGATTGCCGGTGACATGGTTTCACATCTTCCGGGCGAAACAGGGGTTAATGTCAACCACACGACGATTACGACCTGGGCCACCGCCAGAAAATTGGCCGGTGCACATGGGATTCCTATCCTTGCGTTAACGGTTGATGTAATCATTTTGAAGTCCGGAGCCATCCCGGTTCGATTGTTATCTAATGGGGGTTTGACTTTTTCGGGTATTCCATTAAGCGTTTATGCAGTCGTTCAGCCCGCAGGCAGAACGTTTCCAGCTTGGCGTCAATGAGTTGCGGGAAAAGGGGAGCCGTCGCTTTCGATTGCCAGAAATGGAAGGTCTTCGACATCGGCAAGAACCGCCTTGAGTTGTGGGTTTTGCGGTTCGGTAGCCAGCTTTCCTTTGCTGGTCATGGTTTCGTTTAAAATGGCCTCCGACAACCGGTTGGGCATGCAGCCAAACGGACCGATGGCGATGACGCCGCAGGAATGGGAAACAATTTCGGTCAGGGAGCCCTCCGACGGTTAGAACGGCTTCCCCCGGAAGGTTTTTGGATATGTAGCTTGAAGCATTGTTGATGAAGGTGTCAATATCGACGGGCTCAGCGTGCACCAGCCCTGATTCGGAAAGAATCGATTTGATTCGTTTTTCGTAGCGAGCCTGGAATTTGTTGCGGATCTTAAATTTAAGTTTTTCCTTCATCGTCATGGATTCGGCACTGAGCCCTGCATCGACCATGTAGTTGCAATATAAAACCCATTCTGCAACCGGTGAACAACTGGTGGCAAACCCTTTTTCAGCCAGACGTTCGGTTATGTATTGACGGGAGAGCGCATCCCGGCGCACAAATATCTCTCCTGACAGGGTGATTGTCGGAACTGTTTCTGGCGGTCGCTTCAAGACAATTTGGCGAAGGTGCCTGGCGGTGCGCATCAATTGTTCTTCAAGTACGGAAAATTCTTTATTTTGCAGCGTTGTTAATATCACCTGCCACTCCCGTTTCAAATGTTGCCGTGGCTTTTTCGCTGTCTACGGCATTGGCCAAAATCATCGATCGAATATCTTCCATGACGTCGGCAACAACAACCGCCCACCAGGCGCGGGTTTCAAAATCTTTATCCATCCCCCCATAGGAGTCTTCGGCCGACAGCGTAAATAAGGCCACGTCTGGAATTTGCAGCCGTTTGATGAGATCTTCCATAAAAATATAATATTGTCCGAAACGGCACGGCCCGGAGCCGGTGGCAAAGAAATAGACGAGAACTTCTCCATCGCGCTTGCCGTTATTTATATAACTCAGGAGTGTTCCCGGTCGTAAGAATCAGCGGCAGGCATTCTTTACACGATGTGTTGGCACGTCCCAGCTTCAAGATGGCTTCATCAGACGGTCGATGCGCTTTGGCATGAAATCCCGATCCTTTCAAGACGGCTGCAAATCCCTCTGAAGTTAACTTCCCCATGGATGGGAGCAGCACCGTAACCCTCGGGTCTTTCATCGGTATCGCTTCACCGGAAGATGTTATCACTTTTACCGTTCCGTTTTGATTGGCTATCTGAGCCGGTAGAAACGTCGTTTCTTTGTGAATAATTTTTTTCTGGGCCACCAGCTGCCGGTAGGCGTGCACGATATCCAAAAAGGCTTCGACGCGGGTTTCGAGTCCCGCGTCCGCCGTGTGGCTGTCCAGTTCCAATGTTAATGAAGGTTTGCGGCCCATAATTTCTCTGAAATAGCCGACCACAAATGAATCCGGCCCGCAGGAAAAGTTGGTGATATAAGTGCCGAACAGCTGGGGATGGCGTTTGACCAGGCGACCGGCTTTCATTATCAGTTTGCCCATTCCCCAGTACATGTGCCGCTTGGAACGCTCTTCGTCGAATTTGAGAAAATCCAACGGTATCACCAGAATGCCTCTGGAAGCGAACTTATGGGGGATACCCATGTGGGCTTCATCAGCATATCCGTTATAGGGTCGCGAGAAAACAACCACAGCGTATTTATCCGGTTCCGCTTCCAATTCCGCTAAAGCTTTTTGGCCGATGGTTTGCATTTCCGTCATGCAATCGATTTGTTTCTGCAGCGCTTTTTGAAATGCTTTTTCAGCCGCTTTGCGTTTTAATCCCATTTGAATGGCGGCTTGAATCAAAGGCCTGCGGGCATCCTCTATTCCCTGTGACAGATCGATCAACGGCGTTAACAGCTTTGTGCCATCCTGGGACGAGTTGGCCCAGCTTTTTGCGAAAGGCAGATTGCAGATAAAACGTTTCACCCTGAACCAAAGGGCACACCTGGGATTGTGAATTCGGCTCGGCGTTTTTATCATCGGGTACCGCTTTGAAGTGCGGTAGAAAAATATAGTCGGGTGGATGGTTGGATTCGATTAGCGAATAGAAAAAGCCGTGGGCCAGTTCAACCGGATAGCAAAAAGGGGCGTTGCAGTGGTCAATACCTTCCTGGGAGGGCGCTTGAGGTAAGATGACCTTGTAGCCCAGTTCAGAGAAAAAATTAGAATACAGCGGGTAATAGGTGTTGATCAAAAAGCTTCTGTTGAACCCCACAACTCCCCGTTGTTTGATACCCCTATCCGCCGGGGGAAGGGCCCCGTATTTCTCAAATATAAGCTGCTGGCGCAATTGAACGAGGTCCAGTTTTTTGACATCATAACGGACATTGTGGCGTAGATTATAATAACGGTTGCAGGCGCCACCGAAAGGGTATTTTTTTCCCCTCCACTTGAATCATGGCGATTTCACAGCGCCGGTCGCATTTTTCTTTGCCGCCTTTGCATACAAATGGTTTTTTGTACGTGACTTCGCGGTCTACCAGGTTCTGCAGATCAAAATGGGCTTCGGGCATCAACCCCGTATCGGTTCGATTTTTAACTTCCAGCGCTACACCGAATGCTCCCATGAGTCCGGGCTCCGGAGGAACAATGATGGGCTTGCCGACCAGGGATGCCATTGCCAGCGGCACGGCTTTGTTGTAGCAAACGCCGCCCTGCATAAATACTTTTTCACCGACGGGTCGGTTGCCTTTTACCCGGTTTGTATAGTTCATGCAGATGGAATAGACCAGGCCGGCAACAATGTCTTCACGGCGGACACCTTCATGAATGGCGTTTTTGATATCAGAGGCAATAAATGCGGCGCACTGGTCGTTAAAATTCGGCGGACGTTCACCCTTTCATCGCCGCACCTGCTATATCTTCCATTTCAATCCCCAAGGGTCTCATAGGCCGATTCTTCTAAAAACGAACCGGTGCCGGCCGAACAGGCTTCGTTCATGGCATAATCGGATGGCACCGCATTGGTAATGTAGGTGTACTTTGCGTCCTGCCCCCCGATTTCAAAGATGGTATCGACTTGGGGATCAAAGTATACTGCAGCGGTGGCATGGGCGATGATTTCGTTAATGACACCATCGGTGAGCGCGTGTAACCCGGCAATCTGGCGGCCGGAGCCGCAAACACCGATACCGACAATCGATAGTTGGGCCGGATCCACATGCTGTTTAATTTGCTCTAAAATGGAGCGATAACATCTCCTGGAAGCCCCGACCGGGTCGCCGTTGGTGCGCAGGTACACCGAGGATAACATGGCGTCATCTGATCTTCGCAAAAGCACGGCTTTGGTAGTGGTGGAACCGACATCCAGGCCTAAAATACAGATATCGCCGGGGCTGATTTCCCCTTTTTCGATGGTTTTAAATTCCACCTGAGATGCGAAATCTCTTAGCGGCGGCAGCGTGTCGAATGAAGCGACTTCTGGAAGAAATAAGTTCGTCAGGCCCGGATAAGGAGCTGTTTCGTGCTCAAGAGCCCATAAAGCGGCGCCCATTGCCTCAAAATAAGGCGCTTCGTCCGGCACAATGAGTCCCGGTATCTCCTGCCGCAGGTAGTCGATCATCATGCGGTTGCGGGCCGTGCCTCCGGTGACCATTAAATTGCGGCGTTCCACTTTTTTGAGGAGTTCCAGAATTTTGTTGGCCATCATATTGCAAAGACCGGCGCTGACCTGGGATTTTGGAATTCCTTTATTGGTGGCGTGGGTGCAATCGGATTTGCAGAATACCGAACACCGGCCGGAAACGTGATGGGGCAACTCTACCGCCGCCCACCGGGCGGCCTCTTCCAACGAAACATTCATGCGCCGCAATTGCTGCAAAAAGAACTCACCGGTTCCGGAGGCGCACTTGTTTCCGGTGATGACATTGGATATGCGCCCGGATCGATCCAGCGCATAGACCATAAACGTCTCCCCACCGGCTGAAATTACCGCCGGGCAGGTGGTATCTGATGGTTTGATATATTGATACGCATATTCGACGGCTTCAGGCTCGGATATGGATGTCAGATTTACAAATTTGCGGAATTTGCGCCCCGTGGCGGCGATGCTGTCAAATGAATTCAAATCCAGCTGCTCAAAGGCTTTTAACAGCGTTTGCTTGGGGTCGCCTTCATGGGGATAAAGGGCATGGTCAATCAGTATCGGTTTTGGACCCTGCGGTGAACTTCCGGAATCCCTATTGTCCGGATCCAGTTGCAACTGGACAAGGGACACGGTTGATGCCCCCCAGACAGATACCTAAAGATTTTATCGGTTCAGCCATTGATTTCTTTTCAATTTAGATCAGGTTTTCATGCGTTTTTGATTAGCAGGTATCCTAAAAATTTCCTATTACTTTAATTTGAACGGACTTGCAAGGCTTATATTCATTTGATGTAAACTTTGATGCTTCCCTGCCGTCTATTGAATATATGTGCCTTGATTCCTCCGCTTTAGCCTGGCTTTCTCACCACACCACAGAGCCGTCTATCATGAATTTCTTGTTATTTCAGTACGATAAGAAAAAGCAAAAGAGCAGCATATTTTAACAGAAAACGTCATCCATTTGGACTGGAGACCCTTAGAAATAGGTTGACAATAAAACGGATGTTTCATACATACGTTTGATTATTGCCAAAGGATAAAAAACATGGATGACAGCATCACCCTAAATAACGCCAAAAATGATCCCACAAAGGACCGCATCCTCGATGAAGCCGAAGCGCTGTTTGCCTTGAGAGGATACGACGCGGTTAGCGTCAGAGAAATAACGGGCGCAGCCAACTGCAACCTTGCCGCCGTAAACTACCATTTCGGCAATAAACAAAACCTTTATCTGGAAGTGTTTCGATCCCGTTGGTTGCCGCGCGCCGTGCGTATCCAAAAATGCTTTCGCGAATCTCTGGCAGCCAACGGCGCCCTGACACCATCAACCGTTGTTGAATCTCTGGCCCAGGCTTTTATAGCAGGACCGCTTTCCGAGGAGGAGCGCAGGCGCCACCACCAGCTGATATCCGGTGAGCTGGCCAAACCCACCGAGGCTTTCAAGATGGTTGCCGATCAGGCCTTTCGGCCTTTGTTTGACAGTTTGTTCGAGGATCTGCGATCCGTTTTACCGGATGATATTGAAGAGGAAAGGCTGGCCCTTAAAATCTTTAGCGTGTTTGCGATGGTGCTGTATTTTAACTTTGCACGGCCCCTGATTAGCAGCTTTACGGGCTGCGATTATGATGCGGCCTTCAAGGAGCGCTTGGTTGATCATATTGTTGAATTTTCCATAAACGGATTGGGCGCTAAATCAAAGGGGACCAGTAAATGAGACATTCGTTTTTTTTATTCAGCTTGGCATTCATTTTATTTACAGGCCTGAACGGCTGCATTAACTTAGGACCTGATTATCAGCGCCCCGATCTGGATATAGAGATTCCGGAATCCTACCAGAATGACCGCAGCGAACAAACCGTCAGCCCGGTTATCGAGGATCGCTGGTGGAAAGATTTTGGTGACCCCGAACTCGATGTGCTGGTTGAAGAGGTCTTAAAACGAAACTGGGATTTAAAGCAGGCAGCCGCGCGGATCATAGCAGCCAGAGCCCGGTATGTTCAGGTGAGTGCCGACCGCTGGCCCCAGGTGGGCTTTAATTATAATTGGGATAAACGTCGCTTCGGCGGCGTCAATGTCGGCCGCGGCCAAACGATAACAACCCACCAGCTGACCTTTCCGGCACTTTTTGAAATCGATCTATGGAGTCGTCTGGCCAAAGGTTCCAAAGCGGCATGGGATGATATTTTGGTTGATGAGGAAAACCGCCGAACCGTGGCCCAGACCCTGGTGGCTGAAACCATCAATCTGTATCTGCAGATTGAGGCGCTGGAACGCAGACTGCAGATCGCCGATCAGAGCATTGAAGCCTTTGAGCGCAGTTTGCAATTTGTCGAGACCCGTTACCGACGCGGTCTGATCTCAGCGCTGGATGTTCGGCAGGCCCGGCGCATTCTGGCCGGAGCTGAAACGCGTGTTCCTGAATTGCAGCAGCAGCTGGGAATCCTACAGCAGCAGCTATCGGTTTTGCTGGGGCGCTACCCCGAAACCCGGCCGGCGCGCCCCCAGCCAGCAGATTATTACCGGCGACCGGATCCGGTCCCAACCGGTTTGCCATCTAAATTGCTGTTAAGGCGACCGGATATCCGGGCAGCCGAGGCGCGATTGGAGGCTTTAACCCAAAGAATCGGTGCGGCCAAAGCAGCCCGCTTTCCGGCCATTACATTAACCGGAAGTTACGGCTGGAACGCCGATGGCAAGGACAGACTTTTCAAAAGCGACAGTGTCATCTGGAACTTTACACGCGGCGTTGTGCAACCGCTCATGGATGCGGGCCGCCTAAAAGCCCGCCAGCGTGGGGTTGAAGCTCAGTACCGGCAGGCGGTATCGGATTATGCCGACACCGTTTTAAATGCATTTGCCGAAGTGGAAGGCGCCTTGCTGACCCGCAAAAAGCAGCTTGAACGGCGGCAACGCGAGGTCAAATTTTTAGAGGAAGCCCGCGCCACCCAGCGCGTGGCCCAAAACCGCTATATCAAAGGGCTGAGTGAATACCTGGATGTGCTCGACGCCCAGCAAACGCGTTTTACAGCTGAAGATAATCTGGCCCTGGTGGACTTGAACATTTTAACCAACCGCGTCAATCTTCATCGTGCACTGGGCGGCAGCTGGGCAGTACCCGAGCCCATTGTGGTCAAAGGCGACGGTCCCTTTTTTGAATTTAAAACGAAAGACACCACCTATGAGTAAGCACAAACCGCGAATCATTCATTTTATTGTTACCCTGGTGTTCATTGGAATCGGCGCACTGGTCTTTGTGGTCCTGATGGCCACCAAACCGAAACTGGAGCGCACCCAGCCGCTGGCACCCAAGCCGATGGTTCGGGTGGCCAAGGTCAAAACGCGTCCTCAGGTCGTGATCATAAAAGGCGAAGGTACGGTCAGACCCCTGCGTGAAATCCAACTGGTTCCGCAGGTAAACGGCAAGCTGGTGTTTGTGTCCCGGGCCCTGGTGGACGGCGGTGAGTTTAAAAAGGGCGACCTGTTGTTGCGCATCGAACCGTTAGATTATCAACTGGCCGTTACCCTGGCACAGGCGCGGATCAAAGACTCTGAAAGCAAATTAAAAGTCGTCGAGGAAGAAGCGGCGGCCTCCCGGGAGGAATGGCACCTGCTTTATAAAGCGGATGCAAAAGAAAACCAGATACCGGCCCTGGTCGCCAAAGAGCCTCAACTGGCGGCGGCCAGAGCTAAACTGGCAGCCGATCGGGCCGATCTTCAGAAAGCCCAGCTGAATCTGGGACGAACCGAACTCAAAGCGCCCTTTGACAGTCGCGTCAGCGAGGAAAATGTCGATATCGGTCAATACGTCTCCATCGGTCAGGCGCTGGCCACGCTTTTTTCAACCAACCAGGCTGAGATTGTGGTGCCGTTTGAAGACGAGGACCTTTACTGGTTTCACGTACCCGGGTTCACCCCGGGTGACGGACCGGGATCCGTGGTAAGCGTTCGCAGCCGCGTTGCCGGCCGGGAAGCCTTCTGGCCGGGTCGGGTGGTTCGCGCGGAAGGCAAACTCGATGAGCGTACCCGCATGATCAATGTCGTCATTCGCGTGAACAAACCCTATGAAACAAAGCCACCCCTGGCTGCAGGACTTTTTGTCACAGTGGATATTGAAGGCCGAACATTGGAAAATGTCGTGATGATTCCCCGGTCCGCCTTACGCGGCAACAATGTGGTCTGGGTAGTTGACAAAAACGGTCAGCTGAAGTTTCGCACGGTAACGGTCGCCCGCCTGACGCCGAATGCGGTCCTGCTCAACGGGGGGCTCAATGACGGTGAAATGGTTGTGATCTCATCTCTTAAAGCGGTGACGGACGGTATGAAGGTCCGAATCCGGCAGGCACAGGTGGGGAATGCATCATGAAAAGTGTGATTGCCTGGTTTGCTGAAAATCATGTTGCTGCGAATCTCTTAATGATCTTCCTTTTGCTGGCCGGGGTGCTCACCGGTCTGACGATGAAAGTGGAGGTTTTTCCCGAAACCGATCTGGATATCATCTCCATTAGAACTGAATATCCGGGAGCATCTCCTTCTGAAGTCGAAGAGGCCATCCTGCGCAGAATCGAAGAAAATGTGGCCGGTTTGGCCGGTATCAAGCGAATCGATTCCACGGCGCGCGAAGGTTGGGGCACCGTGACCATTGAAGTGCTAAAGGGCTGGGATTTAAAAAAGCTTTTAGAGGAGGTCAAGGCTGAAGTCGAGCGTATCACGACATTGCCTGATGAGGCTGAAAAGCCCGAAGTAAGCGAAGTGACCCGACGCAGCCGCGTCATCAACGTTGCGGTTTACGGGGATGCCCAGGAAAAAAACCATCAAGCATCTGGCCGAACGAATCAAAGACGATATTACCAATCTGCCAGGCATCACCCTGGCAGAATTGCATGGGATCCGCAAAAATGAAGTGTCCATTGAAATTTCCGAAGCCACTCTGCGCCGTTACGGACTTACGCTGGGTCAGGTGGCCGAGGCCGTGCGCAAAGCAAGCCTGGATCTTCCGGCCGGCCGCATAAAGACAGCCGGCGGCGAAATATTAATCCGCACAAAAGGCCGTCGTTATTATGCTGAGGATTACAGCGATGTGGCGGTCCTTGCCCGTTTTGATGGCAGCAAAGTCACCTTAGGGCAGATCGCCATGCTAAAAGACGGCTTTGAAGATGTTGATATCAGTGCCAAATTTCAAGGCAAAGTCGCTGCCATGATCCATGTGTATCGTGTTGCCGATCAAAATGCATTAACGGTGGCCAAAACGGTCAAAGGCTACATCGAAAATATTAGGCCCAGTCTTCCTGAAGGGGTTGACATCTCATTTTATTCTGATCGATCCCGGATATTGAAAAGCAGATTAGAGCTGTTGTTACGAAATCTGGCGATCGGTTTGGGCTTGGTGGTTCTGTTACTCGGGTTGGTGATGAACCTGCGTCTGGCCTTCTGGATTACACTTGGCATTCCGATTTCCTTTGCTTTTGGATTAATGCTCTTACCTCAATTGGATGTCTCCATTAACATGCTTTCCGTGTTTGCGTTTATTATGGTGTTAGGTATTGTGGTCGATGATGCCATCATTATCGGCGAAAATATTTATCGCAAACAGGAAGAAGGTTACGGTCCCTTCAAGGCAGCGGTCGAGGGTGCTTTAGAGGTGGGTCGGCCGGTTATTTTTGCAGTCTTGACCACCATGGTTGCTTTCTGGCCGTTGCTTCTGGCCGGCGGCAGAATGGGCAAGATATTGCGAAACCTTCCGATTGTGGTGATCCTGGTTTTGGCGGGTTCATTGATCGAGGCGCTTTGTATTTTACCATCTCATTTAGAGCGCAGTGCGGCCAAGGCTGCACAGAAAAGCCAAGCTCGCCCGAAAGAAAAACGTTTCTCGCAGTGGTTAAAACGCTTTATTAACGGGCCCTATGTGCGTGCGGTCGATTTTTGTATTCAATGGCGTTATGCAACCTTAGCCCTGGGAATTGCTCTGTTGACGGTAAGCTTTGGGGTCTGGCATGCAGGCTGGATAAAATTTACGTATTTTCCCATAGTCGAGGGCAACACCATGCGCGCTTACGTGACCATGCCTGTGGGAACGCCGGTGGAGCGCACAGAGGAAGTGATTACTTTTATGGAGCAGGCCGCTTTGGAAACAATATCTGAAGCTGAACAGAAGCGTTCAAAAAGCGCCAGTCCGCTTCTAGAATACAGCATGGTGCAGATCGGCAGACACTCGGGCCGAGGGGCCGCGCAGGGCACCGGCGGTCATCTGGCTCAGGCCTGGATTAACCTGATCGACAGTGAAAACCGGGGAATCAGTACCAACGCGCTTACCCGGCGCTGGCGTAAAAAAGTGGGTACCATCCCGGATGCCGAAACAATTACTTACCGCAGCGAAATCCACAGCGCCGGCAATCCCATTGAGGTGCACCTGTCTTCCGATGATCATGATCAGCTTCTGGCGGCGGCGGAAGATCTGAAAATGGAGCTTCGGACTTATCCCGGCGTATTTGATATCGGTGATAGCTTTCTGCCGGGTAAAAAAGAGATGCAACTCAAGTTGAAACCCACAGCGCGCAGCCTGGGATTGACCCTGGATGATCTTGCCCGTCAGGTGCGGCATGCATTTTATGGAGCCGAAGCACTTCGCATGCAACGGGGTAAAGATGAAATCAAAGTGATGATCCGTTATCCGGAAGCCGAGCGCCGGTCTCTCGGGTTTGTCGAAGACATGCGCATACGAACAGCGGAAGGTGCCGAGGTGCCGTTCAACCAGGTGGCCCAGGTTAATATCAAACAGGGTTACGCGATCATCGAAAGAGCCCAGCGATATCGCGTGGTAAAGGTCACTGCTGATGTGGATGAGAAGGTGAGCAACGCCAATGAAGTCCGCAATCTTCTGGTAACTAATTTTTTGCCCGGGCTAAAAGCTCAGTACCAAGGCCTGCGCTATACGATTGAAGGTGTGGGTAAACGCCAACAGGAGACCTGGGCCGATGTCTTCAAAGGATTCGGCATCGCGCTTTTTGGAATTTATGCCCTGCTGGCCATTCCTTTCCGATCCTTTACGCAACCCCTGGTGGTAATGGCCGCCATCCCCTTTGGTTTTGTGGGCGCTTTATTCGGTCATCTGCTTATGGGATTCAATCTAAGTATTTTGAGTATTTTTGGTATGGTTGGCCTGGCCGGTGTGGTGGTTAACGATTCACTGGTATTGATTTATGCTGCCAACCGTTTCCGACATGAAGGGAGCAACACGGCTCATGACGCCGTGATTAAAGCCGGCTGTATCCGATTCAGAGCCATTTTGATGACATCGTTGACCACGTTTGTCGGTCTCACCCCTATGATTATTGAACGCAGCGTCCAGGCCCAGTTTCTAATCCCAATGGCCATAAGTCTTGGCTTTGGCGTTTTATTCGCAACCTTCATCACCCTGCTTTTGATTCCGTGTGGGTATATGATCCGGGAAGATATCATTAATTTAGTTAGCGCAATAAAAGGCAGGCTGATTTCATCTCCAAGCTCCAATTGAGCGAACAGCTCAATTGGAGGTTATTTGTTAATCGTTAATCGTTATTTGGATGTGTATCCAATCCAAGAGCCCCGCCAAATGGAGATCCAAATTCGAGGGTCAATTCGTCAAAACCAATAACCAATAACGAATAACTAATAACAATTAATGTGCCCTGGCGGGTTTCGTCCGGGATTCTCTGGCGGCCACCTCCGGGTGGATGCGCCAGGTGATAATGGGTGAAATGGTATAAAGAAACATGTAAATCAGGCAGGCCTCACCAAAATATGGCGTAAAAACCGAAAAGAGGACAATAAGTGAGCTGCGCCCAAACCAGGGGTGCCGACCCACAAAGCGTCCCAGATGCAAATAGCGAAGCGGGTATAAATTCATCATCACCGCTGCAAAAATTATTAAACCAAAGCTAAAAACACCCCAGAATCGTGTCCAATCGGATGCATCCTTAACCGCCTGGGAAAAGATGACCAAACCGGACATCGCCAGTAAAGCGGCGGCTGTTGTCGGCATGCCTTTAAAAAACCCGGCAATGGGTGATTTGTCCAGTGTGAAGTAAATCAACCGCGCTATTCCCATCAGAACATACAGCCAAGCAATCCAACCCAGCGGCAATTGTTGAATCACCGGATCCGGATAGTTTGAAAGCGTTATGTAAAATATCCACGCCGGAGCGATACAAAAGCTGACAGTATCTGAAATATCGTCGAGCAGACTGCCAAAATTGATTACCTTTTTCGGACCTTCCTCATCCAGGGGCTCTGTCAGACCGAGTTTGCGCGCAACCGCGCCGTCGAGTTTGTCAAATAAAGCCGCGCCGATCAAAAACAGAGATGCTTCGCGGATGCGTCCCTGATAGGCAAAAAAAACGGCCAGCAGCCCCATCATGGCATTCATGACCGTCAAGGCGTTAGGGAAAAAAGCCAGAATCCGCCGGCGCATCTGTTCATTTCCAAGGCACAGTTCATCCAAACACAGGGTGCCGTATTTGCGGACATAGCCTGCGATCGAGCTGAAATTGATGATTAAGAATATGATTTCTATGAAAAATAAACCGCGCAGCGGCAGATTCCCCAGCCACGAAATCCAGAAATAAATTTTTGACGGCGGTCCTTCGGGCACATAAAACGCATAAGCGTAAAGCAGGGCGCCTACGGGTGCGGCTACAATCGTCCGCAAGCGGGTAAATTCTTTGTATTCGGGTTCCTGATCTTTACGAATGGCAAAACCGCGCATAAAATGTGCAAAATTATCCCGGACCAGGACGGTTACGGCCAGAAGAAGAACCAGGATGGCATGCAGTATCTCCCCTTTACTGGGGCTGGGAGATGCGAAATGAACGCGCCACATGACACCAACGGCAACCAATGGAAAGATTATCGAGTAGACCACCTTATCCATCAAACGGTCGGCGAGCTGGGCCATCTTGGCGTTGAGTTCGAAGCGGGCGGCAAACCATCCGTCGACCAGATCAAAGCTCATGGAGATGAATAAAAAAACGACTCCGATCGTATACAGAATCGGGCTTTGAGTCCATATGACGGCAAGGGCACATATCATTCCGGCAAACACCAACGGGGGGCGTCCGTAAACAAAAAGTGCCGTAATTCTTTGAGGAATAATTTCCTTGGTCATGTTCAGTTTACATCAGAAAATAATTTATTTCGGGTCGAACAGGATGAATCCTGATGGCTTTTAGGATTGTTATCATAAAAGATCTGTAAAAACCTGTCAAGGACGCTCCAGTTCAGCGCTGTGGAATCTTCAGTTGGGTCTAATGCATGCACGCTATTTCGATCCTATCTGTAATAGGTGGCCAGATCCTAAAAAGGGCAAGTCTGAAACTTCCAGTAAAAAATCGCGAATAATTTTAAATCCTTGAAAAATTTGCGAAAAGATCGCATCTTTTCCGGAAATTAATGCTACCCTGGATTAAATGGATTCAGATGGTATAGTGTTATGTTCCATAAAACCAATCCGGGTTTTGTAAATTACATAAAGGACACAACATTAGAGGTTTTTGGTGATGCTTTGCCTTCTTGCATTGTTTTTGATAATGCAATGGTAGTCGCTGCGGTCAAAACGAAGCTATTGGACTTTGAATAACGAGAACGAGGACGACGACGAGTACGAAGCGGAGGAACGTTGCCTAACCTCGTATTCGTCCTCGTGCTCCTCCTCGTTCTCGATATTGGCATTTTTAAGACAGGTTCTAAACTGGCGTTGCCTATGTCACAGTCGGTCTATAAGAAGGTCGGAATTGCCTCAGTCGTCATGATGGCCTCGGTTTTACTGAGCAATCTGATCGGATTAATAAGGGAAATGGTTATTGCCTATGTTCGTGGTGCCGGACAAGAAGTCGACGCTTATCAACTTTCCTTTTTAATTCCTGAAGTCCTCAATCATGTTCTTGCCAGCGGATTTCTGTCCATCACCTTCATTCCCATTTTTTCTCGTTATCTTGTACAGGGTGAGGAAAACGAAGGGTGGCATATTTTTTCCATTATCCTCACCAATTTGGGTATTATTTTAATATTGCTCATTTGTCTTGCTGAAGGATTTACCGCTGATATCATTTCGGTGCTCGCACCGGGCTACGATGAACCGGAGCTTACTACAGCCGTGATTCGCATGACCCGAATCATTATTCCAGCCCAATTTTTCTTTTTTGCAAGCGGGCTTTTTATGGCCGTTCAGTTTGCCAAAGAAAAATTTGTGATACCCGCCCTGGCACCGATCATCTACAATTTAGGAATTATTTTAGGCGGAATTCTCCTGGGATCTCGGTTCGGCATGTTCGGTTTTTCCTGGGGTGTGCTGGCTGGAGCTGTCTGCAATTGTGTTGTCCAGTATATGGGTGCGAAACGGCTGGGGATGAAATTTCAAATCTCATTTGAATTAAATCACCCGGATTTGAGAAGATACATCGTGTTAACGTTGCCGCTGATGATTGCATTGACCATGACATTTTCAAGGGAGTTCTTTTTCAGGCTTTTCGGTTCCTATCTTCCGCCGGGAGGTATTTCGGGTATCAATTATGCCCTGAAAATTATGCTCATACCGGTAGCTCTATTCGGACAGGCCATCGGAACGGCGGCCTATCCCTTTATGGCGCGATTGGTGGCTGAAAAAAAAATAGAGGAAATGAACAATCTGATGAGTAACACCCTTCGTTATTTAGCGCTGGTAATACCGGTTTCGGTGTTACTCATGGTGCTTAAAAATGAGGTGGTTTTCATCATATACCAGCGCGGTCAATTTGATGCCGCCGCAACCGCTCTAACAGCTGATATTCTGATTTATCTGCTAGTGGGCGCGTTTGCACTTGCGGCCTACACGATTGTGTCCAGAGCGTTTTATGCCACGCAAAACACTCTATTTCCTGCTATTTATGGCAGCCTAGCGGTTTTGCTAAGTATTCCTTTTTACTTTTTGGGATTACGATTTTTTGGAGCCAAGGGTATCGCTTTAGCCATTTCGCTGTCAGGTATTCTTCAGGTGGTTGGTTTGTATATATTCTGGAACAAAAGAAGTAATAATAAAGGGAGTCACCCAGTTTATATGTTTTATGCCAAGATGATTTTTTTCAGCGCGTTGCTGGGTCCATTATTGGCCTGGTTTAAAATCAACGTGTTGAAAGCCGTGAATCCGGCAACTTTTTCAGGAAGCAGCCTGGTGATCATACTGATAGGATCGACTTTTATTTTAATCATGGGAATCCTATCGTATAGCTTGAAAATAAAAGAGATAACCGATGTGGCAGGGAAATTGGTAACGCATTTGAAGAGCGTAATCGTGAAGCAATAAGTAAGCGGCGCTTTCGAACGCGGACGGCTTCATCCTGAAATTTGTGCATGATCAAATGTAGCGATCAACCATTTCAGTAATCATCTTTTCAACCCCCTGGGGGCCTTCATTTTGTTGCACTTCTTGGATTAGATTTTTAATTTTCTGGTAAGTTGCCGGGTCGTGTTTTAAATCGTCGGTCGAGCGATAGGCGCCGCCCCGGCGGCCGGCCCGATAAATGAGTCGATCGCTCTCCGGCAGATCCTGATAGGCCTGAATTACCGATAGCATTTTTTCTTTGTCCTCGGGAAGCTTGCCGCCTACCTCTTCAAGTAAATTCATGATATGATCACTGGTTACCGTACTGGTAATGCCCTCGAGGGTCTCGATGAAATGCTTGATTTCTTGGGCCAGCATGTCATCGCTTTGCATGCTGAAACTTCCATCTTCCAGCTTTTCATGCAGGGGCACCCGCTCCGGCACCCTGAGGCTGCGAAGACGGATAAAATGGGGATTGATTTGATTCAGTACCTTTGCGGTTTCAACCGCATGATCGCGCCACATTTCCTGTCCGCCCAGCCCGGGCATCACATATTCGGATACTTCCATACCGGCCTGCAATAATTTCCTGCCGGCTTCGATATGCTGTTCGCCGGTGACACCTTTTTTCATCAGCTTGAGCAGCGGGTTATATCCGGTCTCCAGTCCGATGTGAACCCTATCCAGACCGGCCTTTCGAATTTGTTTTAGTGCATCAACGGATTTGCGAATAACCGTTCTGGATCGGGAATAGGTGGTGACGCGTTTGATCTCCGGAAATTGTTCTTTTAGAAACGTTAAGACCTCCACCAGATCCTTTGTTTTCATGATCAGATTGTCGGCATCCTGCAAAAAACAGGCCTCTGTTTGATAATACAGCCAGGCCGCAATGCTTTTGTAATTGGTGCTGGTGCCGGGCTGATTAAAGAGGGCACTTACAACCGCATCATTGACCGCTCCGCTGTGTCCCAGTTTCCATGAAAGGGTTTTGATATCGTCGGCAATTGTTTTGGCAGCCGTTATGTCCTGTTTTATTTCATCAACCGAGCGTAATGAAAATTTACGGGTTTTGTAGACCGGACAGAACAGGCACTGGTTCCAGGGGCAATTGCGTGTAAGACGCAACAGCAGGCTGCGGGCTTCGTTGGGCGGTCGGATGGGGCCCTGTTCAAATCGGTGGTGGCTGTTTTTCATGGCAATCCTTTGATTCGAAGTGCGCTAAAGTGACAAAAATACTCAAAGTGCCTAAAATGCCTAAAATGATCTAAAGTGCCTAAAGTTAAGGAATTCTGTCATTTAAATATAAAAAAGATGGAGCGAAGCGAAACCACAACTTTAGGCACTTTAGGCATTTTAGTTCACTTTAGGCACTTCTTTACTTATGCGTTGGTATCACCTAATTTTCAATAAAAAAGGGCGGTATTTAATGGCCGCCCTTTTATATCGATATGATTTAGGCAATCGGCGAAGGTTTACAAAGGTGCTCCTGTTCCATAGCTACGCGCCCACAGCCGCCGCATACAAACTTCATCGCCGACAGTTTGTCCTTACAAACGTGAGTATGATCCGTCTCAGTCGCGCCGCAGAAACTGCATTTGGCTTTATCGCCGCACGGATTGCATAGGTGACCCGGTTCGTTGGCTACTGCTCCGCAGTTTTTACATGTGTAAGCCATTTTTAACCTCCTTTTATAAGCTATCTAATAAAATCAGACAATTTTCTGATTTCAAACGATGTGTTTTTTCCAGCATCAATATGAGTATTGTTGCTAAAAAGTCAAGAAAGGCAAAAACTCAGTTATTGTAGAATTCTTTGATCTTTTTTTTCGTCTTCTTCGTCTTTTGAGCCGGGCAGTACAGGCTGGATGATGGTGATTGGCAGTTCGAGGGTTCTTTGCAAAATGCCTAACAGGCCCGAACCCACTGCGGTGGGTGAAAGCGGTATGACATCCGGATCGCCTAATTCGCCGACAGCCCTGAAGGGAATCGAAATCAACTTGCCGCCCAGTATATTGCTAATCAGCGGGATGAGCTTGACGATACGGTCAACAGTTTTAAACGGAGCAACCAGCACCGTAAGGTCAACTTTCTTTTTTATTAAATCAATGTCGCCTTCGATGGCGATTCCCATGGACGGACTGTCAATCGAGCTTTCTTTGATAATAAGCTTGCCGTCCTCAAATACCGCGTTTGCCGACATTGAATCGTAGGCGAATCCTTTGCCGGCCAGATCAGGAACTTCGCCCCTGTAAATTTCGGTAACATTGAGCAAAGCAAAAATTTTGGCCAACATCCCGAAGCGATAAATGCGGCCCTGATCAGCCGTAAAATCAAGATTTCCCGTAAGAGATTTGGGAAAATCCTCTGGTCTGGCCTTGCTCATGAGTTCACCGTTAAGGCTAAATGTGCCGTCGGCCAGATCCTTCTTGTCTGAGAGGCAGGTGATCGTCGGCCCCAGATTTTGATTTCTAGCGATCGGATTAAAATAAAACTCGAACTCATTGGCTGAAACTTTTAGAATCCCGGGGAATTGGATGCCGCAGAGGTCAGCTTTTTTGATGACGATGCTGGTGTCCGCTTTCTCAAATGAAATGTCTGCATGGATCGGCTGCCAGGTGTAACTTCCAAATGTAAAATTTTCCGATACAACCCTTAACTCGCCCAGCAGCACCATGGTTGAATCGGGCCCCAGCTTTTCTTCCAGGTCCACGATTTGTTCAATCTGACTCCAACTTAGCCGATCCGCAGCCAGATTCATGTCAAGAATCAATTCATCCTTTGAAAAATCTGCGGCGCCTTCTAAATTAATACCGCTACCTTCCCAGCTCATATGCGTATCGGTCAATTTTATGCGGCCATGAATCCCTTCTACGCCAGTTGTGTCCCTGACAGCAAATTGGGTAGTATTGATGTGAATCGGCTCTTTGAAATAATCTGATTCCATAACAAAGCCATTTAAGTCACCGGCAAGCTCAAACTTCCAGGCCTTGGAACGGTCCACGGGGCCTTTTACGTCTAAACCGGATAGTACCAGTTTCCCGCGTGTAGCGGTAAAGCCTTTGAATATCTTTTTCAGCGGGTTAAAGGATTTAAGCCAGGGATAGAACTCCGCAATTTGGATGTTTACAGAATCGGCTTTGACCTCATATGAAGATCCCTTGCCCCATTCCATTCCGAAGGCAAGCCGGGTAATCGTTGACTGCCCGAAGCTGGCGTTGCCGTCTCGCAGGTCGAATCGAGTGCCCTGCCACACCAGCTGACCGCTGGATAATTTGAGGCTGGTGGGGAATTTCGGCGAGTGGATATCCCAATTTTCTATACTGCCGGTGAGGTTCAATTTTTTCTTTGATTTTCCGGCAATCGGGCCTTTAAATGCCAGTTTTTGAAAAGCCAGCGTGCCTGTTAGTGGCGGGATGTCTTTTATGCTGTGTTTAAACGCTTTATGGGACTGAAGCCAGGGATAAACTTCATCCAGAAAAACAACGGTTTTTGCCGAATTGGCGGTCAACGTCACCATCTGGCCCCATTTAAGCCTGGCTGAAAGACCTGAAAAGGAAGATCCTCCGATGTTGGCGTTCAAATTTTTTATGGAAATCTGATCCCCTTCACAGGTAAAATGACCCTTGACTACGCTTAACTTTCCGGGCAGCAACGCCGAACTCATCGAAAGTTTTTGGATGTCACCGTTGGTCTGAATCCGCCATTGGTCCGGCTTTGAAAGCGGTCCGCTTAAATCGAATTTATTCAAAGCGATCGTGCCGTTAACAGCGTTTACCTCCTCAAGCTTATGCTTGAACCTTTTTTCCTCTGACAGCCAGGTATATAATTGGGCTAAATCAATCGTGGCCGATTGTGAAGAAATTTCAAAAAATGAGGCTTTTTCCCATCCAAATCTGGAAGACAGCCGGGAAAAGCTGGACTTTCCAACCCTCGCATTTAAATCCGTCAGTGCGATGCGGGGCCCGTCCAAAAACAGATTGCCCCCGTCAATTTTTAGCGGGTAGGGAATTCTTTTGTAGACGGCATCAAGCTGGATGTCAGAAGCTATTATTTTAACATTGATGTCTTCCGTATCTTCGCCCAGCACAAGCATACCGACAGCGCTGCCCTCGAATTTACTTAAAAGCGCCAGCTCCTTTTTCAGTTCATCATTGTCAATCAAACGCGTGACCACAGAGGGAAGTTGCGACAAATCCGCCTGGATGAGCGCTTCGATATGAAATGGCGCCGTATCTTCTGTGAGCGCAATGGCCAGTTTTCCCTTTTTGGCAAACGAATTTCCCACTCGCGCTTCAATATTTTCACCCTCCAGGATGCCGTTTACAATTTTCGCATCTCCTGTGACATCCACAAGATTTAATTGACCGTCCGGAATAAAAATTTTCCCACCAACCATGTTTCCCTGAATCACATAATTGTCTCCATCGGCCAATTCAGCCAAGGTCGGTCCGTGGGCCTTCAGCGTTATGCGCTGGAATACGCCGCTCCGCAGTATTTCAAAAACCTCGTCAACCATACTGGTATTTTCGGTTAATGCCAGAGCGATCCGCTGGGTGGTCTCCACATCGATCTGCCTGCCCTCCAGTTCAAGCTGGATGTCTGGCAGCGTGGGGTCGGCGTGCAGCTTCCCTGATAGGCTCAGGCGGGGATCTTTTAAATTGAGCTGCGAAAGTAACAGGGTTACGACTTTGTTGTCGAGCTGATATCCGAATTGAAAGCTGGCATCGGTGAGTTTCAGATCTTTATTCCCCTGACGCAAATTTAAATAGGGTATGGATCCGTTTATTTTGGCCTGCAGATGTTCGGGGCCATCCGTTTGTAAATCCAGCGTTAAGTTTGCGCGGGCATTTGTTATCTTCAGGTCGGATTGGGGGAAAAAAGAGTCGAATAAGGCATGCGGCCGGAACTGGATTAGCTTAATCTGGCTATTTATTTTAAAACCGGGCTCTTCGTACCGGCCCTTCCACGCCATACTCTCCCAGAGGTTGGATTGACACTTAAAGGCAAATTCAAACCGGTCTGCGTCTCGTTTTATATTCCCATTTATGCTTTGAAGACCCAGAACCCGGTTGTTTCCTTTAAAGAAATTGATGCGCCCATTCCTGATGCGCAAGACTATGGCGGGTATATTTAATTCCGGCAGGGAACGGATGGTTGAAATCAGTTGGTCTCGCAGGGTATCAGCTGAGACGGAGTCCAGGGCATTACTTTCATCATCTAACGTTTCCGGGAATCGAATGTTGATCTTCGGGGACCGCGACCGGAGCATTCCAATCCGAAGATCCCCGGTGAAAAGAGGCAGGATTTTCGGATAAATGTCGAGGGATTCCAGCGTGCCGTCGACATTATCGGGCATTGTAAATTTGACGTCGGATATTGCAATATACGGACGTGGGAAAAGCACAAGTTTAAGATACTGGTATTCAATCTGACCCCCAATATCCCTGGCGTATTGACTTTTGATTTTTTCTTTTACCGTATCCAGGTTAATCAGCTGGGGTGTGACGATCAGAAGAATAATCAACAAGCACAAAAAAATTCCTGCGAGGCTAATGAGTGAAAAAAGTATTTTTCTGCGGTTACGCATCGGGTAGACACCAGTCGATTAAAAGGGCCAAAAACAATCAAACGGGTTGCGGATTTTATATAAGAATTTCAAAATATAGTGTACTTTAATTAATGTACCACAGAGAACACGGAGAACACAGCGATAAATTAGGGTCTCAACGGATAATGTCAACCTTGGCCGTTTGCCATCGGGCGGCTAAATTTTCTCTCAAATGATCGCCTTTTCGTATTTGTGACTTGAGAGGGGTTTCAGGCCGTACATTGGTTGTGTGCAACCTTGTAAGAATATTTATTGCGGAATCAATATAAAGATTATACAACCCTAATTGATCGTAAACAAAATGAAAAACAGGGGTAACGTTTTAAAATAGTTGCCGTTTTTGTTATGCTTTCCTAAATTTAATATCTCTTCTATTAATGAGTTATCGTTTTTTGAAAATCTTTTCATTTGGTTTACCCTTCGGGAAAGCCGATGTCACCCCATCTTCTGCGTTGCCAAGGACTCGCGGTAGACGACTACAGCTTCGCCCTTGGACGCCTTGAAGCTGGGGCAACTTCGACTTTCGCTCCATCAGGGTTTCAGTGCTTTCTCGAGGAGGCGGCACAATGATGAAGGCTATGGTGTTAAATCGACTATGCACTATTGCTGAAAATAAACGTCCTTTGAACCTGGTGGATATGCCGGATCCGGTCCCGCAGGACAACGAGATTTTGATAAGAGTACTCACCTGTGGTGTGTGTCACACCGAGCTGGATGAAATTGAAGGCCGTACGCCTCCGCCCCAATTGCCGGTTATTTTAGGCCATCAAGTTGTCGGCCGGGTTGAAATAGCCGCTGCCGGGGCAGCCAAATTTAAAATTGGTGATCGGGTGGGTGTTGCCTGGATACATTCGGCCTGCGGTCGCTGTAATTTTTGCAGAAGCGGCTCTGAAAATTTATGTGAGCAATTTAAGGCTACCGGTCGGGACGTACACGGCGGTTATGCCGAATATACCAAGGTGTCTGAAAATTTTGCACATAGAATCCCTGAAACCTTCAGCGATTCGCAGGCAGCCCCCCTTTTATGCGCCGGTGCCATTGGCTATCGGTCGATGCGGCTAAGCGGTATTGAAAATCATCAGAGCCTGGGGTTAACCGGTTTTGGTGCATCCGCTCATCTCGTTTTACAGATGGTTCGCCATAAATACCCGGATACGAAAGTTTTTGTATTTGCCAGAAGTGAAAAGGAAAGAGATTTTGCGCGTCAGCTGGGTGCCTTCTGGGCGGGAGATACCGGTACCGAATCCCCTGAAAAGCTGGACGGGATCATTGATACCACGCCGGCCTGGCAGCCAATTGTTAAGGCCTTGGCATGCTTAAAACCGGGGGGCAGACTGATTATTAATGCGATTCGCAAGGAGGAAAGCGATAAAAAGGCCTTATTAAACCTGGATTATCCGGAGCATCTCTGGCAGGAAAAAGAAATTAAAAGTGTCGCCAACGTTGCTCGCACAGATGTCAGGGAATTTTTACAGCTGGCCGCTGAAATTCAGATAAAGCCTGAGGTGCAGGAATTTGAACTTAAAGATGCCAATCAGGCCCTGGTCGAACTTAAAGAAAGAAAAATTCGGGGCGCGAAAGTATTAAAAATTGGTTGACTATAGATAAAGGAGGAAGCTGGAATGTACAATAAAACGGTTATGGACCACTTTCGCAATCCGCGCAACGTCGGGGTGATCGAAAATGCCGATGGAGTTGGTGAAGTTGGCAATCCACTTTGCGGTGATATAATGACTATTTATTTGAAAATAAAAGACGATCACATTGAGGATATCAAATTTCAGACCTTTGGCTGCGGTTCTGCCATTGCCGTATCGAGCATGATCACCGAAATTGCCAAGGGTAAAAGCCTGGTGGATGCCAAACATCTTACAAATAAAGATGTGGCGAAGGCCTTGGAAGGATTACCGAAAAATAAGCTGCACTGCTCTAATCTGGGTGCCGATGCCCTCCAGCTGGCTATCCAAAATTATGAAGATAAATTGGCCGGCGTAACCCGTCCTGAACCGATCCGCAAAGAAAAACATGAACATTCTCATGGGGAAAAATGTTATTGTCCATACTGTGATATTGAGATTCAAGAGGGGATCACCTTCTGTGATGCCTGTCAATCAAGTCTTGAAGATGAACATTAAATCCCTGGCCCGGAGCTTAAGCAATTATGAAGGTTATAAACTTGGATCACATATCGGCAAAACCTTTATTGCCTGAAGTCAAAGAGGTGATGATCGAGGCTATCGAAAAGGACTATCACAACCCTTCCAGTCAACATAAATCTGGTGAGGAAGCCACCGCAGCGCTACAAAAGGCACGCGAGGCAATGGCGGCTCTGCTTAACTGCAAAACTCCCAAAGAAATTGTTTTCACATCCGGGGGGACGGAATCGGTCAATCATGCCATCAAAGGCGTGGCCCTGGCCAACGAAGACAAGGGCAAGCATATCATTACATCCAATATCGAGCACAATGCCGTTATCCGCAGTTTGCGTCGACTCAGGTCATCCGGGTTTACGGTAACATCCCTTCCGGTCGACTCCAGCGGGCGGGTCAAACCCAAAGATGTTGCCGAAGCCATCACCAAAGACACCATTCTCGTATCCATTATGCACAGCAACAATGAAACCGGCACCACCCAACCCATTGATGAAATCGGGAAAATTACCCGTGAAAGGAAAGTTATTTTTCACTCGGATGCGGTTGATTCGGTGGGGGTGGTCCCAATGGATGTCCAACACCTGGGCGTGGATTTGCTCAGTTTTGCTTCCAATACACTCTATGGACCCGCCGGTGTTGGGGGATTGTTTATTCGCCGCGGAACCCGGATTTTTCCCCTTTTGGATGGGGGTGTTCAAGAAAACAACAAGCGCGCCGGCGCTGAAAATCTGGTGGGAATTATCGGAACAGGCAAGGCCGCCGAGCTGGCGCTGAGAGACATGGACAAACGGCTGATACACCTCAAGACCTTAAAGGATCAAATCTTAAGCGAATTGCCCCATGCGATCGACGAATACATTATTAATACACATGCGGAACACAGTTTGCCGAACCTGGTGTCGATTTCTATCAAATACATCGAAGGCGAAAGTGTGATGTTGATGTTAGATGATGAAAATATTGCGGTATCGACGCGTTCGGCTTGTGCAACGGGCTCGCTGCGAGCATCGCATGTGCTGCTGTCTTTGGGACTCAGCCATGCCGACGCCCAGGGCACGTTGGTTATCTCATTCGGGGTTGATAACTCAAAAGAAGATATAGTAACCTTTCTGAACGCATTAAAAAATGTGGTTACCACGTTACGCGATATTTCACCTCTGTATCAGAAAGAGTCACAACTCTAATTGTACAAACCTGGTTTTGCAATTTTGGATTTTCCTGCAGGGAATAAAAATGGTGAATTGCCGCTCAAGGCTCAAAGCTCAATGAAAAATAGATTTAATCCATTTGCTTTCAGCCTTCAGCATTGAGCCTGCAGCTTCTATCCGACTCCCATCATCAATGTCTCAAAATACGTATCAATGACCTGCTGGTGAGCGACAAACTTTTTCTTTAATAGCTCCTTAAATTTTTTGTAACCGGACTCAGATAAAAGCTGGTCGATTTCGTGGGCTTTTTTGCCTATTTGCCGGCAGTATTTATCGGTGATCGTCTGAGGGGCCGTACCTCTTTTTTGAGCCACACGGTTTGTTGCCTCTGTTCGGGAATAGCCGTTGACTTCCATTTCATATATGACTTCTAGGATTTGCGAAAGGGACTTCGGCGTGCCCTTAATTGAGATCGAGGGGACTGCGGACACGCCTGCTTGCGCGTCGGTTTCTTTACTAGCCCCAAATAGTATCTGGTTCAAAACCGAATTGGGCGTATCGATAAAAGGCTCCGCCTGTTTTTGCAAAAACCCCCAAACTTTTTCATCAATTTCAATTGTATACATTTTCATTTGAAGTACCTCATACACTTACTAGTGTCATGTCCCACAAATATGTTACAAAAGTCGTATGGTATATTTTAGCCCTGTTGAGTTCTTTAAACAACGCCTGGTTCAAAGGTTCAACGTTCAAAGGTTCAGAGGTTAGATAACTGCAGAAATAAGTCATCAGATGTTAGAGGAAATAGGACAACAGCCAGAATTCGGACACTTAAATCCTGAAACTTCTGAACCCAGAACCCTGAACCCGGGAACTGACACCTAAAATAAAACGAATTAACATTAATAAACTCAATCTATGTTTTGTAAATTACTTGCGGGACATAACACTAGGCTAATCTAATTACACGAAAGATCTCAGGGATTGTCAAGTTAATTTTGCTGATATACATTACCGGGAACTAGTAGCAGAGAGTGATAAGATTTAAATTGGGTCAGAAAAACTAGTAGGCCATCTTGCCAAATAAATGTACTAGAAAATATATGCCTTGTTACGTTCGCAGCTAGTGTGGCTGACGATGATGGCAAAAGTCGCTAACTTTTGATATCTGCATTTTTTGAAAAGTTGGATATTCTCAAAGACTGTCGAAAAATCCTGAATTTGCGATTTTGGTGTTTGTAAGTTATTGATTTTATTAATTGCGAAATTGCTAAAATTGTTATTTTTGGACTTTTTCGACAGTTTCTCAATATATCACGATCGGTTGATATTTGGTTTTTTGACATGATATCCTAAGTTTCGGTTCGCTAAAATTCCCACCGATTAGAACAAATCTACAAAATCCCAAAATTTCATATTTCATCAGCAGATCAAACAAATTTTACGTCCCTCCAAATTCCACACTAAGGCACGCAATGTAAACAAAACTAACCGCTAAAAAAGTTTAGAATTGTCATGCCCAATCTATAATTCAGTTCGAAAATGGTAGGATACTATATAGCTTACAAAAAAACTGAGGCAATACTGAATATCGTTTTTCTTATTTTGCGTGGATGCTTTGTAATTCTTTTAGTCATGATTTTTCCCAACAAATGGTCTCAAAGAGGAGTAGAGTATACTCTTGAATATAACGTCACATTATGCCAGCGTTTTTCCGGATTGTGACTCAAAAAATAGAAAAGTTCAGAAAACTGCTTGATAATTGACTTATGTCAAGGAAATTTCCACATTTCGTTCTTATAGATTAAAATAAATAACATGACTTTGCCATGGTAATTGAAAAAGGCTCTCTGTTCCCTCTCACCAGGATATCTTCCCTTTTCCTGGGCCGATTCAGCATTTTCGATTTCTGGAGCCGGGCTCTAATCTAAGCCAACTTCTACTTCGTGGATCACCTAATCATAGAAAATCTCTAATGGTGCATATCCAACTCCCGGCAGATTCGACCCTTCTGCCGGGAGCCAGATCATAATGCATAAAGGAGTGATTCTGCTTATGAAGATCTCTTCGAAAGCCGTAGTTTGCATGATTCTTGTGCTGCTTATCGTGATGGGCCTCATTTTCATGATGAGCTATTTTAAGTTTCAGACGACCCTGGCAACCTTAATCCAAAATCGACTAACCGTCATCAGCATCACAATGGGCGAATCGATTGAAAGCGCCATCGATTTAGGTCTGGGGCTGGGTGAAATGCGCACCGCCGAGGCGGTGATTGCCCGAGCCAAAAGAAACGATCCCGGAATTGCCTCCATTCAAATATTCGATAACAACGGCCAAATCCTTTACTCTACCCAAAAAGGAAGGGCGGGCATCAACGTGCCGCCCTATGTTCTGCAAGCCCTGGAAGAATCTGATGGCCGAGCATGGCGGTTGGACAGAGGCAATTCCTTTGTTAACGGCGTTACACTGTTAAACAGTTTTGACCAAATGATTGGAGGGATCGTCCTGACGTATTCCAAGGATGTTTACAACACGAAAGTGGCTGCGCTTACCAATTCATTGACCCGCAAATCCATTCTCATTTTCGTAGGCTTCGCAATTCTTGCTTTCATTGGCATAAAGCTCGGGTTCCGAGGTCTCGGCCGTTACACGGACAGCATCGAATCTTCATACGAAAGGGTCCAGGAAGACGGGGATAATGTGTGCACAATAGACGTCGCAGGTTTGTCGGCCGCTGCTTCGGCAGAGGCGATGATTTGTAAGGACGATTTCGATGAAAAGCTATGTACAATCAAAGATAACCTGTTGGAAGCCACAAAGGATATGCATGAGCTCGAACGTACCGTGTTGAAGACCCCCGCCGGAGCGGCGCAGCCCGATGTGTAGGAGGTATTGTGATGCCCGAAGCAACTAAATCAAACTTTGAAGGCAGTATGGTACGGCCTTTAGTTCTGTTGATGACAGCAGTTCTTTGCTTATCGTCGCTGGTCCTTGCCTATGTAACTCTAAATGAATTCAATCGTCTGTTAAGACCCGAATTAAGTAAGAAAGCGAATAAGATCGGGCAGATCGTAAATGCCGATCTCCGCCGCGCGCTCAACTATGGCATTCCGTTCAGTGATCTCTACGGGGCTAATGAGTATCTGGAATCAACCATTACCGATTATGACGAACTGATATACGTGGCCATCTCAGATCAAAAAGGCCGGTTGCTTTATCAAGGCGGGACGGTAACCGAAACAATTCGGAATTTTGTGGGCCGGCTCAGTTCAAATCAATTCGTCTCCGGCACATCGGAAACCGGTGCGATCAACGCGGCCAATCCCCTGCCGGCCACGGAATTACCAAATTCGCTAAACTACCCTATCCCGATCATTGTTGATGATAACGTTCTGGGTTTCGTTCACATCGGTATTGACAGACATTTCGCCCAGCGCCAACTGAAAGATATCTTCTACGATATTGTCGTGATCTTGATTGTAGCTTTACTGGTAGCATTCCAGGTTATGCTGGCATTAATTGTTTTTTACGTCACGGGTCCCATCGAACGGCTCCATATGCTCTTGGACCTTCAGGCCAAAGGGGACTTTAGTAAATGTCTGATCACTCGGGCGGGGGATTCTATAAGTAAGATAGCTCGTTATCTCTCGCAGGGTGCACAACGACTGCACGAACATTTTCAGGCTTTAAGTACGCAATTGGAGTCCATGTTCGATGGTCGCGCGGTGGAAGATCACACAAGGATATCCCATCGGCTTCGAAACCTCGGCACCCGTTTCGGCCTATCAAACCTCGACGGACCCACACAGCTGCTGCGGGCCAGTGCCGGCGACATCCGTATACCACTTTTCATATTCGCCTTCGCCGAGGAGCTTCAAAAATCTTTCCTGCCGCTATTTGTGCGCCAGGTATACAAGCCTGTGCCGTGGTTGAATGAATCGGTGGTCATCGGGTTGCCGATTGTCATGTGGTTGGCCATCGTTGGGCTTGCGTCGCCTTTTTCAAGCAGCTTGACCAAACGTTACGGCAGCCGCAATATCTTTTTGATGGGTCTCGTACCGGCCATCGCAGGCTTTATTGGTTGCGGCCTAGCGAACACGATCTACGAAGTTATCTTGTGGCGGGGTACGACGGCACTCGGCTACGCAATGGTTACCATTGCATGTCAGGAATATATATTGGGTGATAAAGTGGGGGGAAGTCGCGCCGTAAATCTCGCTATATTTGTTGGCGTGATTATGAGCGCATGCATGAGTGGAGTGGCAATCGGAGGCATTCTTGCAGCTCGGATTGGATACCAGCCTGTTTTTATGATAGCAGCAATATTGGCAATTGCTGCCGGTTTCATCGCATATCGTATGTTAAGCCCAAAAATCGATTCAAAAGCAGAGGTTGGTAAAGAATCGCAAAGTAGTGTGACAAAAATTCTTACCGTTCTTACAAATAGCCGTTTTATGGTGTTTCTGCTGTGTGCCGCAATACCTTCAAGCGTTCTTACGGCTGCCTTCCTATGGTACCTCGTACCACTTTACCTCTTTGAACTCGGCGCTACACCGGCTGAAATCGGCCGAACCATGATGGTCTACTATCTTCTCATCATTGTCGTAGGCCCCCTTGCCCCGCGCATCGTTGACCGTTTCGGCGGACTGGGGTGGCTGGTTGGCTTTGGTTCGCTGCTTTCATCCCTGGGCCTGGTTTTTTTCTATAACTGGCGCAGTATTTGGGCTGTGGTTCTGGCAGTGGTCATCATGGGTATGTCGCATGCCATGACCAAAGCGCCCCAGATCGCCCTGGCGCTTGAACTCAGTCGACGCGAAATTGAAACGGCAGGCCAAAATGTTGTTTTAAGTTTCCTGCGCATTTTAGAACGCGTGGGCAGTATAGCGGGTTTGCTTTTTTCTGCTATGATGGTTCACATTTACGGATATGAAACCACGATCGGCATCACGGGATTTATGGTTTGCGGGGCAGCTATTTTCTTCCTTCTTTTTTTCATGATAACCCGTAAACAAAGTTTGGCTTATGCAAAAGGATAGGCAATCATGTTTCGGCGTAATCTTTTCATCATCGTTTTTCTGGTTGGAGTTTCATTACTCATTTCGTTTCCGCTATCTGCGAATAACAGCCGTAAGCCGTTTGATATCTATATGATCGTCTGGCGTGGATGCGAAGACGCCTGTAAGGGCTTTCAGGATTATTTCCGAGAACGGGATATTGACGTTAATTTTACCCTGCGCAATGCCGCACGTGATAAAAAACGTTTGCCGGGCTTTGCCCGGGAAGCTAGGAAAATGAACGTCGATTTAGTCCTCACCTGGGGAACTTCGGTAACGGTCGGCACTGTTGGTAAACTCGGTAAGGTCAACCCGGATGTCCATCTGACCGACATTCCGGTTGTTTTTATGATTGTTGCCGACCCAGTAGGCGCCAAGATCATTGAGAGCTACGAGTCGTCAGGACGCCCGCATATCACCGGAACCCGAAACCGCGTACCTGAAGAAGTTCAAATGAAGGCCATCCGGGCCTATCGGGAGTTCAAACGTATCGGCTTGATCTATAATACCAATGAGCAGAATTCCGTGCTGAACGCAAAGACCATGCGTTCGGTTGCTAAAAAAATGCAGTTTGAACTGGTTGAGGCAGCACTTGATCTTAATGAATCCGGAAAGCCGATGGTGGAGTCCATTCCGCGAAAGATTGCCGAGTTGAAAGAGAAGAACGTCGACTTCATTTATGTCGGCTCAAGCTCTTTTCTTATGGCCCATCGGGATCAATTCACCAGCGCTGCGCTGGAGATGGGTATGCCGGTTGCCGCCGCTTATGAGGCGATGGCTGCCAAGTCCAACGCCCTTCTGGCAGTGGCCAGTCGCTATTACAATGTGGGCAGATTGGCTGGATATCAGGCGGAACAAATTCTTGTTAAAAAGACCGCACCCGGCGATATTCCAATCCGAAGCCTCAGCCGGTTTTCGTATGTCATCAACATGAGAACGGCCAAGCGGTTAAAGCTTTTTCCACCACTCAATGTATTACGCTACGCCGAGGTAATCGAGGACATCGCAGCAAAAAAATTGGCTCATTAAAGCGCCTGTCCTGGTTTCCGGGGTCTCCAACATATTCAAGGTCGAGTACAACACAATTTTATTGAGATACTATTTACATATCACAGACGCTAAGTTTAGGTTCAGATTACCTCCAGCCGAAAATAATTTCCTGAATTAATAACCCCCAAGATGTATTATAAAACACATCAACTAAATTTTTATCGACGATTGTATATTAGGTATGCGCAATCTGCACTTTCACTGAATTGTGTATAACGGCTATGAAGGCACAACCGCAAATAATTGCATATATCTCCTGGTAATCTTACATTTTTTCAAACCTCAAAATTACCGATTTCTCCAATATATATAAACATTGAGAGACGCCCAATAAGTTTTGATATCATGTTGTCAAGCGAAGTCTTAACTTACCTTTCGATGACGTCAAATCAAGTATAGGTCAGGGCTGATAAATCGACGCTAGGCGGGATCGCGCTCGGCGGCTCTGCCGGTCGAGCTTGCGCGCCGCCGCCTATAGCCGGGGGGATTTTATTTTTAGGTTCGATGGGTAATTTTACTCAGGTGTGGATACTTTTATAGTCTTATCCGCCAGGTCCTCGACCGGGGCCTTGGCCTCGTCTATGGACGTGATGGACAGGGTATGTTTTCCGATGGTGAGGATATCCTGTGGAGCTAAATTCGCTTTTTTGATCTGCTTATCGTTTAAAAAAGTGCCGTTGGTGCTGTTGAGGTCTACGACCGTATAAGCATCTGGGTTTTTGATTATTTTTGCATGTGTTTTGGAGACCCCCAGATTGTCAATCTGGATGTCGTTATTGTTGCCTCTGCCAATGGTGATTTCGCTTTTATCGGTTTCAATATGCTTTAGAATTTTGTCTTTGAACTTTAACTCTATTTTCAACATGCTGCCGACCTCCTGGTTAATCCTGCGGTTTTACCTGAAGCATCCAACGCTTTTTATCTTATCACTTTTTGCGATTTGCTGCAGCACCTTTCTTGGGTTCATTTAACTTTTCCTGGCATTTTTGGATCTGATCGACCACCTGGGCGGCAAACTTATAACGCCTGGTGATCCCTTTGTTGAGCAATTTATCAACGATTTTCACACAACATTCCGGTGTTTTGGGTGCAATCTCCGTAAGCGGCGTATAGCTATTGTTGGTGATCGCATACATCAACGATGTAATGCTGTCACCCTTGAACGGTTTTTCTCCGCTCAACAATTCATACAAAACAACTCCGAGGGAGAAAAGATCCGAACGGCCGTCTACTTTTTTTCCTGCCACCTGCTCCGGTGACATATAATTCGGCGTGCCGAATATTACACCGGTTTGCGTCTTTGTAGATGAAGCCATAATTCGAGCAATGCCAAAATCAGCGACTTTTATCTGCTCATTTTCCAATAGAATGATGTTGGCCGGTTTGATGTCGCGGTGGACGACGCCCTGTTGATGGGCATAATCAAGGGCTTCGGCCACAGAGGCTACCACCCTGAGGGCCCGTTGAATCGGCAGCAACTTTCCTTTCTGACAGAAATGGGTCAAGTCCTCGCCGATCAACAGTTCCATGGCCATGTATGCCATATCATGGTCTTCGCCGACATCATAAATCGTAACGATGTTCGGGTGAGTAAGCTTCCCGGCTGCTTCGGCTTCTCGAAAAAATTGGTCTTTGACTTCATTCAGCTGCTGGGGCTCCACATCGGCATAGCTGATCGTTTTAATAGCCACCTCACGATTGATACTCGGATCTTTACCCAGATAGACGGTGCCCATTGCCCCATGGCCTAACTCTTTGATAATTTCATAGCGCCCGAGAGTCGGCTTGGTAGCCGCATCCTCCAAAAATAAGGAGGTTTCTTTTTTATTTGTGCCGGCCGGCAATATGAGTGTATTTTCAATCTTTTTTAGATTTTCGATTCTGCCTTTGATGTCCTTGAAAGCTCCCGCTTTTAAAATATGGTTATAAACCGCCAGGGCTTTGTTAAACATGCGTTTTCGTTCGAAATCCAGTCCTAGATGAAAGAGCAGCTCTTTTATCGATTTGTTTTCAATCGGGCATTTGATGAAGCGTTCAAAGGCCATATCGAGCATCCCCTGACCCTGTAAAGCCAGGCCCAGGGATTTGTTTAATTCTATGCTTTCATCCTCTATTTTGTCGGAAATCCGCTTGTATCCGCTAAGCGCAAAACCGAATAGAGCAAAAAGAATCGGTGTGATGATGCGCAGCCAGTAACCGTGGGTCATAAACAACAGGACGGCAGCACCGATCCATGTCACCAAAAAAATTGCAAATATAAGCATGCCGATTCGGGGCTGCACTTTTGGGATGACAAACAGCAGAAAAAATCCAAAATATAAAAGAACCATGACTTCCAGTGCCAGGGACCATGCGGGCCTGGAAATATGCTTGCGGTTTACAAGGTTTTCAACGGCATTTGCGGTAAGCTCAATTTCGGTAGCTTGGCCATGTAAGGGTGTTTTGTATCTCGGAGCGAATTCTTTGGCAGTTAGCCCGAGCAACACGATTTTTCGCCGGAAGGCTTTTGCTGGAATTTTACCTTCGAGCACATCCACAAATGAAAATTTTTGAATGTTGCTACTCTGCCCGCTGAAATCGATCAGCATCCGGTGGTGCCCGACCGTTGGAATATAGCGCTGCTTAATATGCAAGCCTGAAGAGCCCGGGCGGGCGTCCCGTATATGCTCCCCAAAATATTTCATTGCCACCTGCAAGGCAAATGAAGGAAATTCTCGGCGTTGATATCGTATCAATAAAGGAACGCTGCGAATGACATTGTCATGATCGGAAATGAGATTGGTGTGCCCTAGGGCTCCTGATTTTCTTGATAGCTCGGCATAGGGCTGATGAATCTGTGTGGCGACAATGGGCTTATCACTGAGCAGGCCGGATAAAAAAGCGGGCGTCTGAGACGGCAGATCGATTACGGCTGAATTCATACCGGGTTTGATAGAATTCATTTTAAGCCAGCCTGATAGAGCGGGCGGGTTGGGGCTTTCAGACCGGGAAAACTCGAATCGAAGGGGTAGCACAACATTGCGAGCTGTTCTGACGGCGGAAATTAAACGGGTGTCATGATCTAAACGGTCTTCGGTTTGGGCCAGAAGTCGATCGATTTTATTCAGAGTCTGCTTTTTGCCAAGCGGTGGTTTCTTGCGAAGTGTTTCTCTGAGGTTTTGAACTTCGGTTAAACCAGCGTTCAACTCCCTGTCACGAAATAAAATGGAAACACCGAGAGTATGGGCGCCGTGTTTTGAAAGCGTTTTGACAATATTCGCAATATAGGAGCGAGGCCAAGGCCAGTCACCGATACTCTCCAGGCTGGTGTCATCAATAGCGACAATTGCCAACGGAATGCCCGCGGCCCTTCGCCTGAAAAGTGACATCAGATCAAACGCCCTGTATTCTAAAGACAGCAATGGTTTGAACTCAAAAACCATTCCCACCAGGATAGCCACCATCAGGAAAAGACAAATCGCCCGGCTAGAGCTTAATGCTTTTTTTAACTCCATAGGAAAAAAATAGCCTATTGAGGTGAGAAAAAAAACCGAACCGCCTTGTGCGAATGGCAGATCGGTTTTTTGGGCGTTTTATTTTAGTCTGAATTCGACTCGCCACGATTCTGTTCCATCATTAACGATGATGTCATCCTGGCGAATTTGGGTGACGAAAAAGCCTTCTACCGATTCGCCCTCCCGTACGATATGATCATTGATGACTGCAATCCGCTGAGCAGCGTTTTTTGACCAGGCAATGGCTTGCAGTTTTAATTTTGATTCATCCAGGCGCCTGTAAGATCTTGAGACCTGTTTAACCGCTGGTCTCGTTTTTTTCGTTGGTAACGCTGCAGCGGCATGGGTCTTGTTTCGAACCGTCTTTTTATGATCGGCCATTTGAGATGGGGAAATTCGAGATTTGGATGACGGTGGTTTCGGTAAAGATTGCGCTTTGCCAGATGCCGTAAAAATCGGATTTTTATTGGTTTTTTGGCGTGCGGATATTTTGGGCAACCGTCCCGACTGTTTATCCGTTCGGGTCTGCGTGGGCTCGTACTTCAAACCGGCCCGCTTATTTTCCATATTAGAGGCGGAACCCTTTTTTGCGGAGCTGATTGTTTGTTTGGATGAGGGCGGATAAATTTTGGCCTGGTAAACCGGACCGTTTTCTGATGGTCCCGATGACGCCAGCGTATCATCTACTGAGATCCTGTCTGAAGATATTTTGGTCAGCAACAGGCCTTTTTGGCTGTAGACAAGCCACCCGGCGGCCACAATAATCAGCGTCAACAGTGTTGCCAGATAGACTTTTCGCTTCAGCCGTATTTTTTTTATACGGGTCTTTAGCGTCTCTTTTGTATCAATTTTCGGCGGCCAGGATTGAAGGTCTTCCGGCGGCGTTGTTTGATCAATTTGCTTTAACGCTTTTAAAATCGTACTCAAACGTACAAAGTCCTTTGTTCTATGGGAAGTTTAACCCCAGCAATAATGGGTTGCATGGAAGCACCACCCCCCGTTTACGAAAGCGAGCCTTATTGGCCTAATTTTGACAGATAGGGCATTTCTAAGGAATTCTTTTCTTTATACAGGATGATTTTTGTGAGCGGGCCTACATATCCATCAACAGGGACACCATATTTCGCCTGAATGGATTTCACCGCATCTTGCGCTAACCTGTCATATTTATCATTAATTGCCACATCCTTAAATCCAAGGTCCTGCAGCAGCAATTTCAATGTGACGACCGAATCCTTGTAAGTTTGCACCGGTATTGTGCCCCAGATGGAATGAAAGTTTTTCCAGGGCAAATACGCGACTCCGGACCAGTAGAATTCCAGTTCTTCCAGATTCGTTACAATCCATTCGGTTTCATCTCGGCCCTGCAAAATGATTTTGTCACCGTTTATTTGACTCAAGGTGAAATACCCCGGGCTTGGGCTTCCGGGGGGATAAAATTCAAGGATGGCCGGTAAATTTAATTTTTTTAGAAAATCTATATCCGTTTCGATGCGATGGATGAACAAACCGCTCGATTTTGCAGAGAGACGAAAATAGCTTTGATCATCATCAATGCCCTGCAAATAGGGTGTAAACTCTGTGTAAGTTTTCCACAGATTCATGGCATGCGTCAGCGCAGGTTGGCGGGAGCGGCGTCCGTCCATATTCATCAGATAAGCGGCCAGACTTATGGCCGGCGAAGCGCTTCCTATCGGCAGGGTTGCCATCGAATGAATTTGATCTGATGATTCCTGTTGTTGTGGAAAATGTCGAGCTTGCGAATCGATTTTTTCTGTTTGGGCAATCCCCTCTGTTTGTTGATCCGCAGGGTTGGCGAATATATCAGCTATTTTGTCGACGATCGGATGGTAAAATACGGCACCCAGGAACACAATGCTTAAAAAGGACAGGCTCACCAACACCCATGTGCTGGTCGAAAGCCCATAGGCTTTTGCGTGTCCCCGGCGGGCAAGTTCTTTAATTGATGTTTTGGTGATATTGGCGGTAATTTTAAACTGATTTAAAACGAATGCGGTTAAGAGTGCGCGGTCACAAACGATATTAATTAATCGGGGTATGCCCTTTGAATATTTATAAATTTGACGGTATGCAGATCGATCAAATTTAATTGCTGTCTTATATGCAGCAATACCGATGCGGTACTGGATATATTCTTTGGATTCATTAAATGTCAACGGCCCCAGTTGATAACTCAATGTTATTCTCTGACCCAATTGCCTGAGTTCGTGAGAATTAAGTATTTGCGACAGTTCCGGTTGACCCACCAAGATAATCTGTAAAAGCTTATCTCGATTGGTTTCCAGGTTGGAGAGCAGGCGGAGCTGCTCCAAAACGTTTCGATTTAAATTTTGAGCCTCATCGATAAGCAGGATGACTTTTTTCCCGCTGGCCTTCTTTTGCATGAGAAATATATTTAAGGTATCAATGAGATCTTTGGTGTTATCCCCCTCTGATTTGATCCCAAACTCCTCATTGATGGTTCTCAGGAGTTGTTTGGGGCTCAGCTTTGGATTGAATATATAGGCCGCTTCAACCGTGCCGTTGAGGCTTTCGAGAAAAGCTCGGCAAAGGGTGGTTTTGCCGGTACCGACTTCTCCGGTAATTTCCACGAAACCGTCTCCCTGGGACATGGCATAATTCAGATGGGCCAGTGCTTCCTCATGGCTTTTACTCAAATAAAAATAAGCCGGATTCGGCACCAGTTTGAATGGTTTCTCCTTAAATCCAAAAAACTTGTTGTACATTTAAAAAAACCCTCAATTCCGTTTATTTGGCTTTTTGGGGAAACTAGATCGTCGGAATTACGTTTTCCTTGTGATTCGAATCGGATACCTGTGAAAGCGCTGACTTTTGAATGTGTCCTTGAGGTCTTTTCTTGAAAACGCGGCTGAATCGAATGAACTTATCCCTTTGTGATCGCTTTAAAATTCGTCAATATTATCGTTTTGGTTCCCCAATAGACATTTTAGAAGAAAAACTGCTCGTCGTCAAGAATCAATCGGTATATTGCGTTAATATACGATGTCGTTCTGACGGCCCCTTTTTCGCCAGCTGCTGACACATCCGGTAAAATTTTTTCAGATCCCCTCCGGATTCAGACAGTATTTTACCAAAAGCGGGCACCCAGTCATGATAGGTTGAAACGCTGATGAGTTGCGCATTGTTTAATGTATGATTAAACCAGGCATCATATGCCGCCAAGCCGCTATGAGCTGATTTCAAATCTAAAAATTCGGATTTCATTTGATTGAAAACAGCCGCTTTTTGATTTCGTTTCGCGGTCAATGGCAGGCCACTCTCATACAGAGCCTGAAGCCTATCCCGGAATTTTGCGACCAGGGCTGTGAACTTCCGGCGCCGCTGACGTTTGCGCAACCAATTTTCATAGCCCTTCAGATCATCGGCTGCGGTCTGCCTCTGCCAGCGTCGAAAGCCTTCCTGTTCAACCGCAGTTGCGAAGCTTTCATTAAAAGCCGTGTCGTCCTGTATGTACAGCACCCCATGGGCCAGTTCATGAAATATTAGCGCAGCGGTTTCAGGTTCACTGAGATTTACAAAGCTGCTTAAAACCGGGTCATCGAACCAGCCGAGGGTCGAGTATGCAATTGCACCGCCGATGAACACATCATAACCTTGTTGCTTCAAAGAATCACCGAAACGGTGGGCATCCTGTTCGGAAAAATATCCACGATAGGCGACGCACCCCACGATTGGAAAACACCAGGTCTCTGGTGTCAGTGAAAATTCAGGGGCGGCAAATACATTCCAGACGACATAGGGGCGGTTAAGTTCGACATAACTTAAATAATGATCATTGACCGGAAGATGCAGTTCCTTTGCAGCAAAGTCTCTAACTATCTGAATAAATTTGAGTTTTTTGCGAAGCTTTGGCGACTTATCCGGATTATCGATTAGATCGGAAATCGGCTCCTGGTTCCGCAAAATTTCCATTTGGCCATTAATGGCCTGGTCATAATACGGTAGGGATCGGCACTGCAGGAAGGCGACCGCAAAAAATAAAATCATCAAGATTGCTAAAATTCGCTTCGCTATGGAAAATATCGGTAGAATTCTTATTTTCGGAAACATGATTTGGGCCTACAGTGTTCGGTGTTCAGGTGTCAGTATTCAGAGGGCAGATGTCAGACGACAGAAGACAGATGATAAAAACTGGAAGGTGATGCACCCTATCTGACTTCGACTCGACTGAGTTCGTCGTAGGCTGTTTTCTGTCCTCTGTTATCTGTTAACCGACGCCTGATTATACATAAAAACCTCAGCTTCTTACCAGCATGTTGTTTGAAAATCGGAACTGGGCTTTGCATTTAGATCAGACTATAACAAAACTTTTCGAAAATTTTACGGTCAAATTTACCGGCCTCGACATCTTGTTTAATAAGTTTTAGGGTGTCCAGAGGGCTTTTAGCCCTGCGGTAAGGTCGTTCTTCGTTCGTTAAGGCTTCGTAACAGTCGATGATGCCCAGCAGTTGACCGGCAAAGGATATATGTCTAATGCCTCTGGGGTAACCGCTTCCGTCCAGTTTTTCGTGGTGTTCGAGTGCCCCGCGAGCAATCCCGCTGTCTATTCCGCTTTTAAATTTAATGATGAAATCTCCGATTTTTGGATGGCGCTTCATCACTTTAAATTCTTTACGGGTTAATTTCCGGGATGCCTTAAGAATGCTGTCAGGTATTTCGGTTTTGCCGACATCATGCATCAATGCGCTTAAACCCAGCCGTTTTGTTTCATGCAAAGATAATTTCGAATAGAAGCAAAAACCCAGGGTCAATGCCATCACGTTCACCGAATGGATAACCGTGGTGTAATCTTTAAATGAAATAGAGGCAAATATTTTTAAAACTTCGGGCTTTTGGGAATATCCGCTAACCAGAACATCAACGGTCTCAGGAAGCGCTTGCAGGGTGCCGCTTCTCGGTTCTGCCAGTGTTTCTTCAACCAGGCTGCAAAGGGTCGATTTTACTTCGACTACATTTCCGGTTTTGATGCTTTTAGCGATATGTTCATTAAAGCCTTTTTGCAGCTCTTTTATCGCAGTTATCCGATCATTTTGATGAATATAGAGCTCTGTCGGGTGCCGTTCTTCATTAAGACGGAGCTCCGTGATCAATTTACCCGGCGGCTTATATAGAATAAAAGAGCCGCCTTCAATATAATACAGCCCAACGTCTTTATAATAATTAATCTGGGAATTTCTTATGGCAATGTAATTTTTTTCCTGCAAAGCGCTATTTAACCCTTCAATATCATGCGGTGCGATTTATACCGCTTGTGTGTAGATGCGGCAATTATTTAATCGGCATTTAGGAAGTAAAAGTTTATACTTTAATCGTCAAATTTAAAAACCGAAATTTGACCGCTAATTATTGTATGCATTGATACAATTGCTGCGATATCCGGCTTTATATTGTAAAATGATTTACAAAATTGAGGCGAGAATCTCTTGCAAGATGAATCCCATTTGGTATAGTGATCAATTGCGTTTATTATCCCCAATTCGATGATTGTATACTAGAATCAAACTAGGATGTTATTGCGCAAAAAGGCATCAAATACTAGAAAAAACCTTCAAAAAACTTCAGACGATCAATCGGCCTGCAGTATGGCTCAGGTTAAAGCTTTTGCACAAACGTGCTTTGATAAAGCTTCGGGAAGTCATGACTGGGAGCACACCCTCAGGGTCGTTCGACTGTGCGAAGTAATTGGAGCCGCTGAAAACGCAGACATGGATGTATTAAGGGTTGCGGCTTACCTGCATGATATCGGGCGCGGTTTCCAGGATGCTTCCAACGGTGAGGTTTGCCATGCGGAAAAAGGTGCCCAAATGGCAGGCCCGATTGTCGAAAAGCTTCCACTCACAAACAGCCAAAAGCAAAATATCATTCATTGTATACGCTCCCATCGCTTTCGCAATCATCATAAACCCGGCTCACCTGAAGCAAAGGTGTTGTTTGATGCCGACAAACTGGATGCCATCGGCGCCGTAGGCGTGGCCCGGGCCTTTCTTTTTGCCGGCGAGGTGGGAGCGCGGCTGCATAACCCGGACCTTGATGCTGAAAACACCAGGCCCTACTCTGTCGATGACACCGGATACAGAGAGTTTAAGGTCAAGCTCTGCAAAATTAAAGATCGAATGCTGACTGCAGAAGGCCGCAAATGGGCCCGTGAGCGTCATGCATTCATGCATGATTTTTTTAACCGCTTTTTAGCAGAATATGAAGGAAAGAGGTAACCATTATGAGTATTAATGTCGTTGATAAGACAGATGATCTAGTAAAGGTACAGAATATTCTGGTCAGCGTTTCCGACAAAAGCGGGCTTGATCAATTTATTCCGGATCTGGTTGAGATCAACCCGGGCATTCGGATTTTTTCAACCGGCGGAACCTATGGACGCATCAGTGAAATTCTGGGCGGATCTGCTGACGGACGCCTGATGCAGGTTTCCGACTTTACCGGTCAGCCCGAGACCCAGGGCGGTCTGGTCAAGACCCTGGATTTTAAAATTTATCTCGGACTTCTAACCGAGACTTACAACGATGCGCATCAAGGTGACCTAAAACGCACGGGCAGTGTGCCCATCGATATGGTCGTTGTCAATCTTTATCCATTCAAAGAAACGATTTCAAAACCGGATGTTACCGTGGAGCAGGCCAGAGGCAATATCGATATCGGTGGACCCTGCATGATTAGGGCCTCTGCTAAAAATTACATCCGGGTTGCATCCGTGGTTGATCCTGCTGATTTCGGAAAGATCCTTTCGGTACTCAAAGCAAACCAGGGTTCGACCAGTCTGGACCTTCGTTTCCAGCTGGCCCGCAAAGCGTTTGAACACACGGCCGTCTATGACCGCACTATTGCGGATTTCTTGGTTTCAAAAGAGATCAGTGATGTAAAAAATTGTTATGAACTTTAGAATATGAATTGGAAAGAGGAGTAATGCCATGGCTGAAGACTTAAAAAAGATGTATCGCACCGTAATGGATGACCACTTTCCGCCGCGGATAGAAATCAGTTTTGTCGACCAGGACAAACGTCAGACCCTTTTTTATGAGAAAGTTGTCTGGATTGTCGATGAAGTTCAAAAAGGCCTCAGATATGGTGAAAACCCCGGTCAGGAAGCTGCCCTTTACAAGCTGGTCAACGGCAACCTGGTGCTGGGGGAAACTGAAATCATCCAGCCCGGGCAATTTCTGGCATCCGATATTGAATTGCTGCAGTCCGGCAAGCACCCGGGCAAGACCAATTTAACCGATGCGGACAATTCTCTCAACATTCTGCGCTATTTTACGGATAAACCCACCGTGGTTATCGTCAAGCACAATAATCCCTGCGGTGTCGCCCGGGCTGATACGCTGGTTGATGCTTATGTTAAAGCCAATATGGCCGACAGAGTCGCCGCTTTCGGGGGCTGTATCGCCGTAAACCAGCCGGTTGATAAAGCAACCGCCGAGGCTATTATCCAGCAGTATGCCGAAGTGATTGTTGCGCCTGATTTTGAGCAGGAGGTCATGGATGTATTTTCCCAAAAACCGAACCTCAGGGTGATTAAAATCGGCAATATTGAGCGCCTGCAAACATTTGTGGGGCAAAGATGCGTTGAATTTAAAAGTCTGATTGATGGCGGCATTATTGCCCAGTGGTCGTTTGTACCAACCACCCGTTCCAAGGAAGATCTCAAGCTGGCCGCGTGTGAATACAAGGGCAAGCCTTACAAAATCCATCGTGCACCCACTGAAAAGGAATATGATAATTTGATTTTTGGCTAGCTGGTGGAGTCAGGAATCACGTCAAATTCGGTCATTTACGTTAAAGATGAGGTCACGGTGGGTATCGGAACCGGTGAGCAGGACCGGGTCGGTGTTGCCGAGATTGCCCGGGATAAAGCCTATCGCAAGCTTGCCGACCGATATTGTTTTGAAACACACGGCCTGCCTTATAATGAATTGACGGATACCGAAAAAAAAGCTGCGATTGACGCTCAGGTGGCCGCTGAAAAAGGCGGGCTTGTCGGAGCGGCGATGGTCAGTGATGCTTTTTTTCCGTTTAGAGACGGGGTGGATGTGGGTATCAGCGAGGGGATTTCAGCGGTCATTCAACCCGGGGGCTCAGGTAACGACTATCAGTCCATCGAAGCCTGCAATGAAGCCGACGTGACCATGGTATACACCGGCCAGCGCAGTTTTAAGCATTAGAAGCGCTTAATGTCGTTGCACGAAGATGATTTGATCATGCCAAAAATTGAGCTGAGATGCCATTATGAAAACACTTGAACCGATCCCCCTTGAACAGATCTGTGCTGCGGAAAAACGCATCGCTGGTAATGTCCTCCGTAGTCCGCTTATCCGCTTAAGTGTCACCAATGCTCCTGCAGAGATTTTTCTCAAGTTGGAGAACTTACAGCCTATCGGCTCCTTCAAATTACGTGGAGCTGCTAATGCAATCCTTTCAGCCAGCGATAAAGAGCTTGAAAGAGGGGTGTGGACGGCAAGCGCCGGTAATATGGCGCAGGGCGTGGCATGGTACGCGCGTCAACTCGGGATAGGCTGTAGCGTCGTGGTTCCCGAGAATGCGCCTGACACTAAATTAACAGGCATTAAAAGACTTGGAGCTAGGATCACAAAAGTGCCCCGCAAAGATTGGCTGAATATCTACAAGACCCACGCTCACGAGGGAATGGAAGGTTTGTTCATTCACGCTTTTAGTGATCCTGACGTCATGGCCGGAAATGGCACCATCGGCCTTGAGATACTTGAAGACCTGCCGGATGTGAATTCAGTAGTGATTCCTTACGGTGGTGGTGGCTTGAGTTGCGGTGTCGCTTCAACTTTACGTGCGCTCAACCCGAAAATCAAGGTCTACGCTTGCGAGGTAGAGACGGCAGCGCCGCTGGCTGCATCTTTGAATGCTGGCGAGCCGGTGGAAATCAGCCAGACGCCCAGTTTCGTTGATGGCATTGGCGTCCATTTCGTTTTCCCAGAAATGTTTTCTCTGGCACGCCAATTATTGGATGGTTCGTTGGTCACTTCATTGGATGGTGTTGTTTCCGCCATAAAGATCATGGCAGAGCGCAACCACGTCATCGCGGAGGGAGCAGGGGCCGCCCCGGTAGCAGCCGCGTTGGCAGGTTTGGCCGGCGCTGGGAAAATCGTGTGTGTGGTCTCAGGTGGCAACATTGATGCCGAGAAACTGGCGAAGATCCTCGGTGGTGATATGCCCTAGTTCTCTTCTTTAAAAAGCGAGTTCTTATCAAAATAGGGTGGAATTTTAGCTAAAGGGGAGGTAGATGTGATTAAGCGACCATCGTTAAACGAATTCAAAGCTGCCGCAAACAACCTTGAGTCAATAATTGTGCATACACCGTTGATACCGTATCGCGGCGGGGATAATGACGCTAAAATTCTGTTAAAGCCCGAAATTCTTCAGGCCGTGAATTCATTTAAACTCCGCGGTGTGTTCAATGCCGTTGCCTCGCTTAGCGCGGAGGAAAAGGCAAAAGGTGTCAGTACGGTCAGTGCGGGCAATACTGCTCAGGCACTTGCGTGGTCCGCAAGATATTTTGGAATATCGGCTCGCAGCATTATGCCGGACACAGCACCGCTTCCCAAGATTGAGGCCGTTAAAGCATACGGCGGGATTCCGGTACTCATACCCATATCAGAAGTCTTTCGCTTTTTACAGGAGCATCTCTGGGAACAGGAACCGTATTCCTTTATCCACCCGTGGACGAATGGACAGGTCCTGATCGGCCACGGGAGTCTTGGTCTCGAAATTATGGACGATGCACCCGATGTCGACACCGTGTTTATTCCGGTGGGGGGCGGCGGATTGCTGGGCGGAGTCGGCAGTGCTATCAAGGCGGTCAACCCTTCGGTACGCATCTATGCTGTTGAGCCTGAAGGCTGTCCCTCACTCCGTTCGGCCGTTGATCATGGCCAACCGATTACAGTGGAATGTAAGACGATCTGTGACGGTGTAGCAGTGCCGTATATTACGGATGAGATGTTTCCGTTTCTTAATGAATTAATTGATGACGTGTTACTGGTTCCAGAGCGCACGGTGCGCGCTGCAATCAGATCAATTTTATGGCATAATAAAATGCTGGCTGAGCCGGCGGGGGCGCTCGCGCTGGCTGCGGCTCTGCAAGTACCCCCTACGCACAGAGGTAAAAGTGTCTGTCTTGTTACAGGGGGCAGCATCAGTTCTGAGCTTATGATGGAAATTCTTCAAGAAGAGGGAGGACACGTGATATGAAAAGAACAATCATACAGACGGCGGGTGCGCCCGCCGCATTAGGTCCATACAGTCAGGGTGTTTTAGTCGAAGGAGGTCGTACTTTGTATATCGCCGGCCAGGTCCCCATTGACCCTCAAACCGGCAATTTAGCAGGTGATGGCGACATTCGAGTTCAAACCGAACGCGTTCTGGATAATATTGGAGCCATACTGCAGGAAGCAGAGATGGGCTTCCATGATTTGGTAAAAGTCGGTATTTTTCTTGCAAACTTTGATGATTTTGCCGTTGTTAACGAAGTCTATGGCAGCCGTTTCAGTGACAGCCCCCCTGCACGAACCACTGTGGAGATCGCGAGATTCCCCAAAGGTTTTCTAATTGAGATAGACGCCATCGCCGTGGTTTGAGCGGAATTGAAATAAGGCAAACCAAATTTAAAAATTCCATATCGAGTTAGTTCAAAATCTTCGAAAAAACGTTTAAAGTAAATTCGATATCTTCATCTGTGATCTGGTAATAGGTCACAGCTCGCAGGAGGCGGGGCCCCATTGCCGCAATTTTTATACCTTCCTTGTCAAGGCGTCTGACCAACTCGTCTTCGAATAAATCTTCGCGAGTCGTCTCAAAATAAACAATGTTGGTTTTGATCATGGCCGGATCGATGGACAACCCGGGTATCTCAGCCAGTCCTTCAGCCAATTTGCGGGCGTTGGCGTGATCTTCTGCTAAACGATCGATCATCTCGGTGAGCGCGACGATTCCGGCGGCTGCCAGAACACCGGCCTGGCGCATTCCACCCCCTATGATTTTGCGGGCCCTACGGGCTTTGACAATAAAGTCGGCGGTGCCGCATATCACCGACCCGACCGGTGCGGCCAATCCCTTGCTCAAACAAAAACTGACCGAATCGGCATCGGCAACCAGATCCCGGGCGTCTACTCCCAGGGCAACTGCGGCGTTGAAAAGCCGGGCACCGTCTACATGAATTTTTAGCTTGTATTTGTCTGCGAGGTCTTTCACAGAGCGCATATACGCTGCTTCCAGTGGGCTGCCGTTTTTGCGATTATGTGTATTTTCCAACATGATCAATCGGCTGCGCGGGTGATGGATATCATCCGGCCGAATGGCGTCTTCAATATCCTTCAAGGCAAGTTTACCATCGAGCTGGTTCGATATGATGCGAGGGTGGATACCGGCGATGGCGGCTGAGCCACCCTGCTCGGAGTAAAACGTGTGTGAATAATCTCCGAGAATAATTTCATCACCACGACCACAATGCGCGAGCAGACTAACCAGATTGGCCATCGTGCCGCTGGATACATATAAAGCCGCTTCTTTCCCCAGCCGTTCGGCGGCCATCTCTTCCAGACGATTTACCGTCGGGTCTTCACCAAACACATCATCGCCCACCTCCGCCTCGGCTATCG
>PVMK01123728.1_pt1 | contig 46498 bp, 48 predicted proteins | sample 1853481 | NCBI WGS metagenome assembly PVMK01 (sample SAMN08533507, study PRJNA380276) | Marine sediment metagenome, whole genome shotgun sequencing project.
TCTATTCCTATCTGTGGCACGATGGAAGTACGGGTCCTTCGTATAGTACAGATCAGGAGGGTTGGATAGCTGTAGAGGTTACAGACTCCTATGGATGTGCATTAAGCGATAGTCTGTACCTCACCGTCGAGGATCTTCCGGAAGTTGACCTTGGGAATGATACCACATTGTGCGGAGCCGAATCGCTCTTGCTCGATGCAGGGTTCGACGGAATCATTTACACATGGTCTACCGGAGATATTACTCAGCAGATAACGGTCTATCAGGGAGAGCAGGAAATTTGGGTTGTTGTTGATGATGAAAATGCGTGTACAAACAGTGATACCGTATTAATCGGGGCATGCAATGTTCAATTCTATTTCAGGGACATTCCCAATGCTATTACAACCAATGGGGATGGAGTAAATGATATCTGGAACATCGAAAAACTGAATGGCTACAGTCAGGCTGTGGTCGAAATATATGATCAATGGGGAGTCTTTGTCTGGAGATCCGAACCGGGCTATCCTTTTGGATGGGATGGACGAACCATGGACGGAAATATGGTGCCGGTAGATTCATACCATTATGTGATCTATTTGAATAATGTGGATGATGAAAGAATAATCGGTTTTGTGACTGTAATAAGATAGGAGATGAGAAAACTACCGTTTATAATCCTGTTGTTGTTGTGTTGGAGCATGATTGGTTCGGCTCAGCAAGCTCCTCTGTATAGTCAGTATATGTTGAATGGATTTCTGTTGAATCCTGCGATTGCCGGATCTGAAGGGTACTCTGCATTGAATCTTACAGCACGGGAGCAGTGGCTTGGTTTTGCAGGAGGTCCGGCTACTTATGCACTGAGTTTTCAGTCAAGGATCGGCAAGCGCAGTCATATTTCCAGGTCTTCATCTGTGAGACGGCGGAATACCCATAATTCCAAAAATGGAAATGTGGGATTGGGGGGTTATATTTTTTCACATCGAAATGGAGCAGTTGAGAGACTGGGAATTAAAGCAACTTATGCGTACCACATCAAGCTAGATGATTCGCAGCTATCATTTGGCTTATCACTGGTTGGATATCAGTATAAACTCAATGAGGATAAGATTATACTGGACGTCGATGGGGATGATCTATGGTTGGGCGCCCATAAATCGGTATTTATTCCGGATGCCGATGCAGGTGTCTATTTTACCACCAGGGAGCTCTGGGCAGGATTCTCTGTTGATCAGATGTTCGAATCTGTACTTAAATTTGGGGATGCGGGCTATGATAAGTTTGTTATGGAGCGTCAGTACTATCTCATGGGTGGATATGATTTTCGAGTTAGCCGGGATGTGATCCTTGCTCCTTCGGTACTTCTTAAATACTCCGAGAGTGGAAGCTACCAGGCTGAATTCAGTGGCAAGTACTATTACCAGCAAAGTTACTGGGCCGGACTTACCTATCGGACCGGACAAGCGCTGGTGATCATGGCAGGTGTAAGTGTAGACAGGTTTATTTTTGGTTATGCGTATGACATTGGATTGAATAACCTCACCAGGCATAGCTATGGAACCCATGAGTTTACATTTGTAATCAAAATTGGAAAGCAAACCCGGAAGTTTAGCTGGATGAATAGATTTTAGCCTTCTCAATGAGGCCTTTTCAATTGATTTACCGATAAAATCCTACCATTTACCGATTTCCGATTCATTGATGTTTCAAAGGATGTTACTTTTGAGTCAAATAACGAATGTATTATGGAAAGAGAACCAAGAGAATATAAAAAGTCCGGAAGAGCACATCTTTTGTTAGGGATCGTGTTGATGTTTTTAGGATTGTTCCTGATCGCGGATCTGGCAGATATAGTTCCATGGCGAATGCGGGATTTTCTGTTTACCTGGCAGGCTCTGTTAATATTCCTGGGATTGATTTTCCTCTCTAATAAGGAGAACAAGGGAACCGGGGTGGTCCTGATTGTGGTCGGATCATTTTTCCTGTTACCAAGGGTAATTGATGTTCCCGACTACTGGCGTGGCCTGTTCTGGCCTGCCATGTTGATCGTTATGGGATTGGTGGTCATTTTTGGAAGCCGTAGACACGGATCCGCAACCTACTTTGGGGGACATAGGCAAAAAGCCACTGGTGAAAACTGGCTCGATGATGTGACTATCTTTGGAGGAGGAGACAGAATCATCTCTTCACAACAGTTTGAAGGTGGTAAGATCACCCATATTTTCGGAGGATCTAAAATCGATTTTTCCCGTGCAAAACTTGCACCCGGGAGACACTACCTGGAACTCACCCTGATATTTGGAGGAACAAAACTAATTATTCCCGAAGCTTGGGATGTGAAGGTAGAGGTAACCTCTGTGTTTGGAGGATTCTCAGACAAGAGGGTCAGATCCATAGTGGTGGCAGATACAGACCGCAGCCTGGTTATCACCGGATCTTCCATATTTGGTGGTGGTGAAATTGTGAACTACCACTAACCCACTAACCCACTAACCCACTAACCCATTAACCCACTAACCCATTAACCTGTATCCATGAGCCATCCAATAACCGGTAACAGGAAGTCGGTACTGATCTATTCCATCGTATGGTTGCTTGCATCAGCCCTGCAGGGATTTCTGTACTGGTATATCCTGAATTTCCCCTGGCCGATTGTGATTACCGATGCGCTATTATCAAATTTTCTGTTTGGATTTATGGGCCTTCTAGCCTGGTACCCCACCCGGTATATTCCTTTCCAAAGGCATTCCCCTTTTTACTCCATTATCGCCCACGTGGTGGCTGGCCTGCTGGTGCTCTTTGTATGGGTAATGGTAACGGTTGGATTATTGAATGGAGTTTTCACCGACCAGCAGGCATATATCGAATTCCTGAACAAGTCTCTTCCATGGAGGGCTGGATTGGGCGGAATGGTCTACCTGGTGCTGGTTCTAATCTATTATCTGGTATCAAACAACCAGAAGCTACAAGAACGTACTCAGCAACAGGAACGTTTAAAAGTGCTGGTTCGGGATACGGAACTGAGCATGCTTAAGGCCCAGATAAATCCTCATTTTCTTTTTAACTCTTTAAATTCTATCGCTTCATTAACCATGTCAAATCCCGATGAGGCCAGGGAAATGATCATCCGCTTGTCCGACTTTTTAAGATACTCTCTTAAGCACAGGGAGAATGAGTATGTTCCCCTGAAGGAGGAACTGGGCAGGATGAAGGATTACCTGGCCATTGAAAAGATCAGGTTTGGAGAGAAGCTTCAGTATATTTTCAATATCAGCAGTGAATGCGAAAATTTTCCGGTTCCAACCATGATCTTTCAACCCCTTTTTGAAAACGCGATCCGACACAGTGTATACGAGAGTGTTGATCCCATTACCATCCGTTTTGATTGCATCCCTGAAAATGGATTTATGAAAACGGTTGTTGCAAATGATTACGATCCTGCCATTTCCTCAAAGAAAGGAACAGGTGTAGGATTACAGAATGTACGTCAAAGAATTGAACTGGCCTACCAGGAAAAGGGCTCGGTTCATTGGATGGGTACAGAAGGAGTTTTTAAGGTAACTATTTTGTTTCCACGTATTTATTCAAAGCGATGAAAGCGATTTCGATATTAATTATTGAGGATGAAAAGCCAGCCAGGGACCTGATTAAGGCATACATGGATGGAAATGACGGTATAAGCCTGATTGGCGAATACGACAATGGATTTGATGGTCTTAAAGCCGTCAATGAATTAAAACCCGATGCCATTTTTCTGGATGTTCAAATGCCAAAACTAACCGGCTTTGAGATGCTCGAGGTTCTGGAGTACCATCCTGAAGTTATATTCACTACTGCCTATGACCAGTATGCCATACAGGCTTTTGAACAGAACGCTGTGGACTATCTTTTGAAGCCTTTTTCGAAGGAGCGGTTTCAGGAGGCCATCGGGAAACTTGAATCCAGGATAGAATCTCAAAAAGAAACTGGCAAAACAGGAATCGAAAAAATCAAGCTGCACCTGGCCGAAAGTGAAGAAAAACTACATCGTGTTGTCATAAAGAAATCTGGCAAGATTCATGTCATATCTACAGGAGACATCAATTACCTGGAAGCGCAGGACGATTACGTGATGATCTATACCAACGAAGGAAGGTACCTGAAGCAGCAAACCATGAAGTATTTTGAGAAACATCTGGATTCTCAGCAGTTTGTAAGGGTACATCGTTCCTATATTGCAAATATTACTCATATAGAGCGAATAGAGCCATACGAAAAGAGTAACTTTATATTGATATTGAAGGATGGGAATAAGGTTCCTGTAAGCCGCAACGGAATGCAGGTACTAAAGGAGAATCTTGATTTTTGAAAATTCAAACCGGAATAGATGACATTACAGATTGAAGAGAAAGACATAAGCAAATTTATAATAGTGGGGGATAGGGTATTGATCAAGCCCAAAAACCAGATGGATAGGACAAAATCAGGTCTTTACCTTCCTCCCGGAGTTCAGGAAAAAGAGAAGGTCCACAGTGGTTACGTACTACGGGTTGGTCCGGGGTACCCAATTCCGGCTATTCAGGATACGGACGAGCCATGGAAGGACCGTGGTGATGAGGTCAAATATGTGCCCTTGCAGCCCAGGGAAGGGGATGAAGCTATCTATCTTCAGAATAGCGGATTTGAGATTGAGTTCAACAAGGAAAAATATGTGATCATTCCCCACTCTGCCATTTTAATGCTAATAAGAGATGAAGATCTTTTCAAGTAGGTTTTCCGGATTTCCATCTCCCAGATTTCCGTAAGGCCTGATCCAGGATCCATTCTATCTGGCCATTTGTACTTCTGAATTCATCTGCTGCCCACTTCTCCAATGCTTCCATTTTCACTGGATCTATCCTAAGGACAAAAGCTTTCTTTTTACCCATTTTATTGATGCAATGTACCTGTATTTATCACAGGGCTAGGATCCTTATCTCCGCACAGTACAACCATTAGATTGCTCACCATGGCCGCCTTTTTATCATCGTCCAACTCAACAATTTCCTTTTCTGCTAATTGTTCCAGTGCCATTTGTACCATAGAAACAGCACCTTCAACAATCTTAAACCTGGCTGCCACAACCGCTGTTGCCTGTTGCCTTCTTAACATGGCCCCTGCTATCTCCTCCGAGTAGGCCAGAAAGTTGATTCTGGCTTCGATCACATTGATCCCTGCTATTTCTAACCTTTCCCTGATCTCCATCTCAAGCTCATGGTTCACCTCAGAACCACCACCCCTGAGGGTAATCTGGGCATCATGATCCTCGAAATTATCATATGGATAGATACCTGCCAGCTTCCTCAGTGCAGTTTCACTCTGAACAAATACAAAATGTACAAAATCATCCACTTCAAAGGCAGCTTTATAGGTATCATCCACCTTCCAGACAAGTACACACCCAATTTTAATCGGATTTCCGATTTTATCATTCACTTTAATGGTCTCGCTATCAAAATTTCTTGCCCTCAGTGATATCTTTTTTCGCACGAAAAAGGGATTAACCCAGAAAAGCCCATTTGTCTTAATGGTTCCCTTATAAGCGCCGAACAGAGTCAAAACAGATGATTCGTTAGGGTTGACCACGGTGAAACCTATAGCGGTCAGTAAGAAAACCACGAGAAGTGGGATGCCCAGTACCAGAAATCCAACCATTAAGGTGAATATGGCTGCAACAATAACAATCAGCAATACCAAAAGCATGAAATACCCTGATATTGCCTTGTATGTTTCTTCTTGTTTTTTCATGGGGTAGATTTTAGATGATATTAAAATGATATCATAAAAATATCACATTATTCCCACAAATCCAAATTGAGGACCTCAAGTTGAACCCGGTACTTAGCCCTCAATGCACTCCTGGTGCCTGAAGCAACTTTCCAAGTGATCGTTCACCAATCCAGTGGCCTGCAGATGAGCGTAGATGATGGTAGAGCCAAGGAACTTAAATCCCTTTTGCTTCAAATCCTTGCTTATGGTATCTGAAAGAGGTGTATTTGCCGGCATTTCAGATTGTGAATTAAAGTGGTTAACTACTTGCTTCCCATCCACAAATCCCCAGAGATAGTTGCTAAATGAGCCATGTTTCCCACTGATCTCCAGGAACAGCCTCGCATTGTTGATGGAGGATTCAATCTTTTTTCGGTTTCGAATGATCCCCTGGTCCTGTAACATAGTTAACACCATGGCTTCATCGAAACGGGCAACCTGCTTTGCATCGAATCCGGCATAAAGTCTTTGATAACCGGCCCGTCGCTTTAAGATGGTCAGCCAACTTAGTCCAGCCTGGGCCGATTCCAATACAAGAAATTCAAATTGTTTTCGATCGTCTCTTGCAGGGAAACCCCATTCCAGGTCATGGTAATCCACATAAATAGGATCGGAGCCGCTCCATGCACACCTTATTTTTTTGTCCATAGCACAAGTTAATAATTCCAACATATTATTTAGAATTGTTATACATTGTTATTATAATAACAGAACATACGAAGGAACTTTTCATTTATTATATCTTTGTGTTCACAATGCATTTGAGTCTTGGATGTATCAGTGTGAAAAAAATAACGGTAACTTAGAATATTTATTGGAATGCAAATCAGAGATATTGCGAATAAGTTAAATGCCAGCGTATTAACTCCCGAGCTCGATATGAGCAGGGAGGTGATACATGCATTTTCTTCTGATCTGATGAGTGACGTACTTACAGGAGATCACTACAAAACTGTGCTTCTGACAGGCTTATCTAACCTGCAGGCTATTCGTACAGCTGAGATGTCGGACATCGATCAAGTCATCATTGCGAGGAATAAAAAGGTGAGTCAGGAGATGATTGATCTGGCCAAAGAAAGCAACATTGTTTTGATACAAAGTAAGTTCTCCCTATACAGGATATCTGGAATTCTTTTTAACGAAGGAATTAAGCCTTTGTTTTAATGATCCTTCAGTATCATATAGATGGAGGTGATTTTGTCAATGCCGGGAAAGCTTCCAGCGCAGTGAAGAGGGTGCTGAAGCAGTTAAATGTGCCTTCCGGCCGAATCAAACGAGTGGTCATTGCACTGTATGAAATGGAGGTAAATGTGGTGGCACATGCTACCCAGGGGCAGATTGATGTGGAGATTGAATCGGAAAAAATCAGCATTAATGTAAACGATTCAGGACCTGGAATTACCGATTTGGAGAAAGCAATGGAAGAGGGATTCACCACTGCATCCCGTGAGGTTCGTGAGATGGGTTTTGGAGCAGGGATGGGATTGCCAAATATCAAAAGGAACAGTGATTTCATGGAAATTGAGAGTACTCCCGGAGAGGGAACAAGAGTCAGAATAGTAAATGATTTAATAGATTGAATAAGGAACAGAAACATATAGGATTTCACCATGCTTTAAAAGTGGTAGATGATTTGTGCATCGGCTGTACGCATTGTATGACTGCTTGTCCCACCCAGGCCATCAGGGTGAGAGATGGAAAAGCAATCATTATTGAGGAGCGCTGTGTGGATTGTGGAAACTGCTGCAAGGCTTGTCCCGTTTCTGCAATTTTAATTGAACAGGACGATTTTGAAGCAATATTTGAATATCCGGTTCGAATTGCATTGCTGCCATCGGTGTTGATTGGACAGTTTCCGGCTCATATAAAAACCGAACAGGTTTACAGCGGCCTTAAAGGACTTGGATTCACTCATATTTTTGAAATCGACAGTGTGGTTGATATGGTTCAGGAGGGCTATGATCAATATATGCACAAACGGGCCCATGAGAAACCTTCCATATCCACATTTTGTCCGGCCATTGTGAGGCTGATTCAGGTGAGATTCCCGTCCCTGGTGGGCAACCTGATCAGGGTGAAACCGCCCTCCGATATTGCAGCAATTTACTATCGTTTGAAGATGGAATCAGAGGGTTATGCACCTTCGGACGTAGGTATCTTTTATGTGACTCCCTGTGCAGCTAAGATTGCATCCATTAAAAGCCCTGTAGGTGAGGCCTCTTCACCCGTTAACGGGGTGATTAATATGGAGTATCTCTACAACAAACTGTTGCATCTGATCTCGAATAATGAAATTAGTGATGCTATATATCCGGATACCGGAAAACTCAACTCAAAAGGGATTCTTTGGAGTCTCACCGGTGGGGAATCGAAACACCAGGAGGGGCGATGTCTGGCTGTGGATGGAATGTCAAATGTAACGGAATTTCTGGAGCGACTTGAAGAGTCTGAGGAGAGCAACATCGATTTTCTGGAGTTAAGGGCTTGTGATGAAAGTTGTGCAGGTGGGGTACTTATTAGCGGGAACAGGTTTTTAACCGTAGAGAGGTTAAATAAGAGGGCTACCCTGTTGAACCATCCGGCAGATCCCAAAGAGGGCGCATCCTCCTATAATGAAGCACTTTATGCACTGGATGAAATACCAGCACGTTCCATGCTTATGCTGGATCCCGATCGAAAGAAAGCCATTGAGAAAATGGACAAAGTGGAGGAGTTGTTGAAAGTACTCCCGGGAATAGATTGTGCAGCCTGCGGCTCTCCAAGCTGTCGTGAGCTGGCACAGGATATTGTCCATGAAAGGGCCAAACTCACATGGTGCGTCTTTCTGCAGGAACTCTTTATAAGGAATAAAAGGCTCACGATTGAAGAAGCAGACAGAATCAATGGCCAGATCTGGGGAAAAGAAAGAGATTACAGAAGTCAAAGCAAATAATATGACAGTCAGACAGATAGCGGAAGAGTTGGGCTTAAGGGTTTATACGGGTAAGACAAATTTGGATATGCAGGTGAATGGTGCTTATGTATCTGACCTACTTAGCGATGTGATGGGGAATGCCGGCGAAGGGGAGGTGTGGATCACCCTCCAATCGCATTTGAATGTCGTAGCCATAGCTTCCCTGAAAGAGCTGGCTGCAATTGTTCTTGTAAAAGGGATTGAGCCAGATGAGCAGGTGCTTGTAAAAGCAAATGAGGAGGGAGTTCCCATATTAGGTACATCTAATGAGACCTTTGAGACCGCAGGAGAGTTATTTAAAATGTTAAATAAGTAATGAATACCTACACCGCCGATCTTCACATTCATTCGGTACTGTCTCCCTGTGGTGACCTGGAGATGAGCCCGGGAAGGATTGTGGAGAAAGCGGTGCAAAAAGGGCTCGATATAATTGCCGTGACCGATCACAATCATACTGGTCACGCCAGGCTGGTGAGAAAGATTGGAGCAAATAGAGGCATCTGGGTTGTATACGGTGTGGAGGTAAACACCAGGGAGGAAGTACATTGCTTAACGTTCTTTGATACAGATGATCAGCTTGACCGCTTTCAGGAGAAACTTGATGAGACTCTTCCCAGGATACCCAATGATACGGATTTGTTCGGGTTCCAACTTATTGTTGACCAAAATGAGCATATCATATCTGAAGTGAATCATTCGCTTTACCCTGGTTTGAACATTGGGATTTCAGAAACGGCCAATGTGGTACACGAACTGGGTGGATATTTTATACCTGCCCATATTAACCGTTCCATGAACGGGTTGTATTCGCAACTGGGGTTTCTGCCAGAAGAGTTGGAGATTGATGCAGTGGAAATTGCCCGGAATAGTGAGCCGGATAATTTATTGTTGGAGCGCCCCGAACTGGCTGCATACCAGTTATTCAAAAGTTCTGATGCGCACTATGTGGAGGACATTGGCAGATGTTGCAGTAAGATGCATATGATGGAGCAGTCCTTTGAAGAGCTGGGTATGGCTCTCCGTGGATTAAATGGACGAAAAGTGACCATTGAATGAAGGAGATTGCCTTACATATTCTTGATGTTGCTGAGAATTGCATTGCTGCTGAAGCAGACCATGTGGTCATATCGGTCAAACAGGTAAAAGACCCTGGAGTGTTATTGATAGAAATCGAGGATAATGGTCGGGGCATGAGTGCTGAACAAACAAAAATGATTACAGATCCTTTTTTTACCACACGGACTACACGCAAGGTAGGATTGGGAATACCGCTGATCAAACAGCATGCAGAATTGACCGGGGGTGAACTGGAGATAAGGTCAGAACAGGGAAAAGGTACACGGATAAAAGCCTGTTTTGTGATGAACCACCCTGACAGGCAGCCCCTGGGAGATCTGGAAGGCTGTTGGATTTTACTGGCAGGAGCAAACTCGGCCATTGAGTGGGAATTGAAATGTGAAACAGATGAGGGAGATTTTTCCATATCAACATCTGAAATACGGTCAGGACTTGAGGTGGAGGAGATACGGGGGAGCGAATTGACAGGGCTCTTAAAAAGAATGATTAGAAATAATATGGAAGACATCGGGATGGTTCCGAATTAATTGATAGTAACGTACTTAAATTATAGTTTTATAACTAAGGAGAATCAATTTATTAAACCTATGGAAAAGATTAAAACGCTCGCAGATCTTAAAAAAATCCGGGATGAGAAGTTGGCCGGATTAAAAACCCGTGAAAAGGGAGAAGATGCCGAGAACAGGGTGCAGGTCAAAGTGGCCATGGCTACCTGTGGCATTGCTTCAGGAGCCAAAGATACCATGGAATTTATGGCAGAGGCACTTGAAAAGCGTGGAGTTGATGCCGTTGTTACCCAGGTTGGGTGCATGGGCTATTGCTATGCAGAACCAACCATTGAGGTGAAGCTTCCCGGGAGTGAACCGGTGGTATTCGGTGGAGTGAACCAGGAAAAAGCGGATGAAATTATTGAGAAGTATATAAAAGGTGGAGAGTTGGTGGATGGAATCATCCCTGTGAACTACGAAACCATAGACACTAAGGAATAAAGGAGGAATAAAAATGTCAAAATTCAGCATGCATTTGCTTGTTTGCGGTGGCACCGGCTGTAAGTCTCAGGAGAGCGACATTATTGCCGAAAAGCTCAAAAAGGAGCTTTCAAAGCAGGGTCTTGAAGAGACTGTGCAGGTTATAATGACCGGTTGCTTTGGTTTCTGCGAAAAGGGCCCCATTGTAAAAGTGATGCCCGATAATACATTCTACACTCAGGTTAAGCCTGAAGATGCAGAGGAAATTGTGGAGGAACATGTCATAAAGGGAAGAAGGGTAGAACATCTGCTCTATACAGATCCTGAAACTAATAAACATGTGGAAGACTCCAAAGGAATGGGATTCTATAAGAAGCAGATTAGAATTGCACTCAGGAATTGCGGAATCATCGACCCTGAGGTGATTGATGAGTATATTGCAAGAGACGGATACCAGGCCCTGGGAGATGTTCTAACAAGTAAAACTCCGGAAGATACTATTTCCATTATGAAGGCGTCGGGTTTGCGAGGTCGTGGGGGTGCAGGATTCCCGGCAGGATTGAAGTGGGATTTCGCCCGTAAAAATGAGTCCGATCAGAAATATGTGGTATGTAATGCAGATGAGGGAGATCCCGGCGCATTTATGGATCGCTCAATCCTTGAAGGAGACCCTCATTCAGTGCTGGAAGCTATGGCCATCGTGGGTTATTGCATTGGGGCCGATATGGGTTATATCTATATAAGGGCCGAATATCCCCTTGCCATTGCACGACTGAAAATTGCCATCAAACAAGCCAGAGAATACGGGTTGCTTGGAAAAGACATCCTTGGATCGGGCTTTAACTTCGATATAGATCTTAAATATGGGGCCGGTGCTTTTGTCTGTGGAGAGGAGACCGCTCTGATACACTCCATGGAGGGTGACAGGGGCGAACCTACCTTAAAACCTCCGTTCCCTGCCGAGAGTGGATATATGGGAAAACCAACCAACGTCAATAATGTGGAGACTCTGGCAAATGTTCCGGTAATTCTGCTGAAAGGAGCCGATTGGTTTAGTAGCATTGGGACGGAAACCTCAAAAGGGACGAAGGTTTTTGCCCTTGCAGGTAAGATTAACAATGTGGGACTTATAGAAGTACCTATGGGTACCACCCTTCGGGAAGTGATTTTTGAGATAGGCGGAGGGATCAAAGACGGAAAGAAATTTAAGGCCGCACAGACCGGCGGGCCTTCAGGTGGATGTCTTACAGAGAAACACCTGGATACCCCCATAGACTATGAGAACCTGGTTGCAAATGGTTCCATGATGGGTTCAGGAGGGATGATTGTGATGGATGAGGACGATTGTATGGTTTCCATTGCACGCTTTTATCTCGATTTTACCGTAGAGGAATCTTGCGGAAAGTGTGCCCCGTGCAGGATAGGAAACAAGAGGCTTCACGAGCTGCTTCAGAGAATTTGTGAAGGCAAGGGAGAAGAGAGTGACCTGGTCAGGTTAAGGAACCTTGGCGATGTGATCAAGGATACTTCCCTCTGTGGATTGGGGCAGAGCTCACCCAATCCTGTGCTCTCCACCATGGAGAATTTCCCGGACGAGTATCTTTCCCATGTGGTGGATAAGAAATGTCCTTCCGGAGTATGTACCGATCTGCTGGAGTACTTTATTGTTGAGGAGAACTGCATTGGTTGTACAGCCTGTGCAAGAGCTTGTCCGGTAGGATGTATATCAGGGGAGCGAAAAGAGCCACACCTGATCAGTCCGGATACATGCATCAAGTGTGGAGCGTGTATGGAGAAATGTAAATTCGATGCAGTGATCTTAAAATAAGTAGAAAAGATGAGTCTAGTTAAACTTACTATAGATGGAAAAAAGGTGGAGGTCCCGTCAGGAACCACCATCTACAAAGCCGCAAAACAGCTGGATATAGAAATTCCTATCCTCTGTTACATGGATCTGAAAGATCTGAATATTGAGAATAAACCCGGTGGCTGCAGAATTTGCTCCGTAGAGGTTGAGGGCAGAAGAAATCTGGCCCCATCATGCTCTACCGGTGTGGCAGAGGATATGGTTGTAAAAACCAACAGCATGCGTGTGATTAACGCACGCAGAACTGTGATGGAGCTGATCCTTTCGGATCACCCCAAAGATTGTCTCTCATGCGCCAAATCAGGAAATTGTGATCTGCAGGATATGGCAGCTAAACTCGGGATCAGAGAAATACCCGGACAGGAGTATGCAGAGATGTCAACCTATAGACTCGACACTTCTCCCTCTATCATCAGGGAGCTGGACAAGTGCATCATGTGCCGTAGGTGTGAGACCATGTGTAATGATTTCCAGACCGTAGGCGCTCTGAATGCTGTGAATCGTGGATTCGAGGCGGTGGTAGCTCCTGCATTCGAGATGAACCTGGAACATTCTCCTTGTACATACTGTGGACAGTGTGTAGCAGTTTGCCCCACAGGAGCACTTACTGAAGTAGATCATACAGGGAAAGTGATTACTGCACTCAATGATCCCACAAAAACAGTGGTGGTTCAGACTGCTCCGGCTGTAAGAGCTGCACTGGGTGAAGAGTTTGGAATGGAGCCAGGAACACGGGTTACAGGACAGATGGTAAGTGCACTCAAACAATTGGGATTTGATTATGTATTTGATACCGATTTTGCTGCCGACCTTACCATCATGGAAGAAGGGACTGAATTGTTGGGACGTTTGAAAAAACACCTCGAAGGTGATGAAAATGTGCAGCTTCCAATTCTTACTTCCTGCTGCCCTGGTTGGGTGAACTTTTTTGAATACAACTATCCTGATCTGAAAGATGTACCCTCCACAGCACGCTCCCCTCAACAGATGTTTGGAGCCATTGCCAAGACCTATTTTGCTGATAAGATTGAAGTGGATCGCAAAGACATGGTGGTGATTTCCATCATGCCCTGCCTTGCCAAGAAATATGAGTGTCAACGAGAGGAGTTCAGTGTAGATGGTAATCCTGATGTGGATTTCAGTATCTCTACCCGAGAACTTGCCCATCTGATTAAGCAGGCCAACATGGACCTGAACAAACTGGAGGAGGATGATTTTGATGCTCCCATGGGAGAGTCTTCAGGCGCAGCAGTCATTTTTGGTGCAACTGGAGGAGTTATTGAGGCTGCCACCCGGACAGCATATGAACTGCATACCGGAAAAACACTTGAGAAGGTCGATTTTGAGCAACTCAGGGGAATGGAAGGGATCCGTTCTGCCACGGTGGATTTCGATGGACTCGATATCAACATCGGAATTGCTCATGGATTAGGCAATGCCAGGAAATTGCTTGATGAGGTGAAAGCCGGGAAGTCGAAATACCATGCCATTGAAGTGATGGCTTGTCCAGGGGGATGTATCGGTGGTGGTGGTCAGCCTCTTCATCATGGGGATGCATCTATTCTTAAGGCAAGAACCAAGGCGATTTATAAGGAGGATGAGGGAAAGACAATCAGGAAATCCCATGAGAATCCCTATATTCTGAAGCTTTATGATGAGTTCCTGGGGGAGCCTTTGAGTGAGAAGGCGCACGAATTATTGCATACGCACTATTTCGATAAGCGCAAAAAGATATTCCAGGTTTAATTGCTAATAATACAGATAGTTATGTCAAGCGTAATAATAGAACTCAGACAGGACCAGGTGGATAAGATCCATGCCATTTGTGATACATTCGGCAATCTGGAAGGCGAACTGATCAATGTACTGCATAAGTGCCAGCAGACCTTTGGTTATTTGCCAGCAGAGGTGCAGGAGGTCATCTCGGAAAAATTGGAAATGCCAGCAGCCAAAGTGTATGGTGTGGTCACTTTCTACTCCTTTTTTACTATGATCCCTAAGGGAAAACACCCAATCTCAATCTGTACAGGAACTGCATGTTATGTAAGGGGTGCTGAAACAGTACTTAACGAATTTAAGAAGCAACTGGAGATTGAAGTAGGTGAGACCGATATAAATGGTTTATTTTCACTTAGCTGTTTGCGGTGTGTTGGAGCCTGCGGACTTGCGCCTGTGGTGCAGGTAGGCGATAAAACCTATGGCCGCGTGGCTCCTGATGATGTGGAAGGTATTATTAAGGAGTATATGAACTAACACCTTGTACATTGTAAGTTAATAACATAGGGGCTCTGCAGGGTCCCTATTTATTTGGGTGAAAGGATTTGGCTGATGCTAGTGCGCTATTCGTCAACATTTTTTATTCTTTTACAGCCAGATTTGATTATAGGTAGGAAATGTGCTACTTTTGAAATGGATGTAAGATTGGAAAAAATTAAAAAATGAGGTTGAGGACATTAACCCACGTGTTGGTTATTTCCAGTCTATTAATTACCAGTGCTTGTACAGAGGATAAATCGGCAGTACTTATGCCGGTTACTACGGATTCGGAGCTAGCTCTTGAGCTATACGAAAGCGGAATGATGGCTTTCGATCAGGTCAAGTTGAGTCTGGCGTGGCATAATCTTGATCTTGCGGTAAAGGAGGATCCTAATTTTTTCATGGCCTCATTCTGGATGTATTTCATGTCCAGTAAGAATTCCAAAAAGGTTGCTGATAAAGCCTTGCAAGCCAGTGCCTCATTCAATGATGGAGAAAAGCACATAAGGAGTGCGTTTAAGTATTTGCTGGATGGGCAAGATGAGAAAGTAGTCGAACAACTTCAGATGGCTGTGGACCTCTACCCGGCTGATCCCCATGTGCACAAAATCCTCTATATTCTTCAGTTTCAATTTATGAAGGACTATGAAGGGGCTGTAAAGTCCATCAAAAGAGCCATTGCTTCTACAGACCATTACCCACTTGCTTATAACCAGTTGGGCTATGCCTATATGGAGATGGAGCAGTATGATGAAGCTGAAAAGGCTTTTGATCAGTACATTAAAGCAGCTCCGGATCTGGCCAATCCCTATGATTCAAAAGGTGACTTTTACATGACTACCAAACAGTTTGAAAAGGCTTTTGATAGTTATATGAAGGCTTTTGAAATTGATTCTGCGTTTACGGTGAGTGAAAAGAAGGCCAAAAAGGCAAAGCAGATGTTGGAAAAGATGTCACAGTAAGTTGCTCTTAGCTGTTTTATAGAAATAACTCTTCTTGTTTTCAGGCTCATCATAGGTAAATACCTCTCCCTTTTCATTCATTACATAGTTTGTAATTGCAAAGTCACCTATACACATCAGGTTATGGCTGAGTAGAAGGAAGCCAAAAAGTATGGTGTAATGCGGTAACCAGAGCAGGACAACCATTAAAAGGGCAAGGTTCAGCACACCAAATGGAAGCAATGCCAGAAAGCAGAGTTCTCTTCTGTTTATCAGAAACCGGTCAGCGCTAACAAAAAAGAAGAATTGTTGCAAATTTGCCCCAAACTTAATCTTCTTTGCTCCGAGAATCTTGTATGCGAGCCCATGAAGTAGTTCATGAAATGGGATAACTATGATACTTCCTGCAAGAATTCCCAGCAAAAGTTGTATTATAAACCCAAACCAGGGGATCCATCCTGTGTAAATACCCCAAATTGAAATAGCCCCAATAGAAAACAGCCCAAACACATTGACACCAAAAAACAGCCGGGACATAAGGCCTTTTTTCTTGATGTTTGAAAGAACAAATGGAATCATATCATCGAAATTCAGTTCCAGAATCTTAATGTACAATTCCTCATTTTGAATCTGTTCAACTTCAGGTACATTAGAACGAAAAAATAATGCCTTTTTTGTCATGGGTTTTCATTAATTTGGCCAGGCTATTCCAGCATCAATTTAACAAAAGCCAGTGAATAGAAATAACACAAACGGTTATTTTTACGCTCTTGGAGCATCCATAGCTCTGGCTGCCTCTTTCGTATTCAGTAAATCAGTTTTAAACTACCTGACCATGGTGCAATTCGGTGTGCTCTGGTTTAGTCTGGGAGTGGTTTGGAACGGGGCTTGGTTTTTGGCCAGGAAGGAGTATAGAAGTCTATCCGGGTCAACCACACAAAAAATTGTCGTGGCAACAGCTGTGGCAGTTCTGGAGGGTGTGGCGACGGGTCTGTTTTATTTAGCCATCCAGGCTATGGAAAATCCAGCTGTAGTATCATTTATAGGGAATGTTGGGCCGGTTTTTGTCACCCTGATGGGGGGTGTGTTGCTGGGAGAGAGATTCCGAAAGACTCAACTTGCGGGTATAATGATTACCATATTGGGACTTTTTGTGATCAATTACAGGGAGGGCGGATTTTCTGGCTTCCTGGATCCGGGTTCAAAATATGTAATCGGAGCTTCCTTCCTCTTCGCTGTAGCCACCATAACAGGCAGGAGATACCATAACTATTTATTGCCTGGTTTTATGTCTCTGATTCGTTCCGTTTTGCTGGCCATTTTAATGGCTGTACTGTTTTTTAATGCGGATGGCCTTCCCAATTTGTCATTTCATATTTGGAGAGACCTCTCCATAGGTTCCCTTTTGGAAACCCTTATAGTAATCGTCCTGGCTTATCAGGCATTAAAGTTGATAGAAGCCACCAAAACCTCCTTAATTATCAGCACCAAAGGAGTATGGGCTTTGTTGTTGGCATGGATATTTCTGGATGTTTTTCCAACAGGAGTGCAACTGGTAGGCGGATTATTAACCCTGGTGGGTGTATGGTTGATCACCAGAAAGGGTAAGGTCACTCATTGAGTATGAAGCTGTATTCAGTATGATTGGAGGCCATTCGGGCATATTTTTTAGCCTGATGATGCATCCCTTCCCGCTCGCTTATCCTGGAAAGGCCCATATATCCAATGGCTTTGTACATATTGGCAATTGGGCCAAATGAGTCGGCCAGTTCCAGGGTTTCCAGATACCCTTTTTTAGCTTGTAGATCATTGTTTACGAACTTTTCCGAAAGGTATGCTTTTGCCATGGTTTTGACCATAGCCGAATAGTCTCCTTCCTCTGCATTTACAGACACTAAAATCTTTCTGGCTTCCTTAAAGTTGTTCTGATGCAAGAAAATGGTTAAGAGGAGGCCTTTATAGTAAGTGTTTCTAGGGTACTTATGATGCAGCCTGGAGATAAAATAGAGTGCCGAATTTAAATCGTCCTCATAATTAAGCTCGATCAATGCCATAAACAGGTAAGCTTCCACCTTTAGGTATATGGCGTGGTTAATGGCATACTCCAATTGTTCCAGGCCAAGCTGTTTATCACCTTCCTGCATAAATGAAACCAGGGGTTTATATACAGGATGTGCTTCCGGATACGCTTCGATGTAGTAGTTATATAAACCTGTGGAGAAATAGAACTCAACAAAATCATCTTTCATCTGAAATCCTTCCCTGGTATTCTGATACATGGTGCCCAAATCCGGGACTACCTTAAAGGGTTTTCCATTATCCGCCCAGAACATGGCTTGAAAGGCCCTCCCAAAAAGGTCAAAAAATAAGCCTTCCAGGTAGGTATGATCATTGTCCATGAAGGCTTCAGCCAGCTGAACACAGTTTTCCATTAGTGCAAGGAATTGTTCTGACTCTTTTTTCTCAGGGGTGAGGGGGTAGTTCTTCCAGTATATAATAAGGGCATCAAGGAAAAGAGGGGCAGGGTGTTCCGGAGTGAGATTCAGTAGGAAAAGCTGTTGCTGTTTTGCTTCGGTAAAAGAGAATCCATAGGTGAGATCAAGACAATTCTCCACGCGATCAAGGAGATCTGGTCGGTCCAGGTAGGAAATCTGAGATTTGGCTGCTGTCCAGCTAAGTCCAATGCAAATCAGCCCGGCAATTATCTTAGTCATTAAGTAAAGTTAAAAATAAAAGAAGGCCATCCGCAGCAGCGGACAGCCTTCCAATAAACCAGTAACAAAAACCACGTCCTTTCACAGAGCATTATATTTTTTTGCACTTTTGTGTTTTACAGAAATAAGTATGATTCAGATTGGAGATAAAATTGTAAGCAGGGAATTATTTGATAATCATTTTATTTGTGATCTTCCTTCCTGTCATGGAAACTGCTGTGTTTTCGGTGATTCGGGGGCTCCTCTTGAAGATGAGGAGGCAGATGAGCTATCCAATCAGATCAATGAAATCAAGCCCTATTTACGGAAGGAATCACTGAGCGCTATTGACGAACAGGGGAGTTGGGTAATCGATGATGACGGAGACAAGGTGACTCCTCTAATTCGACGCGAAGAGTGTGCCTATGCGATTTTTAAAAAGGGAATTGCCTGGTGCGCCATTGAACAGGCTTATGAAGAAGGAGCTATCTCTTTTCGTAAACCGGTCTCCTGCCACCTATATCCCATCAGAGTGAATAAAATCGGGAATGGGATTGCGCTTAATTACCACCGCTGGGGCATTTGTGAGCCTGCGCGGATCAAGGGGAAAGAGGAAGGAGTTCCAGTCTTCAGATTTCTCAGGGATCCCATTGAGAGGGTTTATGGCAAGGAATTTTATGATGAGCTTGAGCTTGTATTTAGCGAACTGAATAAGGCGACAACTAAATAAGATCTAAAAATCATTATACACCTATTTAATATGGAAACAATTAAGAACTATGTAGAAACTAACAAGGAGAGGTTCCTTGAAGAGCTTTTTGATTTGATCAGGATTCCTTCTATCAGCGCTAAAGTCGAAGCAAAAGATGACATGCTAAAAAGTGCTGAGTATATCAAAACTGCACTGATAAGCGCTGGTGCGGATCATGCAGAAGTTAAGGAAACAAAAGGTTGGCCTGTTGTTTATGGCCATAAGATTATCGATGACTCTTTACCTACGGTACTTGTTTACGGTCATTATGATGTCCAGCCCGCTGAACCACTCGATTTATGGGATTCCCCCCCCTTCGAGCCCGAGGTAAGGGATGGAAAGATCTATGCCCGTGGTGCCGATGATGATAAGGGGCAACTTTACATGCATGTAAAAGCTTTTGAGCTAATGAACAAAACAGGTACACTCACCTGTAATGTAAAATTTATGATTGAAGGCGAAGAGGAGATAGGTTCTCCAAGCTTGAAACAATTCTGTAAGGATAATAAGGAATTACTCCAGGCCGATGTAATATTGATTTCCGATACAACCATGATTGCTCAGGATATACCCTCCATTACAGTGGGATTGCGTGGATTGAGCTATATGGAAGTTGAAGTGACCGGTCCCAACAGGGATCTGCATTCGGGATTGTATGGCGGAGCTGTTGGGAATCCAGCCAACCTGCTGGCTAAAATGATAGCTTCTCTTACCGATGAGAATAACCACATAAGCATTCCGGGTTTTTATGACGATGTTCAGGAAGTTTCGGATGGCGAACGGACCGAGATGGCAAAAGCTCCATTTAGTGAAAAGGCGTATACGGAAGCACTCGATATTGAAGAGGCGGTAGGCGAAACCGGATTCTCAACCAATGAGAGAACAGGCATCAGGCCCAGTCTGGATGTGAATGGGATCTGGTCTGGATATATCGGTGAAGGGGCTAAAACTGTACTTCCCTCAAAGGCTTATGCCAAGATTTCCATGCGATTGGTTCCCAATCAGGACTCAGCGAAAATCGATGAGCTGTTCATTAAGCATTTTGAAAGCATTGCACCTGAAGGAACAAAAGTAACAGCCAGAAGCCTTCACGGTGGACAGGGCTATGTAACCCCCATAGACTTTCCAGCTTACAGGGCAGCCAGCAGTGCCATTGAAGAGAGCTTTGGAAAGGCACCCATCCCTGTACGAAGTGGAGGAAGTATTCCCATTGTTTCTGATTTTGAGGAGGTGCTGGGTATTAAATCGATTCTCTTGGGTTTTGGACTGGATTCTGATGCCATCCACTCACCCAACGAGAATTATCCTCTTTTCAATTTCTACAAAGGGATTGAAACCATCCCTCTTTTTTATAAATACTTTGTGGAGGAGATGAAGTAAACCATCTCTTACATATCTGATTATTGAACCGTCGGTAGTTTGCCGACGGTTTTTTTATAAATACCTCCAATTTCGAAGAAGATGTGCAAAAATGAAGGTATAAACGGAAAATAATACAAAAAAACCTGGTTAGATGCTAAAAAATAGGGGGTAAAAGTAAAAAAGGTATATATTTGCAGAATCAAACCCAGAAATGAACTTAACTTAAATAAAAAATTATGGCCATTATCAGATTTAAAGCCCTGGAACAGGTTTTTAACAGAAAACCAAATCATGTAATCCCTCCCTCAGATAAAACATCTGACTATTTTGCAATCAACGTTTTCGACAAGGTAAAAATGCAAAAGTACCTCTCCAAGGATGCTTTCAATCATGTGATGGATGCCATTGAAAAAGGAACACCCATTGACAGAAAGAAGGCTGACTCAGTGGCAGCAGGTATGAAAGCATGGGGCACAGAAAGGGGAGCCACGCACTATACACACTGGTTCCAGCCTTTGACCGGTGGAACAGCAGAAAAGCACGATGCATTTATTGAGTCCAATGGACATGGAGGCGTTGTCGAGGCCTTTTCAGGCGGAGCACTTGCACAGCAGGAGCCCGATGCTTCTTCTTTCCCCAGCGGTGGGATCAGGAATACATTCGAGGCCCGTGGCTATACAGCCTGGGACCCCACGTCGCCTGCTTTTATTATTGACAACACATTGAGTATACCCACTATTTTTATTTCATATACAGGTGAAGCACTTGACCACAAAGCACCTTTACTTAAATCTTTGAATGTGGTTGATAAAGCAGCAACAGAAGTATGCCAGTTGTTTGATAAGAATGTAACCAAGGTGCATGCCAACCTGGGGTGGGAGCAAGAATATTTCCTGATCGATGAGGCATTGTACTACGCCCGTCCCGACCTTGCATTAACCGGTCGTACACTGATGGGCCATGCTTCTGCCAAGGACCAGCAGTTGGATGATCACTATTTTGGATCTATACCTGAGCGGGTTTCAGCGTTTATGCATGACCTGGAATCTGAAGCTTATAAATTGGGGATTCCCGTTACCATGAGGCACAATGAGGTGGCACCCAACCAGTATGAGTTGGCTCCATATTACGAGGAGTGTAATCTGGCGGTGGATCACAATGTATTACTGATGGACCTGATGAAAAAAGTATCCAGACATCATGGCTTCCGGGTTCTCTTCCATGAAAAGCCATTTCAGGGCATCAATGGTACAGGTAAACACAACAACTGGTCACTGGCTACAGATACTGGAGTGATTCTGCATAAGCCGGGAAAAAACCCTAAATCTAACCTGCAGTTTCTTACCTATGTGGTTAATACCATTAAGGCAGTGTATGACCACCAGGATTTGTTAAGAGCCAGTATCTCATCCGCATCCAATGCCCATCGTCTGGGTGCCAATGAAGCCCCACCGGCAATTTTATCATGTTTCCTTGGAACGGAAGTTTCTGCGATGCTTGATCAGCTTGAAGAACAGGTAACCAATAAGAAGATGTCTCCTGATGAAAAGACAGCCTTAAAGCTGGATATTGGTAAAATACCTGAAATTCTACTGGACAATACAGACCGAAACAGGACCTCTCCTTTTGCTTTTACCGGGAACAGGTTCGAGTTCAGGGCTGTGGGTGGCAGTTGCAATCCTGCTACCCCAATGACTATTTTGAATGCTGCTGTTGCTGCTCAGCTCAAGGAATTTAAGGTTGAGGTTGACAAACTGATCGATGGAGGAGTGAAAAGGGATGAGGCCATTTTCCAGGTGCTCAGGGAATACATTATTGCGTCCAAAGCCATCAGATTTGAAGGTGATAACTACAGTGATGATTGGTTGAAGGAAGCGGAGAAGCGTGGATTAACCAATATAACCGATGTTCCGGAAGCTCTGTCAGCATACCTCTCCGATAAGTCCAAGAAACTTTTCTTCGACCTTGGAATCTTCTCTGAAGCTGAGTTGGAAGGTCGCGTAGAAGTAATGTTTGAACAGTATATGATGAAGATCCAGATCGAAGCACGCGTGCTGGGCGACCTGGCCATCAATCACATAGTTCCAACAGCTGTTAAGTATCAAAACAGGCTCATGGAGAATGTGCTGGGTTTAAAAGAGATCTACGGGGAAGAATACAAATCGCTTGCAGGAAACAGGATCGAGTTGATCAAGGAGATTTCTGATCATGTCACTGCCATTAAGAATGGTGTAACCGAAATGGTTGATGCCAGAAAAGTGGCCAATAAGATGGATGATGAGAAGGAGAAAGCCAAGGCATATTCTAAGAAGGTAGCTCCATTCCTGGATAAGATCCGCTATCACATTGACAAGCTAGAACTTATCGTGGATGATGAGATCTGGCCATTGCCAAAATACAGAGAGCTTTTGTTCTCAAGCTAGTTTTTATAAGCAAGTCCTAAATGTCAAGGCCTCTCGTTCTCGGGGGGCCTTTTTTACATATGCAGATGTATCAAATATTCGGTGGATTATTGCGTTTTATAATCATAGAAAAAAAAGGTAATTTTATCAAATTGTTAAAACGGGTAATCGATGACCAAAAAACTCATGAAATACACATTCCTGGCCCTAATGGCCATACTTCTTTTTTCTTTACCGGCGGAGGCACAAAAGAAACAGAAAGATGCAAGGGCCCAGGCGGCTTATGATGCCGGGGAGTATTTTGAAGCCATTGATCTCTATAAGAACGCTTACAATAAGGTAAAAGATAAAAACCAAAAAATTGCCATTCTCTTTAAAATTGGAGAGTGCTACAGGATACTTGGTAATGCCAGGTCAGCAGAACTCTGGTTTAAAAAAGCAATCAGAGAGGATTACCAGGATCCAATCATCTATCTCAGGTATGGCCAGATGATGCTTGTAAATGAAAAGTATGATGAAGCTGAAGAGCAATTCGCCACATATATAGATTTGGTGCCCGACGATCCGCGCGGTTCCAGGGGAGTCGAATCCTGTGAAGCCGCCATTGTATGGAATCAGAATCCAACCGGTTATATTGTGGAGAACATACGATACTTTAATTCGCGACAGAGGGATTTTAGTCCAGCCTATGTAAATGAGGGTTTCACGGAGGTCCTTTTCACATCCACCAGGGAGGATGCTTCCGGTAATGATACGCATGGGGCTACGGGTCAGAATTTTGCGGATATTTTCTCCTCAAATATGGACAGGAAAGGAAAATGGAGTGTTCCCGTTCCTGTGGAAAGCCTTAATACGGAGTTCGAGGATGGCACACCCTGTATCTCCGCCGACTTTACAACTCTCTACATCACCCGATGTAAAAAAGGTAAAAACCAGCAACTGGGATGCCAGATATACAGGTCTACCTCAGATGGACAGGGTGGGTGGACGGAGCCCGAGGTTGAATTTCAGGAATTTGGTGATAGCATAACCACTGCACACCCTGCCATAACTCCAGACGGTTTAACGCTCTATTTTGTTTCAGATATGCCGGGTGGACTTGGAGAGAAGGATATTTGGAAAGTTACCAGGGAAAGTTCGGGGGGGGCCTGGGGTTCACCTTTAAACATGGGAGAGCAGGTCAATACTCCTGGAAATGAGCTTTATCCTTATGTGCACAGCGATGGAACACTTTATTTCTCCACGGACAGCAGAATTGGTCTGGGAGGATTAGATATATACAAGGCCAGGCTTGATGAAGTGGGCAATTGGAACCTGGAGAATATGAAACCCCCTATCAACTCCTCTGAGGATGATTTTGGAATTACTTTTGAATCTGAAGTGGAGCGCGGATTCTTCAGCTCAGCAAGAAAGGGCAGGGGTAATGATGAGATTTTTTCCTTTGTGTTGCCCCCATTGGAGTTCTCTGTTACCGGAGTAGTCAAGGATGAGCGAAACGACCAGGTTCTTCCGGGTTCTACTGTTAAATCGGTGGGAAGTGATGGAATTACCATTGAATCAAAAACCGGAGATGAAGGCACTTTCAAATTCATGCTAAAGCCAGCCACAGACTATGTCTTTATTGCAAGTCAGCCAGGCTATCTGAATGGAAAGGAGAGAGAATCTACCAGAGGTCTTGATCAGAGCAAGGAGTTTGAAGTTACCATCTACCTGGCCTCCATTGAACAGGTCATTGAGCTACCAAACATCTTTTACGATTTTGCCAAATGGGACCTGAGGCCCGAATCGATGGTTTCTCTTGACAACCTGGTAGAGACACTGGATGACAATCCCAATGTGACCATAGAGTTAATGTCGCATACAGACTCCAGGGGCAGCCCAGCCGATAACCAGGAGTTGTCCCAAAAGAGGGCTCAGTCAGTAGTGGACTATCTAATTTCAAAGGGAATTGCGGCCGACAGACTTCAGGCTAAAGGATACGGAGAGGCTCAGCCAAAGCTGGTGGACGAAAAGGTGAAATCGCAATATAATTTCCTGGAACTCGAGGACGTATTAACCGAGAGTTTTATCAATCAGCTTGATGGAGCCGAGGCGCAGGAGAAGGCGCATCAGGTGAACAGGAGAACCGAATTCAGGGTACTTTCAACCGATTATATCCCGAAAAACTAATATTGATGAGCCATACATCCCGCTATCTTCAACGCGGTGTATCATCCGGTAAGGAGGATGTTCACCAGGCCGTCAAACATGTTGATAAGGGACTATTTCCCCGGGCATTCTGTAAGGTAATACCGGATATGCTTACGGGTGATCCTGAATATTGCCTTGTGATGCATGCCGATGGAGCCGGGACCAAGTCCTCGCTGGCTTACATGTACTGGAAGGAAACCGGTGATCTCTCGGTCTGGAAAGGAATTGCCCAGGATGCAATTGTAATGAACCTGGATGACCTGTTGTGCGTGGGAGTAAGCGGTGATATTCTTCTCTCCTCCACCATTGGCAGAAACAAGAACCTTATCCCAGGGGAGGTCATATCGGCTATTATCAACGGGACCGAAGAGATTCTGGCAGAGCTTAGAGAGATGGGTGTTCCCATCTACAGTACAGGTGGTGAAACTGCAGATGTGGGTGATCTGGTGAGAACCATCATTGTGGATTCAACCGTGGTGGCAAGATCGAAACGAAGTGAGATCATAGAAAACAGGATTAAACCGGGCAATGTCATAGTAGGGTTGTCGTCTTCGGGACAGGCAACTTATGAAGATTCATACAATGGAGGAATGGGTAGCAATGGACTTACCTCGGCCAGGCATGATGTTTTTGGAGGATATCTGGCATCGAAGTATCCTGAAAGTTATGATCCGGATGTCCCTGCTGAACTAGTCTATTCTGGAAATAAATCACTTACTGATCTGATAGAGGGAGTGGGGATAGATGCAGGTAAACTGGTTCTGTCGCCCACCCGCACCTATGCTCCATTGATCAGGGAATTGCTATTAAATTACAGAGAACAGATTGATGGGATGATTCACTGTTCGGGAGGAGCCCAGACAAAGGTGCTTCATTTTGCCGGAGAGGTTCATATCATCAAAGATCAACTTTTCCCTCTTCCTCCACTTTTCAAAATGATCCAGGAGGAGTCGGGAACAGACTGGAAAGAGATGTATCAGGTATTTAATATGGGACATCGTTTTGAGATCTATACCGATAAAGGAACAGCACAAGAAGTGATTAAATTAGCAGAAAAGTATCAGATAGAGGCCAGGATCGTCGGACACTGCGAGACGGCCAGTCAAAAAAAACTGACCATCCGGGGAGATCAGGGGGAGTTTGTATATTAAGAGAAAATTGAAGCATGGGAGAAAACATGATACAATCCCGGTTAGAAGGGGTGAAAGTCAGGTTCGATGAAGTAGGACAGCTAATCACAGATCCATCGATTATAGCTGATATGCCACGGTATATAAAACTGAACCGGGAATATAAGCAGCTTGAGCCTGTTATTGAAGCTTATGATGCGTATAGCAATCTGTTAAGCAATATAGAGAGTGCAAAAGAGATATTAGCTGAAGAGAAGGATGTGGAGCTCAGGGAGATGGCTAAGGAGGAACTGGATTCGGACCAGCATCAGTTAGCTGCCCTGGAGGAGGATATAAAGCTGTTGCTGTTGCCCAAAGATCCTGAAGATGCTAAAAACGCCATTGTTGAGATACGGGCTGGCACAGGTGGAGATGAAGCCAGTATTTTTGCAGGTGATCTGTACAGGATGTACATGAAATACTTTGAAACCAAAGGTTGGAAGGCCTCTACCACCAGTTTTACAGAGGGCACGGTGGGTGGTTACAAGGAGATTATCATGGATGTGTCTGGTCGGGGTGTATACGGGGTCATGAAATATGAATCGGGGGTGCACAGGGTGCAGCGCGTCCCTCAGACCGAAACCCAGGGAAGGGTGCATACCTCTGCAGCAACTGTGGCTGTATTGCCTGAAGCAGAAGAGTTTGAAGTACACGTGAACCAAGCCGATATCAGGAAGGATACCTATTGTTCCTCAGGTCCAGGCGGACAATCGGTCAATACCACTTATTCAGCCATACGTCTTACCCACATACCCACCGGGATTGTGGTTACCTGCCAGGATGAGAAGTCCCAATTAAAGAATCTGGATAAAGCAATGAAAGAGCTCAGAACCCGTCTTTATGCTGTTGAATATCAGCGGCGGATGGATGAGATCTCTTCCAAGAGAAAGACCATGGTCTCGTCGGGCGACCGTTCGGCTAAAATTCGCACTTATAATTATCCTCAGGGACGAGTTACCGACCACAGGATTAACCTGACACTTTATAACCTTCAATCCATTATAAATGGTGACCTGGGCGAGGTAATTGATAAGCTGCAGGTGGCTGAGAATTCGGAGCGATTGAAAGAAAGTGGAATGCAATAATAACTGGCTCATGAATGCTGAAGAATTATACCGGAATATAAGGCGCAAGAAGAGCTATCTATGCGTGGGACTTGATACAGATTATAACAAGATCCCAAAGATGCTTCTTGACAATGAGTACCCCATTTATGAGTTTAATAAGTGCATCATTGATGCAACAGCCGACCTGGCGGTTGCATATAAACCGAACCTGGCATTTTATGAAAGCATGGGTGCTGCAGGCTACATGAGCCTGGAGATGACCATAAGCTATATGCGTACCAACTATCCCGATCTGTTTATAATTGCGGACGCCAAGCGGGGAGATATTGGGAATACTTCCCGGATGTATGCCAATGCTTTTTTTAAGACCCTGGATTGTGATGCCATTACACTCTCTCCCTACATGGGATTCGATAGTATTTCTCCATTCCTTGAGTCGGATGGGAAATGGGCTATTTTGCTGGCATTGACTTCCAATGAAGGATCGAAGGATTTTCAGTTGCTAAATCTTGAGGGGGACAAGCAGCTTTATGATCAGGTAATCACCACATCGGCCGCTTGGGGGAATGTGAATAACATCATGTATGTGGTGGGTGCAACCAAGGCTGAATCTTTGTCTCATATCAGGAAGTTAATCCCTGAACATTTCTTGCTGGTACCTGGTGTCGGAAGCCAGGGGGGAAGCTTGAAAGAGGTGGCAGATTACGGAATGAACGATCGATGTGGATTGCTTGTGAACGCAAGCAGATCCATTTTATATGCCGATGTAACCAACAAGTTCAAGGAGGCAGCCAGAGAGGAGGCAGCCAGACTTCAAAATGAAATGGAGATCACCCTGAGAAACAGAGGGCTTCTTCAGGATTAGTATAATATCCTTGGATTAATTCACTAATTCTCTCACCTTCTCTGCCGCTTCCTGCAATGTGATAGCAGAATGAACTTCGAGTCCTGATTGATCGATAAGGACTTTGGCCTCTTCAGCATTGGTCCCCTGCAGTCTGACAATCACCGGGATCTCGATTTGCCCAATAGTTCGATAAGCCTCCACAATACCTTCAGCAACGCGATCACAACGTACAATTCCGCCGAAAATATTTATGAGAATGGCTTTCACATTTGGATCTTTCAGTATGATCCTGAAACCGGCTTCCACAGTTTGAGCGTTGGCTGTTCCGCCCACGTCCAGAAAATTGGCAGGCTCACCTCCCGAATGTTTAATAATGTCCATGGTGGCCATGGCCAGTCCGGCGCCATTTACCATGCAGCCCACATTGCCATCAAGTTTAATGAAGTTAAGGTTGAACTTTCCGGCCTCCACTTCAGTAGGATCCTCCTCATTAAGATCCCGCATGGCTTTATAGGGAGCATGTCTGTACAAGGCATTATCATCGATGTTGACCTTAGCATCTGCAGCCATGATTCGGTGATCGGAAGTTTTAAAAACCGGATTGATCTCAAACATGGATGAATCGGAATTCTCATATGCACTGTAAAGGGCCATGGAAAATTTGACCATCTCCTTAAAAGCATTTCCAGAGAGCCCCAGGTTAAAGGCAATTCGCCTGGCCTGGAAGAATTGAATACCTGCCCCGGGATCTATCTCCTCCTTGAAGATCAGGTGTGGGGTCTGCTCAGCAACGGTCTCTATGTCCATTCCTCCTTCTGTGGAGTACATAATGATATTCTTTCCTGTTTCCCTGTTAAGCAATACACTCATATAGAATTCCTGTGGCTCACTCTCTCCGGGATAAAATATACCCTGTTCGACAAGTATTTTATGGACTATTTTACCTTTAGGTCCGGTCTGGTGAGTGACAAGGTTCATTCCCAATATTGCCTTTGCGTGGGATTTTACTTCATCGAGGGATTTGGCTATTTTTACACCACCGCCTTTGCCGCGGCCTCCTGCATGGATCTGTGCTTTAACTGCCCATGTATCGGCACCTGTTTCCGCTTTAATTCTTTGAGCGGCTTCATAGGCCTGATCAGGTGTGTGGGCCACTTCACCGGCGGGTACTGAAACTCCAAACTGTTTTAGGATTTGCTTTCCCTGGAATTCATGAATGTTCATAATGGACAGTATTTAGTACAAAATTAGCAATAACTGGGACAGTAGAAAGTTAAAATTGATAAAGTCGAAAGTAAGAAAATGAGTAATTTCGAAGTAAATTGTCACCCATGAGGAAAATGCTAAATGAGGAACTTGAACGTTTATCTGTTCCGGAGTTTAAGGAATCAAAGAAGATCCCGGTAGTAGTGGTATTAGATAATGTAAGAAGTCAAAATAACATCGGCTCTGTATTTCGCACAGCTGACGCATTTCGTTTGGAATCTATTATTCTATGTGGCATCACCTCGAAGCCGCCCCATCGGGAGATTCATAAAACAGCACTTGGGGCCACCGAATCGGTTCACTGGGAATACCGGGAAGAGACCAGTAAAGCTATTAAGGAGCTAAAAGCAGGGGGATATCAGATTTTTGCGGTTGAACAGGCTGAAAACTCGGTCTCTCTTGAGCAACTTCAACTTACGAACGATCAGAAATATGCCCTGGTTTTTGGTCATGAGATCCGGGGTGTGGATCAAAAGGTGGTAGATATGTGTGATTTGTGCGTGGAGATTCCACAATTTGGAACCAAGCATTCATTAAATATCTCCGTGGCAGCGGGCATTGTCATCTGGGATGTCTTCAAACAATTGTCACTTTAATAACAAAAAAAGAGGGAGTCCCAACAGGGCTCCCTCTTTTTTATAGATTTATCTTTCTTACTGTACGATGGCTTTGAATTCAGCATTTTCAAAAAGCTTGGCAAATTCAAGGTCTTTTGCAGCACGACCCTTAATCCAAGCAGGATCTTCGCAGTTCTCAACAGCCAGCTTCAGGTTCTCAAGAGCTACATCAGTCTTATCCTGACTTGCCGCAACAACGGCGCGCATATAGTAACCCAATCCGCCATGCATCTCAATTTTGGACAGATCACTCCAGGCACCCGTATCATTTCCAACCAGATACTTGGCAAGAGCGGCATTGTAGGAAGCCTCACTACCAAAGTAGTTAACGGCAGCTTCATAATTGCCTTCAATAACATTGATAATTCCCAGGTTGTAGTTTACTTTTTCGCCAGCACCAAGGGAAGCAGTAAAGGCCTCTTTGGCTGCAGCAACTTCACCCTTTTTAAGTGCAATGGCGCCCAGGTTGTTATTGATAATGTCATGGTCTTTGAGAGCTTTGGCATCTTTAAATGCGGCTTCAGCTTCATCCATTTTATCCATCTTATAAAGGATAGCACCTTTGTTGTTATGGGCACGTACACATTTGGGAGCTACCTGTGTGGCTTTGGTATAAATAGCCAGTTTGGTTTCTTTATCATCTGCCAGTGTGGCTGTGTAAAGAAGCTCTTCCAGAACCAGTGTGTCTTTGTTATTGGCCCAAAGGTCTTTCAATTCAGCATCGCTCCATCCGATGTGCTCCATGCTCACAGTGAACTTGGATCTTCTCAGTTGGGGAAGAATTTCCTCTGCAATCACTTCGAAAGCAGCGGTCAGATTCTTAATTTCCTGCTCACGAACAACCGGATCAGAATGCATACTGAGTACCCTGAGGATCATCTCCTTGTCCTGCACATCAGATGCTTCAAGAGCTGCTTTGAATCCATCCCAGTCTTCAGGAGTGGAGAGTAGGCTCATAAGTTCGTCTGCAACCTCTACGTCAGATTTTTTAAGTTGTCCGGCCAGGTATTTCTCAGCCGACTTCTTTCTTTTTTCTGCAAGTTTGGTATTCAGGTCAAGTTCACCATCTGGTGAGGCATAAGCAGAGATCTCAAGACCTTTCAACTCCAGCCTTTCGTTCTCGTCAGTCTTTTTGATTACCTCGTGTAGTTTTTCAATCTCTTCCTTGGACATCTCAGCCCTGCGTATATCAGCCCTGTTGATGACATACTTGATGTCGGCCTCATAGGCTTTAGGAACGATTTGTTGAAAGTGATCTTCGAAAGTGATCACTTTTGCACTTTTGTAAACAAGCTGGGGAGTGGCAATCACACCATCAGCAAGTTTAAGAGCACCCAGGTCAGCTGTTTTATCTTTGATAGCTGCAACAGCATTGAAATACAGCTCTGATCTCAACATCTCATCGGTATAATCAACTGAGCTTGAGAGGCTGGCCTTTCCACCAGTTTCAAAAGTGATGGTTTTGTTGTTCTCAGTTACATCTTCGCCCTGTAATACGATAGGATCAAGAGCAGTCTCGCCTCCTTCATACTTTAGGACTGGGGTGAGTGTAACGACGGCTTTCTTATTAAAATACTTGGCGGGGTAGTTAACATCTACGGTCAGATTAACTTCTCCTCCATGCATTTCGAGCACTTCAGGAGTTACTTTGTAGCTCACCTGGTCGGCCTCTTTGACCATTTTGTTGAGCCCTCCGCAACTACTTAGAACTGCTGCTGCCATAAAGAAAATCGCAAAAGTTTTAAGGTTTTTCATAACAATCTTCATATTTGTTTAGTACTTATTGATTTCGTGGTTAGTTTAATCACTTATACAAACTTAACAATGTTTTTCAAAATAATAAAGAATAATACGTGTAATACCTATAAATCTTTTAAAATAAGCAGGTTCATCCCAGGATTAAATCCGCCCATCAAAATATGATCTTTAATTAACTCATAATCTGACTTTTTGTTCACGAAATCGATGTTACTGATATCAATGACCAGGATCTTCATTTCTGTTTGGGTTTTAAAAAAGCCAAAGTATCCCTCCTGTACTTCCTTCAAATAGTCTTTCCGAATGTTTGTTTCGTAGCTTCGGCCTCTTTTTTGAATATTTTCAAGTAGTTGTTCGACTGGGACATGAAGATACACGTACAGATCAGGTTTAGGTGCCTGTAGATTGATAATTGAAAATAGCTTCTCAAAGAGCTTCATTTCATCATCCTTCAGGTTGTGTTTACTGAAAATAAATGATTTGGCCAGTAGATAGTCGCTGATTACTGTCTGTCCGAATAGGTCCGGATGTCCTAACTCGGTTTTAATCTGCTGATAACGCTCTGAGAGGAAGGACATCTCTACCTGAAATGCATAGCGTTCCGGATCCTCATAGAATTTGGCCAGGAAAGGATTATCGTTGAATTGCTCAAGAACCAGACGGCTGGCTGTATCTCTGGCCAGCATGGTTGCCAGGCTGGTTTTGCCGGCCCCGATGTTTCCTTCTATTACTAAATATTTGTGTTCCAAAAAGCGCTAAATAGAGTTCTGAGTTTTCTTGAGTTCTCGTATACAATTAAAAAGGGCCATCCCCAAAGAGATGGCCCCGTAAATTTAGCAATAAAGTACTAAAAATGTCCTAATCCTGGTTCCTTTCAGGTTTGGGAAGAAGTGCTTTTCTTGAAAGCTTAAGTTTGCCACTTCTCTCATCCACTGAGATTAGTTTGACCTCAATTTCATCTCCTTCACTTAAAACTTCTTCAACCTTTTCAAGCCTCTTCCATTCTATTTCAGAAATATGGAGGAGTCCGTCTTTACCAGGAAGAATCTCCACAAATGCTCCATAAGGAGTGATTGTTTTGACTTTGCCTTTGTAAATGGTTCCAGCTTCAGGAACCGCAACGATTCCCTTGATCCAATTCATGGCTGCATCAATGGCAGCTTTGTCAACCGCAAAGACATCTACCATACCCACGTTGTCATTCTCTTCTATAGTGATGGTACTGTTGGTTTCCTTCTGAATCTCCTGGATTACTTTTCCACCAGGTCCGATTACCGCACCGATCATATCCTTGGGAATCTCAATTCTTTGGATTCGTGGAGTATGTGGTTTATAATCGGCGTTGGGTTCAGACATGGTCTTGCCGATCTCATCAAGGATGTGTAAACGTCCGATCTTAGCCTGCTCCAAGGCCTGGGAAAGGATCTCGTAAGATAAGCCCTTTACCTTAATGTCCATCTGGGTGGCGGTGATTCCGTCGCGTGTTCCGGTTACTTTGAAGTCCATATCGCCCAGGTGATCTTCATCTCCCAGGATATCGGAAAGTACGGCGAATTTATCAGAGTCCTTATCGGTGATAAGTCCCATGGCAATTCCCGATACGGGTTTCTTGATCTGTACACCAGCATCCATCAGTGCCAGAGTAGCGGCACAAACAGTGGCCATGGATGATGAACCGTTTGATTCCAGGATGTCGGAGACAATCCTGAGTGTGTAAGGCATCTCATCTTCCGCGGGGAGCATACCTTTCAGTGCTCTGTGTGCCAGGTTGCCGTGTCCCACTTCCCTGCGGCTGGTTCCCCTGTTGGGGCGAGCATCGCCGGTGGAGAATGCTGGGAAATTATAGTGGAGCAGGAATTTGTCGTTTCCTTTTTTAAGTACATCATCAATGAGTTTGGCATCCATTTTTGTACCCAGGGTAACTGTGGTAATGGATTGGGTCTCACCCCTGGTGAATACTGCTGAGCCATGAGCCGATGGCAGGTAATCCACCTCACTCCAAATGGGGCGAATCTCATCGGTCTTTCTTCCATCAAGGCGAACTGCCTCGTCAAGAACTACACGGCGTACGGCCTCTTTCTCAACATCGTGGTAGTATTTTCCTACCAGTTTTTCGTTCACTTCACCCTCTTCTCCAGCTTCTTCAGTGAGTTTGGCTAAAAATTCCTCTTTAATTTTTTCAAAAGATTCGCTTCTGGCATGCTTATCGGCATTGGCGGAAGCGGCTACCTTATATGCAGCATCGTAGGTTTCATCCCATACGCGTTTGCTAAGTGCTTCGTCATTGTCCTCATGGTTGTATTCACGTTTTTCCTCTTTCCCAGTCCTCTTGGTCAGCTCCATCTGAGCCTTACACATGGGTTTGATGGCTTCGTGTGCAAATTTGATTGCTTCCAGCATATCAGCTTCAGATACTTCACTCATCTCTCCTTCAACCATCAGGATATTATCGAAGGTGGCACCCACGATGATCTCAATGTCTGCTTCAGCTAGCTGTGAAAAGGTGGGATTGACCACATATTCTCCATTTATCCTTGCAACGCGTGCTTCAGCGATGGGGCCATGGAATGGAATATCCGATACGGCCAGTGCAGCTGATGCAGCCAGTCCGGCCAGTGCATCGGGAGGAGTATCAGTCTCTGCTGACATCAGTGTAACATTTACAAATGTGTCTGCATGATAGTCATCGGGGAAGAGGGGGCGAAGTGCCCTGTCTACCAGCCTGGCTACTAAAATTTCATAATCGGATGGCCTGGCTTCACGCTTCAGGAAGCCACCGGGGAATTTTCCGGCTGCGGCATATTTTTCTTTATAATCTACAGAGAGTGGCATAAAGTCCACATCCTCTTTAGCGTTTTTCGCACTGACTACGGAAGCCAGTACCATGGTGTCGCCCATGCGAACCATAACGGCGCCATCGGCCTGCTTGGCCAGAACACCTGTTTCTATACTGATTGATCGACCATCACCTAGATCGATGATCTCTTGAATTGCTTGCGGTTTCGACATAATGATTGATTAAATACTATGAATACAAAAAAAGGCAATCGGATAATTGCCTTTTTTTGTACTAAAATTCTTATTTCCTTATTTTCAGGGATTTGATAATTGCGCGATATCTCTCAATATCTTTTTCCTTGAGATAATCCAGCAATTTTCTCCTTTTACCTACAAGCTTAAGAAGCGCCCTTTGTGTGCTGTAGTCCTTCTTGTTAGTCAGCAGGTGTTGTGTAAGGTGATTGATCCTGGTGGTAAAAATTGCGATCTGGCCTTCTGCTGAACCTGTATCAGCTTCTGATTTGCCATACGTCTTGAAGATTTCCTTCTTGTTCTCCGTTGTTAAATACATCCTGTTTTTCTACTTTTAAAAATCTATTCCAATTTTCGAGTTGCAAAGGTATTTATTTTTTTTTGAAATTACAACTTCATCCAAGAAGATTTTACAGCGAACCAGCGTGCAGAAAGTCAGTGGATTGGATCAGCTTCCTTACATCTGTATCCTATTAAGTGCCATCTGTATAAATAGTATTTCTTAGATGGCTAATTTGCGCTTTGGTCCCCAGGGCAAAAAGCTGATCGCTTGAAGTGAGAGTGGTCTCGGGCAATGGATTGATCAGGTATGATTTATCTTTACTTTTCAATCCGATTATGTTAGCTCCCGAAGTATTTCGAATATCCAGTTCAAAGATGGATTTTCCTGAGAAACAGGCTTCCTCATCTGCAGCATCTCCTTCCACATATAGCATCCCTGGAGTTTCTCTCAACAATTGAACGATGTCCGGATTTTGTTCAATAACCACAAATGATTACGTGGTCTGATAAATAGTTTCTGAAGTGGTGTAGCCAAGCATTTTATAACCCACTGAGCCCATGATCAGGACTGAGATCAACAATCCCAGTGTATAATATAAGTGCTTTAAGCTTTTATTCTTCATAGAGCGGAACTTCTACTTTTCTTTCCTATTTGGCAATGATTGCAACGCTTCGGGATGCAATACTCCTTGTACAGATGAAGCAATGCCTGGCTTTCAAATGCATTGTTTGGTTTTACTCCAAATTTACTCCAATTTTTGATAATCTGGTTAGACTCGGCACCCATCATCATCAGCTTCTCCTTTTCATTGCTCAGGATACCTGTTCTATGGTCAACGATGTCGATGGCCCCAAGATAGGGTATAATCACATTGATAATCAGATGCTGGATCGCCTGACTGCCCATGGTTTTTACTGAGTAGGGGGAGGCCTTTCCAAAGATATAGTGTGTATTCCAATACTGGCTGGCACTTTGATGCAATATTTGTTCAATTTTCCTAAGGGATTCAAAATTCATTAAACCTTCATCCAGAGGAAAATGAGAATGAATAAATGAAGCAAATTGTGCGAGCCTCAGGGTGGGGAAAGAGGCAGGACGAATGCGAAGGAATTTCCAGAGATGTGGAGGGAGAGGGTTTCCGGGTAAGGCTACTTTCAGGCGTGTATATTGTTTCAGCAGCAGGGATGTATAGGGATCCTGTTTACTGGATTTATTTAGCAAGCCAGAATGGCCAAAAAGAAGGGCTTCCACAAGGGGCAGGTTCTCCTTTATGTCCATTAGCAGAGGCATTGGAATACCAGATGCCATTATTTCAAAGGGCAGGCGGTTTATGGGCAATCCAAATCCGGAGGCCAGTGCAAGAAAGAGGGCTTTATCCCTGTTGTGTGGGAATCGGGTCAGGACGTGGGTGGCATGACGTACTTTTTCGCTCAATCGTTCAATGTACAGAGTATCCAACCACGGTTCAAGGCTTTTTTTTGATACATTTAAAATAGATGAGTGACAGGGCAGCCAGTTTTCATAGGTGCTTAAATCTTCATGAAGTGTAATCTGTAATTTCGATGGATCAACAACAAGAGTGGGTATAATTCGGCCCTTGCTGTTTTTAGCCAAATCATCGGGTTGATGGACCACATGTAGAATCACATTGTCATAAGCAGGATCCAGGTGATGCCCGTGATGATTCCAGAGGGATGCCCGATGGTGTATCTCCACATTACCCGCCCAGACTAAAGGTCCAAGTTTAATGCGGGCATTGAAGAAATCGGGCCCGGCATGTGAATTTTGTTCTCCAGGGTGAATCACCTCCACCTCAAGTCCACAGGTGGTTTTCAGCAAACTCCCCGGGAGGATGCGATTTTTCCAGATGAATTGGAGTCGTGCCTCATGGTTCATTAAGGATTAATGTGTTGTGACAACGTTTTTCGTTGTTCTAATCCTTAAAATTTAAATGGGAAGGAGGTAGATAGCTTAGAACGCGTAGGCCAGGCCTATGGTTAGTTCAACCGTCTTTACATAGAATTCTGCATCAAGCGGGGGAACTTCATCAGCCACATCCCTGAAGAGGTCGAAAGTATAGGTGAATTTAGCCTTGGTCTGAAAGTAGTCTGCTGAGAGTTTCAGAGCTAGATCTGAATTAAGATTAATCCTCAGACCACCCCCTGCAGTGAATCCAAAGGCAAGTTTGCTTCCGCTGGAATTGGTATAGATTTCTGTTTCGTCGAAGTTAATTCTCAAATCCTGATCAGGGGCACGAAGAACGGTCATGCCTGCCAGGCCCCGGAAATCAAAATAGAGTCTTTGGGAGGCCCGTAGGGAAAAGTGGGGGCCGATAAACAGGTTGATGTAGTTCCAGAAACCTGAACCATATATGATTTCGGCATCTTCCGGAATGTCTATGATGGAGCTTGCAGTCTCTTCCATGTAAGCGACCATATCCTGAATCAGCGAATCGCGCTGTGCATAGTTGGAACCAAAACCAAATGTACCACCAATTCCAAGATAGGATCCGGGAAAGTATGCACCGTCAAATTTGATTGTACCCCCGGTTTTTGCATATCCATTGGAGGAAAGATCGCCTGTTTTGGCATAATCCCCCAGGGGCATACTTGTTCCAAATGAGATGCTGGCAAAGTTTTGCTGCCCGCTCACAGTCAGACTGACCAGGCTAAAAAAGAGTATCCCTATCCACGTAAATCGTCTCATCATCATCTAATTTCTCGCTAAAAGTATATAATTCCTCTCTTCTGAACTCTATATCCTGTTAAATTTTTCTGCTGAATGGCATGGTCATGCAACGCACACCGCCTCCCCCTCTGGAAAGTTCAGCACCGTCAATGGTAAGTACATATTTTTTAAAGGATGCCGGATCGATTTTCCCATCAAGTACATCCCGGACTTTTATAATTTCGTAACCCGATTGGTTTAGGTCTTCCAGTGTATGAACGTTTCGGTTGTAGCCAATTAATTTTCCCGGGCCCACGGCAAAGAAATTTGCTCCGCTGTGCCATTGCTCCCGCTCCTGAGTCATGGTATCCTTCTTTCCGCCACAATAAGAGGGTTTGAGATCCATACCCAGGGAACTTAGTGCTTTTACAAGATTCTCCACATTCCGAATGGATTTCACCTTTCCATTCTCCACATCGATCTGGATGGTCTGATACTTGTTGGATTTTAGGATCAGCGGTTCATAAACCATACAGGAGTCGGAATCGAGCAAAGTGAAAGCCATATCCAGGTGAATAAATGATTCGGGAGAGGAGGGAAGTTCCTGAATAAGGATATGGTGCTTCTCTTTACGGTCGGACATCATCTTTATCAGAAAATCGATACCCTTAGAGGTGGTTCGGTTGCTAAGACCAACCAATGTGATGTTTTTTGCTGCAACAAGCAGATCTCCACCTTCAATGGAGATATCTCCGTGATTGCTTTTGTCACCCGGGTTAACAGTCTGTACCCTGAACCGCGGATGGTAATCGAAAATGGCCTGCATAATAAGTGCTTCCCTGTCTCTGACCCGGTTGGCCATGCGGGCTATTAAAACCCTGTCTCCTAAAGCAATGGAGGAGTCTCTGGTGAAAAAGAAGTTATGAAGTGGACGAAGGGAATAGTGCTCATCACTCATAAAGCCGGTAAGCGTATCTCGCTCCAGAGGAACACCCTGGACCAGATGTTTGGCCAGCTGGGTTTCGTTAAGTTCCAAGAGCTGGTCGATAAGCTTGGGGTGTCCTTCGTTGTAACAGGCTTTTTTTACAATCTTTTCCCGGATCTCATTGGATCTGAGAATGTCCTTAAGCAAATCCATCACCCTGAAGGTGGGAACCACCGTTTGAAGCAGGCATTCCAGCTGGTTGTATTCACGTCGGGCAACTGATAGGTTTAAGATATCACTGTAGAGTGCCCTTTCAGCATTTTTTGGGGTCATATTCTCCACCTCTGGTCCGGGCGGGTGAAGGATTACTCCTTCTAATGTTCCTGTTTCGGTATATAGCTGAATGGCAGACATACCTCAAAGGTAATAGATTTCATACATGTTTCAGATGGAAAAACCGTTCCTATTGTGAGTCCCGTCACAATAAGGTTTATTGGAGGACCCTCCGCAACGGCAAAGGAAGATAGGTTCTTTGTTCTCGATAATCTTTCCACCCGCATTCACCACCCGAAAATTGCCTGTGATTTCCAAAGGGCCTCCTTCGTTCACTTTAAAAAGGGTATTTACGTCTTTCATGATCGCAACGATTAGTCAGTAAAACCAATTTTTCTGTGTGTACCGTCGCAATAGGGCATGCTCCTGGAATTCCCACATCTGCAAAAGGAGGTCATGGTGGTTGGTCTTAATTCACTGTTATCAACTCCGATGGCCTTAAACTGACCTTCCACCACAATAGGTCCGTCTTTCATAATGCGGACATTTGTGGGCTTGACGCGGGTGGATTTTTGGGATTCAGTTTCAGGCTCCTTATTCATCTCAGTCGGAGTAGCAAGAGTCTCCGGATTCTCTTCTTCGTGGGTGGTTTGTCTCTGGTTCAATATCTCTTCCTCAGAAAGATCTCTGTTATGCTTCCAAATGATCGCCTGAGTAGGACATTTGTTGGTCACCTCAATAATCTTCCTTGTGGGTGCACCCTCCATATTAATCCATGGTCTTCTCCCGGGATTAAAGACTTCAATCAACTCCCTGAAGCAGGTCGTTGCATGAATGCATTTTGAAGGCACCCAGAAGACGGTAATCTCACCATTGGTATATTGTCTGTTTCTAGGATCGGTCATTGAATTGAAAAATGGTCCATGTTTAGCATAAAGAAACAAACTGACCGAACGAATGTTCAATTAGATTCTTGCACAGGATCAGATAAAACCTGCCTCTATGCCCAGGACAATGTCCTCAATGACCCGGTCAGCATTCTCAGGATCATATTCGGCCTTTAGGTTATTCCCGAAAATCCTGGCGATGCCCTGCCAGAAGAAGGCTGTAAATCCGCCTTTTAGCTCTTTGATGACCTGGTAGGAGGTCCTGCCAGTTTCGCGATCAATGAGCTTTACCAAAATGATCCCCTGTGAAATGGTTAGCTTCTTTACTTCCCTCTCAAACTCGGCCATAATCTCCTTTTCAGCCTGATCAACATAAGCCTGCTGTTCCTTCTCATTTTTGATGGTGACCAGGTGGTCATCCAGCTCTTTAAGTTTGATTCCTGCAACCTTCGCGTAAGGATAGGCTTTTTTCACATTCCTGATTAGGCGGCGGTACCTTCTTTTGAGATAAAGATAGTCAAAGCCCCGCCTATCATATATCCTGAGTTCAGGAAGTTCAACCATTGGAATTGTATCATTTCCTTCCACCACAGCCCTGGTTACGATCAGACTATCGGTTTCTGTTTGTTGGGCCCTCACTTGAAGAAGAGCGCAGAACAACATACCAATTCCCATATATAACCTAAAAGATCGCATTAGCTCTTGATGTAGTGCTCTACAAAAATCAATCCATCATTTTAATCATGGCATCCACCACATTGTTTGCTCCTTCGGCAATCTGGTCGATGGTGGCGTCCAGCATATAACATGGGGTAGTGACCAGGTTGTGTTCCGGATCAAACACGACCTCTCCATGTGTGGTATATACATGTGTTGCACCCAGTGATTCAAGGGCATCTATGGTCCCCTCATCATCGCCTATAGTCAGATGCACCTCCCCCAGAATTTTGGCAAGAATAACAGGCGCGATGCATAATGCACCCACTGGCTTTTTCAATGCGATCATCCCTTTGAGGGCACTTTCCACCCCGGGCAAGACCGATGCGCTGGCCTGTTCAAAGGCCCAGGTGGAGAGGTTTTTTGCTGCGCCAAAACCACCAGGGAAAAGCAGACCATCAAATTCAGCGGGATTAAACTTATCCAGATCTGTGATGTTCCCCCTGGCAATGCGTGCCGATTCAATAAGTACATTCCTGGTTTCATCCATCTCTTTACCGGTGATGTGATTAATTACATGGTGTTGATCGACGTCAGGAGCAAAGAGTTCATAGCTGCAACCTTTTTTGGCAATTGCCAGCATACTGAGTGTGGCCTCGTGAATTTCTGTCCCATCATATACCCCACATCCGGATAATACTACTGCGAACTTTTTCATTGCTAAAGAGATTTGTTCAAATTAATACATTTGTAATGGCTAATTTATGCAAATCCAGCGGCTTTCGAAATGGAACTCCAATACTATAGAACATTTATCGGAATCCCGGTGACCGTCGGAAGTGAAATTTATACGCTCCGGAGGCAGCTGATGGAAGCACTCTCAGAGGAGCGAATCAGCTGGGTGAATCCTTTGAACTATCATGTAACCCTCAGATTTCTGGGAGATACCGATGTTGCACTGATCCCTCAGATCAAAGAGGAACTGCAAAAAGAGCTTGAACTCCCCCCGAAATCGAGCCTGCAATTAAAAGGGCCAGAAAGTTTTGGTCCGCGTAAGAAACCAAGGGTAACCTGGTTGGGATTTGAACAGGATGAGCCTTTTCAATCCTTGAGATCCGACACAGACCGAGCCCTGGAGAAGTGCGGATGGCCCTTAAGTAATCAGCCCTTCAGGGCACATCTCACCCTGGGACGTGTGAGAAGTCTGAAAGATCCAGCTCGTTATCATGAAATCATTGAACAGATGAAAGAGACATTCACGGGGAGGGCAGAGCTAGACAGGTTGGTTTTCTACAGAAGTGAATTGGGAGAAAGTGGCCCCAGTTATACTGCACTCAAGGAGATGAAATTCTTAAGTTAACCTTTTTGAATTTCGATCATCACGTCGTCCTTCATGACCGAATCATTCTTTTTTACTGTTATAGATTTGACCACACCAGTTACATGACTGGCAATTTCATTCTGCATTTTCATGGCTTCCAGAATAATAATAGGTTCTCCCTCCTTTACCTCAGATCCTTCTTCCACGAGGATATCAATAATCTTTCCTGGCATGGGAGCTTCTATGGAGACCAAAGATGATGATTCACCCTTCTCTTCGAGGTACCTTCTTCGCTTCAGGGAAATGGGAGTCTCCACGGTAAAGGAGTACCATACCCCATTGATCATCACCGTATAGCGATTCTGGTTTCTTTCAATCACATCCAGCAGATACTTCTTATTTTTCCACACGATGTAGGAGAATCCATTGGGATCTTCGTGAAGTTTAATATCTACGGTTTTCCCCTGGTATTTGATCTGTTTTTCCAGTGGCTTTATAAACTCGTAAGCTTTATTGGAAGCGCTTAATGCAATGAGTTTGGATGATTTCTTAGTCTTTGCTTCACGTGCCATATCAAATACCTGATTTATCGTAATCTTTTGTTAAGTACCCATGGTGCAATCTCTTTGCCTTTCTCCGCATAAAGAGGTTTATCTTCCGTTTCCTGTATCCCCCTGGCAAAATCATAGGTGGCGAAAAATGCAGCCAGAAGCTCTTCATCGGGTTCGTGATGATAGTGTAATTTAAGCTCTTTGCTCAGGAAGGAGGTATTGAATTTTCCCTTTCTGAAATTGCGGTTTTGAAGTACTGCCCTGCAGAAAGCAAGGGTGGTTTTGGGTCCTTTTATCCAGAATTTCCGGATGGCCATACTCGACTGGTGCAGTGCTTTTTCCCGATCTTCGCCATGAACAATCAATTTGGCGATCATGGAATCGTAATAGGGAGTGATCACAGAGCCATCCCTTACACCGGTGTCGACTCTGATATGTTCATTTTCGGGCCAGGAAATCTTCTCGATGGTTCCCAGACTGGGAGAAAACCCAGACTGAACATCCTCTGCATTGATCCGCCATTCGATGGCCCAGCCGTTGATTTTTATATCTTCTTGAGCAAATGGCAGCTTTTCACCTTCTGCAATCAGGATCATCTGTTCAATGAGATCGATACCTGTGACCATCTCTGTGACCGGGTGTTCCACCTGGATCCTTGTATTCATCTCCATAAAGGAGTAACTATTGTCCGTATCAAGAAGAAATTCAACGGTGCCGGCAGAGTAATAGTTCACCGATTTTGCAATATTGACCGCTGCCTCTCCCATCTTTTTTCTCATGGTTTCGTCCAGGGCAGGTGAGGGAGATTCTTCCAGAAGTTTCTGATGTTTTCGCTGTATTGAACACTCTCTTTCTCCCAGGTGAACCACGTTGCCATGCTTATCGGCCAGAATCTGGAACTCTATATGGCGGGGCTCCCGAACAAACCTTTCAATAAATACATCCGGATTATTAAAGGCTTTTGCAGCTTCATTGGTACAAAGGGTGAACATACGTTCCACATCTTTCTCCTTTTCAACCACACGCATGCCACGTCCGCCCCCTCCGGCAGCAGCTTTTAATATGACCGGGTATCCAATTTTATTTGCTACAGTCCTGGCCTCTTCTGCATCGGCTACGGTACCATCGCTTCCTCCAAGCAGGGGGATGTTATGTTTCCTGGCTAACTCTTTGGCTATGGTTTTATGCCCCATTCTGTAGATGGCATCATGGGACGGTCCGATAAATACAATCTTCTCCTCCTCGCATCGCCTGGCAAAATCTGGATTTTCAGCCAGGAAGCCATATCCAGGGTGGATGGCGTCAACCTTATTCTCCTTTGCATTGGAAATAAGGCGTTCAATATCGAGGAATTCGGGTATATTGTCATCAAAAGATTCGGAAAAGTCGATGATCTCATCGGCCTCTTCCAAATACCAGGCATTGGGCTCCTTGGCAGTTTTAATCACATACGATTTAATGCCCATTTTGCGGGCAGTCCGGATAATGCGGATGGCAATCTCGCCCCTGTTGGCTATAAGTAAGCTTTTGATTTTCATGGATAGTGGCTAAAGCGGAATGTTGCCATGCTTCCTGGCAGGATTATTCACGAATTTTGTTTCAAGAGCCTCAAATGCACGGATCAATTTCAATCTTGTTTCGGCCGGATCAATGACCTCATCGATAAAACCCCGCTCATCGGCTACATAGGGATTAGCAATCTCTTTGCGGTATTTTGCGGCCAGCTCTTTTTTCATGGCAGCAGGATCGTCGGATTTTTCCAGCTCTCTTCTAAACAGAATGGCCACCGCTCCTTCGGGACCCATCACCGCAATTTCGGCTGTGGGCCATGCAAAGTTGAAATCCCCTCCCAGGTTTTTACTGTTCATCACACAGTAGGCTCCACCATACGATTTTCGAAGAATGACAGTGATGCGGGGAACTGTTGAATCGGCAAACGCATAGAGCATCTTCGCACCGTGTCGGATGATTCCATTATGCTCCTGGTCCACTCCAGGGAGAAATCCGGGGACGTCTTCCAGGATCAGCAAGGGTATGTTGAAAGCATCACAAAATCTGATGAAACGGGCCCCTTTATTGGAAGAATTGATATCAAGTGTGCCCGCCAGTACTTTGGGCTGATTGGCAACTATCCCGATCGCCTTCCCATCCAGTCGGGCAAATCCAATCACCAGATTCTGCGCATAGTTTTCAGATATTTCGTAGAATGATCGCTTGTCCACTATGTGATTGATTACATCCTTCACATCATAAGGCTTATTTGGATCATCGGGCACGATGTCTCTCAGCTTCTCTTCCACATCCCGGGTCTCATCCTCCGAAAGCTCCATTTCGGGAGAGTTCTCCATGTTGTTGGAGGGAACATAGGAGAGCAGTTGCCGCACACCCATAAGGGTATTCTCCTCATCTTCAAATACCATATGCGCTACGCCACTTTTTTTGGAGTGTACCCCTGCACCTCCCAGGTCCTCGAGAGATACGTCTTCATTCAGTACTTCCTTTACCACATTGGGCCCTGTGACAAACATATAGCTTGTCTGGTTGGTCATAAAGACAAAATCTGTGATGGAAGGGGAGTAAACTGCACCTCCGGCAGCCGGACCCATGATCACTGAGATTTGTGGAATGACCCCCGAGGATTGCACATTGCGATAAAAAATCCCTGCATATCCGGCCAGACTGGCCACCCCTTCCTGGATCCTGGCACCACCCGAGTCGATGAGCCCAATCATTGGAGCACCCATTTTTTGGGCCATATCCTGGATCTTCATTATTTTGGCTGCATGGACCGTACCCAGCGAGCCACCCATCACAGTGAAGTCCTGTGCGTAGGCGAAGGACAATCTTCCCCGTATGAGGCCATGACCGATGATGACACCATCTCCATAAGACTGCTGGACCTTCCCAAATCCAGTATCTGCTTTATCGGGAGTGACGTAGGCGTCCACCTCTTCGAAAGTATCTTCATCAAAAAGAATCTCTATTCTTTCCCATGCAGTTAGCTTTCCCTTGGCGTGCTGTTTTTTTTCAGCGCTGGTATCGTGTTGAGCTTCATATACCTTCTGCCTTTCAAGGAAACGCGTAAAGTTTTTTCCTTTAACATCCATGCGTTAAATCTTATTGCATATGTTTAGACCCATCAAGGTAAAAAAAGTTCTACAGGTCTCATAAAACATGGTGCAAAACTATAAATAAATCCTAATTAAAGTATTTCCGGTCGTTTTTGATGGCTCTTTTCACCCATTCTTCAGGCAATATGGACCAGTTATTGTAGACTTCAGGATAAACTCGATCCATCTCCGAGAGTGAGTTCATAATGTGATATCGCAGGTCGATTTCAGTGGACCAGGTAATTCGTTGAGCCAGCTCTTCCGCAGGGATTCCGGAGCCCATGGACAAGTGTCCGCCTCCTCCGTTCCCCCTATAGGAATTGAGAGCCACTTGATAGGTCTCCGATTCTATAAATGTCATGCCATTTGTAAAACCCAGGATAGTTACACGTTCCCCCGCCGGTTTGCTTACATCGATGGTATATTCAATACCTGCAGCGGACGAGAAATTATAATAAGGATTGGCAAGCCTTCCCTCGTTTTCCTTGCTGAATCTTAAGAGGTGGTCTGTGGGTTTTGCCATGGTACTGAACCATAATCCGGCAGCATATTCCAGAAAACCATCGATTTCAGCCCCTGAGAGTTCCATGGAGTAAAGCATATTCTCGAACCGGTAAAGTTTGAACATATCTGAAACCAGGATGGGACCTTCATTTAGTCTGGCATTCAATGAGAGAGGTGCTGTAAATGAGATATGAGCGCCCGACAACTCAAGTTGTACTTTGTGTATCAGTGTCATCATGGCTGAGAGGGACCAAAAATGGCATCAATGCCCGTTGCATCTCTCGGTAAGCCAGGTGATGGTATCGTTGAGGTAGTTTCTGATTTGAACCAGCTCTTCCGA
>PVMK01142814.1_pt1 | contig 46493 bp, 41 predicted proteins | sample 1853481 | NCBI WGS metagenome assembly PVMK01 (sample SAMN08533507, study PRJNA380276) | Marine sediment metagenome, whole genome shotgun sequencing project.
TAACCCGGATTTTTTTCGCGGGCAATGAAATGCCCTTCTAAAAACCAGTTGGGTGGGTCATAGGTGAGCAGTCCGTTTTGTTGCCTGAAAGCCTTGGTAGACTCCGCCGTGACAGCTATGGGAGTCATCATCAAGCTCGCCAGTATAAGCATGGGCGCCACCACCAGGCACCATCTTTTCAGCATAATCGCATCTCTTTATTCGGCAAAAGTTTGTAGTGTGAATCTGGTTCTACGGAGAATCCAGGTAGGGAACCTTCTTAATGCTTTAAGGTAAAAAATTTCAGCTTCTTTGGATTGCACCATCATAGCCGTTAATCCATCATTCAGCTATTTTTCATATTGCGTTACGCAATTCAAAAATCTGGATATTCAGCACGCATCTATTGCATCCGCTAATTTTTGATTCAGCTGTTTCACAGGTGGCGCCTTTTCTTGATCAGCAGTATGGTGAACAGTTGATACGGATCAAAGGGCCTGGTGATATTTATCTTGCTTTCTTACAATGCGAGATCTTTAAGGCCTTCTTCAACAGTCTCTTTGATGGGAATCATTGCTGTGAAACCACTGACCTCAAAAATTTCATAAACGTATTGTTTTAAGCTGGCGAGCACCACTTTGCCTTCTCTGCGTCTGATTTCTTTGGCAGCACTCAGAATAACGCGCAATCCGCCACTGCTAAGATATTCCAGATCTTCTAAATCAAAGAGCAGGCGGTTGGTGTTTTCCTCCAGCGTTTTTTTGATGGTTTCATCAGCTATTGGTGCCGTTGCCGCATCTAGCCGTCCCTTGATTGTAATAATCAGAATTTCATTTTCCACCCTGTGCGTAATTTCCATTTTTAAATCCTTAGTTCGTTTGTTTAGATAAATTTTTTCATTGTCAACTTATTCTTGCCTCGCTTTCTTTTATAGCTAATATCATCCATTAGTTTTCTGACAATATGAATTCCGAGGCCCCCGATTCTGACATCAATAAGATCAGCAGGGATTTCTGGATCTTTCTTTTCAAGTGGATTAAAAGGTATCCCTTCGTCTTCAATATTTAAAGTCAGCACATTGTTATCCACATTGATTGTGAACTTAATTATATGCTCCAAATCGTCTGTAATACCATAAGAGACGATATTTGTGAACAGTTCATCCAAGCAGATATTAATATCTGTTATGCAAGCTTCCGATAGCCCGGTGACATGACCAAATTTATTCAAATGTTGGCATAAGGTTTCTAGTTCGGACAAATCGCTTTTGAGTTCAAACGAATTTTTGTGTGATACCATATCAGAAACCTTTAGAGAAAATGATGTACTCGTCAATCAATTGGATATGTGAGCTAGTAATTTTGTTTTTGTAATCAGTCTCTGTGAGAGCCTGTAAAATGGTAAAACGGCTATGCGATAAGCGGGTTGCGAACGCTAAGGCCCGGAAAGCGCGTGAAGTCGCGGTCGGCTGTCCACAGCTCTTTCACCCCCTGCAGTTCGCACAAAGCGGCAATCCGGGCATCGTGGATCTGCCCACCGGCAACGCGCCCTGCTTTGACAAGCCTGCGAAACTGCGGCCAGTAACCTTCTGATTCCAACAGCAAAATAAGGCTGGGTGATTCAATCCATGCTTCTACCTGTTCAATCGCGGCGGAAAGGGGCGTTGGTAGAGAAAATATTTTAGGATGGGTTGTGATGGCTAAAAATTCATGAATACATGGCCAGGGAATTGCCCAGGGAGAACGACCCTCAGCCAGCTCGAGGATACTTTCATAAGCTTTTTCATGGAATGGAGAATCTTCGCGATGGGCGTACACCAGAATATTGGTATCGACTGCAATCATCCGCCGCGACCCTCGTAGGACATTTCACGGATTTTTTCCCAGGAAGCACCGAGTGCTTCCGGTTGAAGGCCATTGCCCTTGTAGGTTGCCTTCCGGAGCCGAAATACACGTTTCTTTTTCCGTTCGTCGATGGTGCGCCGCAGACCTTCCTCAATCAGAGCCTTAATGGTTGTCCGCTCCTGGTTTGCAATATTGCGAGCCTCTTCTAATAGCGAATCAGGTATATGTACGGTTGTTTTCATACATCAATATGTATAATAATATATTGTTGGATGTCAACATTAATTTTCATGTAAGATTCAGGTGATATCATGTCGTTGCTGCTTGATGCATATGAACATCTCTTTGTGGGAAAGGTATGGACACACCTTCAGCATCAAAACGCTCTTTAACCGTGCGGGTTACATCCCAGTGTACGTCCCAATAATTTTCAGTTTTTACCCATGGCCGGACAACAAAATTCACAGATGAATCGGATAATTCGTGGACTTTAACGACCGGTTCGGGGTCCTTCAAGATTGCTTCATGATTCAGCAAAATTTCTTCCAGTATTTTTTGGGCCTTCGCAATGTCGTCGCTATATCCAATACCAAACACCATATCCACACGACGTTTATCCGTACCGGTAACATTGGTAACTTTATCTCCCCAAATCATATTGTTAGGCACGACGACTTTCTGATTATCTAATGTCATTAGCGTTGTTGAGACAATCGTCATGGCATCTACCGTTCCGAAAGTGCCACCGACATCTACTAAATCGCCAACATCATAGGGCCTGTATATCAGAATCATAATACCGGCAGCAAAATTACTTAAAGTTCCTTGAAGCGCAAAGCCGATAATAAAGCCGGCGGCCCCAATGGTAGCCAGAAGAGGTCCAACGTTAATTTCCAACACGGATAATGCCACCACAAAACCAACTATGAAAATAAGCTTGCGTATGATGTTTACAATAAAGTCTTTTAAAAGCTCGGAAGCACCCTCAATTCTAATGACGGCCTTTTTAGCGGCTTTGCTGAGCAAAACAGCCAGAATCCAAGAAACCAGAACGATCACTAAAAAAAATGCAATATTTTTGACCCACCGAAGACCTCCCTCAGTTGATGTTAACCAACCGGAAATCACTGTCCAGGTTGCACTGGCATCGGCTATCTTCACATCAACCCCGGATATTGCTTTAATATATGCTTCGTAATCATCGACTTTACCGCCTTTTGATCTGTATTCTTCAACAACCACCTTAAGGCGGTCGGCCAGGACTGTCTTCTGTTCTTCGAGCTTGGTCACAGATTCAAGCAACTTCGTCTTCTCATCATCTTCTGCCTTTAATACCGCAATTTGCGTATTACTTAATACTTCACCGTGTTTTTTTAATATCTGGAGCCAACCATCGGCTTCGACGGATAGATCATCTTTTGTTAACGGACGAAGGCGATACTCCAGTTCTTCGATTGAAATCTTGGAGTTGTTTGTCGTTATCGGCTTTGGCGGAGCTTTTTTCTCATTCTCAGCAGCAATACCCATAAATGGCGCCAGGATAACTGCCCAAGTGAATATGAAAATTCCAACGATTTTCCAATTGCTAATGAATTTTATCGATACCATTTTCCGGTCTCCTATTACCTGAATTTCGGTCTAACCTGTTCTCACTGAGTCAAAGATTGCTTTAATATTTCTAAAAACTGTAATCATAAAATAACAATAGTCAAAATGCTCAATTCCGATCCTCAACTAACTGAGAATCTTCTTGCGTTCGGGGTCATAAAGCGCCCGCTTGGGCTCCCGTCTGGCAGGGTATATCTCCCTATAGACCTCTATTTCATAGTCATTGGAATGTTCGGCCTCGGCAATGGGGACATACCCGTAGGCGATGGTTTGCTCGATACTATATCCATATCCACCGCTGGTGGTGACACCGATGACCCTGCCCTTGTGAAGAATCGGTTCACTGCCCCGTAGCATAACCGGTTGATCAGCGTCAATCGTAAAGGTGCACAGCTTCCACTGCGGACCCTTTGCTTTGGCTTTGGCTAAAGCCCCCCGCCCGAGAAAATCCGCCCTTGTTTAAGGCCACGCAAAATCCCAGTCCGGCATCATAGGGGGTATATTCAGGTGTCAATTCGGCCCCCCACAGACAATAGCCTTTTTCCAAATGCAGTGAATTGATGGCCCGGTAACCCGCATTCGTTACATCCAGATCCTGACCGGTATTCCAGAGGGTCTCATAAACATAGCAGGCAAATTCCGCCGGAATATAAAGCTCATATCCCAGCTCGCCCACATAGGTAACTCGCATTGCGCTGACAGGCGCATAGCCGACGGTGATTTCTTTACATTTGCCATACCGAAAGTTTTGGTTGCTGATGTCATCTGCGGTGACCTTCTCAAGGAGTTTGCGGGAATGGGGTCCGATCACATTTATCACCGCCAGCGCCGACGTAACGTCCCGCAACGAAACACTGCCGTCGGTGGGCATGTATTTCTTAATCCATTCGGCATCATGGCGACCGAAAGCCGTGCCGGTCACCAGAAAAAATTTTTCATCCGTGATACGGGCAATGGTCAGGTCACATTCGATGGTGCCGCGCACATTGCATAACTGGGTGTAGGTGACGCTGCCAGCGGGTTTGTCGATATTGTTAGCTGCCAGCCAGTTCAGGAAATCCAACGATTGGGGGCCATCGATTTCAAACTTGCAAAAAGAGGACTGATCGATCAACACCACTTTTTCACGCGCAGCCTTGTGTTCGCTGCCGACATGCCTAAACCAGTTGGGGATCTCAAAAGTCAATTCGTCTTCGGGTTCGACCCCGGCGGGCGCAAACCAGTTGGGCCGCTCCCAGCCGTATTTGACGCCAAATACAGCCCCTTTTTCTTTGAGGAGATAATACAGCGGGCTGCGGCGGATCCCCCGGGCAGAATCGTGCTCTTCATGGGGCCAGTGGATGGTGTAATGTTTGCCGTAGATTTCACGGGTGCGCTCCACATTGTACGACCGGCTGCGGTGATGCGGACCCAGCCGGCGAATATCCAGCGGCCAGATGTCCAGGCTGGGTTCGCCTTCAATGATCCATTCGGCCATCATTCTTCCAGCGCCGCCCCCGGCCGCAATGCCAAAGGCGTTAAAGCCCACGGCAACAAAGCAATTATCCAGTTCGGGTGCCGGTCCCATGATGGCATTGCCGTCGGGCGTAAAGGCCTCCGGGCCGTTGATTAACTCCGAAATGCCCGCCGCCTCCAGGCAGGGGGTGCGTTTCATGGCCGGCTGCGCCAGTTGCATAAAATGATCGTAATTGGAATCCAGCAGCCGCGAAGTGAACTCATTGGGAACTTCATCAATGGCCCAGGGAATGCCGTTTCTTTCATACCCCCCCATCACCAGACCGCCTACCTCTTCTTTATAGTAGATCAAATTATCTTTGTCGCGAATGGTCGGCAAATCTTTGGGTGTCCCCTCAATCGGGTCGGTCACCATATATTGATGCTGAAAGGGCACGACCGGTGTATTGACCCCCAGCATCTCACCGATCTGGTGCCCCCACATCCCGCTGCAGTTGACTATGATTTCACACTGGATATCGCCTTTGGTTGTTTTCACGGCCGAGACCCGATTTCGGCCGAATTCAAATCCGGTCACCAATGTATTGCGATAGATTTTGGCGCCTTGATTGCGTGCCCCTCTGGCCAGCGCCTGGGTGATTCCGGCCGGATCAGCCTGCCCGTCAGTCGGCATATATGCCGCCCCGATGATGCCGTCCAGGGATAAAATCGGACAGAGGTCGAACGCCTCTTTGGGAGAAATCAGGCTCATTTCCAGTCCGAAACTGCGCGCGGTGGTGGCACCGCGTTTGAGTTCGAACATGCGCTCCCGGGTGCTGGCAAGGTGCAGGCAGCCTGTGGGCTTCCACCCGGTGGCAATACCGGTTTCTTCCTCGAGCCGCTCGTAAAGGCTGACGCTGTATTGCAGCATGCGTGTCAGGTTACGATCCGAACGCAGTTGTCCCACAAGGCCGGCGGCATGCCAGGTGGAACCGCTGGTCAACTCGCCTTTTTCAATCAGGACCACATCCTGCCAGCCCATTTTGGCAAGATGATAGGCGGTGCTGCAGCCGATAATACCCCCGCCGATAATTACGACCTGTGCGCTGTCTTGCAAAACGCTGCTCCTTTACTTCAACGCAATAGGTTTAATCTGGGTAACCTGTTAATGGGATCCGCAGGTTTCGCAGATTATTTCTGTAAATGACACCAATCGCATTGCAAGTTTTATAGCGGTTATCAAAAATTTGTTCCAATAATCTGTCATTGCGAGGAGCTTAGCGACGAAGCAATCTTTTGGAAAACCTGAGAGATTGCTTCGCTTCGCTCGCAATGACTTTTGATAGATTCGCTAAGTCAATCGGAACATATTTTTGACAATTACTATAATCGGTGTAATCTGCGTAATCTGCGTAATCTGTGGATGACAATTATTTTTTAACCGAAGTATTCCCGGATAAATTTTATAAAGCGCTCGTTTTCTTCATCGACCCCCGGTGTGACCCTAAAATAGCCGCTCTTTCCGTGGATTTCTCCGATCTTTTTCAGATAGATTTTATCTTCAAGGGCGGCTTTGAGGATCTCTTCGGTGGTTTTGCCGGTCATGCTGCCGTCGATTAGCATGTAATTGCCATGCGCCGGGTACGGTTTAAGACCCAGTTTCTTGAACTCTTCCGTAAAAATGGCCATCCACCGGTTGTTGTGCTCCACCTTGGCCTTGACCTCCTCCGGGTTGTCGATGATCGCATCGGCGGCAGCCGCAGACATCCGACTCACGTTCCAGGGCAAAAACATCCGATTGAAGGCCGCAATCATCTCTTCGGTGCCCAATACAAATCCGAAGCGGACGCCCGCAAATCCATAGGCCTTGGAAAAAGTCACCGACAAAAATACCTGCGGATACTGCTTGATCAGCGATGCTTTCGAGGGACGGTCCAGGTTGTAATCCAGATAGGCTTCATCAACGCACAGCGGTACCCCCGTCTCGCAAAAACGAATCAGATCCGCATCGTCGATAAACACACCGGTGGGGTTGTTAGGGTTGATGATTAATATCAGTTTCGTGCGCTCGTTGATCGCATTGAGCATCCCATCCACATCATACTGCAGGTCTTCTTCCCTGACCGGAACCTGAACCACCTTCGCATTGCAAAGCTCCGCCCGTGGCGGAAACAGCTCAAAGGTCGGCGTCGACAGCAGAAATTCATCTCCCGGCTGTAAAAATATCCGCATCATGGCATCGATGGTCTCCGATGACCCGTTGCATATCGTCACATTGTCCGGACCCAGATCGTACATGGCTCCGATCTTTGTTCGCAACCTCAAAAAACTGTCCGGATACCAGTTGCCGTGTCGAAGGGATTCAACCACCGCCTCGATGACCTTCTCCGAAGGACCGATGGGGTTCTCATTGAGCATCAGACGGGCATGGTTCGGGTTGGCCATCGCCTGATCCAAAATGCCTACATTGTACTCTCTTGACGTATATAGCCAGGGAACGATCCAGTCTTTAAGTTCTTTTTTCATCACAATCTCCTTTGGGTAATTTTAATTTTGATCTCGTTGGATACAAAATTATTGGTTTCAGGTGTCAGGTGTCCCTCCTTCGCCTTAAAGGCTACGGCGGGCAAGCAGGTGTCAGCAAAAAACAGGTTTCAGGTGTCAGTGTTCAGGTGTCACAAACTATGGTGTCAGGTGTCGGGTTTCAGGTGTCAGAAACCAGTAGGTGTCAGGTGTCAGGTGTCAGTGTTCAGCATTCGACCCTGCGGAGTTTCAGCTCGATCAATTCTGACACCTGAACACTGACACCTGACACCTAATTTATTTAAGGAGGTTATCGATCGGCGTAAACTCCAGCCCAAACGCCTCTGCTACCCCTTGGTAAGTTATCTCTCCTTTAACCACGTTGGCTCCCAACTTAATTTCAGGATTCTCCTGCATGGCCTTTGTCCAGCCTTTATTCGCAATCTCAACTGCGTAAGGCAGGGTGGCATTGGTCAACGCCAGGGTGGATGTTTTGGGAACCGCGCCGGGCATGTTGGCCACGCAATAATGGACCACACCGTCAACGGTGTAAATCGGTTCGCCATGGGTGGTCGCCTTTGACGTCTCGAAGCATCCGCCCTGATCAATGGCCACGTCGACCAAAACCGCGCCTTTCTTCATGGTTTTCAGCATTTTCCGGGTGATCAGCCGGGGGGCCTTGGCGCCCGGGATCAGAACGGCACCGACGACGACATCAGCCTCCTTAATGAGCCGGCGGATAGTGGTCGGCTTCGACATCAGTAAAAAGCAGTTGCTGGGCATCACATCACTTAAATAACGCAAACGCTCCAGATTCATGTCCAGAATATAGACCTTGGCACCCAGACCACAGGCCATTTTGGCAGCATTGGTGCCCACCACCCCGCCTCCGATGATCACCACGGTTCCCGGATCGACGCCGGGCACGCCGCCCAGCAAAACGCCGTGACCCCCGTGGGCCATCTCCAGATACTTGGCGCCCTGCTGAATCGCCATGCGTCCGGCCACCTCGCTCATCGGTGTCAGCAGCGGCAGGGACCCATCTTCTTTTTGAATGGTTTCGTAAGCAATTCCGATTGAACCGCTTTTGATCAGTACGTATGTCAGTTCTTCCGCTGCCGCCAAATGCAAATAGGTAAAAACGATCTGGTCTTTGCGGATGAGGTCATATTCGGCAGGCAGGGGTTCTTTGACATGCATAACCATCTTGGCGCGTTTAAAAATCTCTTTGGGGGTGTCGATGATTTCAGCGCCTGCTGTCTGATAGGCTTTGTTATCAAACCCGCTGCCCATGCCGGCATTTTTTTCAACTAATACCTCATGGCCGTTTTGTCTCATGACCTCCACACCGGCAGGGGTCATACAGACGCGATTTTCTTCAGTCTTAATTTCTTTTAAAATGCCTACAATCATTGCTGGCTCCTTTGCATTAATCCGTTTTTCGGAAAATGAGTTTGTCGATATTAACATGCTCAAAGCCGAACGCATCGGCAACGCCTTTATAGGTCACGTGGCCGCTGACCACATTGGCGCCGCGTCTGATTTCAGGATTTTCCTGCATGACCTTTTTCCATCCCTTATTTGCAATCTCCACCGCATACGGCAGGGTGGCATTGTTTAAAGCCAGGGTGGATGTGCGCGGCAATGCCCCCGGCATGTTGCTGACGGCATAATGAACAATGCCGTCGACCGTATAGGTTGGATCGGCATGGGTCGTTTCCCTGGAAGTTTCAAAACAGCCGCCCTGATCAATGGAAACATCCACCAGGACCGAACCTTTCTTCATGGTTTTTAGCATCTCACGAGTAACCAGGGTGGGCGTTTTGCTGCCCGGCACCAGCACCCCTCCCACGACCACATCGGCTTTCGGCAGAACATCGCGAATGGCCGCCGGGCTGGACATCAGGGTGAAACAGTGGCCCGGCATCACATCACTCAAATAGCGCAACCGGTTCAGATCGATATCGAGGATGTAAACCTTGGCACCCAATCCGCAGGCCAGTTTGGCCGCATTAATGCCGACACCGCCGCCGCCGATGATCACCACGGTGGCCGGATCAACGCCCGGAACACCCCCTAACAGAACACCGTGACCCCCCTGGGCCATTTCAAGATATTTGGCTCCCTGCTGAATCGCCATGGGTCCGGCCACTTCGCTCATGGGCTTGAGCAGCGGCAGGGACCCGTCTTTCCTTTCTGAATGGTTTCATAGGCAATATTGATGGTTCCGCGGTCAAGCATTGCCCGGGTCACATCTTCGGAGGCCGCCAGATGAAGATAGGCAAAATAAATCTGGCCTTTTTTAAGGAGCTTAAATTCGGAAGGCTGCGGTTCCTTAACCCGCAAGATCATTTCCGCACGGTCAAAAACCTCCTCGGGCCCTTCCGCGATCTTCGCCCCGGCCTCCCTGTAACGGGCATTGTCGAATCCGCTGGGTCTGCCGGCATCTTTTTCCAGCAGAATCGAATGGCCGTTTTGGCGCATAAACTCAACACCCCCGGGAGACAGAGACACGCGATTCTCTTCAGCCTTGATTTCTTTTAAAACGCCGATAATCATGTTTGACCCCCTAAAAGCTATCTTAAAAATAGTAGATCACGTCCAAGAGCCCCGCTATCTAACGGGACTTCGCATCTGATCATTTTAATTAAAGGTGCTCAGCAACACGTGAGCCGACGAAAAATCCGCAGCATACAGTTAGTATGTGAGCATTTTAAGGAGGCTCAGCAACGAAGCTATTGGGCGTTAGATGCATTTTTGAGACAGGTTTAAGATCGTTGCCCTCAGCCTCTAAAGAACTGAATCAATTGATCTGCATGTAAGACGCCGTCAAATTCAAGCGGTTTATCGGATTGCTTCAGCACGCCTTTTTCAGCGTCCGGGTCGCCAAGTGAGGTCACCACAATTGAGGCGACGCTCAAATCTTCATTTTCGGTATAGATGTTGGTGGTCGCCACAGCCCTCAGACCGGCTGATCTGGCGGCCAGAATTCCGTTGCGTGAATCTTCGATCACGATGCACTCATCGGGTGATAGACCCGATTTTTCCAACGCCAGCAGATAGATTTCCGGATCCGGTTTTTTCTTGCTGACCACGTCTCCGGCCAGGACAAATTCAAGGTTGATATCCCCGAGCATGCCTTTGGCAATGGCATTGGCCGAGCGTTCGTTGGCTGTGGTGCAGACCCCCAGACGCAAACCGGCGTCCATGGCTTCCTGCATGAGCCTTTTGACCCCGGCCCTCAAAGGAAGGATGCCGCTTTCGATCATTTCAACAAAAATGGCGGTTTTCTTCTTGTGAAGCGTTAACAGCAGTTCAGCGTCTTTCTCGGGTATGCCCTCGAGCATAATTCCCTTTTCGATAAAATAATGGCGCATCCTTTCTTTGCCCCCCGAAATCTCGAGCAGTTTCCCATATGTGTCGACGTCCCATTCAAAATCGTAGCCGAATTCTTTAAACATCTTGTTGAAGGCCACGCGGTGACCGTCTTTTTCGGTATCGATGATCACCCCGTCCTGGTCCCAGAATATGGCTTTTAGTTCAGACATGGCTTTTCCTCCCCCCCTTAACTTATCATGCGGTTATGTTTTTCGAACATTACTCGTTCTTTAAATAAAGTCGATTAAATCTCAAATTCCAAATGATAAAATTCCAAATTTCAAGCATCAAATTACAAACAAATTTCAAATCTCAATTTTTCAATGACCAAAACATGTTTGGGATTTTGAATTTTGGTCATTGTGATTTGCCCTTCGACTTGGCTCAGGGTGGTGAGCTTGTCGAACCATTTGATATTTGTTTTTTGTGATTTGAGATTTAAGAATTTTGATGAATTCGTAAAAAGTACGAATTCATCAAGTGTTTGGTGTTTCGTGTTTGAAGTCTTTTTAAGACAGCTTCTAGGCTTTGCCGGCACTCCCCAACAACTCAATCCAATACTTGATCCGGTCTTTGATAGCCTCTTTGACCGCCGCATCGACCTTGCCCGGATTGTATTCTTCCCGGTGATCTGAAATGTATGAATAGGTGGTGTCGATGAGCGCATGCTTCAAATCCGTTGATACGTTATACTTGGAGCCGCCTAAAGATACCAATCTTTTGGCAACATCCGGCTTCAGACCCGTGCCGCCGTGAATGACGAGGGGAACTCTTATTTCCTTGCCATTGATCAGGTTTGCTATTTTTTCAAGACGATCAAAATCAAGCTTTGGATCTTTGGTCTTGTAAACCCCGTGGGCGGTCCCGATAGCGGGTGCAAAAATATCGATCCCGGTCTGCTCGACAAACGCCATGGCCTGCTCCGGATCACACAGCTGGGCCTCATCCTCGGCTACCCGGACCTGATCTTCGACGCCGGATACGGTGCCGAGTTCCCCTTCGACCGAAATGGTGCCAATCCCATGACAATAATCGACCACCGCTTTGGTTTGCCGGATATTTTCACTAAATTCCTGTTTGGAGGCATCGATCATGATGTTGGTGTATCCGGAATCTGCGCACACCTTGCAAAATTCCACATCATTGCAATGGTCCAGGTGCAGGCAGATCGGAATAGACGCTGCTTTTGCAAGCGTTTTGTAAATTGCTCCGATCACCTGGGGGCTCAAAAACTTGGATGGTGCCACCGAGGCCTGAACAATCAGCGGCGCCTTCAGCTCAACAGCCGCATCCACAACGGCTTCCATCTGGATGAGATTGGTGCAATTAAACGCGCCGACGGCATACTTTTCGGCCGTTGCCTTCAACATCATCTCTTTTGCATTGACAATAGCCATGTCTCCTCCTTAATAACTTTATTAGGTTGTAAAATTTAATTCACCGGCTTTGGCATGATAACGACCGAGTTCAATTTCGAATTTATAGGTATCCCCCCTGTGGTAGGAGTAAAGAAGTTCAACCGGGATGCTGTTTTCATCAAAGGTGAGGCTTTCCATGAAAATGCCGGCGGCATTTTCCGGCAACTGCAATATTTTGGCAATATCCGCATTCAGATTTACGGCACTTATTGTTTGCTGACAGCGCGCCAGAACGATATTGAACTGCTCTGAAAGTATTTTGTACAGAGAACCGGTGAGATCCATATCCAAAATACCCTTAAATAAATCATAAGGCAGATAACTTTTTTCATAGACATAGGGCGTGCCGTCACCAATTCTTACCCGTTGCACATGAATCACTTTTTTGTTGGAACCTAAAAATAAAACTTTGGCAATTTCATCTTCAGCCTGCTCAACCCGTTTTTCTAGAACCCGGGTATTTTGCGCGATGCCGCTGTCCTGCATCAAATCCGTGGTGCTTGAAATGTGCTCGAGCTTTTGTCTTAATTCGGCAGGCGCAGGTGCGGACACAAATGTGCCTGTCCCCTTCTCTTTGCGGAGCAGGCCCCTTGGCGGTTAATTCCGCAATGGCCTGCCTGACGGTTGTCCGGGTAACATCACACATCCTGGCCAGTTCAACTTCAGAAGGAAGCTGCTCACCCTTCCGGTATCTTCCGGTTTCAATGAGTTCCTTTAACCAGGCGCTGATCTGAAGATATTTGGGAATTGGATTGTATGTGTCAACAATTTTCATCGAGTCATCCTTCTTAATCGGCGCAGCCGATGTCGGCAGAAACTAAAGAAAGAAATGCGCGGTCTCGCAGCACCGAGGATGCTGTTTTCATGTATGCGTGCGTACAAAAGAAAGTAGGCATAAAACTGGATAGTCGACTAAATGTTTAGATGTGTATACAATAAATCGGATATACATTGCAACCTATTTTTGATGGTTCCGTAAAAAGTCCTATCGCCGGTCATTGCGAGGAACGAAGTGACGAAGCAATCCCATGATTTCAGAGAAATAGATTGATAGAGATTGCTTCGCTGCGCTCGCAATGACAGCTTAGCAGACTTTTTACGAGTAAATCATTTTTTAAAAAAACAAAAAAAACGGGTGGATAATATCGTGAAAGCAAAAAAAGGTCTTACCGTTGAATAAAGGACTATAAATTTCGTCGGCACCGCTTTTCGATCGGATGAGCCGGATAGCGGGACTGGATCGGACAATGGAATTGTTTAAAGGGCGTAAATCCACCTGAACACGGTTTACGATAAATGATGCCTTGACCGAATGAGACTAGACAATGAAGTTTTTGAATTAAGTTTTATACTTAACTAAACGCCGGTGCGGCCAATAGATCGGTGAGGAAAAACAATGACCATCTGGCTGGTGACCCTTATTATGGTTGTGGCGATGCTTTTGTTGATAACCGAGAAGCTGCCGGTGGATCTGACTTCAATTGGTATCGTCGTCGTATTGACAATCACCGGAATCTTAACACCAACTGAAGCCATCGCGGGCTTTGCGAGCCCGGCGGTCATAACCGTTGGGGCCATGTTTTTCATCAGCAAAGGTATGATCCGCACCGGGGCCGTCGGATTCATCAGTCAAAAGGTAATTGAATATTCCCGGGGCAGACCTACCCTGGCAATATTTTTAATCCTGGTCATCGTGGGCACGGCTTCGGCCTTTATTAACAACACCCCCGTGGTGGTTCTTTTTATCCCCATTATTTTGAGCCTCAGCTGCGAGCTGGATTTCAGCCCGTCCAAATTTTTGATACCGGTTTCCTACGCCTCGATTTTAGCCGGCACCTGCACATTGATCGGAACCTCGACCAATATCATCATCAGTGATTTAAGTGCCAAACATGGCTTGGGGTCTTTAGGCATGTTTGAGCTTTCACCGTTAGGCGTGCCCATCGCTTTGATCGGAATTACGTTTCTGATTTTTGTCGCACCGAAGCTGATGCCAAGCATGCACAGTCCGGTATGCGAGTTAAAGGATGATGAGTATCGTCGTTATCTGGCCGAGTTGCAGGTCCCACGCGGCAGCCGGATCATCGGAGAAAACCCGGAGTCGTATTTTTCACAAAAATATCCGGGCATGGAAGTACTTGAGCTCATTCGCTACTCCCATGTTTTTTACCCTGACCGGGATGCGGTGAAAATTGCACCGGATGATCTTTTGCTGGTGAAAGGATCGGCCAATGATCTGGTTGAAATACTTCACGATGATTTGGTTGAATTCCCGATGGCCGAGCAGGGCCTGAATTTCGAGACCGAAAAAAAGGAATCGTTAATCGTGGAGCTGATCATACCGCCCCAATCGTCGCTTTTAGGTCAACGGCTGGAGCAAAGTCGCCTGGGGCGGGATCCGAGTATACACATCATCGCGATTAAACGCAGGGAGCTTCATTTTACCGAACAAAAAATCAAGGACATTCTGATAAAAATCGGCGACATTCTTCTGGTTCGTTTAGCGGAATCATCACTGGACAGACTGCGCGGCGAAACCGATTTTATCATCGTCGAAGACGTCCATCATGAAATTGTGCACAAAAAACTGGCGCGACGCGCCTTTCTGATATTCGGGGCAATGATTGTGGTTGCCAGCACGGGGCTGGCGGATATTTTAATCTGTGCCCTGGCGGCTGCCTTTCTGATGGTTTTAACCGGATGTCTGCAGCTGCGGGACGCCTATCGGGCCATGGACGGCCGGGTTCTTTTAATTATTATCGCAATGATTGCGTTGAGTGCTGCGCTGGAAAAAACAGGTGCCTCCGAATTTTATGCCCGAGCGTTTCTGAGCCTGTTCAGCGGGGCGAGTCCGGTGTTTATTTTGAGCGGCGTGATCGTGTTGACCAGCATCAGCACGCACCTATTAAGCAACAACGCCACCGCGATCCTGCTGCTTCCGATTGCCATTTCTGCAGCCCAGGGCTTGGGGGTCGACCCCAAACCTTTTATTGTTGCGGTCTGCTTTGGCGCCAGCGCCTGTTTTGCAACACCGATCGGTTATCAAACGAATTTGCTGGTGTATGGCCCCGGAGGGTACCGCTTCAGCGATTACTTCAAACTGGGAATGCCGCTGAATTTGCTGGTTCTGGTGATGGGTTCGCTTTTCATCCCGATGATATGGCCATTTTAATATTTTTAGTAATTTCATAAAAAGACATCTCAAAATCGATAATAAATCTTCAATTTCCGCAAATTTGATAGCTATGACATATTGTGTATAGGAATGGGGGTGGAATGACCCCTCTATTCGTCCCCTATTCTATGTGCCCCATCATTTGGAGGTCATGGCGGCCCTCTGGCAACATTGTGGAGATCTCAGTAAATTAAGATATAAATTATGAGATATTTATATATTTATGGGATGTCCTCCTTCTCTCACAATTTGACATTATTATTTTTATGAATTACACAAGAAAATCTTAGGTCCTTATATCATAGATATCAATAAAATTTTGTTGATATTGATAGTACAGGCGTCTGCCGATTTTCACATATTATTTCGAGGAGGATGAGCTATGCGTAGATATCTGATTGAGGTAGGTATGGGTTCCGACTTCCATCATCCCGACCCAACCAAATGTGCCGTGCGCGCGGTTACCGACGCCATTTACCACTGCACCATGGTGGGGCTTGGCGAATGCCAGCTGCTGTCGAGCATGAAAGAGATGATGGTAAAGATTAAAGTCGGAGTGCCGTTCCCTGAAAAGGTAGACCAAGAGGAAGTATTAAAGGTGATCCCCTTTGGTAAACGCGAGATTGAGGTGATTGAAGGAGGTCTCTTAGAAGAGGGCAGCCGGTTGAAGGACGGCACTCGCGACCATATTATGATGGCGGTGGCGGCCGTGACGGTTATGGTGCCATAGACAAATTTTCGAAACCGAATAAGGAAAATTAAACTGTAAATGATTATAAGGATGAATACCGCCAGATGAAAGGTTTTGAAGATATCAAAAAAATTACCATTCCATTTGATCTGCCGAATGGGCCGGGGCCCATAAATGTCTACCTGTTTTGTGGCTCCCCTCTTTCCTTGATCGATACCGGTATCAAAGGTAAGAACACCTTACGATATATCGATAAGGGGCTTGAAGGGACAGGCTCTAAAATAGAAGATATTGATCGGATATACATCACCCATGGGCACATTGATCATTTTGGTTTGGCCCGAAGGCTTTCCGAGATCTCCGGTGCTAAAATCTTTGTCCACAGCAATGACAAACATAAGGTGCAGGTGCCATTTGAGGTACTTTTTGAAAGAGATTTTCCCCTCGTTATGACCTATTTCAAGGAGGCCGGTGTGCATGCTGACGGCTTGGACGGATATTACCAGTCCATCAAAGATTTGTATGCCGCCTTCGCCGAACCGATTGAGGCCGGGGTGGAAACCCTATCGGATGGCGAAATTGTGGATTGCGGCGCCAGAAAATTAAAAGTCATTCATCTTCCGGGACACACTTCAGGAACTGTCGGTTTCTATGATGATGAAGGCCTTCTATTTGCGGGTGATCATCTACTGGCAGAGATCACCCCCAACCCCCTGCTGGAGTTGTCTGCTAGAGCCAGGAATGGCTATCAAAGCCTCAAAAGCTACTTAAGCTCTTTAACAGTGACAAAAAAACTTGATATTTCTTTGGCACTACCCGGTCATGGTAAAAATATAGATGATCCGCCGAAGCTGATCGATCAATTTCTCAGGCATCATGAGGAGAGGAAAAAAGAAATACTCAATCTACTCTCCGAAAACGAAAAAACGAAATGGGAGGTATCCTGTTTACTCTTTGGAGAACTGCAAACCTTGGAGATCTATCTAGGACTTTCCGAAGTGGAGGGTCATCTGGAGTTATTAGAGGAGGAGAGGAAAGTGGTTAAAAGAAAAAAAGAGGGAATTCTTTACTATTCTTCCGATCTTAAAAGAACTATCCCAAGGTAACTTTTATAGTCTGGAAAAATTTTATGTTTTCCCCGCGAACAGCGGGATCCATATCAGCGATATCGTATCATCCTCTAAAAAACCTTGCGATATCCAAATATTGATGATCAGCATTTATCCGAAGCTGAAAATTGGATTAAAAGAGCCATCGAAACGAATCAAAAATATGGCATGATGTGGTATTTAGGTCAGGATTATGCACTGTTTGCAGATTTGTTTAAACGAAAAGGCGATCTTCCGAAAGGCCGAGAAAACCTGAACAAGGCAATAGAAACTTTCAAAGAATGCGGTGCTGATGGGTGGGTGGAAAAATATGAAAAAGAACTGAATACACTTTAATGATATCATAATTACCTTGTTTTTGTTTATATAGTAATTGTCAAAAATATGTTTCGATTGACTTAGCGAATCTTTCAAAAGTCATTGCGAGCGAAGCGAAGCAATCCCTCAGGTTTTCCAAAAGATTGCTTCGTCGCCAGGCTCCTCGCAATGACAGATTATCGGAACAAATTTTAGACAACCGCTATAAAAAGCGTGAACCGCTAAACAAACGGAGGTTATAACCCATGAATAAAAGGCTCGTTTCTATCGTCAAATATGAAAAACCTTTGGACTCTGTGAGAAAAGCCGTTGAATTATCCCAAGGCCTGAATCACCTGCCTTCGAAGGCTACGGTTTTTATTAAACCAAACATCGTGTTCTGGACGCGAGCAGTCACCTTCCCCAAGTGGGGCTTTATTACCACTTCCCGTGTTGTGGAAGACATGATCATTCTCTTAAAAGAACGAGGGATCGATGATATTACGGTTGGAGAGGGCATGGTTATAGAGCCTAAAGATACCGAAACACCGGCCCATGCTTTCGAAACCCTCGGATACGGAATTTTAAAACAAAGATACGGTATCAAATATCTGAATATTTACGAAAGGCCCTTTGAGAAGATAGACCTCGGCGATGGAGTAAAACTCAACTTCAATTCTGATATTCTCAATAGCGATTTTGTGGTGGATGTTCCGGTGATGAAGTGCCACACACAGACTATTGTCAGTCTGGGCATCAAGAATCTGAAGGGAATGATCGATATTCCGTCGCGTAAAAAATGTCACAATATGAATCCAGGAAAAGATCTTCACTTCTGGGTTTCCAAGCTGGCTGACAAGATGCCTCCAATGTTCACTCTTTTGGATGGTATATATACTAATGAACGAGGACCTGGTTTTGACGGCCGTATGCACAGGAGCAATTTGCTGGTAGCCTCGGCTGATTTGCTTTCGGCTGACATGGTTGGCGCCAAGGTCTTAGGATACAACCCTGCCCAGGTGCCCCATCTGGTGCACGCAGCTAAACATCGCAATCGTTCACTGGATTTTTCCGACATTGAGGTGGTCGGTGAGAATATCGAAGACGTAGCCAAATTTCATGAATATGATTACCAATATAGTGAAACTGACAAAGGTATCATGCCTGTACCCTTGGCCAAGCAGGGAATAGAAGGTGTGTATTACCGAAAGTATGATCTTTCTCTGTGCACGTATTGTGCTGGTATCTACGGCCTGATGCTCGCAGCAATCCGTTATGCCTGGAAGGGTGATCCATGGGACAAGGTCGAGATTCTCACCGGAAAAGCCATGCAACCCACACCTGGAATGGAAAAGACCATTTTGGTTGGCAAATGCATCTACCAGGCGCATAAAGACAATCCGGTTATCAAGGAGATGATTGCGGTCAAAGGCTGTCCTCCCAAGCCTAAATCTTTGTTGAAGGCCTTTCATCAATCCGGCATAGAAGCTGATCCGTCACTATTCGAAAACGTGGACAAGCTTCCAGGATTTTTTATGAGCCGTTATGAGGGCAAACCTGAGTTTGAAGAAACGTTTTTTCAAGTTACATGATAAATAGTTCTGAACGCAAGTTTGATGGTTTCGTAAAAAGTCCTATCGCCGGTCATTGCGAGGAACGAAGTGACGAAGCAATCCCATGATTTCAGAGACTTGGATTGATAGAGATTGCTTCGCTGCGCTCGCAATGACAGCTTGGCAGACTTTTTACGAGTTCATCAAGTTTGATTAAACGAAAAGGCGATATTTTGGTACACCTCAATTTCCTGACGTATTCAAAACATATCTTTGGGAAAGAGGGCACCATCTTGAGCCTTCCATTATTGCAATTCCATCAAAAGTTGACCTGTTTTTTCTTGACTCTGATCTTCAATTTTTTTATTTATATGAAATCACAGATCCATTTGGACACGTCAGCATTGGGCTCTGTTCATTTTGGGTGAAACTCCTCAAGATCAGGATAGTCTACTATTTCTAACTCGGCTCACCGGATACAGAATCTCACCTGTACTGTCCCTCTCTAGTTGAGCGATCGCTGAAAATTAAAATCTGTCGTGGAATTCTTTGCGTATCTTCGCAAAGAAGATTCGTTGGCACTGGACGACGGATAACTATTCGCACCAGTATCTTCAATCCATCCAAAATTTAGTTATGGTTAGTCTTTATAAAGATACAGGATTGGACGTATATGAGCGGGTGCACTATTCTGATTTAGAACACGTCCGTGAGGTTGAGCAAATTCTTGAATGGTATACCCAAGAAAATACCCGGGTTTTGGATATTGGTTGCAGTGGGGGATTGCATGCGCTGGAGTTTGCCAAACGGGGCTATTTTGTAACCGGAGTAGACATTGAGCCTTCAGCGATCAAACGGGCCGAAAGAAGATGCCAGGAGCCAATGCTGCATGCCTGCTTTCAGGCGCTTGACATTGAAAATGATGACATCTGTTGCCTGGGAAAATTTAATCTGATTTACAGCATTGGCAATACGGTCTCTCATTTCAATAAGTATCGGCTCTACAATACCTTGCTTAAAATTAAGCACTGCCTGGATGAAAACGGCATCGTTCTATTCAACGTATTTATGCTCGAATCACCCTTTCGATGCGAAATTCATGCGGATCAGTTCAAGATCTTCTGGCGCAGGGAACTTGATAAAAAAACCGGTAAAATCAAAATGTGCGGTAATTTTCTAAAATTTGGTGTGACCGAGTATTTTGATGTTTGGGGATACTACATGTATGAGATACAGGATTTGCTGCAAGTATTACGGTTTGAACAAATTGATTCCTCCATAAAGCCCAACTTTTCGAGAATAGAATCCCGCCTGCCAAATGCCCCGAGTCTTTATTTTCGCGCCCGCAACTAAGAAATAGACATACGGCACATTTGTTTTTGGGGTATGGTTTATCGTTTTTTGGCCGCAGGGCCTGCGAAATATTTGGGCACAAAATGTTTGAGCTTTTCTACGGGTAGTTCAGCCTCTGCTAAGCACGCTTCGATTTCCTTGAGAACCTTTTGGCCATCCTGGTAGCTTAAATAGCGCATCAGCTGATCTTTATGAACGATTCCCAAAGAGCGCCCCAGAAGCGTGAGAATCGATTCAACCTGAAAAGGCCAATGAGGCCTCTCCGGCGAAAAGACCGACTGACACCCCGTACAATACAGGGCCATGATTTGGGCACCGGTCTGCGCTGCCTGCTGCAGCCGTTGGGTGCGAAAATCCACTCCCGGCTTTCCGATAGTCGCCATGGCCGATCCGCCACAACAGAGAGCCCTCTCCCGGTTGTGCTTCATTTCAACGATCTGGATTCCGGGTATCGCGTTAAGCAGTTTCCGTGGAGATTCCGACCCTGGTTTATCACCCCGGACCAAATGGCAGGCATCATGGATCGTAACCGTAGCTTCTATTGGCGCGAAGGAACCGAGCTTATCCAAATGATCGGCTAAAAATTCGGTAACAAACCGCCAGGTCCAACTCGTTTCCGGTTGGTGTAAATCGAAAAAATCACTGCAGGTTGGACAGAGAAAAACCACCGTTTGCGGAGAAAAGGCATTGAGTCCATCCACTAAGTCGACAAAATTATTTGTTGCCACCTGATGGTTTCCCGCCCGCAGGTTTGTATCGCCGCAGCAATAGTCGACACCGCCTAAGGCCTGGACCGTCGGATCAAAACGGCGTATCAAATCCAAGGCCGTCAACACCAAATCCGGTTGCATGATTCCGGTGCAGCCCGAAAACACTACCGTTCGGGCAGGCGCAGGTTGCTGCTTCTCAACATTGGTAATCCAGGCCCTTTCCGCAGGGGTTATCTGAACAGCCTCGATGGCTTTCATGAAGTTAAAATCGGCCTCAGGTAAAAGGAAAGATAGCCCTCTGGGAAGCGGCTCGCCTTTTTCCCCTAAAACACTCCGGGCCATCGTAATACCCAACGCGGGATCCAGATCTTCCGGGCATGCAGGCCGGCAGGTTTGACACCGCATACACGAATAAATACGGGTTCTTGCCATATCGCTGACTTTCCCGCTTCGGTAGAGATCGACAACCGCCTGCATTACCTCAGCTGAATCAGCTGTTTTGATGTCCGTCATCGGAATAATTGGACAGACCGTCACGCACTCACCGCAAGCCGTGCACTTTTCAATGAAGCGATTCATTTCTTCTCTAAAATCAAACATGCGCCCTCCCTTTTCTACAAATCAATCATCAGCTGTATTTTATCAACCATTTAGATTATGAATACCATAAAAAGAAAAAGCGAGTAAGTCTTTTGAGTGAGCTTTTTGATTTCGAATTAAATTTTATCCTTTTTCTTCCTCCAAGATATATGCAATAATTAGTGGTTGTTCCTTCACAACCCGAAATCAGGAAAATACAGCTTTGCAGATAAAAAAGGATCGAAATATTCAGTTTCATTATAGATAAAATCCGAAACAAGAAGAAAAGAGTTTAAAAATGAAAATACTGACGCTGCTTTTAATAGCTCCGCCGATTTTGTTGGCATTAACATTCCACGAATATGCGCATGCTTTTGTTGCAAACAAGTATGGGGATGATACTGCAAAACAAAATGGTCGCTTAACCTTAAATCCACTTGCGCATCTGGACCTATTGGGCACTATTATGATCTTTTTGGTGCATTTCGGGTGGGCTAAACCAGTACCGGTAAATCCAAATAGATTGAAAAACCCCAAAAAGAATATGCTCTGGATCAGCGCTGCAGGCCCTCTTGCGAATATGATTTTAGCCCTTTTTAGCGGCATTTTGCTAAGGCTGATTTTTGTAACAGGCGGAAAACCCGATCAGCATTCCATAACCGGTTTACTTATCTTTATGGTGATTATGAGCTTGCAGATTAATCTGGCTTTAGCCATATTCAACGTTCTTCCAATTGCGCCTTTAGATGGTTCGAAAATTTTATATGGGCTTTTGCCTTCCAAACATGAAGGCAAAATCTACTTTATAGAGCGTTACGGTCCTTTCATCCTCATTGGATTAATTGTATTCGGACAATTCACAGGCGTGTCCATTCTGGGCCGATTGATCTGGCCATTCGTGGAGTTTTTCAGCAATATCTTTGCCGGAATTTAAGGCAGAGAATCATGCTCTCTTTTTCTTTCGTCCCTCCTGGGAAATAATTTGTTCTGATGCTGATTGTAGATTAGCTGACACAATATGAAATTTTGGAATTTTGTAGATTATGGGTTTAAACATGTTTAATTAACAATTCTTGATTTACTCGTAAAAAGTCTGCCAAGCTGTCATTGCGAGCGCAGCGAAGCAATCTTTATCAATCCAAGCCTCTGAAATCATGGGATTGCTTCGTCACTTCGTTCCTCGCAATGACCGGCGGTAGGACTTTTTACGGAACCATCATTCTTAAACATACAACATCTTGAGTTTGATAGCCGTATCCATTGTACATGCTGTAGACTAAAAGTCGCATTTTGAGGTGCTGAATGATCCAGAAGCAAGAGATCGACACACTTAAATCGTTCTATGGCCTGATGGGGGAAACCCGTACGGTTCGGGCCGCTATCGTCAACCGGCTACTTTCTTTGCAACCATGTGAGCAAAAACAGATCGGTGATTTGAAAAATGCCTTGGCTTCGTTGAAACATTGCAGCCAGGGGGGCTACAGGGCCGATTTAATCCTGGAAGGATCGGCCAGCATCCAAGTGGATCTCTTTTATGAAATCGCGGAACTTGAAAAAGATATCTTTTATCTGGAAAACGGCGAAGAGCAGTTTTTATCCTATCTGGGATCGCTGCACCCGGATTTTTCATCCCATGTGCAAAACGGCGTGAAACAACTCAAGGGAAAACGGTTTAACTGTTTTATTACGGACCGGGACGGCACCATCAACAACTACTGCGGCCGCTATCGCACCTCCGTCCAGTCGGTTTACAACGCACTGTTTTTGGCCCGTTTTGCCAAAAATACCGCAGCCAACCCCATCATCATCACTTCGGCACCCCTGAAAGACCCCGGTATTGTAGACGTGAGCACCCTTCCCGAACAGACCGTCATCTATGCCGCCTCAAAGGGGCGAGAATTCATCGACCTTTCCGGTATTCGGAGAAGTTTTCGCATCGACACTGAAAAGCAACAGCTCATCGATCGCCTTAACCGGCGATTGACAGCTCTGGTTACAGATGCAGAGTATGAACGGTTTTCCCTGATCGGATCGGGCCTGCAACTGAAGTTCGGACAAACCACCATTGCTAGGCAGGACATCAGCGGATCCATTTCCGAGGAAATGTCCCAAAAGTTTTTAGACGTGATTGAACACATTGTTCAAGAGCTGGACCCGTCAGGAGAAAACTTTAAAATCGAGGACACCGGGCTGGATATTGAGATCATCCTCACGGTTGCAGACGAGGATGCCGGGCTAAAGGATTTTGACAAAAAAGAGGCTGTCAAATTCCTGGATCGGGAACTCGGCCTGAATATGGGAAGCGGACCCCACCTGATTTGCGGCGACACCGGCTCCGACCTACCTATGCTGGAGGCTGCCATGGAAAAAAGCATTGATACATGGTCGGTTTTTGTAACCAAAGACCCGCAACTGGTCGAAAAGGTGGCGGCCGTTTGTCCCCAGGCGGTGACAGTGCCGGAACCCGACATGCTCATCGCTATTTTAAATCAACTGGCGGACACTCAGGATTAAAAGGATGCAAAAAGTGAAGCAGTGACAAGAAAAAAATTTAAAGGCGTAATCTTGGATTTGGACGGCGTGGTAACGGGAACCGCCAGAGTGCACGGCCTGGCCTGGGAAAGCATGTTCAACGACTATTTGAAAGAGAAGGCCGACCGTGACGGCACGCCATTTGTCCCCTTTGACCAGGAAAGGGATTATTTGGAATATGTGGACGGCAAGCCCCGCATGAAAGGTGTGGAGAGTTTTCTGGAGTCCAGGGGAATCCAACTGCCTTTCGGTGATTATGACGATCCGCCGGATAAGGAAACCGTTTGCGGGCTGGGCAATCGAAAAAACAAGGACTTCCAGGAAATCCTTCGCAAAGAAGGTCCCGATGTTTTCGAGTCAACCATAAGCTTTATCAAAGCGTGCAGGCAAAGAGGTATAAAAATCAGCGTGGCCTCATCCAGCCGCAACTGTAAACTCATTTTGGAGCTTGGCAATATCGAGAAGTATTTTGAAACCTGCGTATGCGGCATTGTGTCCCGCGAACTGAATCTGAAAGGCAAGCCGGACCCGGACATATTCGTGGTCGCCGCCAAAAATCTGGGTTTGCAACCCCACGAGTGCGTGGTGGTGGAGGATGCCATCTCCGGTGTGCAAGCCGGCAAAAACGGGAATTTCGGACTGACGCTGGGCATCGCAAGGGAAATCGGCGGCGACACGCTGATTCAAAACGGTGCGGATCTAGTTGTCTCCGATATGAGCGAGATCTCGGTGGATGAAATCCAGACATGGTTTGATGAAGGCATTGCCGACGACGGTTGGAACCTCACTTACAACCATTTTAATCCGGCGGACGAAAAGCTCAGAGAAACCCTTACCGCTATTGGCAACGGCTATTTGGGAAACCGCGGCAGTTTTGAAGGAGAATCCGCGTCCGATGTACACTACCCGGGCACTTACATTGCCGGTGTGTACAACAAGCTGGCCACCATGGTGGGCGGGAAGCGCATCTTCAACAACGATTTCGTCAATTGCCCCAACTGGACGCTGGTGGAACTGGCCATTGGACGGTCCGACTTCGTCAGCCCATTGAAGATGAAAATTCTCAGCTATAAACACCATCTGGACATGAAGGAAGGGATTGTGGCGCGAACCATCGTAGCCAAGGACGCTCGGGGAAGAATCACACGTATCGGCAGCCGCCGCGTCGCCTCCATGCATGATCCCCATCTGTGCGCCCTCCAATTCGATGTGACGCCCCTGAACTACAGCGGCGCAATCCGTATCAGATCGGCCTTGGACGGGAGGATCATCAACGACAACGTGGCTCGCTACCGCCAGTTGAATCAAAAGCATCTGGCCCCGGTATTCCAGGGTAAAGCAGGCCGCACCGTCTTTTTACACACGGAAACGAACAGGTCCAAATATCAGATTGTGATGCACGCCAAAACGGTTGTGTATCAGGGAAAAAGCCGCATCAGGTCCGCCGGGAAAATTCAACGGAGAAAGGGCTATATCGCCGAGATATTCACCCTGAATGTGGCTGAAAACACCACCTGCCGCCTGGAAAAGATGGTCAGCGTTTTTACATCGCTGGATGAAGGGGTCAGAGACCCCCGCACGGCAGGCAGGCAGGCGCTGTCAACGATCAAATCCTTTGCGGATGTTTATCGGCCCAATGTGCGCGCCTGGGCCAATATCTGGAAAGTTGCGGACATCCGCATTGACGGGGACCGCTTTATGCAGAAGACGGCCAGGCTACACATTTATCATCTGCTTGTGGCCGCTTCACCTTACAACGTTAGGATCGACGCCGGAATAACCGCCCGCGGTCTTCACGGGGAGGCATACAGGGGTCATGTTTTCTGGGACGAACTGTACATCCTGCCGTTTTACAACCTTCGATTTCCCCAAATCTCCAGGGCGCTGCTGATGTATCGATACCGGCGGCTGGACGGCGCTCGCCAGTACGCCGCGGAAAACGGGTACAGGGGCGCCATGTATCCGTGGCAGACCGCTGACGGCAGCGATGAAGAAACTCAGTCCGTTCACTACAACCCTGCCGACGGTTCATGGGGCCCGGATTTAAGTCGTCGGCAGCGGCATGTCTCCCTTGCGGTCTTTTATAATGTCTGGCGTTATGTTGAAGATACGGGAGACAGGCAATTTCTTCGTCAATATGGTGCTGAAATGATGCTGGAGATTGCCCGCTTCTGGGCCAGCATCGCCCAATGGGACGATGGTTCCGGCAGGTATTCAATTGCAGGCGTCATGGGGCCCGATGAGTTTCATGAAAAGCTGCCGGGTTCTGAGGTGCCCGGTGTCAAAGACAATGCCTACACCAATATCATGGTCGTGTGGCTGCTGGAAAAAGCGATGGAGGTCATCGATTCCCTTTCGGCGGGCGCCTTCAAGCGGCTGAATGAAAAAATCGGATTTGAAATCAAAGAGACAAAGAAGTGGCAAGAGATCCGTCAAAAACTCAATGTGGTTATGACCGAAAATGGAATCATCAGCCAGTTTGACGGCTACATGGGATTGAAGGAGCTCAACTGGGACCATTACCGGGAAAAGTACGGTAACATCCACCGCATGGACCGCATCTTAAAAGCCGAGGGCCACTCACCGGATGCCTATAAGGTGGCCAAACAGGCCGATACGCTCATGACCTATTACGTGCTTTCACCGGAAGCCGTGGGCGACATTCTGACGCAGTTGGGTTATCCGGCGGCGGATCCCGTCGATGTAATGAAGAAGAACTATGCCTACTACGAGCAGCGCACCAGCCATGGCTCGACCTTGAGCAAGGTGGTTCACGCCATCATTTCAAGCTATATGGACAATGAAGAGACGGCCTGGCAGTGGTTTGTGGAAGCCATGGAGTCGGATATATACGATAGCCAGGGCGGCACCACGCTGGAGGGTATCCACTGCGGAGTCATAGCTGGGACCTTGGACGTAATTACGCGCTACTTTGTCGGAATCGATTTTTCCAAACCGGTTCCTCAATTCACCCCTCACCTGCCCGGACACTGGAAGAGGATGGTGATGGAAGTGCGCCATAGAAAAATCCGCTATCACATCGATCTGTCGCAGGACAAGATCAGGCTCACTTTAAAGGGCGCAACCAAAACGCGGCAGCCGGTTAAGGTTAACGGCAGGACCGTCATGCTGTCCGGCGGTAAAACACGCACCATCGGCATTCGGAGTTAATTGGGCGATGAACAGACCCATGCACATTTACCGGTACATTTTCGAACATTTCCTGACTCCGGAAAAAACCCCGCCCCTTGTGCGGTATGCTCCGGAAACGGCGTTTGTTCTGGCCGTATCGGGCGCGGCTGCTTCCGGTAAAACTATGTTTTGCCGCCAGATGGTCGACTTTCTGGCTGATCGCGGGGTCAGTGCCGTTCACGTGCCTTTAGACGGCTATCTTCTGGACCGGAAAATCCGCGATAGGCGAGACTTGAGCGGGTACGATCCCCAGTCTTCCGATATGCCCCAAATGATCGCCCAGATGAAAACCCTGATTCACGAGGGCAAGCCCATAGACCTACCCGTTTACAACCATCAGACCGGCACCCATGACCCGCCCCGGCGCATTCAACATGGCAAGGTGATCCTTTTGGACGGCATCATGTCCATGCAGTATGAAATACGGGAGCGGTTCCCCAATTTGAATATCTTTTTTACCAGCGAGGATATCGTCATTCGCGGCCTTCGGCTCCTGGTGGATATGCAGGAACGGGGTTACACGGTGTTCCAGGCCCTGGCCCATTCAGACGAGGAGTTCATTTCCTACAACAAATGGATCTATCCTCAAATGACATTCGCCGATCTCAAGATCTGGGTGGACAAAGACAGGGGGCTTTCCATCCTGAACGAGTGAAAACCTGAATTTTGAACTGTTTTCCTTATCTCTGTGTGCCGCCGGAGAGTTGGAGCAAGTTGATCGATCAGGAATACAGTTTGATTTAATAAATTAATGTGTTCAACAGGGTTAGGAGCGGGGCGGCGAAAAAGCGGAGTCCGCCACACATTCTGGCGGATGAACATTTTGAGCCGACCCGCAACCCTGGGTTCAGAATTTATTTTTTTAATTTTTTTCACCAAACAAGGCGGATTGAAATAGGTTCTAGCGCTCATCGACCGGAACAAATTTCCTTTGCAGGGGGCCGGTGTAAATCTGGCGCGGCCGGCTGAGCTTCCAGTTGGGGTCATCCATGCTTTCTTTCCATTGAGCGATCCAGCCCGGCAGCCTTCCGATGGCAAACATCACGGTAAACATGTTGGTGGGGATACCGATGGCCCGCAGGACAATGCCGCTGTAGAAATCGACATTGGGATACAGATTGTGCTCAATGAAATAATCATCTTTTCGAGCAACCACTTCAAGCTCCTTGGCGGTATCCAGCAGCGGATCGGATATTTTCAGTTTGTTTAATAATGAATCACACATTTTTTTCATAATCTTGGCCCGCGGGTCATAGGTTTTGTAAACCCGGTGACCGAACCCCATCAAGCGGAAGGGATCTTTTTTATCCTTGGCTCTTTCAATGGCTTTCCCCATATTCTTGTTTTCAGCGATATCGCTGAGCATTTCAATAACGGCCTGGTTGGCCCCGCCGTGCAGGGGACCCCACAGAGCGGCAATGCCGGCGGAAATAGCGGCATAAAGATTAACCCGGGCACTTCCCACCAGACGCACCGCTGATGTCGAGCAATTTTGTTCATGATCGGCATGCAGAATCCAGAACACACGCAATGCGTTGACGACATCATTATCAATCTCGTAAGGTTTAACCGGCGAATCGAACATCATATTTAAAAAATTGGCGCAGTAAGCCAGATCGGGCCTTGGGTACACCACCTTGTGACCCCTTGAAATTTTATAGGACATCGCCGCCAGCGTTCGAATCTTGGAAAGCAAGCGGGTCACGGTCATATTAATCTCTTCTGCCAGATTCTGAAGCTCCGGATAAAAACTTCTCAGGGCATTCACCATCGACGAAAGAATCCCCATCGGGTGGGAAGAACGTGGGAAGCTTTCATAGAATGTGCGCAGATCTTCATGCACCAGAGAATTGTCATTGAGCAAAACAGAAAAACGCGTCAGCTCATCACGGTTGGGCAGTCTTCTATTGATCAAAAGATAAGCGGTCTCTTTGAAGGTGGCCTTCTCGGCCAGCTCTTCAACCGGGATACCGCGATATCTCAAAATCCCCTTTTCCCCGTCCATAAACGTTATTGAACTGGTACAGCTGCCGGTATTGGCATAGCCGGAGTCCAGCGTGATAAGGCCGGTTATTTCCCGCAGCCGGGAGATATCAATCGCCTTCTCCCCTTCCGAGCCCTCGAATACAGGAAGTTTGAATTCCTGGTCACCGTAAATTAACTTAATAAATCCAGTCATGGCACATCCTTATCATTTAGTTCAGGATTTGATTTTCGTAATTCAAATTAATCTCAAATTATATCTGACCAATTGTGATATCCGCATTCTTTATATTAATAGCAGGCGAAGGTCAAGCAGCCAATGATTTAAGTAACTTAGCTAATGAAGAGGATAGTTTACTTGTCCTCTGCTCTGTGATAACACAAGGTGAAAAGTTGAATTCCATACAGATCTTCATCTGGTTTCGTTTAATATGATTTTTTGTTGGTGTCTTGAGATAATTCTGGAGCAATGGAGTACTGGAGCATTGGAGTGTTGGTAAAACCATAATGAGAGGGAAACCCATGTCCTTTAAAGAAAACCTGCTTGCCAAAATTAAAATTAACCGATTGGCTGCCAAAGTAATTGACTCCATCGGACCGCCGGAAAGCGGCCGTAAGGTGGACAAAGAGGCCATGCGCAGTCTGCTGGAATTGAGCCCCTATCAGTATCAGAAAGCACGGGACCTGGATCTATACGTGGAAGAAATCGATCAGAAGCAGAAAAAGATTTTTGTATTGGACAATGAACTGCCGATTTACCAGACGACGATTGACGACGTGGCCATGCGTAAAAGCCCGTTGATCAAAGAAATGGTCAATATCCGCAACATCATCAAAATTCTAAAGGACTCCGATGTGAAGCTCAGCCGCAAGGAAGAATCGGTTAAGGCGGTTCAGAGCGAGTGCATCGACCAGCTCGATCTTTCTTATAGTGAATCCGATATTGCAGAAATTGCCAAAGACGGACAGGCTTCTCTAGAAAGGGATTACCCCGATGGGGTGATCGAATGCCTGGAGCTGTTTGCCGAGCTGCTGGATTATCGGCCGGCACCGAAAGCATTTCAGCTCAGCCGGCATAAGGTCATCGGGAAACTCGCTACCAAAGCCGGTGGTGAACTTTTATATGGCCCGATGATCATTTACAGCCTGATTCACGGCACCCTCAAACTCATCGAAGAACAGATCAGCAGCTTCGATAAAACCAAAATAGAGCTTGTCCATCAGGTCGTTGCCGGCAAACAAAAAGCTTCCATTGAAGGTGCCGATGTCTTTCAGTTCCTCTTCGCACTCTTTTTCCCACGAACCGTTCTTTGATCCTTTTTCGCTTTTTTTATCTTTTGAATAAGGTCTTTCAGGTCGGGCGGTTTTTCAATCACATCCAAGGCTCCGAGTTTCTTGGCCTCGATGCGATTTTCCTCAAGTACGTTACCGGTGAGCAGGATGATTTGCACTTCGGGTTTTTTTTCTTTTATTGCTTTAAGCGTCTGAAAGCCGTTCATGCCGGGCATCATGAAATCCATGATGATTACGTCATAAGATTTTTCTTCAACCATATGGATGGCATCCTCGGCCGAAGTGGTTGTTGAAACATCAATTCCGCGCGCACGTATCCGCTCAGCGATGATATCCAAAAAATCCTTTTCATCGTCAACGATCAAAACCTTTTCAGACATTCGATATCCCTCAGCATCTAATCATCTTCCAAGGCCGAACGGGGAGAGGAGATAACATTACTTGCCTTTGCTGCGCGGATGCGCTCCTCATGTTCGTCTTTTCTCGTGAAAGCTTGTTTGATTTTGATGTCCAGCGCTTCTGTATCACAGGGCTTGATGAGGAAATCAAAGGCGCCAAGTTTCATGCCTTCGATAGCGGTTTCCACCGTTCCGTGCCCGGTCAACATGATGACCTCGGTCAATGGTTTAAATTTTTTGATTTCACGAAGAACTTCGATTCCGTCAGTTCCCGGCATGGTCACATCAAGGATAACCACATCATAATTGTATTGCTTGATCTTCTCGAGAGCATCTTCGCCATTTAAGGATTTGGTAATTTCATAATCGCGAATGGCCAATCGTTCAGATAGAGCGTCAACAAATTGTTCCTCGTCATCAACTAACAATACTCGCGTTTTCATGTCTGGTCCTTCTTGTGAAAAATATTTTATAGGTATTAATCTCTGTCAATGTCTCCGGCAATTCTGATAACAATTTCTTGGTTCTCGGCGCTAACTTCCAGCTCAGCTCTGAGCAGATCGAGTAAGCGCTTCTCAGGTTCAGCCGGAAATGGTTTCAATGGGGCTTCAGCCAGACCTCCAAGACGTTTGAAAAAAACCTGGATCCCGGCTTCTGTTTTTTGGGTGACCAGTTCAACAATTTCATCTTCACCAGCCGCATCCATTGCAAAATCCAGACATAACCAGAGCAGATTCATCAACAGAAACGGGGATGTTCTTACCATTATCGGGCTTTCACCAAGTTTCGGATCAACGGTAACGTCTCGCATGGCTGCGAATCTATGTGATAAAGCCACCAGCAGTTCCAATATGTCATTTAGATCAATGGTTTTGATCGATTCATCAACGCTGTGAGCCAGGCGGTTCATGTTTTTCATGATGGCGTCCGCCCGGCTAACCTGTTTCATAACCGTCCGGGACATATTTTTCAGCCGCTGCGGTTCGATCGCCGCCCCCCGGTCTGACAGGAGCGCAAGGTCTTCGAGAAGCCCGGCATTTTCGTTGATGATCGCCAGTACATTTTTAATTTCGTGGGATATCGATGCCGTCATTTTCCCGAAAAATTGGAGACCGGTTTCAGCGACGGTTTCTAACTTAGCACCCATACAATACTCCATTTTTTTGATGTCCGGGCGGGTCAAGCGTCGTGATCATATTCGCCGGCGCCCTTTTGGTCCTTGCGCGGCATCTTAAGCGGTAACCGGATATTAAAACGGGTTCCCGTACCGAGCTCGCTTTGAACGCTGATCCGGCCCCCCATCTCCTGAACCAGCGCATAGGTAACGGCCAGGCCGAGCCCCGTCCCCCTTTCACCGGTTCTTGAGTAAAAAAAGGGCTCGAAAACGTGCTTGAGGTCCGCTTCCGCAATACCCGGGCCGTTGTTGGAGAAAGTGATCGAAACAAAATCCGTAGCCTCGCGCTCGGGCCTTAATCTCAAGGTGGCCCCCATCGTTCATGACAGCAATGGCATTGTTGAACAGATTGAAAAAGACCTGTTCTAATTTACCGCGATCACTCTCAAACGGCGGAATGTTCTCGGATAGGTCCACGTCGACCGTGATACACCTGAACTCGGCTTCTTTGGCCAAAACGCTTTTGACCTCGCTGATAATTTCCTGCAGGTTGATGGTCTGGATACTGATATTGAGATGACGCGCAAAATCCAACAGGCCTTTGGTGACCTCTGCACATCGATGCACGGTGGCAAGCACCGAGTCCACAAGACTAATGAGCTTCGGATCTTTTTTATAAGTTTCGGTCAGGGTAAATATATCTCTGATATGTCCGGCCTTTTGGTTAATAATGGCCAGCGGGTTGTTAATTTCATGGGCAACGCCTGAAGCCAGGCGCCCCAGGGAAACCATTTTATTGGTGTATTCCACCTGATGCAAGGTGTCGACTCTCTCCTGATCGGCCTTGTGAATCTGATCGACCAGTTGAGAAGCGACTGCGAGGGTTACCAGCAGTATCACAAGGATGCTGGTTGCTAAAATCCCCGTAAAGGCCCAACCCGTCTTATACCAGGGTTGGATGAGTTCGCCTTTCTGTTTGACGATCATTAAAATAAAAGGCGTTTCGGGGATATACGCATAGCCGATCACCGTCCGTTCACTTTTATCGTTTTTACTCTCAAATACCTGTGCTTTTGGAGAGTAATCCGGGATGCGAATCTGAATTTTTTTTAAAACCGAACCATAATAGCGGGAAGGCGTTTGCAGCACGCCCTCTCGGTTGATAACAAACGCGTCGGTTTTTTTCCCGACCTCAAACTGGGCAATCAATTCATTGAACTTTTGCGCATCTAAGGCCGCGCGTAACACAAAAAATGAGCCATCCGGCAAATCCCGTTTGACTGCGAAGTCAAGGTGCGGTTCTTTGCGATATCCCATGACCAGTTCACTGATATAGACACGGTGTTTCAAGACCTGACGGAACCAGGGCTCATTGCTGTAATCCAAACCTCCCAGCTGGTGAGATCCAACATAGGTTTGCTGTATGCCCGAGCTGTCGATGACACCTAAATCTGTGAATCCGCCGAATCTTTTATTAAGGTTATCGAGGATAGCGGTGAGGCGATCGGTATCATTCAAAGTTTCGAATGTATTATCGTGGGCAATAAAATCCAACACCGACCGGCGTTCCGAAATAAAAAGAGAGACCGATCGCCACGAATTCGAAACCAGTTGGGAGGTGCGCAACACCAGCTCCGATTCGATTGTGTCCAAATTTAGGCGATAGCCGGATACGGCCCATACGATTAACGGTACAAGCGCCACGGTTGCCGTAACCAGAACGGCTCGTTTCCAGATCCGGCGAAAGTCAAAATGGTGCTTATACGGCCCGCCGATTGCATCTTCATGATCCCAAAAGCGAGGTTTGAGTCTACTAAAAATCGATATAGGCATTTCTACACCCTTCAGGTAGGGGTTTGGCACCGGCCGAAATGATCCAGGCCGGCCGCTTAGCGCTTAGATGCTTTTTTCTGGCGAATTTTTTCATTGGCCTTTTTGATAATTTCACTGAGCTCATTGATGTCCAGAGGTTTCTGTAAGTATGCAAAAGCACCCAGCTTCATACACAGTTCCCGGTCGGCTTCATGACCGTGCCCGGTGAGGATAATCACCTCGATCTCCGGGCGGGTTTCCTTAACTTTTCGCAAAACCTCAAGGCCGTCAATACCCGGCATTTTGAGATCAACGATCATCACTTCCGGTTCGTCTTCGTTGATCAGGTTGAGAGCTGATTCCCCGTCATAGGCGACCGCCGGGCCCATATCGCGCATCATTAGCCGTTCAGAAAGCGTTTGGGCAAACTCGCGCTCGTCATCTACCAGCAACACTTTAGAGGGCATTTCAAAATTGTGTTTGCGATAGATGTCTGATTTGTGAAAGTCTTTGCCGACTTTGGTTTCCACTGCCTTGACACCGGGGACCTGCTCTGCGATCGACCTGAGCTCATCCTGCAGGCGACTTAGCATCAGAACATGTTTGTTGATGGTAATGGTAATTGAACCGTCTTTGGCGCTAACGTCTACATTATGTCCCTCCTTCGCCAGAGCCACTTCCGTACCGACCGTAAGGCGAAAATCCGCCAGAGCCTGCTTCGAACTTTCCGTTGGCCGAACCACATCGCTGACGGCATTATCGGCAATGAGCGCCGCCGCATCTGCCGGCGTCATTTTGTCCGCCGGGATGACGATATCGTAGAGGCCGGCATCCCATGGATCACTCTGATTGAAAAGCATGTCGATCCAAACAGAGCAGTCCTCTTCGCGCTTTCTGAACCAGTTTGGCGGCATCTTTTTCCGATAACCCCCTGTTCGCGGGAAGCTGCAGCGATTCGATATTTCAGGCTGGCGATTAAACAAACCCGCAGTGAATGGCTGACGGCCCTCGGTATCAGCTGCCCGCAAAAACAGGTCACCAGCGCATTGTCGTCGGGAATCAGTTTCGGCAAGTGCCAGTTTCAGAAAAGCAATGCAGCGCTCCTTCTCATGGGTAAATTTATTGAACACCGAGGTCCCGGCCGAAAAGGCCCGCATAATTTTGCTTTCGGCCATCTCCGAGAGCCGGCTGGCTTCGGCAACAACCTCATTGTCCGTTATCAACCGGTATCCGGTGCGCGCGACGATTTCCTCGATGACAGGATTTTCATTGCAGAAGCTGCCGCTGAATAGGGTAATGATAGACATTTAAACCTCCATTCTTTTAACGTGCTTGTGAAAGCTGACATACGGTATTCAATGGACAGTTCTTTTCCTCGCCACCCCGATGGGTTTCGGTCATGGACAGCGCTGATGGCCTCTTCAACGGTCGGGGTAGATGTGATCCTCGCCGATCTTCACAATCAGATGCGTCCGCTTGAGCACATTCATGACGGATCGGTTTCACCCCGCTGAGCGAAATGTCGATCCCGGCGCTGCGGACCCGGTCTACCGTCAAAGATAAGGCCTCTTCACCGGAGGCGTCAATATCGTTGATACCGCTGGAAGAGATGATAATGTGCTTGAGCTCTTTTTTGGTCCGCCGACGATTCCGGATCTGATCTTCGAGGTAGCTCGCGTTTGCAAAAAAAAGCGGGCCGTCAAAGCGAACCACGTCGATATACCGGCATTCCTCCAGGCCGCTGGCCACGCAATCGTGAAGCACCCTGTCGGCGCCCAGGGATAGATCAACAACCTTCGGACGCATGCTTTTGTAAAGGAAAACGAGGATGGAAAGGATGATGCCCACCAAAATGCCCCACTCCAGGTGGGGTGCAAACGCAAGCGTGGCGACAAAGGTAATGATGGAAATCGCTCCGTCATACCACTGCGCCTGCCAGGCGTGTATGAATCCCCTGACGTTTATCAAACCCGACGACGGCCATCATGATAATCGCCGCCAGCACCGATTGCGGCAGATGGTACAAAAGCGGCGTAAAAAACAAAAGAACGACCACCACCGTCAGACTGGTGAATACGCTGGACAGGCTGGAAATTGCTCCGGATTGCAGGTTTACAGCCGATCGGGAGAAAGATCCTGAAGTCGGGTAGCTTTTGGCGACAGCGCCGCACATATTGGCCAGCCCCTGACCGATGAGTTCCCGGTTGGGATCGAGCCTCTGACCGGTGATGGCGGCCATCGCCTTGGCAACGGATATGGCTTCCATAAACCCCAGCAGTGAGATGATGACCGCATAGGGCAACAGGTGCGAAATGATATCATAGTCTATTTCAGGCATGGACAATGAAGGCAGTCCCCGGGGAATTTTACCCACCACTTCACCGCCGCCTGTCATTTTTAAACGATGGGGTCGCAAGGGGCGAATTGCCCACCTCAATACGCCAGATACGTCCGTCACCTTCGGCCTTCTGCGGAATTGCGCCGGCCGGATAAAACTTGAGCGAATCGCCAATCTGCCTGACGCTTTCAAAAAGTAAGCCGCGCAGCTTTTTCCGATAGGTTGCGGCCTGGTCCTTAAAGTGCTGAATTTGGACGTTGACACGCTCCAGCGCATATTTGGTATCGAGCACTTTAAGCGCATCCGGAGTTTGTCCGGAATTGTTAAGATCCTTTATCAATCCGGAACGTTTTCGGGAAAGACCTGCTATTGAATTGACGCTGCGGTTGAATCTGGTAATCGCCCGGGTTCATTTCCGTGGAATTGATGGCCGATATATCTGCAACCGACGTGTGCTCAAACCCGAGAGCCCAGGAAAGCACGACCGTAATCACAACAGCCACAATGACATTGGGAATCCGCGGTGCAAGCCGTTTTAATCCATACATGATGACGAAAGCCAGCGCGGCCATAAACAGTGTGGGCCAGTGGGTGTAATGCCATGCGGCCTTCAGGATCCTAAAGATCGTTTCGTAATGGTGCGGGGCCTTGTCCACATAAACACCGAATAATTTTGGGGAGTTGTGAGGAAGCGATGATAAGCGCGGCGGCGTTGGTAAAACCGTTAACCACCGGATGAGAGATGAAATTGACGACAAGACCGAGCTTCAGCACGCCGAGAGAGAACTGAAAAATGCCAACCAGCAGCGCCAGCAAAATAGCGTAGGCGATGTATTGTTGACTGCCGGCGGTGGCCAACGGCTCAAGGGTAGTTGCAGTTAAAAGCGAAACCACCGCCACGGGACCGGTGGCCAGCTGGTGGTTGGAACCGAATAAGGAGGCCACCAGGGGCGGAAGAAATGAAGCATAAAGCCCGTAGTATGGTGGCAGCCCGGCAAGCTCGGCGTATGCCAGAGACTGGGGGAATCAGCACCAGGGCAACCGTCAACCCCGCAAGGATGTCGGCTTTCAAGCTGTCCATTTTATAAGCCGCAGGGCCAGCTGAAAACTGTCAACAATCGGTTCATCGCAAACCCATTTGTTCGTGAAACCCGCCGTCTTTTAGCATTCTGCGATAATGGCTCCTTTCATCATATTGCAGACCGGTTTCTAACCGGCTTACCGCTGTTCGCCTGTTGAAATCTTTACAATCGTTACGATTTTAAAATACCCGGGTCAAGAAAAAATTCTTATAAATCGAATAATTTACCGGAATTTCGGGAGGCGATGCGGAACGGCCTGTTGTTTGGCCGGGTATAATCCTTTGAACCTTTTGAATGATTGGGATACAATTGAGAATAAAACCCAAGCATTGCATCCATCCGATGATACGGGTCGTCGGAGACCGCAAGCGTTTGACACCATTAAAAAAATATTTATATTCACACAAGAAGTGTGTCATCTGAAAACCATTAAAAGATCTCAATCGGGGGAGAAAGAAATCTTGTTGAAAAAAGCAAGTGAGGCCACCTTACCGGAAAAGCCCAGACTCTTGAAACAACTGAAAAAGGGGAAAATTTAATATTCCCCGATTTTATCTATGTGTCGGCATCTGATTTTAAAAACGAAGCATTTGACGATTTAAAAGCTTTTCTGGATCGCCACCGCGAAAGTTTTAAGGTGATCACCCGCAGTGCGCATCCCCAGGAGGAATTTTTTAAAGGGGGAACGTTTGATTCATTGGAGACCTATGCCGATCTGGGGGGAATTCAATATGCGCGAACCAAAATCATAAATCTGATCAAAACCGCCAAACAGCTGACCATTAAACGACAACAAAAATTCAATAACAGCCCTGACATCAACCAGGAGGACATGGGCGTTATTGTGATGCCGTTTATCAGCGGCACCAGCGTCATGGCGAAAATGATCGGAAATCATTGGGAATTTGGATACTGTCGTGACCGCATCCATAAAGTCCAACGGGAACCCTATATTACCAAAACTCCCCATGATATCAGACTGCTTCAGTTATCAAAAGATATTCAGAACCACTTAGACCACAGGTGTGAAATTGAATATGTTGTATCCGGTGAGGGTGAGATTTATGTCGTTCAGGCCAAAGACATCTCTCACATCGAAACCCTTGAACAGCAACAAAGTGAAAGATCGATTAAATTGGATGGCGTCCGCCGAATCAGAAGGAACCATAATTATCGGGAGCGGCCGGTTTACCTGATGGACAACAAAGCCTTTTACTTAAGAATTATCGGAATGTGTGAAAATATTGTCTTAGGTACTCAAGGTCCAAAGCCCACGATCGAAGATGTCCTTGACATTATCAGGGTGTATCAATCTGAACTTGAAGAATTTGCTATGAGGAATCAACGCTTTGCAGTGCTCGGGTTATCGATTCAAGAACCGGAAGAACTCTATCAGATCGCCAATCACTATCTGGATGATTTTCCCGACCTGCAGTCAAAGCTTTCCAAAGCGCTGCATGACAACCTGTACAAAATTGACTATTTTTTATCAGAAGCCGATACCCTGCTGGCCAAGGACAAGTTCAGGGTCAATCTGTGCGGTCACGACGCCTACGGCATCGATACGGTTCGCAACCCCATGTGGTCCGTCTATTGGCATATGGATAAACATGATGAAAGGGTCAAAGAATTCAACCGATTGGGTTTTAAAACCGGGGATACGCTCGGGATTGAAATTGATTCGGATGAAAAACCAATCGTTTATCGTCTATAAATAAGAGATTCGCGGTAATCGGTTCGCCAGCTATTTGACAGCCGTGCTTTGAAGTACCTGTGTTGCCTGCTCGAGAATCCCCTCCGGAAAACCAACGATGGGATAGATCACCAGAAATCCAATGATCCAGAGCAACAGCATGGACAGCACATAAAATCCAAAGCCGTATTTTACAAAATCAATGGCTTCAAGGACCCGTTTATTTGTATCCGGATAAACTCCCAGTGCAAATGTCAGCGCGTTAGCGGGTGAACCCACGATAAGGAAATGGGCATAGGAAGATGCCAATGCCACGGCCAGGCCAATGGCCCACGGCTCGCCGGCAACGCCGGTCATAATCCCCATGGGGACAACAATGGGCCCGATAAGGGCGACGGTGGCGGCATCAGACATAAAATTGGTAACCAGACCGGAGAAAGCGGACATTCCGACCCATAGCCCGTAGCCCTGATCCATGCCAACCTGTGAAAGTGCGTTCAGAAAGGTTGTCGCCAGCCACAGGGCGCCGCCGCTTTCTTTAAGAAGGGCGCCCAGGGTCAGAGCCCCGCAGTACATGAACCATGCATTAAAGGATATGCGCCCCAATATACTTTCAAATTTAACGGTCTTGAACAAAACCGGCACAACCAGAGCCAGAAGCGCTGGACCGCCCAATCCCGTGGCTTCTCCGCCAAATATCCAGAGGACCACAATGACAATAAGCGTCCCGGCAGTAACATACTCGGCATAACCCATCTTACCCATTTTGCGCGTCTCTTCCTTAATATGTTGCAGCCCGGGGGTAAGATCCCGGGTCTTTATCTTTTTACTAAAAAAGGTCGCCATATAGAGCAACAAGATGATGCTGCCGAGCGGCACCAGGGGCCACCCGTATTTCATCCAGCCGCCATAGGAGATCGGTATGCTGTATTCGGTAAAGAAACCCATCATGATCACATTACGTCCGCCGGCCGAGGGGTGTTCCAGGCCCTCCCATATTCAGGGCGAAGCAGAGGGAAAAAAGCAGATATTTGGCAAGCGCAGGATCGTGAACCACCTCCCCCTCCGGGCTGTTGGCCTTCACCGATCCGTAATAGACAGCCATCAGCACCGGCACCATAAAAGAACACATGGCAGGGAGCCGACATAAATGAACCCACGATTGACATACTGAAGCAAAGCACGATCATAGGGAACCCAGAACCCCTTGGTCCATCCCAGCAGCCAGACAGCTAATCGTTTATGGAAACCGACCTCTACCACCGTCGCTCCCAGGGCAAAAACGCCCAGCATGAACATCGGTGCGTCACCCGCAAAGGTTTTTCCAATCATGTTGAAAGGGAGAAGCCCGAAAAAGTAAGCCATAAGCGGCACCAGGATGCCCGTTACCCCGATCGGGAGGGCTTCGACGGCAAAAAAGACAACCGCCATGGGAACAATCCCCAGTATGATCATCGTTTTAGCGGCAGCCTCCTTGGCATTATGGGCGATTTCCCAGTCGATCATCTTTTGGATATACCCGTATTTTTCCATTATCTCGACAAGCGACTGGGGCGTCGGCAAAATAAAGGCGATCAGTATGAAAAGGCCAGTGCCAATTCCGATCCACAGTTCTTTCTTTGGCGAATATTCCCCTTTTCTCCCCATGCGTATCCATAAAAAAACTCCCCTTAAGTATCTAATTCAGACCTCGTTGAAAGTTTCTGGTTGAATGGTTGATTAAGTAAATTATAGTCATAATTTCAGAATGTTACGATTGTTGAAACATGAAGTGCCCAATTATTTTGCAAATATGGGATAAATCCATATCTACAACCACTTAACCAATCAACTAATCAACCAATCAACGATATCTGGACTTATTAAAAATATCCGGATTCAACGTCAGCCGGTTTTGATCTCATCGCAAATTTTGGAGAACACATCCGACAGCCGCAATATTCCCACGACTTCATCCCCGCTGGTTACAAGCAGAGAATGATAAGGAGACACAACCAGCTGGTGGATGGCCTCACCCAGCGTGGCATTTTCATCAATATACTCACCCTCCGAGGGCGCCTGAATAAAATCACCACTTTCAGCTTGGTTGCCCGTTCGCGGACAAACTGCAAAGGTTCCGTCCAAAGTGCGTTATCTTCGAGCATGGACCTGATCAAATCCGGACTGTATCCTGATCGCTCCAGCACTCCCATACCTTCCACTTTTCCCATAATTGGGTTCAAGGGCGACCAGGATGTTTTTCATGGTTATTTTACTCACAACTTTTCCGCTCTCATCCAGCACCAATATGGCGCGATGCAAATGCCGGGACGGGGCAAGCGTCATTTGAGCCTTTTCCAAAGCAAGGATCGCCTCGCGCAGAGTCGCCTCCCGGGGTACCGTTGCATACGCTTCGAGCGGCACCATCAATTCTTTTACCGTTATCGTTTTCATATTATTTCTCCATAGTCAGATTTGATTTACTCTAAAAATTGCCAATTTCATGCGAGGAGGAGCTCTCACAATCCAGTCTCTGAAATTCCTTGTTTGCTTCGTCCTTCGTTCTCGCAATGACCGCCGATAGCTTCTTTACGAAAATCGATTCTACATACCTCCCGTCAGCCCGTGCGGAAATTGACTATTGAATCATTGAAAATTGTACTATTTGTGTAGTCGCTTACGCTCCGTCACTGTTTTTGATAGGTCTTCTCTAAAAATGTGATCCGCCGGCTTCCGGCTTAGACTAAGCGGGATCAGGCGGACTTAAATATTCATATTCAATCGACGGCAAATATTGCACATCATTTGAAGAAGGTGCAAACTAGCCGATATCCGCCACATAGATGTACATTTTCTAAGAGCTATTGAGCTCAACCTATCTATAAAAGAATACATCATATGTCAAAAACAACTTGAGGCAAATTTACCGCAGACCCTTTATTTGTAACACATTGTTACACCTCCATGACATTAATCGGGGCGAAGCTGGACCAAAATTAAAAAAAATATACAATATGGCCGAATTATGATAATTGGTCTCCCAATTTTACCCAAAAATGGAGGTAGCCGTGAAATCATACTCTGGTAAACGATTTAATGGTGCCGCTTTCGGAGTATGCAACCGTGACCGAAGACGCCAACCTTTACGAAGCCGTCCTGTCTCTGGAAGAGGCCCAGGAAAAATTTGAGGACAAGCACACCCGTTATCGCCACCGGGGAATTCTGATACTGGATAAAGACGGCAATGTTGTCGGTAAACTCAGCCAGCTGGATGTGCTCAGAGCCCTGGAACCTAAGTACCAGGAAATGATCCAGGGAGAGGGATTACACCGGTTCGGGTTTACGAAAAGAATTCACGAAATCCATGTTGGAGGATTATCACCTTTTTGCCAACCCCCTGGATGATATCTGCCGCAAAGCCGGGAGAGCAGAACGTCAAAGAATTTATGTATACACCCACCGAGGGGTGAATATGTCTCCGCAGACGCATCCCTGGATGTCGCTATTCATCAGCTTATCATGGGACACCACCAATCTTTATTGGTGACCCGTGACGAAAAAATTGTGGGCATTTTGCGTCTGACCGATGTGTTTGCCGCCGTGTTCCACAAGATGAAAGAGTGTTTTGAAACTTAGGATAGGCCCTGAAGAATCTCGCAGATATCCAGCCAACCCCTAACCCGGACAAGTCGGTTGGAGCGAAGCGGAAATCCCGGTTTATCGGGGAACCAAAATAAAACCACAAAAAGGATATTAACCACAAAGTGCACAAAGAACACAAAAAATGATAAAAAGAAGATAATTGAAAAAATATTTTGATCGGCCTTTGTGTCCTTTGTAGCCATGAAAAATAATTTCTAAGCGCCTATAGCCGTTTTACAGGATAGAGGAGGAAGGGATTAATGAGTGATCATATTGCTGCAGCGACGAATATCGACTGGAAAAAGATGGGGTTTCTTTTCCTGGGTATTGTCCTTTTCACAGTGGTTTACCTGGCACCTGCCTGGCCCGATGCAATAGATCCCATGGGCAAACATTTCCCGCTGAGCCGGGAGGCCAAAGGAGCCCTTGCTATATTTTTACTGGCCGGAACCTGGTGGGTCTTCGAAGTGGTGCCCATCGGGGTCACCAGCCTGGCCATCGGGGTCCTGCAGGCGCTTTTCCTGATACGCCCGGCCCGGGATGCCTTTACGGATTTCATGGTGCCGCCCGTCATGTTTATCTTTGCCTCGATTATGATCGGATTCGTATTCACCAAAACGGGATTGACCAAGCGCCTGGCATACAAAATGCTGGTCATCGTCGGTGAAAAAACCAGTATGATTTATCTGGGATGCTTCATTGTCACCGCAGTCCTGACCCACATTATGGCGCACACGGCGGTAGCGGCCACCATTTACCCCCTGCTGGTGTCGATTTATGCGCTTTACGGCGAAGGCGATAAAAAGACAAAATTCGGCAAGGGACTGTTTATGGGCATGGCCTATGTTGCCGGTGCCGGCAGTATCGTTACCCTGCTGGGGGCCGCCCGCGGTGCAGTGGCTCTGGGATTTTATAAGGATATCATCGGTCAGGACATCACGTTCTTTCAGTTGACCTGGTATATGTTCCCCATTGGCTGGATGATGACCTTCATCCTCTGGGGATTTTTTATGGTTTTCTTCAAACCTGAAAAAGCAACCATTCCGGGACTCCGGGAAAAGGCCCGGCAGCTCAACGCCGAACTGGGGCCGCTAGCCCGCAAAGAGATCATGGCGGCACTCATCGTCGGCGCCTGCATTTTGACCATGTCGCTGCGCTCTTTTATCCCGGCCTTGCAACCCATCGACAAAACCGCCATCATCCTGATATCAACGATCCTGTTTTTTATCACCGGCATCATGGATCTGGATGACCTGGAAGCCATGCCCTGGAACATCATTCTGCTTTTCGCCGGCGCCATGAGCATCGGCAACTGTCTGTGGCAAACCGGGGCCGCCAACTGGATGGCGGTCAACTGGCTGGTGATGTTCCAGAATGCCAACTGGTTTGTGTTTGTGATGAGCATCGCCTTCTTCGTCATGATGATGACCAATTTTATCATGAATGTGGCCGCCATCGCGATCTCCCTGCCGGTGGCCCTGGTCATTGCGCCCTATCTGGGCGTGGCGGGTGAGGTGATTCTGTTCGCGGCTCTGGTTGCCGCCGGAATGCCTTTCTTATTGCTGGTGGGGGCCGCTCCCAACGCGATTGCCTATGACTCCGGACAGTTTACTCCCGGTGAATTTTTTCTATACGGCATACCGGCCAGTATCCTGCTGATGATGGTCATGAGCTTTGCCGTGTATGTCCTCTGGCCCTTGATGGGTATGCCCGTGATACTCGGCAGATAGCGCGATATCAAATTCGCTAATCCCAAAAGACGTGCTGCGGGTAAAACGACTATCATTTGGGGAGTATTTCATGAACCAGCTCGAAAAGCTTTTCGATCGGAACATCGGCAGGCTAAACATTAGTTTGCAAGGATTTAACTTTGACGCAGCGGGATATCTGAAATATCTTCAAGATTACATTCCACTGCGTCAACTGATTAAATTCTATGCCTTTTACGGGGTTACCGCCCATCACCCGTTTCATTTCCACTTCAGCCGTTCAAATCTGGCCGGGAGCTATTTTTTAGGGCGCTGCTCGGTTGACAATACGATCCTTTACAAAAGTGATATCCGTGGTGACGAACTCAAATCCAAAGGGCGACACCATCAACCATCAAGGCGTCGATTTTACCCTTGACCTCGATGAGGAAATCCGGATCCAGGATTGTATTTTGGTCAAGACACTGGTACACAACTGTTCTCACGATCCGGCAAGCCCCGAATTGTTTCTGATTAAAAACTCTGCTTCAACACCCTATGCTAATATTCATGGATCCTCGGTGGAGGGCTGCTTCCTGGGGCCTTTCGCGACCGCCGATCTCACGAGTCTTCACGGATGTATCCTTGGAATATACGCCTATGTGCAAGCCGGGGAACTATGGCAGCAACAGGTCGAAAACGGCTGTGTCTGGATCCGAAACGACGATGTTTTTGAATTTTCCTATCGTTTCCCGCAAAAAGTCCTGGACAAATACATTCGCTTCAAGACCGGCCAGCGGCCGTCCGGAATTTTCATTGACTTTATCAAAAAGCGCAAAGACGAGTTCCAGCAGATATTCGATGCTGTCCTTATGAAATCACCTGCGATGGTCCCGAAAACCTCGTCCTTAAGCCGTTACGCGGTAGTCAAACCCAAAACCCATATCGGTGAAAATGTACTGGTGGCACAAAGAGCGTATCTGGAGAACTCATTTCTGGGCAACGGTGCAAACGCCCAGGAAAACTGCTACATCATCAACTCACGCCTGGAAGGCAATAATGTGACGGCTCACGGAGCCAAATTAGTCCACACCCGTCTGGCTAAAAATGTTTTTGTCGGGTTTAACTCCTTTTTACACGGAACCGCGGATTGTCGGCTCGACATCGGCAAGGGCAGCATCGTCATGCCCCACACGGTTATCGACCTCAGGCAACCCGTGGCCATCCCGGCAGATCATCTGGTCTGGGGGTACATCCAAAAACCGGATGACCTCAAATACCACACGTTATCATTGAAAAAACTCGCCGGAGTTCGCCGTCAAAAGATCATCAAAACCCATGAAATTTCGCGGAAATGGCGCCGCATTTGTTAAAGCCTTTCGGCATAGAATCCAGCACATTCTCCAAGACAATGGTGCCTATTATAACGGCAAGCAGAATCAAGGGACACGCTCAGAAGGAGCAAAACATATCCTTTAATATCATCCAGCCATATCAAATGGGGGTACGCAAAGGCCTTTTCCCGACCCTGGATATTCAGCCGTAACCCTGTTCGAAGATCAGGGTTTTATTGACATGATTGTGTTTAAGTGATTCATTTAGGGTAATCTAGCCAGGAGCTGCTTGCAAAAAAAAGGATGCCAAATAGACATACCTGCTTATTATAAGTGCATTCAAAGCGAAATGACTGCTGAAAAATATTTAGAAGGAGTTACGATCAATGAGCATCGCAAACATATTATTGGTAGACGATGAGGTTTCCTTCGTCGAAGCATTCAGCGAACGTTTAGAGCTACGAAATCTTGAAATCTCAAAAGCGTTCAACGGGTGAAGACGCATTACGGGCGCTTGAGAAAAATAGAACTATCGAAGTCGTTATTCTGGATGTAAAAATGCCGGGGAATGGACGGAATCGAAACACTGGCGGAAATCAAAAAAAAATTTCCACTGGTGGAGGTCATCATGCTTTCGGGTCATTCGACGGTCGAATCCGCCATTGAAGGGAATGAAGCAGGGCGCCTTTGATTATTTGATGAAACCCTGTGACATGGATAAGCTCATGGCAAAGGTGACCGAAGCGGTGGCGAAAAAACGGC
>PVMK01126441.1_pt1 | contig 46487 bp, 34 predicted proteins | sample 1853481 | NCBI WGS metagenome assembly PVMK01 (sample SAMN08533507, study PRJNA380276) | Marine sediment metagenome, whole genome shotgun sequencing project.
ATTTGCGACGATCGAACCGACGTTAAAGCAAGCCCATTGGTTAAACTACCTAAAGGTGATTACGAAATCGAGGTTGATGCCCGTTTCCGGAAAGCAACAGGCTGGTGGACCTCTTATGGTATCCTTTTCGATGCCAAAGATGAGCCTGATCCGAACAAGCCGGATTTAGGTGACTATTACATGATCTGGATACTATGGGAAGGGAAAAATAAACACAAGTGGAAAATCCTCAGGGACATTCCGGGTCACCAGGAATCCGTTACCTCCTGGAAGAAACTTGATGGCGACAAATACAACTATAGCGGAGATGGCACTGCTTGGAATACTTGGCGGATTGTTCGAACAGATACCACAATTTCGATATACGTGAATGATAATTTTTTGAAGACAGTTAGCGAAAAACGACCGACAAGTAATTATCAAGAACTCTTTGGTGTGTATACAGCAACTTATGAGACGAATAGGTTGTTCGTAGAGTTTGACAATTACTTGATACCAAACAGTGGGAGCAGTTCGGCAATCTTGCCAGGCTCTACTCGCGGAACCTTCGTGAGCCAACCGTTCAGCTTGGAAATGGAAATGATGCTACCAGATCGTGGGATTGATGTTGAGAGGTAGCGGCGTCTTGGCACTTAAAGGACGTTGAGATCGTTAGTCCCAGATCAATTAGAAAATCAAAATCACAATTCAAATCCACGACGACTGACTGGAAAGTAACCCAGGGAGCGTCGTGGATTCTTGTTTCTTCAGGAAGATTCGATCAAGGTAGTTAGCCATACTCTGGCGGGATGGTAGTTGCTGGAAATAACTGGACCAGCCTAATCGAAGCTTTACTTTTCAGCCAACACCGAATTGTTGCTCAGAGGCTCAAATCTAGCCGAAAAATGTCTTAGTACTTCCGGTGCTTCAACCATGCGCAGACCACGAATTTCACCTTTCATCTGATTGACGTAGGTAAGTACTTCAGCCAGATAGTCAACGTGACTTTGAGTATAAACTCTCCTTGGAAATGCTAGGCGGACTAATTCCATGGGTGCCGGCTGTTCCGTTCCATCGGGCTGCCTTCCGAACATAACTGAACCAATCTCAACCGATCGAATACCGCCTTCGATGTAGAGAGCCAATGATAACGCCCAAGCAGGATACTCGTTCTGGGGGATATGGGGTAGCATCGTCTTGGCGTCGATATAGATCGCGTGACCACCGGTTGGCCTGATGATTGGCACGCCTTCGTGAGTTAATTTTTGACCCAAGTATTCGACTGAACGAATACGATAACGTAAATAGTCCTCGTGCAACGCTTCTTTAAGACCAATGGCTATAGCTTCCAGATCATATCCGGCCAAACCACCGTAAGTGGGAAATCCTTCTGTTAAGATTAGAGTATTCCGACAGCGTTGGGCTAAGAAATCATCGTTCAAAGCTAGAAAACCGCCTATGTTTGCCATACCGTCCTTTTTGGCGCTCATTGTGCATCCGTCTACGTAGCTGAACATCTCCTGGGCAATCTCAAGCGGAGTTCGTTCTGTATAATCTTCCTCCCGGAGCTTAATGAACCAGGCATTTTCAGCAAATCGACAAGCGTCCAAGAATAAGGGTATACCATGGTGCCGGCACATTTTGCTGGCCTGACGAATATTGGCCATGCTTACAGGCTGTCCGCCACCTGAATTGTTGGTTATCGTAATCATTACGAGTGGTACTCGGCCTGCATCTTCAGACAAGATTCGCTCGAGTTCTTGGAGATCGATGTTTCCCTTAAAAGGATGGTAAAGTTGTGGTTTGTGGGCTTCAGGGATAGGGATGTCAGTTGCCTTAGCCTGCCTGTTCTCTACATTGGCTCTGGTAGTATCAAAGTGGGTATTGTTCGGAACCATTGCTCCAGGACTGAGGGTATTCTCAAATAAAATTCGTTCTGCGGCACGCCCCTGATGTGTGGGAATGACATGTTTAAAGCCGGTAATTTCGTGAACAGCATCCTCAAATCGATAAAATGAACGAGCGCCTGCGTAGGATTCATCTCCAACCATCATACCCGACCACTGGTGAGAAGACATCGCTCCAGTTCCAGAGTCTGTTAATAAGTCGATGAGCACATCTTCCGCCTTTAGCAAAAAAAGGTTATAACCTGCATTTTTCAGCGCTACTTCACGCTCTTCACGAGTTGTCTGGCGTATTGGTTCAACAGTTTTGATGCGAAATGGTTCTATGATTGTCTTGAATTCCATCATATTCCTCGGCTGATTGCCCTCAATTTAAATCACGTCAAGCTGATTATAACCAAATAGGTATCAAATCAGGCATTTGTCACCCAAATACTAGCTTAGGGCTGCCTCCCAGGCTTGACACCATCCTCGGTGCAACCTAAAATATTCGTAGTTATTACACTAACGACTAAATTAACGCCTGGTAAAAAACTAAATTTTTTAGGCGTTATTTCAGGATACGCTCGGCGGTCATGAACTAGAATCGGTGAAAATATGAGTGATTGGTACAAGGTAAAAGGCTCAGAAGTTGTAGGCCAGCTGGAAAGTGATGAGTTGGTCGGATTGAGTACAGAAGAGGCTCAGCATCGATTAGCGAAGTATGGGGCCAATGAGCTAATCGAACGAGGCGTCAAGAATCCATGGCGAATCCTTTGGGAGCAAGTAACGGCCATAATGGTACTGATACTCATTATCGCTGCTATCGTATCCCTGGCCTTGGGAGAGTATGACGACGCGGCCGTTATATTAATTATCGTCGTTCTGAATGCCGTTTTAGGCTTTACTCAGGAAAATCGAGCCGAGCAGGCCATTGCCGCATTGAAGAAAATGGCCGTACCGACCGTTAAAGTTCGGAGAGATGGTCAAATAGTGGAGACATCTTCCCGGGAGCTTGTCCCGGGGGATATTATGCTATTAGAGGTTGGAAATAAGGTCTCTGCTGATGGACGTTTGCTTGAGAGTATTAATTTACAGATAGAAGAGGCGGCGCTAACAGGGGAATCGCATCCAGTATATAAATCGGCCGACCCTCTGGAAGGCGATAAGTTGCCTCTGGGCGACAGATTCAATATGGTGCATATGGGTACTGTGGTGACCTACGGCCGGGGTACAGCCATCGTTACAAGTACTGGAATGAACACGGAATTGGGTGGTATTGCCGACATGCTGCAGACGGTTGAACGAGAACCGACACCGCTCCAGCGTCGTCTCGATCAGCTCGGGAAAATCCTAGCTATGGCCACTTTCGTTATCATCCTAATTGTGGTCGCACTAGGTCTGTTGAGGGGTGAGGATTTCAGAATAATGCTCCTGACAGGGATTAGTATGGCCGTAGCGGCAATTCCGGAAGGGTTACCAGCGGTTGTCACGATTACCCTCGCCTTGGGTTCCCGCCGAATGTTAAAGAGAAATGCTCTAATAAGAAAGTTGCCGGCCGTTGAAACTTTAGGGTCGGTAACAGTGATCTGTTCAGATAAGACAGGCACACTTACCGAAAATCGCATGAAAGTTACCGTGCTAGATATTGTTGGAGAAACATATAATGTAGCGACTTCTGTAGATAGAGCATCGGCAATGTTGCTTGAGGAAAGCCAAGATGACAATTCGGAGCATCCAGAGAACAATTTATCTTTGTTACTGCAGGCTGCCGCATTATGCAACGATGCCGTTCTCCAGGTATCTTCAATTGGATCAGATGAATATGTGGCAGTGGGCGATCCTACAGAAGGCGCCCTAGTTTTAGCGGCGGCCCAATTTGGACTAAATAAACAGGCACTGGAAGCGGAATGGCCCCGTGTTGCAGAAGCCCCTTTCACATCTGAGCGTAAACGCATGACCACTATACATGAAACAGAAGCTCAGGCGGAGGGGAACTGGCCATGGAGGCAAGCGCCCTACGTGGCTTTTGCCAAAGGGGCCGTAGATAGCCTGTTGGAAGTAGCTAATGATGTTTGGATTGGGGATTCAACCGTTCCGATGCAGTCAGATATGCTGCAACGCATCAACGAGGCCAATGCCCGCCTGGCGGAAAAAGGTCAACGTGTACTTGGTGTGGCCTTTCGGCCGCTTGATAAGTTGCCAGCCGCTACCCATGAAGAGGAGATAGAATCTGGTCTAATATTTGTGGGATTGATTGGTATGTTGGATCCTCCAAGACCGGAAGTAAAACAAGCAGTAGCTACTAGCAGATTGGCTGGCATTCGTCCAATCATGATCACCGGAGACCATCCACTAACTGCTCAACATATAGCTAACGAGCTTGATATTTCCGCAAATAGCCGGGCAGTCACTGGGAGTGAACTAACGGAGATGGCGCAAGGGCAACTTCGAAATCAGGTTGAGAAAGTGGCCGTATTTGCCCGGGTGTCACCTGAGCATAAGTTGAACATCGTAGAAGCACTTCAGGATAATCGGCAGGTCGTGGCCATGACAGGTGATGGGGTAAATGATGCTCCGGCCTTAAAAAAAGCTGATATCGGCGTAGCTATGGGAATAACAGGCACCGATGTATCGAAAGAAGCCGCCGACATGGTGCTGTTGGACGATAATTTTGCCACAATCGTGGCTGCAATCGAAGAAGGTCGGGTGATCTACGACAATATCCGTAAATTCATCAAGTATATTTTGTCCAGTAATACGGGCGAAATCTTGGTGATGCTGATTGCCCCATTTTTAGGGATGCCGCTGCCGCTACTACCGCTACAAATATTGTGGATAAATTTGGTAACAGACGGGCTTCCTGGTCTGGCATTGGCTGTCGAGCCGGCAGAGAAGGGCACAATGAAACGGGCTCCGTTTGAACCTGGGGAGAGTGTTTTGAGCAGAGGCATCGGCCGTCAGATAATCTGGATTGGCGTGCTAATGGGTTTTGTGTCACTTGGGGTTGGCTATTGGGCTTGGTCCGTGGATCCCGACGGCGCTTGGCAAACCATGATTTTTACCACCCTCACACTGGCCCAGATGGGTAATGCATTAGCAATCCGCTCGAGTCGAGACTCCATCTTTAAAATTGGCTTTAGATCAAATCCAGCGATGCTTTGGGCTGTTTTGCTCACATTTGCTCTTCAACTGGCGGTTATATATGTTCCTTTCCTACAAAATTTATTCAATACTCAGCCCTTAACTGCGTTAGAGTTGGGGATAAGTCTGGTATTCAGCACCGTTGTTTTCTGGGCTGTGGAGATGGAAAAATGGATAATACGCAGGAGAACGCCTAATGAGACGATAACTGCTAATTAAGATGGTGCAAATGATGAGATTCTGAATGGATGAGCTTATGGATACTCATTGCCATCTCGATTTTGAAAACTTTGATCAAGATCGGGAAAAGGTGCTTGAAAGAGCGGCTGATGCCGGTGTGAAACATATCATCGTCCCGGCCATTGACTTAAATAGCTGCCGCAGAGTTATTGCGCTGGCTGAAGAATTCAAGCAAATTTACGCGGCCGTCGGCATTCATCCAAATTCAACGGGAGGTTGGCAGCCTTCATGGATAGATGAACTGCGCATATTGGCTTCCCATAAGAAGGTCGTGGCAATTGGTGAAATTGGCCTCGATTATTACCGCGATCACTCTCCACCAGGCGTGCAGAGAGATGCGTTGCGACTACAGTTGGATTTGGCCTCCGAACTTAAATTACCGGTCATTATTCATAATCGCGAATCCGATAGCGATCTTCTCGAAATCTTGCGAAATTCTGAACTAGCTGGTCGTCAAAAACCGGGGGTACTTCACTCATTCTCGAGCACTCTTGAAACAGCTACAAGGGCTCTCGGTAGCGGCTATTATATCGGGTTTACCGGTCCAATAACCTATAAGAATGCCGCGGCGCTTCGAGAAGTGGTTAAGTCGGTACCCCTGGACCGGATTCTGCTAGAAACAGACGCTCCTTTTCTGGCTCCTCAGGTACGCCGCGGAAAAAGAAATGAACCCGCATTTGTTCGTTATACCGCTGAAAAATTGGGCGAAATACTCGATAGAGGATATCCTGAAATCGCCCGCCGAACGACGAGGAATGCAAAGTATCTCTTTGGGCTGCCAACAGGTAACGAAGTAGATTGAACCGGAAGAGATTTATCCATCTCCATAGGCACTTAACTGAAAAATGACGATTTCTGTGAAAGAAAATCGATCCTCGCAAATCGAGACATCTGTTATCATAGTAAGTTGGAATGTGCGCAAGTTACTAAAAGCCTGCCTGGCCTCGATTGAACCTTATAGGCAAGTGAACTACCCGGCCATTGAAATAATCGTTGTCGATGGCGGCTCGAAGGACGGAAGCGCAGAAATGGTTCGGCAAGAATTTCCCGGAGTCAAGTTGATTGCCAGAACAGAAAATGTTGGATTTCCTAAGGGAAATAACATCGGAGTGAAGCAAGCACAAGGCGACTATCTCTTGTTTCTCAATCCAGATACCGAGGTGATTGGTCATGCCATGAGCACCATGGCTTCCTTTCTGAAAGAGAATCCTAATGTTGGGGTAGTCGGTCCGCGTCTGCTCAACCCAGATGGTTCTCCTCAATTATCGCGAAGACGATTTCCGACAATGGCTACGGCGCTATTTGAAAGCACGTGGCTTGAACACTGGGCTCCGAAAAGGCTGCTAAATCATTATTATATGACTGATTTACCAGAGAATGAGCAAGTGGAAGCAGATTGGCTGGTTGGAGCCTGCTTTATGGTTCGTCGGGAGGCAGTTCGCGACGTGGGACTCATGGATGAAGATTATTTCATGTATTCGGAAGAGTTGGACTGGTGCCGGCGTATCAAGGATGCGGGCTGGCGAATTGTATTCCTACCGACGGCCGAAGTAAAACATCATATAGGTAAAAGTAGCGAACAGGCAGTTGTCCAACGGCATATAAATTTCCAACGAGCCAAATTGCGTTATTTCCGGAAATTTCATGGTCCAGAGGAAGCGATGCTATTACGGAGCATACTCCTGGCGAACTACGCCTGGCAAATAGGATTGGAAGGCCTAAAGGGAGCCTTCGGCCATAAACGCCGGCTTCGAAAACAAAGAATGAGGGCCTATTGGCAAGTATTACGCTCGGGCTTGCGACCGGCTGGGTATTGACTGCGCAATATAACAAGAAAGCATGAAGCCAGTTAACAGTAAATTAAGGATCGGTTTAGTTACCGGAGAATATCCGCCGATGGAAGGTGGCGTGGGAGCTTTTACGAAAGAGCTGGCCGTCGCCTTGCATGGGCAGGGTCATGAGGTGCACATCGTAACCTCGCGATTGGCTAGAACTGAACCAGCCAAGCGTAGCTTCTGGCAACCTCATGAGCCGGTTCGACTATCTTATGCGGATCTTCATCCTCGAGTCAACCGTTGGTGGTGGTCAGCAGTAAGTCAAGTAGCCGATGTCACGGTGGGTTCCGATTTAGATGTAGTCAATATCCAGTATCAGGCATCAGCCTATGACATGAAGGTACCCGCAGTGAATTTTCTTCCTTGGCGGTTACGAGGTGTAGCAACCACAATCGTGACCTTTCATGATCTCCGTGTGCCCTATTTGTTTCCTAAGGCAGGGAGTTTAAGAACCTGGGTTGTTCGTCACTTGGCTAAGAGTGCCGATGGGGTTATTGTCACAAATGGGGAAGATCAGCGCGAGTTGTTGGAAGCTGGGCTAAACAACCAACGCCTGGAGCAGATTCCAATTGGTAGCAATGTAAAGGCCATCCCAATATCGGCCGAAACAATAAAAGGTGTGCGGCAAAAGTTAGGGCTCAGAGACGAAGATTGCTTGCTTGGCTATTTTGGTTTTGTTAATGTTAGCAAGGGACCAGACCTATTAATTTCCGCGCTCGGCCAGCTAGATACCAATTACCATGTCGTCTTTGCCGGGGCCAGTACAGGAAGTAGCGACCCGATAAATAATAAGGCCTTCTTGCAAAGAATTGAGGCTCAAGTGGTGGATAGCGGTCTTGAAGCTCGCGTACATTGGACAGGGTTTCTATCTGACCAAGAGCTGTCGTCTTATCTACAGGCGTGCGATCTAATGGTTATGCCTTATCGTGACGGCGTATCCTATAGGAGGGGGACGCTAATGGCCATCCTCGCTAACGGCCGTCCACTGATAACTACGGCTCCACGGGAGACGATTCTGGAGCTAGAGCATGGGAGAAACGTTTGGTTAACGCCGGTTGACGATGTGGGTGGTCTGAGGCAAGCTATTCTGTCGCTATCGGCCGATAAGGACAGGCAAACTGGGATGGCCGCAGAAGCGGGGAAATTGGCTGAACAATTTACATGGGACAAAATCGCCCGCCGAACGACGGATTTTATGCAACAAATAATTGATCAACGGGAATAAGATTGCAGCCTAATATGCGTAGAGAAAATCGAGCCCTTGCTGTTATCCTGGGGCTTTTCATATTTTTGGGCATTTATTACGCGATTGTGACGCCAGTATTCGAAGCATCAGATGAGCTCTGGCATTATCCGATGATAGACCACCTTGCCGGAGGCAATCCGCTGCCAGTGCAGGTAATGGATCCAGAGCTTGCAGGACCCTGGAAGCAAGAAGCTAGCCAACCACCGCTTTACTATTATCTGGGAGCAGCTTTAACATTTTGGGTTGATGGATCCGATTTTGAAGAGGTTCGCTGGTTGAATCCCCATGTTGATAATGGTGTTTTGACCGAAGATGGTAACAGCAATCTTGTAATCCATGATCCGGCGGCCGATCCATGGTCTGGTACTCAGTTAGCTGTAAGGATCGTACGCCTTTTTTCGGTTGGATTAGGAGCGCTTACAGTATATTTAACCTACCGCATTGCCAAAAAAGCGTTTCCTGACCGCCCAGATATTGCCCTGGGAGCATCGGCGGTAAATGCCTTCATTCCCATGTATTTGTTCATAAGCGGGGCGGTTAACAATGACAATTTGGTGATACCCCTAGCTTCGTTAGCCCTATTGATCATGGTCTATATCGCTGGTGATAAGGAGCTTGACCGAAAACGCGAGTATCAACTGACGCTATTGCTAGGTGTTGTAATTGGTATGGCGGCCCTCAGCAAGATATCGGCGTTGGGGCTAATATTAATTGCTGCCTTCGCCATCTTTATTGGCCGATGGGCGCGAACAGGTAGGGATGTAAGCTCAAGAAGTCTCGCTCAGACCTTCTGGGGAACGCTCGGTCGATTGCTATTGGTTCTGCTGCCTGTTCTTCTAATCAGTGGCTGGTGGTACTATCGCAATGTTCAGCTCTATGGTGACTGGACTGGATGGAACGCCTTTATTGCTGTTTTGGGACAAAGGGCTCATCCAGCAAGCCTCGCCCAACTTTGGGATGAACGCTGGGGCTTCATGATGTCGTTTTGGGGACTATTTGGCGGTCTGAATGTAGCTATGCCAGAATGGATTTACCGACTATTAAATGCAGTCTTAATCGCCTCGGTAGCCGGGTTTCTACTCTATCTTGTCGGTATCGTTCGAGAGTGGCTTAGGGGATCAACCCGGCCCTTTATAAACATAAGCTCAATTCTGAAAAATATCCTGTCCTTTACTGAGAAATACATCGTCCTCATTCTATGTATGCTGTGGGCTGCGGCCATTATCATTGGTCTGGTTCAATGGGCCACCGTGACTTGGTCATCACAAGGACGGTTGGTATTCTCTTCGATTTCATCGTTAAGTATATTATTTGTCGTGGGTCTGGTTGGATGGATGCCCACACGTCCCGCTCGAATTGTCCTGGCCTTGTTGGCTAGCTTTCTATTTTTAATTTCGCTCTTAGCCCCATTACTGTGGATCCGCCCAGCTTATACACCTAACAACTTGACAACTAATGTCGAATTAAGAGCAACCGACATTGTCTTTGATAATCAACTGCGCATAAATGCTTACGGGATTGATTTGGAAAATGTCAGACCGGGAGGAATCGTGAATGTCTGGCTCCAGTGGGAAGCGCTTACAGAGATGGAGCAAGATTGGAGCGTTTTTGTTCATTTCAATGATCCCATTTTGGGGGCTCCAATCGCTCAACGTGATATGTTTCCAGGACAAGGGCTACTAGCAACCAGTTTGATGGAAGATGGAGATGAAACCCTTAGCCGCTACACCATCAGAATTCCGAAAACTGCCGTCGCCCCAACAGACCTTTCTCTGAATGTAGGATTGTACGACTTCATATCTGGCCTAAGATTGAAAAGCCACAAGGGTGTCACCGCTACGGAGCTGATGAAGATAGAATTGGAGGCGATTCCCGGGAGTGTTCCAAATCCCCTGACTGTGAATTTCGAGAATGAGTTGGAACTGGTAGGCTACGATCTCCCAACACGCCAACTGAAGCCGGGAGAAAAGTTCGAACTAACGCTTTATTGGAAGGCCCAGGATGAACTCGATAAGGATTATACTTTCTTCGCTCAGCTTGTGGATGATGATACAACTCGGTGGGCTAGTCAGGATATTCAAACGTTCACCAGCGAATGGGAAGTTGGCGAAACGCAGATTATCGATATGAATCTACGCGTAGCAGACGGCACACCCCCGGGAGTATATCCGATTGTTATTGGTGCGTATACCAGGCCTGCTGATGGAAGTTTTGAGCGATTGCAGCTGGTGATAGACGGGCGGTTGGCGGATGATTTCATTTCGCTGGTCGATGTTCGAGTAGATGGGCTTTAGCCGGCTGATTGGTGCCTGTCTGATCAACAAGCGTGATAAAATTGAATTACGATGATATTTGATCGAATTACCCCCAAAGAGCAAGCTGGATCCAAGTACGCTCTTATTTTTGGCCTGGTCTTAGGCCTGGCAGCCGTGCTCGGTGGGCTTATATTGGCATTTGGCGGGCCCATTGCCGCTGGTGGTATCTTGATTGCCCTGGTTGCCACACTCGTTGTGTTGCGCGATCTAGAAGTTGGTTTCTGGGCTGTGATAGGGATCATTTGCTTACTTCCCTTCGCTACCATTCCCGTAGATATAGGGGTTACTCCAACATTGCTCGATCTCGCATTGGCCGCCACCGTTGGTATTTGGGCTTTTCGTATTGTGTCCGGACGACAACGGACTGTTGTTACAGCGCCGATCACAATCCCACTCGTTCTTTTCATCATTGTGGCAATATTTGCCTTTATCTTTGGTATGGGAAACGGTCCTTTGACGCCTAATCTGTTGCGTCATTTTTTTGAACTTTTACTTAGCATCGCCTTTGTATTAGTGGTCATCGATTACTTTACAACCCAGGAACGCCTGAAGCGAATTGTCAAAGTAATCATATTGTCTGGTGCTGTCGCCGGGCTGATAAGCATAATCCTTTGGCTATTGCCTGATTTTACGGCCAATGACTTATTAAATAATCTGCTGCGCGTAGGATATCCGGGCGGGTTTGTAATTCGATACATCGAGGAGAACCCGGAGCTGTCTGAGCGGGCAATTGGTACTTCGGTAGATCCCAATGCCTTAGGGGGTTTACTTTTGATGATTGGCTCCTTGGCTGCTCCACAGCTGCTGACTCAGAAACGCATTTTGCCGCGCTGGCTCCTATTTGCCTGTTTAGGGCTAATAATCCTGGCCTTGGTACTGACTTTTTCCCGGGGTGCAATGGTGGGGCTAGGGGCCGGATTGGGATTAATCGCATTCATTCGCTATCGACGCCTTATTCCATATATGGTACTTGCCGCTGCTGCATTCCTGTTATTGCCTCTTACGCAAGATTACTTGGCTCGATTCATTGAAGGATTCCAAGGACAGGATCTAGCAACGCAAATGCGCTTTGGCGAGTATCGCGATGCGATTTCCCTCATATCGCGTTACCCACTCTTCGGCGTAGGTTTTGCTGGTTCGCCGGACATTGATCTATATTTGGGTGTTGCCAATGTTTACCTGACAATTGGCCAACAAATGGGTGTACTAGGTCTTTTGTCGTTTCTTGGAGTGCTTGGATCTACATTTGGATTCGCCTACTTCAATCGGACATATTTCAAAGGTAATGGTCAACTGGTTTCGATATGGCTTGGTTTACATGCCGCTTTGGTAGGAGGATTAACGGCTGGAATATTTGATCATTATCTATTTAATATCGACTTTCATCACGCGATTACGATATTCTGGGTTTTCTTGGGCTTAGCAGTTGCCTCCACACAGGCTGGCAGAGAAGCGGGACATGAAGATCTAAAACATAGCCCAACATTTAGATTTAGCAATTAATGTGTTTAACTAAGGGCTAAAGAACTCTATTTGGCAAGAAGGAGCGAGAATTGGCAATCAAAATTATCATATTTGCAATCCTCCTCTTGGCTATCACTGGCTGCACACTGATCCAAGAAATACCGACACTGGTGCCGGAAATAAGATTCAATCAAGAGCAGGAAGATCTGAAAGATGCACAGGGATCAACCAACATAAATGAATCTCCTCGACCTGATTCCAAGGTCAATATTCCACCAACGTGGACACCTCCAGTCGAATCAAACTCGCGACAACAGGATCCACCAGCAAATGTCCCAGACGATTCTTCAGCTCCGGGGCAACAAACCTATATTGTTCAAAATGGTGACACTTTGGGGGAAATAGCTTCTAGGTTCAGTGTTACAGTTGAGGCCCTAGCCCAGGCCAATGGAATCACAGATCTTGACCACATTGAGGAAGGACAGGTCCTGGTGATTCCAGGTGCCTAAAAAAAAGCCCGCGCTAAAAAGCTCGGGCCTATCATACTATAAAGCTGCGAATTTAACTCAGCCAGCTGGAAGAGCTTCTTCCTCCACTTCGTCTGGCGACTCTTCTTCCACATGTTTCAATACGATTTCGTTGTCCTCCACATCGACCAATATCTCATCGCCGTCATTAAAGCTACCAGAGAGCACAGCGTCCGATAACCGATCTTCAACCGTAGACTGAACCAACCGTCGCAGGGGACGAGCGCCGAAATCGCGATCGTAGCCGTGCTCGACAAGCCACTCTTTAGCTTCATCGGTTACCCGCAAATGCAATTCATGCTCACGGAGGCGATCGTTTACTTCCTCTAAAATGATGTCAACTATCACACGTATGTCAGCTGGAGTGAGCTGCCTGAATACGATAATGCTGTCAACGCGATTAATAAATTCAGGTCGGAATGTACGCTTAAGTTGTTCAGTTAACTTCTTGTGCATGTCACTGTATGCTTCTTGCTCTTCAATGTGCTCGTCCCGTTGAAAGGCAAAACCCAAATTTGGCCCACTTTTTATCGTTTCAGCACCAACATTGGATGTCATAATAACGATAGCATTCCGGAAATCTACTTTGACTCCTCTTGCATCTGACAGATGGCCTTCTTCCATAATCTGGAGCAGAATATTGAATGCCTCTGGATGAGCTTTTTCTATTTCATCAAAAACGACGATGGAATAAGGACGGCGCCGGACAGCTTCCGTAAGTTGACCGGCATCTTCGTAGCCAACGTATCCTGGGGGTGAGCCGATAAGTCTGGCAACGTTGTGGCGCTCCATGAATTCTGACATGTCGAGCTGAACAAGGGCATCTTCGCTTCCAAAAAGAAAGCGAGCCAAGGCCTTAGTTAATTCTGTTTTTCCGACACCTGTTGGTCCTAAAAATATGAAGGAACCGATTGGACGCGTCGGGTCTTTCATTCCGGCGCGTGCTCGTCTAACCGCCTTCGATATCGCCTCAATAGCTTCGTCCTGCCCGACGATGTAATTATGGATCTCGTCTTCCATTTCCAAGAGCCGGGCTGATTCTTCTTCGGTTAATTGAATTACAGGAATACCTGTCCACATTGAGAGAACTTCGGCAATATCCTCAGCGGTGACAAGTAACTCATCTTGAACTTCGGGCGTTCCTGCCCGTAATTCATCCAATTGACGCTGGACCTCTTCCTCTTCTTGTCTGATCTGGGCAACCGCTTCCAAGTCACCGGCTTCAGTTAAATTATTTCGCTCGTCGCGAAGATTGCGAAGCGTTTCATAAGCGTCGCGGATATCTGGTGGCTGGGAAGCCCGGTACATACGTACCCGGGAAGAACCTTCATCAATCAGATCAATGGCTTTATCGGGCAAAAAACGGTCGGTCACGTATCGTGTTGACAAATTAACCGCCGCTGTAATGGCTTCGTCTGTAATTGTCAGATTATGATGTTTTTCGTAGGCCGATTTGATTCCTCTTAATATATGAATGGACTCATCTGGCGATGGCTCTTCTATGCGTACGGACTGGAATCGCCTCTCCAACGCAGCATCACTTTCAATATGTTTACGGTATTCATCTAAGGTTGTGGCTCCAATTGTCTGCAACTCGCCACGAGATAGAGCTGGCTTAAGAATATTTGCTGCATCAACGGCACTACCAGCCGAACCGGCACCCACGAGCATATGAACTTCGTCTATAAACAGAATCGCATCACTGGATTTCAATTCTTCAATTACCCGTTTAAGTCGCTCTTCAAACTGACCCCGATACATCGTACCGGCAACAAGGCTGCCCACGTCTAGCTGCAACACCCTCTTGTTATATAAGATTTCAGGCACTTTGCCTTCGACGATTCGTTGGGCTAGGCCTTCAACTATGGCTGTCTTACCAACGCCGGGTTCGCCAATCAGGGCAGGATTATTTTTTGTGCGACGAGCCAAAATCTGAATTACTCGCTCAATCTCTGTGTTGCGACCGATTACTGGATCAAGTTTCCGCTCTTGGGCAAGTTCCGTTAAGTCTGTGGCTAATTGATCGACAAGCGGAGTTTTGCTTTTCTCTCGCTTACCACTACCCTTGCGACTTCCTTCACTGGCGGAGAGTGGATTTTCCTTAAGCATTCGTCTGGTCTGGCGACGCACCTGCTCAGCGCTAATGCCGAATTTTCGCAGCACATCCATCGCCACGCCCTCATTTTGTCGGACAAGTCCCAGCAATAGATGCTCTGTACTTATATAGTGCTGTCCCAATCGACGAGCTTCGTCTACAGCCAGTTCTAATATACGTTTGGTGCTTGGGGACAGTTCAATTTTCGTGAATGGAGTTCTGGTTCCGACGCCCGATAATCGCTCAACCATCGCCTGGACGCGATGCTCTTCAAGGCCAAGCTCGCGGAGTACGCGACCAGCTACACCACCTTCTTCGCGGATCAGACCTATTATAACATGTTCACTACCAATGTAGCTGTGATTAAGTCGTTCAGCTTCTTCTTGGGCAAGGCTCAAAACACGACGAGCGCGCTGTGTAAAGCGTTCCCAGTTTTTGGAATTCACTATTGCGTTCCTCAGACGAATGCGGGTTAAGAGCTAGCACCTTTCACCCGAAATCCGCAGCGAATATAAGAATTATTCTAATTCAATCTCTCCAGCCATAGCCAGGTCGGCTTCTACATATTTGCTGGACGAAACCTGTTTGAGGCTAAGTCCAAGCTGTCTTTTCTGGGGATCGACTCTAATGATGCGGACAGTAACGATCTGACCCTGTTCTACAACGTCTTGGGGCTGTTCCACATGTTCCTCTGAAAGTTCAGAAATATGGATTAACCCTTCCAAAGCATAGTCATCATTCAATCGGGCGAAGGAGCCATACCTAGCTAACTTAGTAACGGTGGCTTCAACTAGATCGCCCTCGTGATACTTTTCGTCAACAATCGTCCAAGGGTCCGGTTCAAGCCGCTTGAGACTAAGGGCGATGCGACTTCGATCTTTATCAACATTCAACACGTATACTTCAACTTCTTGGCCGACTTCCAGAGTATCAGCTGGATGATTGACACGCTTCCAACTCAACTCTGACAGATGTACGAGTCCTTCAATTCCGCCAATGTCAACAAAAGCGCCAAAATCTGCCAAGTTAACGATACGTCCTTCCCGGACATCCCCTTCTGTTAGCTCATCAAGCAACGATTTTCTTTCTGCGGCCCTTTTCTCTTTCAAAGCAGCACGCTCGGACAAAATCAACCGATTGCGAGAGCGATCGACTTCAATGACTTTCGCCATTATGTCTTGGCCTACAAATTGGCGGAGACGATCTTCATTCGATTGCTCACGATTATAGGTAAGCTGCGATTTTGATAATTGCGAGGCTGGAATAAATCCACGAACCTGCCCAACCATCATCAGCAAACCACCGCGGTTGCAGCCAACTATTTTACCCTTATACACTTCTTGGTTTTCCAGAAGTTCCTGAGCTGATACCCAGTCCTCTTCTTCCCTTGCCTTGGCGTAGGATAAAATAATATTTCCATATTGGTCCTCAGAAGAAACAACATAGACTGAGACCACGTTGCCAACTGCCAAAATGGCCCTGGTCTCTGCGTCCATATCCTCTAATTCGGAGCCGGAAATGATGCCTTCGGATTTTGCGCCAATATCGACCAAAATCTCCTTGCTACGATGGCTAACAACATGCCCATCGCGCACGTCTCCCGATTCAGGCATCTCTAATGATATCTCTTCGGCCAGGAGAAAGCTCATCGGGTGCTCAGGGCTCTCGGCCGGGTAACCTACAGAATTATCTTCAAACAAATCTCAACCTCTCATTTTGTCCCTTTCGGGAATTTCAGGCTGAATTATACTGGCTTTGGCTGTTCTGGCAATAAGTCGACTCCAGAGGTGAATGCTATCTTAGAGCGAGAGAGAGCTGATCTTGTAGCAAGCCCCTTCTTTGGTATAATGCCCGAACCACGGGCGATTACAGTTAGCAAACATACACTTTCCCCGCAATACAGGCTATGAAAGCCGATCCCACGACGAAACAATGGCGCAACACGAGCAAAAAGATAGTCCCGGACCTGATGATGAAGAGAGAGTCGTTCGCTGCCCCAATTGCGACAGCGTGCTGACGGTTTCTTCAGGTCGATGCCTGATGTGTGGCATAAGCATTGTCGAATCTTCTGTTGACTTACCTGTGACCAATGAAGACGACCAAGCCAGAGGTAAAATTGCTCAAGAGAAACACCACGGGGAATCTGAGCATTCTGAAGACAAGTCAGCGCTCCCCTCTATCAGCGAAGAAAACAATGACCCCGATTTGATAGACAATGCGGAGGGAAAATCGGCGGATATTACGGAAGATATTTCTGAGGAAATAGATCTCGATACTTATGATGAAGTACTGTATGGGCATGAGATGGAGGGCGATGAAGTAATTCAATCGGTCTTGATCGAAGAACGATCGAGAAACTCTATCTGGCTAGTTGGTGCGTTCATCGTGCTTATGGGAATTGTTGGTTTTGGCATCTTGAGCTCACCCAGTGAAGTAACTCTAGCCTTGCTTCCGACAGTTACTGAACAAGCTGCCCCAGTCACCCAGACACCAACCTGGACGCCGCTGGCTTCGGATACCCCTCTTCCAAGTCCCTCACCCAGCATAACAGCCACGCCATTGCCATCCGAAACACCGAGGCCTCCTAGAGTACATCAAGTTGTTAGTGGTGAAACGCTGTTCTCACTTAGCCTGCGGTATGGCATTACGATGGATAGTATCGCGGCCGAAAATAGTCTTGAGGCTAATGCTGGCATACGGGTTTCTCAGAATTTGTTAATACCTTGGCCAACCGCTACACCACCTCTTGAGCCTGTGGCGATAAACCAGGGTGGCCAAGTCATCATTGCAGATCCAACTGATTGTCAGATGTATGAAATAAAATCGGGAGACACTTTTCTTGGGATTGCATACCGTGAACGCATCGATTTAAAAGCTCTTACCGCAGTGAACCGTATCACAGATCAGACTATTCTCCAGCCAGGAGATCTGATTTGCATCCCAATAATCGTCGTAGGCGGGCAGTTGCCGCCCACTTCGGGTCCATCGCCAACGCCGTCAGAAACACCACCACCGGCCGGACCATCTCTTCTATATCCGGTTGAGGAGGCGGTTATCGCGCCGGCCGATCAAGCTTTTTATTTGCAGTGGGTCGCGGTTAAAGATCTGGACCCAGATGAATACTACATGATCGAATTGACTAATCTGACCCTAGTAGATAGCCACCCTATGAGAGAATTCACGCGCGATAATGCGCTGAAAATTCCGACTTCCTGGCGTGCGCAAGAGGAAAGCACACACTTGTATCGCTGGCGGGTCAGAATCGTTAATGTTACTGGACAGCGACAGGATGGTTCCTTTATTTATACGTTTGGCGGTACCAATAGTGAAGATGCCTTGTTCTATTGGTTGGGTGCAATCCCAACAGCGACGGCAACGCCAACACCGACGCCGACAGTTACATCTAGTCCGGAATAAAATGAGCCAGGCTTCCTTTGCAGATACGGGGCTATCATTAAGTGCCGGACAGATCTTGTAAGAAAGGATTGTGAAGACGCTCGTCGCCAATGGTCGTCGTCGGTCCATGTCCGGAAAAAACGCGTGTTTCGTCCGGAAGGGTTAGGAATTGACTCTCAATTGTGTTCATGAGCGTATCGTAGTCTCCACCCTCAAAATCGGTACGGCCGATGCCCCCATTAAACAAAACATCTCCGTCAAATAGGATGTTGAATTCAGGCAAGTAGAAAGACACATGACCAGGAGCGTGTCCTGGTGTGTCTAGTACCTCGATCATAAGGTCACCAACATCGATAGTCATGCCTCCGCGGAGGTACTCATCTGGGGGAGGAGGAGAAGGCATTTGCAAGCCAAAAAAGGCGGCCGACATCGTTGCCATGCCTAACATCTCTTCTGCTTCAGGGTGAACATAAATCGGCGCATTTGTCTCCTGCTTTACTTCTAGCAGACCACCGACATGGTCAAAATGCGTATGGGTCAATAATATGTGGCTTATTTCCCAACCATCCTGTTCGGCCGCCTCGATAATGGCACGCCCTTCCCAAGAAGGATCGATGACCGCCGCAAACTGAGTATTTTCAGAGCAAAGTAAATAACAATTTGTCTGTAATGGACCTAGTGAAAGCTGTCGAATCTGAACCATTTTTCGTTTTCCTTGGTATGGCGATATCGAATGAAAATATGATTATCCTTGGAAGGCGCGCTGTTTAAGGTCAAATAAGCTAAAATGAAAATCTAGAACCCCTCTGATTTGCCACCATAGAATGAGAAATTCAACGCCGGCCGCTACGCAAATTGCAACCGCGGCAGCAGCAATACCGGGCCACTCGTTCAGCATGCCTATCATCAAAATAACTGCAGTTACAAAAAGATTGACAGCCATGCCCAAATTAACAATTCGCGTGGCCCCTTGATTAATGAAAAGACCCCGTAGCCAAGAAATCAACGTCGCCAGGGCCGGATACGGAATAAATAGAATGAGACCAACGCGGGCTATTAAAACAACCGGTATTGTCAAGTCTTGTATTGATAACAAATAGAACGAGGCGAGCGGTGTCAAAACAACAAGGATCATAAAAACGGTGCCTGCTGCCACCAGCGTTAACGTGAAGCGGCGAAGCGGATAAAAGGTTTCCTTGCCTTCGTATAGTGCAATAATCGCCTCCGGTAGAGCAAACGCTGCGGACCGAGCTACCAGGGTAAATTGGAAGACAACCGGCCAGGCCGCAAGGGACAAGATTGGATTTGAAGAACGAGCTAAACTGAAAGCAACCAGGGGTTGAACGAGCAAGGCTAAGAACGAAGTTCCGGCGAGGGGCAGGTGAAACCAAAATAACCTATCATAAGTCAAGGGTGATTCTATGCGAACAGGGCTTCCCTCGGCCAGTTCATTACGCAGTATCGGCCTTACAGCTATCGTGGCAAATGTTGCCTCGGCAATTACGCCAACCATCAATCCAACTGAGCCAATTATGACGCCTGGCCAATCAGTTTGAGTCCCTAAATAGATTACAGTCAGCCCTGTCCCAGATAACCTTACAGCTGTACCCCAAGCAACCTTTCTTGTTTGGTCAAAGCGGATCATGACACCTTGCAAAAACCTTCGCCAGGCAATTGCGGCGCTCCAGAGGCTCATGATTTTTAACCCCTGTTTCACCCAAAAGGCCACTTCAGCTGGCACACTCAATAAACGAACGACAACAAGATCAAATAATGGTGTGAAAGCCAGCAATACGGTCACTAAGGTAAGCACGATCATCCAATGAAATGTGAATTTTCTGATCAACAGATATGACGGTCGATCTCTTGTTAGGGCCGTTGAAGTCGAGAGTAGATTGATGATCGGACTTTCAATCGTAACTGACAGGCTTACAACAATTCCCATTGAAGCCAGCATGACAACCTCATTGGGTAGGCGGTTTACAACAGCGCTTACAAGCGGGCCTTCTATGGTCATCAGTAGCCAGCTAGCAAAAAGCGGCAACCAGAAAAAAAGTATTTTTCGCTGAGAAATCATTGTTGGAAGTTTACCATTGGCTAATTTTGATGCCCACAACACATTTAACGGTTTTCGAAGGATAGGAGCATTCGTACTAACTATCTTGTCAAAATGGACTCTGTCCGTAGAATCATGGTCAAAACCGATTTTTCAAGACCCTGGTCAAAGATATTGGTTCGGAAATAAACATCTACTAAAAAATAATCGGACATCCAGTTTGATTGGAGGATAGATGCGAGAGAAGGTAATTCTGATAACGGGAGCCGTTGGGGAAATAGGTCAGGCTCTCATTACGGTATTAGGCCGAGAAGTAAGCAATACTTTATTAACTCTGGATATCAAAAAATTACCCAAGGAAATTGCCGACTCAGTCATTCATGTAGAAGGTGATATTCTTGACGATGCTCTTCTGGACCGACTTGTAAGCGAATACGAAATTGATGTAATTTATCACCTGGCGGCATTACTCTCTACGCGCGCTGAATTTACGCCTGAATTGGCTCATCGGGTTAACGTAGATGGGACGATGAATCTGGTCCAGTTAGCTGCGGAGCAATCTGAGCGTAGAGACAAGCCGGTACGCTTCATATTTCCGAGTTCTATCGCGGCGTATGGCTTACCGACTTTAGCAATCAAAGAACGAGATTTCAGTGTCAGAGAATGGGAGTGGAATAATCCCACTACAATGTACGGGTGTAATAAGCTATACTGCGAACTACTAGGGAGTTATTACAGTAGCAACTACCATCAGTTAGAACAGCATAATCCGACTCGAGTTGATTTTAGATCCTTGCGATTTCCGGGATTGATCAGTGCTTTTACGTTGCCAAGCGGCGGTACCAGTGACTATGCTCCCGAGATGATTCATGCGGCCGCCCAAGGAATCGTCTATGAAAGTTTTGTTCGGGAGGACACAAAAATCCCTTTCATGGCCATGCCTGATGCTGTCAGTGCACTGTTAAATATAGCCAAGGCACCTGCCAGAAAACTGAAGCGGAGAGTTTATAATGTGACGAGCTTTAGTCTAACAGCTGGAGGGATTCGAGATATTGTTTTGAAAGCGTTTCCCACAGCACAGATTCTATTCAGACCTGATGAAAAGCGACAAGGTATAATCGATACATGGCCGGCCGAATTGAATGATATGGCTGCTCGTCAAGATTGGGATTGGTCGCCTGACTATGATCTTTATCAAGCATTTAATGAATACCTAATCCCTAATATTACCCAGCGTTATAAAAAATGATTCAAGGTCGAAAGCGGTTAACGAGATATGCATGGTTGTCGATTTCAGCCGCCGTTGCAACCATTGCCCTTAAATCTTCAGCCTTTCTCTTGACAGGTTCAGTCGGATTACTTGCCGATGCATTGGAGTCAACGGCAAACTTATTAGCTGCAATTGTAGCCTTAATAGTCCTAAGCATCGCTGCCCAACCGCCCGACGAAGAACATGTTTATGGTCATAGCAAGGCCGAATACTTCTCTAGCGGTGTCGAAGGCACGCTTATATTTATTGCGGCCTTAACAATTGGAATCTCTGCATTTGTTCGATTTCTCAACCCACAGCCAATTGAACAGATAGGTATCGGTTTGGTTATTTCAATCGTAGCTGCGATGCTTAATTTAGTAGTAGCTCGAATATTGCTGCGTGCCGGACGCCAATACCGTTCAGTTACCTTGCAAGCGGATGCCCAACATCTGATGACTGACGTTTGGACTACGGTAGGGGTTTTAATTGGAGTCATAGCGGTGGCGCTTACGGGTTGGAATAGGCTAGATCCGATCATTGCCCTTGCTGTTGCTGTGCTCATCTTAATATCTGGAATAAGGTTAATGCGCATTTCTGTGAGTGGCTTATTAGATGCTGTACTACCTCAAGAGGAGGTGACCCAGATCACTGAAATTCTAGAACGACATTCGAAGGATGGCGTGCAATATCATGCGTTAAGAACGCGCCAATCTGGGGCACAGAGATTCATGGAGGTGCATATACAGGTACCCGGAAACTGGAGCGTGCAGGAAGGGCACAGTCTGTTAGAGGAAATTGATCGTGATGTTCGAAAAGTCCTTCGACCTATCGCCGTATCGACGCACATAGAGCCACTAGAGGATCCGCGATCTTGGGAGGATATCGCTATCAATCGCGACCTCGCTGAATGAGGGTCTAACGAATAGAACCTTTAGGAACCCTATGCCGACAAACGGCCGAGACGGTATAGCAAGATTCCGATGGTCCCACCAAAAAGCGTGCTCAAGAATGCCGCCCATCCGCCAAGGGGCTCTAACCAGGCAGCACCGGGCAATCCAAGGACAAAATAGTTATATGCAAACAGCGCACCGATGATACCAAATAAGATGCACCGTACACGAGTAAACATCTCAGACGAGTCAGTTCGCCCGACCGCATAGCCTGCTCCTCCTGCCACAATAAGACCTAGTCCAAAACCGAGAAACATCTGTGCTTCATCAACAACTGTTTCGATTGGTTCCTCCTCTGGCGAGGGTTCAGGCTCAGGTTCTGGTGTTGGGGATGGAATCATCGTTGGCGTGGCAGATGGCGTTACCGTCGACGTTTGCGTCGCCGTTGGGGTGTCACTTGGTGTTGCCGGTATTGTTGGAGCTGGAGTTGGCGAACTAACGCTAACGACTGCATTTTCCCCAATTACGATGTCCACTTCTTGAGAACCTCGGGCATCACCGGAACTGGCAGTGATTCGAAAATTGCCAGAACGAGCTTCCAACAAGTAGTCTAATCTGGCAATTCCGTCCAATGTAAGCTGCTCTCCAATTACATTAACGAAGCCCTGCAATCGGTCTTGCTGAATAAATTGAACTGTCGTGCCATCCGGAATCGGGTGGCCATTATAGTCTAGGATGACACCAGTCTGCAGTCGCAGCGTCGCTCCAGGAACGACCTCTAGCGGCGCATCACCTGGAGGGGAGGTCGGAACACCTTCATCAACAATATATAACTCAATTACTTGTCCAGAATCTGGCTTGGTCGCTTCAAAGAGATCGTATCTGATACCCTCAATGTCTACCGGGGAGCGACCTATAAGGGGAGATTCGGAGAATAAAGTCCTTACGGAGGCATCGATGAAGGGATCAATTTTACTGTAAACGCCAAAGTAGGCCGTGAGTTGGCTTATTTCAGTTGTATCTAAATAGTACGGGGCATTATAGGCGAAAACGATGACGTTCGCGTTCCCTGCTAGATCGGGTCGCTCCTTCAAAAATAGCTGGAGTGCGTCTGACGAGCTAACTGCCGGATCGTTATCAATTGAGGCAAAAACAATCCAATCCGCCGTCTGCAATGCTAATTCAACCTGTTCTGCTGGTGTTAACGTTGGCGTGGCCAAAGGCGTTAAGGAATTACTGCCATCTAGCTCGGAATCTGAATCGGCCTCTGGTTCTGTTCCATTCGCTGGCGGCGTAGCAGTCGCAGCATCATCAGGTCCCGGCAATAAGAATTCTTTAAGCTGAGCATAGGAGAAGCTTGTAAGCTGTCCCGGCTGAATCTGTCCACTGGCATTCGGACCATAAAGCGCTAGAAGCCGGTTTTCCAGTGCATTAAGGTCAAGCCAAGGAACCAAAGGACAGGTACTGCATTGTTGGGATGTTCGTACATCAGTAAAAAAGACGACTCGTTCATCTACAGCGATAGGAAGATCTTCATCCAATTCTTCTGGCCCTGGGGCAATCAAAGTTATCGCTTGCTGGGCTAAATCAAAAACAGCCGCTTCAGACTGATTGTTGTTATCGGGAAGAAGTGTAGTTGGTGTAAGCACGTGACCAGTATCAAATTGCCCTTCATATAATCGCAATTTGAGCATTAAGATCCTTGTTACTGCCTCGTCAACCCGCTGCTGAAAGGACTGATCCGTCTCATATTTTTCTTGAAACCACGATATCGTGTCTTTGATATTTAGAAGATGGGTTTGATAGTCTTCACCCTCCCGAGAGAAACTGGAAAGGTAAAGTAAGTCATTCCCGGCTAGTAAGGCATCTTTGGCTATCTGGCGATGGGGAAATTCCTGACCACTGGCGTCATAAAATCGTTCGACTGCTCGAACACCTAATTCATCCGAAACTATCAGACCACCGTTTTGCCTCCATTCATTGAACTCTGGTAAGTCCATTAAGGTTGAAAGTGCTTGCGGATCAAAGCTTACTGGGGCAGTGGTTGATCTTATGTTGCCCTGAAATCCCTGATAACGAACATGTGCCGCCAGCAGGCCATCGACAATTGAGTTAGGGTCGTCTTCGAGATTTGTCACCGCAAAAAAAGGCGCCAATTCAATTTGTTTTAACTGCTCCAGTGATTTGCGAACTGTGCCTACTTCTTCGTTGATAGGTCTGTCACTGCTTCCGTAGCCCGGGAAATGTTTGGCTATAACGGCTACTCGGCCGTCGCTACCAGCCCGAATTCCCGATGTATAGGCTTGGCCCATAACGCTTACCCAGTAAGGGTCTCCGCCAAAGGACCGAGTACCCAAGTCTCCCTGACTAAACAGCAAAGGGGATTCGAGGACATCGAGTGAAGGACCAAGGAGCATATTAAAACCAGTTGCCGAAAGTTCCGTCCCGGCAATCGACCCTATTGTCCAGCTTTGTTCGGGATTCCATGTTGCGCCGATTGCCATTGCGTTTGGCAGATCTGTTAGGCCTTGCCTTAGTTGGGTAAATGGCGGGCCATCGCCTTCGTGCGAAGTTCCAATGAGCAATGGAACCCGGACACTGGAAGATTCATCAGATTGGGCTGCTGAAGAAAAAAATTGTTCGAGAGCGATATCATCTTCAGGATCTTCGGCGGTCAACATACCTAGTATGGCCAGCTCCTGCAAGGATCGATTGAGATCGGTGACCTGCTGCGCCGTTTCAGCATTCCCAGTGAAATTATCGTTCCTGTCTAGTAGAACAACTCCGCCGATATGGTAATCGAGAATCAAATTCGCGATCTCCTCGCTGGCCGAAGAACCCGCAAAGGTAACCAAGAATAGTTGTCCTATCCTTTCTTCAGGGGACATGGACTCCAGAAGCGCTTGCGCCTGGGCAAGATATCCATCCTCCTGCCCTAAAACAGGCCGGGTCTCCTGGATTACAAGAGCGGCCGCTATAAGCAGGATGGGGTACAAGAATCGGCGAATTCTTCTCCTCATGACTCCTTGTATTTACGAACCGTATATTTCGCACATCCCGATCCAATTTCTATGTGGACCATTAGAGCGTGTTTCGCTCTGTGGTGACTACACTTGGTTCGGGCATATAGGTGAAGTATACTGACGGTCCTCAAGCAGGACAAGCGGATTCATGTAGTGCTAAAGGGGCACGGTTCCGAGCTTTTGTAAGTCGGCTGTGCCTGATTTTTTTTGGATAGGTAATGACTAAACGAAAACGAGATATACTGACCATTGCATTGGTAGCTGGGTTAATACTTATTTCATTTGCCGCCGGATTCCTAGTGAGTGAATTAGTTCAATTGCCTGCAACATTTGGGGGAGGTTCTGAGGACGCAGAGTTTGGCGTCTTTTGGGAGGCCTGGGGATGGGTTGAAGAAGACTACATTGGTGATATACCCGGTGATCAGGCAATGACCCACGGTGCGGTGAGAGGGGCTATCGAGGTATTGGACGATCCTTATACAATCTTCGTCGAACCAGTAGCCCGTAGCCAGGAAAGAGATAGGTTTCGGGGAAATTTTGGAGGCATAGGGGCGACCATTGAGCAAAGTGAATCTGGCGATATTATCTTAAGGCCGATTCCAGGAAATCCGGCGGAGCTAGCAGGGATACTCGACGGCGATATTCTCATTGCTGTGGACGGTGAAACGATCCTTCCGGAAATGACCGTTGAAGAGGTGGTCTTGCTTATTAGAGGTGAAGAGGGAGCAGAGGTCGTTTTGACGGTTAATCACCCGGGCGAGTCAAGTTCGACTGATATAGCCATAATCAGAGCTATTATTTTGTTACCCTCGGTTTCCTATCGAGTTCTGGAAGAAGACTCAACGATTGGATATATACGATTAAGTCGTTTTAGTGGAGAGAGTGCTGGCGAAATAGAAGATGCAGTCGAAGAGTTGAAATCTCAGGAAGTTGATAAGCTTATTCTAGATTTACGACAAAATCCTGGAGGATTGCTAACTGCTGCCGTCGAAGTAAGTGATCATTTTCTGAATGAGGGCCCAGTAGTTTATCAGATAAGTAAGGCAGATACAGAAAAGATATTTGAAGCATCCAAGGAAACAGTTGCCGGGGAAATGCCTCTCGTTGTACTGACAGATGGAGCAACGGCGAGTGCAGCGGAAATTGTAGCTGGTGCGTTACAAGATCGCGGTCGAGCGACTTTGGTTGGCTTGCAAACTTTTGGTAAGGGATCAGTTCAATTGGTCCATGATTTGAGTGATGGTTCATCAATTCGTGTTACCTCAGCAAGGTGGCTCACACCAAGCCGTCATCAGATAGACCAGCAGGGTCTTGAACCGGATGTTGCTGTCGAGTTAACTGAAGAGGCTTTGGAAGAAGGTCTTGATGAAGTATTGCAAGCCGCGGTCTTGTATTTAGACGGAGTGGCGATAGGACAAAATTAAAAGATGTCGCATAAATCAAAAATATTTCTTTTGGCCGTAGCGGTCTCAATAAGCGTTGTACTCGTGGTTGGTTTGGTTGCTGCTGGATTCTACCAGCTTGGCCAAGACTCAGTTGGCAAAGAATTACAAATTGAACAAAGTGGCGATGAAATTGAGGGGCAATCCGGCGATCAATTGGCAAAAGAGAGTGATCTAATTGATGCAACGACAATTATTGAGCCGACTGCTCAGGACGCCGTTCCGGACGCCAATGAGGCCACCAGCTCACCGGTAACTCGCTCACAAGGTGCAGTTGAGGATTCTGTTCAGGAGTCTAAATCAACAACCCTTCGATCAGCAGATATCAGCCAAGAGGACTTGGAATTATTGTTGGAAGTGTGGGAAATCGTTGGTCGGCAATTTGATGGTGCGATCCCGGCTAACAACGAGCTTACTTATGGAGCCATCGCTGGCTCGCTAGACCTTTTAAATGATCAGTTCACTCGCTTTGTTCCGCCGGATCTGGCTGCACTGGTTCGGGAACAATTACAGGGTGGTTTTGAAGGAATCGGCGCTTTTGTAGACATGACAGAAGATGGATTTCTGATGATTGTCCAGCCGATTCGCGGCCAACCAGCCGATCTAGCCGGAATAAAGGATGGCGACATTGTGACCCATGTGAACGGAGAGTCAGTGCTAGGCAAGTCGGTCAATGCCATTGTCTCCGAAGTGAAGGGTCCCCGAGGAACAGATGTTACCCTCACCATTGTTCGCGAGTCCGTAAGTGAGCCTTTTGAGATAATTGTTACTAGGGAACATATTGAGCTGCCGATGGTTGAGGCAGAGACTCTCGAAGATGATATCGCCTATGTGCGTCTTTCAAGTTTTACCGGCAGCGCAGCCAGCCAGTTGGAAGAAGCAGTGGCGGAGCAACTTGCTGGCGAGCCAAAAGCATTAATCCTGGATTTAAGGGATAATCCGGGTGGCTTTTTAAGTCAGTCTGTCGTCGTTGCCGATTTGTTTTTGCCTGAGGGAATTGTGCTCTTCCAACGTGACAGTACAGGCGATGAAGAGATTTTTGAATCTGATGACGGTGATCTTGCTGAGGAGATTCCTCTAGTTGTATTAATAAATGCGGGTAGTGCAAGCGCGTCGGAAATCGTTGCCGGAGCGATTCAGGACCGAGACCGGGGCATTCTTATCGGCGAGACAACGTTTGGCAAGGGTTCAGTGCAACAATCCTACACACTATCCGATGGCTCTGGGCTTAGAGTTACGATTTCACGCTGGTACACACCAGATAATCATTCAATAAGTGAAGTAGGGATTACTCCAGATATTCTTGTTGACACGCCTGAGACTAACGAACGCGGAGATGATGTACAACTTCAGCGAGCGATCGAATATTTGTTATCAGGACTATAGTTGTGACTTTGTGCCGATTGAAGCGTGACGGTAGGAGGTAAGAAAGTGTCAGCGAAAAGACGTAAGGCTGGCAAAAATAATTTAGCGACGAATCGGAAAGCCCGACATGATTACGAGCTATTTGATCGGTTTGAAGCAGGTATCATCTTGACTGGAACCGAAATAAAATCTGCGCGAAACCACGGTGTCACTTTGCAACGTAGTTTTGTTATTCCCCGAAATGGTGAGTTGTGGCTAATTGATGCCCATATCGCACCCTATGATTTTGCTGGCTACGAGAAACATGACCCTACTCGGCCGAGAAAGTTGTTACTGCATCGACGGGAAATTGAAAAAATCATTGAAGGTCTGACAACGAAAGGTCTTACGATGGTACCTACCAGGATGTATCTCAAGGGCGGGTGGGCAAAAGTTGAGGTTGCTCTAGCCCGGGGGAAAAAGAAATTCGATAAGCGGGCTGATCTCGCAAAGCGAGATGCTAAACGCCAGGTCGAGCGTGCGATTCGTGAAAAATACCGCTGATCGCCAAAGAATCATGTTGGCCAAAATATTTCTCGAGACGGCCAGATGATATTAACATGCTTGGGGTGCCATTGAATCCATTGTCGTAAGCTAATTATCACGTACACTTGGATGATGTCCATAAAGATTCTACAGGAAAAACGAATCGTTTTGGGTGTTAGTGGCTCAATTGCTGCCTACAAAGCAATTGATCTGGCATCCAAGTTAACCCAGGCAGGGGCATTGGTCGATTCTGTTTTGAGTGATTCTGCCCAACGATTTGTATCTCCCCTCAGCTTTCAAACCGTCACCGGTCGCGGGGCATTTGCCGATATCTGGGCTGAAGATGAGCATGTGCGCCACGTAAGACTCGGAGAAACCGCTGATCTATTCATTATTGCTCCAGCGACAGCTCATACAATTGCTAAGTTGGCCCATGGCCTGGCAGACAACTTGTTGTGTGTTACTGCTTTGGCAGCTCGCTGCCCCCTGGTTCTGGCGCCGGCGATGGATGGTGGCATGTATGAAAATCCAGCAACGCAACACAATCTAGATATCTTGCGAGAGCGTGGTATGGTGATCATTGAACCAGCGGAAGGAAGAATGGCTTCTGGATTAATCGGTAAGGGGCGAATGATCGAGCCTGATGAGCTGGTAGGTCATATTCGTTTAGTACTCGGCAAGGGTGCAGCGCTGACGGATCGTAAAATCGTGGTCAGTGCTGGGCCTACGCAAGAGCCCATCGACCCGATTCGTTATTTGAGTAATCGATCGAGCGGATTGCAAGGATTTGCCCTGGCTCAAGCGGCGATAGATGCTGGTGCCGAGGTAACCCTGGTAACCGGACCAACAAAGCTAGCATATCCTGTTGGAGCCCGAATAAGGCCAGTACAAACAGCCTCTGAAATGTGCCAATCAATCCTAACTGAAGTCAAGGAAGCGGATGTCCTGTTTATGGCTGCGGCCGTCGCGGACTTTCGCCCGAAATCCCCAAGCAAACAAAAAATAAAAAAATTAGCCAATACACTAGAAATGAATATTCCTCTGGTTTCTAATCCAGATATATTGATGGCTGTGAAAGAGCAGCGGCACGAAACCGGTTGGCCCAAAATCACCGTTGGATTTGCGGCCGAAACACAGAATATTCTTGAGTTTGGGCAGGACAAAATGAAGCGGAAAGGATTGGATTACATCGCCATCAACGATGTCAGCAACCGCGCGGCTGGATTCGCAGTTGAAACCAATCGAGTAACCTTGCTAGATAGTCAGGGGACTGTTTACGAAATTCCGCTTCAATCAAAGGCCAAAGTTGCTGAGAAAATTGTTGAATATATCTCCCAATATTTGGAAACAGGTAATTCCAGCTCGAGTGGAGGAAAATCCCAATAACCCAATGGATCGTATTTTCGTCGCCATTGCCTCGGTCATCATGTTGCTGGGAGTCGCGACAGGCGCCTTTGGTGCTCACGGGCTCAGCGGGTATTTTGAGCAACATTCCGATTTAGAGTCGAGTTTTGATACCGCCCTTCGCTATCTGTTTATCCATGGATTGGCGCTGTTTGCCGTCGCCTGGGCGGCAACAAGATGGCCAGGCACGTTCATAAATCTAGCGGGTTATCTATTTATTGCAGGAATAGTGATTTTTTCCGGGAGTCTTTTTTTGCTTAGTCTCACTGGAATTCGCTGGTTGGGGGCAATTACCCCAATCGGTGGGGTGGCTTTTCTTGCGGGATGGCTGGTGCTTTTTATTTCGGCCTGGCGTGGCAGCTAATGAAGCCGATTAACACGAAGTTTGTCTCTGGCAATCAATTTAGCTAAGTGTCCTCAGGTGCCGTTTCGATTAAATCCCCTGGGATGTACGCTCAATTTCCCGTCTAAGGAAAATTAAGACAAAATGGCCAATATTTACGGAGTTCCAGAAATTACAGTTCACGAGGTCGCCCACCGGATGAAAACCGACGAGAAGATACTTTTATTGGACGTTAGGGAAGAAATGGAATTGAGGCGGGCGAATCTTGGTGAAGGTGTCGTTTGGGTTCCGCTAAGTCAAATGGCTGCGAGACGGCTAGATGCCCTTCCAGTAGAGCTATCAGATGACAAAGAACAAGAGCTTATCGTCTTTTGCCATCACGGTGTACGCAGCGCACAGGTTGCCGCCTGGTTGGCTCATGAAGGTTGGAATAATGTGTTAAGCTTGGCCGGAGGTATTGACGCCTACGCCCGCGAAATCGATCAAAGCGTTGGTCATTATTGATCATTCATAGTCAGATCTGCAAAATGTATACACCCAGCTACCGTAGACGATTACGCTTACTCCAGACAGCTCTGCCCCCATCCTTCCAGAATCCAACAAGCAATTGCTGACTGTTGCCAGCTGGCGGCATCTACCCAGATCCCATTTACTAGCAAGTCCCAGTGCAAATGATTGCCGGTTGATAGGCCTGTTGTTCCGACACGACCAACGATCTGGCCTTTACTTATTGGCTGGTCCACCTGGACCAATACCTCCGACATGTGATAAAGGCCGGTATAAATTCCAAAGCCGTGATCAATTAAAACTGCGCCACCACGCACATATAAGTTTTCGGCAAGGACCACTGTTCCAGACGCCGGAGCAATAACTGGAGTGCCAGCATAGGCGCTAAAATCTACACCCTCGTGATAGCTTGAAAACGGGCCGCCGTTATAGGATCGTCTTGCACCATAATTCGAACTAATCTGCAGATATTGATCAATGGGCTCGCCGAAATTATTGTGCCAAAGGGGAAAATCTGAGGATTGATTCCAAATAGAGTTTAACCGCTCTCGTTCCAAACGAATACTTTCGGAATCGATTTCGGCCGCTGTCCCAGTCAGAGTGATTTCCTCAAAATTCCAATCTCTAGGGCTAATGTGGAGGGGCTGCGACCAAAGTGGATAACCGATTACATTGATATCCAGGGCATGATCTCCGGGAGGAAAAAATGCGCCTGTCGCGAACAAGCCAATCAGTTGATTTGAGGTAGAAAACGCCTCGAATGGCTGATTAGAGAACGCACCAATAACCGGGTGCGTTTCGCCAATATCAGCCCTAAATGCCTGACCTTGTCCTGGGTTAGCGGGAATCGACATCAATTCTAAAGAACGAAATCCATAGGGAAGTTGCTTTGGCAGACTATTTTCGTCAGGAACAAAAATCGTACCGAATAATAGTGGACGCCAAATGTGTTTCATATTGTTTATCTTCGCCAACTCCCAAGGATTTTGGTTGTTTATAAGCGCAAGCTGATAGAGACCTCCTGAATTTAAGTTAAGAAGGCGGCCGCTGCGCTCAAACTGTGTCCCATTATCGTTTGGTATTGTTACCTGTTTTCCGATTACTGGCTGTCTCTGTTTGTTTATATGTGGATTAATTATTCGTAGCTGATCTTCCCCGATATTGTAACGCCAGGCGAGAGCTGTCCATGAGTCGCCGGGCATTACCAAATGTTCGAACGATAACGACTCCTCCTGTGCCGCGCTTCGAGGTACCTCTCCTAACCCAACCAGAACCAATAGACCTATGATCACATACAGGCATGTTCTAGCGGGTATTTGTAAAAAGGGTGTGCTATTGACCATTGAATTCGATCCTTCGTTTAACGATTCTATCTGCAAATTGAACATTGTGGGTAGTATTTCATCAAGGCAATCATAAAAAAAACCGTGAAAGATCGGGATTGCGAGTCAGGCAGCAGTATGAGCTGCCGATGGAAATCAGCCTCAGATCATAAAGCAAATCAAGCTGCCTTAATGAGGTGGCGATAATCTTGACTCCTATGTTTCAGCGTGCTATATTTACCCTAATAACGCAGTGCGTCATTTAAGCAGCTACCCTGAAAGGCGAAGTTGTGAGCCAAGCGAGTACCATTTTTTTGGCCCTGGGGACCAATTTAGGCCAAAGACATAACAACCTTCAGAAAGCAGTCAATTCCCTAGGTGAAGTAATGGCCGTAGAGAAGGTTTCCTCGGTCTATGAGACCGCTCCTTGGGGGATTATCGAGCAGCCACCTTTCTTAAACGCTTGTATTGGAGGCCAGACTCTTTTGTCAGCGGGAGATTTCCTGGTCGCTATTAAACAAATTGAGCAACAGCTGGGTCGTCAGTCCGGGCCTAGGTATGGACCGCGAATCATTGACATCGATATCTTGTTTTTTGACAATCTTATCGTAGAAGAAGATGATTTAGCGATACCTCATCCTCGGATTGAAGAGCGCGCCTTTGTTTTAGCCCCATTAAACGATATCGCTCCGGATTTAGTCCATCCCAAGAATAGAATTCGGGTTGCTGATATGCTGTCCATTTTAGAACCAGGCACCGCGAAACGATTGGCTGAGAAGGATAAGCGGCTAACCCGACCAAAACGTTTTACCTGGGGTGTGAAAACGTATGTCATGGGGATTATCAACGTAACCCCAGACAGTTTTTCTGGTGATGGTTTTTACGATGAGGCGAGCTGGATTGACCTGGCAGTTGAAAAGGCACGAACGTTCGCTGAGGACGGGGCGGATATCCTTGATATTGGGGGTGAGAGCACGAGGCCTGGCAGTAATCCGGTAGCAGCCCAGGAGGAGTTAGCCAGGACGATTCCAATAATTGAAGCAATTAGGACAGAAGTCGACGTTCCAATATCCGTTGATACGTACCGCGCGTCTGTGGCGGAACAGGCCATAAATGCCGGCGCCGATTGGATAAATGACGTATGGGGTCTGCGCATGGATGCTGGTATGGCCGGTCTAGTCGCAAAAACAGGCTGTCCAATAATTATTATGCATAACCGCAGCAAACCAAAGAACGTCGAACAACAAGCTCGGCTGGGTGGCCGATATGTGGACATTGCATACGACAACTTATTGGATGACGTGTCAGGTGAGCTGATGAGCAGCATCAAGATTGCTCTCAATGCTGGAATTGCAGAAGAACAGATAATAATTGATCCGGGAATTGGTTTTGGAAAAACTGTCTCCCAGAATCTTTGTCTGCTTAATGAACTAAACTTTTTCAAAAGCTTGGGATATCCCCTGCTAGTTGGGCCATCTCGAAAATCTTTTATTGGTTATACGCTAAATGTTCCGCCCGCTGATCGCCTGGAAGGTACTGCTGCAACGATATCGATAGCTATCGATCGCGGCGCTGATGTTGTTCGCGTACATGATGTCAAAGCCATTACTCGGGTAGCTAGAATGACTGACAAGATTGTTCGCTAAATAATCCTGTGCTGGTTAAGCGCCCACCAAGAGTGTTTAAAGGATTTGGGGATGCTAGATTTTGAACCTAATGAAGAACAAAAAATGATGGTCGAGGCTATCGAACGATTCGCGGATCGTAAAATGCGCCAAGTCTACCGGGATGCTGACGAAGAGCAACAGATACCCGCCGAATTGATTCAGGCAGGTTGGGAGTTCGGAATCTTGTCAAGCACAATCCCTGTACATTACGGCGGATTTGGAGAATATTCCGTATTGACCGGGGCTTTGGCTATGGAAGCGCTTGCTGCCGGCGACCTAGCCATAGCACTGAGCCTGACTGTTCCTTCATTATTTGCCATTCCACTCATGCTCTTTGGGTCTGAATTGCAAAAAGACTCATATTTACCTCGCTGTTGCCTGGAGCGGCCTCCGAATATGACCGCAGCTTTGACCGAGCCATCAATTCAGTTTGATCCACGGTGTCTAGAGCTTACGGCCCGCCGAGAAAGTGATGTTTATTATCTTAGCGGCATAAAGAGCGTGGTCCCATTGGCCGACGAAGCTGAGCAAATACTCGTTTATGCCAATGAAAGTGGCTCGACGCAGGCCTTTATCGTTGATCGATATTCAGAAGGTCTGAAGATCGCTAGCCGCGAAAAATTGATGGGCATCAAGGCTTTGCCGACTTATCGACTGGTGATGGCTGATTGTCCGATCCCGGCCGATCAAAAATTAGGCGGCGATCATGGTGTCGAGTACGACCAGATTCTGAACCACAGCAGAGTTGCCTTAGCCGCGGCCGCTGTTGGGGTTGCCAAAGCGGGTTATAAATATGCTTGCGAGTATGCAAAAAATCGCGTGCAGTTTGGAGAAGCCATTGCCCGGCGACAATCTATAGCCTTCCTGTTGGCAGAAATGGCTATCGAAGTCGACGCGGCCAGGCTTATGGTATGGGAAGCTGCCTGGAAACTTGATTTGGGAATGGACATAAATCGTGAAGCCACGCTCATGAAGTACTATGTCGACAATATGGTGATGAAGGTCACTGATGGTGTAGTTCAGATATTGGGCGGTTATGGCTATACACGTGAATTTCCAGCTGAGCTTTGGCTGCGAAACGCCCGAGGTTTTGCGTCCTTTGACGGATTAGCAATGGTCTAATCCTCTCTAAGAAATTGAGATCTGGGTTTTGTCAGACGAATTGTTATGGAGAAGGATAATGATTAATTTTGCCATACCAGATGAGATACTGAAAGAGCTAGAAATGGCAAAAATTGTTGCTGATCAGGTGATGAGAAGTAAGTCGCGCTACTATGACGAGCATGAACATGAGCGACCATGGGAATATATCAATATTATGTGGCCGGTTCTACGAGGGCAAAATAAGCGACAATTTGAAGGCAACGGCAGTGAGCGGACGCCTCGCAAGGATAATGGCCGCTCGGCAGCTTTAAGACTCGTATTACTGGTCGAAACGCTAAGCTGGGGCGATGCCGGCCAGTATCTGTGTACACCGGATCCAGCGCTTGGCGGGGCGGCGATTCAGGCGGTGGGAACTGCCGAACAAAAAGCACGCTTTCTCAAGCGATTTACCGAGGGAGATGCCAAGTGGGGGGCGATGGCAATGACTGAATCCGGCGCCGGTTCTGATACCAGCGCGATCGCGACTACGGCCGAATTAGATGATGAATCTAATGAGTGGATATTGAATGGCGAGAAAATATTTTGCACCAATGGATCGCTGGCCTTGGAAGAATCAGATGGATTTGCCGTAGTTTGGGCGACTGTTGATCCGTCCTCCGGAAGGGTGGGAATGAAGCCTTTCGTTATCGAAGCAGGGACACCCGGCGTATATATCGCTAAACGTGAGGAAAAACTCGGCATCAGGGCCAGCGATACCTCCTCCATCGTATTAAAAAATGCCCGGATCCCCTATGAAAACATACTGGGTAGCCCTGATATTCATCTTCAAGATAAGAAAACTACTGAGGGTTTCAAGGGGGCGATGAAGACCTTTGACATTTCCCGCCCAGTTGTGGCAGCTAGCGCGATGGGTGTAGCACGCGCCGCATTAGAGACGACCCAAGAGCTGTTGGCAGCCGAGGGCATCAAGGTAGATTATCGTCGTTCTCCACACAAACTGTCGGCAGTTGAGCGCGATTTGATCGAAATGGAAGCGGGCCATAAAGCAGCGTGGCTATTGACCTTGCGAGCCGCTTCGCTAATGGATCATGGTCAAGCTAACCGGCTCGAGGCGAGTATGTGCAAGGCCTATGCTGGAATTGTCGTAACTTGGATTACCCAGAAATCAGTCGAGTTATTAGGACCTCTTGGATATTCTCAAGAACTATTGGTAGAAAAGTGGATGCGAGATGCGAAAATCAATGATATTTACGAGGGTACCCGACAGATCAATCTCCTTATAGTGGCCCGAAGCATATTGGGTTATACAAGACGTGAGCTGAAATAGAGTTTTGATGGACAAATCTGCGCACCACAGTTTGGGCGAGTTATAGAATTATTTACATGCGCCTAAGAAGTGGGTGATTTAATTTAGTTGAGATCGATTTGTTGGCAATCAACTTGGAGAATATTCAATGACATACGCAATTAACAAAGTAGCCATCATTGGTGCCGGAACAATGGGAGGGGGGATCGCCGCCCATCTGGCAAATATCGGTATCGAAGTATTGCTTCTTGATATCGTGACACCGAATTTGCCGGAAAGCGAAAAAGAGGATCCTGTTGCTCGCAATCGTCTTGCACAAAGTTTGTACGATCGTATGAAGAAGGCCAAGCCGGCAAATCTTGCCCGCGGCGACCGGGCTCGATTAATACATATTGGCAATATTGAAGATGATTTCGAAAGGCTTTCCGAGAGCGACTGGATAATCGAAGTCATCATTGAACAGTTAGAACCCAAGCAGTCATTGATGGAAAGAATTGAAGCAGTGCGCAATGCCGACAGCATCGTCAGTAGCAACACCTCGGGCATCCCGATTCAGAAGATAGCAGAGGGACGCTCAGATAATTTTCAGAAGCACTTTCTCGGCACGCATTTTTTTAACCCGCCACGATATTTGAAGCTCTTGGAGATCATTCCAACGGCCGAGACAGGGCCAGAAGTTCTTGATTTTATGGTTCGTTTTAGTAGGGAAACTTTGGGAAAAGGAGTTGTCATTTGTAAAGATACCCCTAATTTTATCGGAAACAGGTTTTTTGCAATCGCCAATTCATTCGGTGTGGATTACGCCTGGAAACACGGATATACCGTTGAAGAGGTAGATGCACTTACTGGACTGCTTATTGGTCGGCCAAAGACTGGGACCTTCCGTCTCCTGGATTTGGTGGGTTTGGACGTGATGGGACATGTAGCCAACAATCTTTACGAGGCCATACCAGACGATCCCTACCGAAATATCTTACGTAGCAAACGTAGCGACGAGGTCATCGGCCAAATGTTGGAGAATAATTGGCTGGGCATCAAAAGCGGACAAGGTTTCTATAAGAAAACCTTTGTTAGCGGAAATCGTGAATTTTGGACCCTCGATACAGAGTTAATGGACTACACCGCACCGAAAAAAGTACGATTCGGCTCCGTTGGAGCTGTTCGTAATATAGAATCCCTCGAAGAAAGATTGCCTTCATTACTTGAGCAGGATGAAGACCGGGCAGTTGAATATGTAAGGGAGACGCTCTATTTTTCTCTGGCGTATGCAGCTGAAGTTGCTCCAAAGATTGCCTACAACCTTGTTGATGTAGACAACGCGATGCGCTGGGGATTCGCCCACGAAGCAGGCCCATTCCAGGTGTGGGACATGCTCGATTTGAGAAAGACAGCTGAGTTGATGAAAGAAGCAGGATTTTCGATAGCTGAATGGGTCCAAACGATGTTGGACAACGGGTATGAATCGTTTTACCAAGACGGACATTATTATGATTATGAGACCATGTCCTATCGTCCATTGGTCGAAGATGCCAAGTCTCTGACGGTTCAATATCTTATGGAAAATGATAAGACAATCGATAAAAATATGAGCGCCAGTTTACTTGATATGGGCGATGGCGTTGCCTTACTGGAGCTGCGATCGGCCAAGATCAATGCGCTGGATATTGATTTTTTGGATATGGCAGAAAAGGCGCTGGCCAGGTTGAATTCTGATTTTGATGCCTTGGTTATCGGAAACAACGGCCAAGATTTTTGTATCGGAATGAATTTAGCAGTTGTATTGATTGCTGCCTCTCAGGGATTGTGGGATCAGCTTGAGCAAACGCTTAGGAGAGGCCAGCAAATATTCTTTAAGCTGCGGCATGCACCGAAGCCGGTTATTACCGCTCCTCACCAGCGTGTTTTAGGTGGGGGCGTAGAATTGACAATGGCTGGTTGGTCAAGTGTGGCTGATCATGAGACCTATATGGGATTCGTTGAACTGGGGGCTGGTGTCATACCGGGAGGAGGTGGCTGTAAGGAGCTTTTATCCCGAAAAGTCAATCCAGTGATGAAGACGCAAAACGCTGATGTCGTTCCCGTTATGCAGGAAGTTTTTGAACAAATTGCTATGGCAAAAGTTGGCGCGAGCGCCTGGGAAGATAAAGCTCTAGGTTACCTGCAACCTGAAGACGAAATTGTTATGAACGGTGAGTACCGTTTGCTTAAGGCTAAAGAAAAGGCCCTGAATCTTGTGCAATCTGGGGCACGACCTCCGGAAGTGGAACAAATCTATGCTGCAGGTCGAGATGTGCTTTCGGCTCTACAACTTGCTCTCCACTCTTTTGGTTGGGCCGGTTATGCGAGTGAACATGATCAGCTACTGGGAAATAAGCTGGCCTATATTCTATGTGGTGGGGATATTAGCTCTCCTACGTGGGTTGAACCAAGCTATATCCTTGAACTTGAAATCGAAGCAAATTTGTCTCTTATTGGCGAGCCCTTGACTCAGGCCCGAATGTCACATCTTTTGCAGACTGGGAAACCTCTACGAAACTAGGAGAACAATAATATGACAAGAGAAGCGGTAATTGTCGCGGCAACCAGGACGGCCGTCGGCCGGAGCAAAAAAGGAATGACCCGCAATTGGCGATCAGATGAGATGGCGGCCGAGGTAATTAAAGAACTATTACGTCAGGCGGAGCCGCTAGCCCCGGAAATGGTGGATGACGTTATCATTGGTTGCGCCTTTCCCGAAGGTGTTCAGGGATTGAATTTCGCCCGAAATATTGCGATTCGGGCTGGATTACCAGTTGAAGTTCCCGGAATGACGGTGAACCGATTTTGTTCGAGCGGATTACAGACTATCGCGATTGCCGCCGAACGAATAATCGCCAATGGAGCAGATTGTATCGTGGCAGGCGGCGCGGAGACCATGAGCTTGGTGCCTATGACAGGATTTCGGATTAGTCCGAATCCCTACATGGCTGCCAACCAACCTGAAGCTTATATGAACATGGGGCTTACGGCAGAGAATGTTGCTGATGAGTATGAGGTTAGCCGCCAAGCTCAAGATGAGTTCGCTCTGAGAAGTCACCAGCGAGCTACGAAAGCCGTAGAGCGCGGACTCTTTGAAAAAGAGATATTGCCTCTGACCATTGAAGAGGTGGTTCCGGGACCGAAAGGACCTGAGCGCCACTCGATAAGATTTGACAGGGATGAACATTTACGTCCAGATTCAAATATTGAAGCTTTGGCCAAGCTACGACCGGTATTTAGACATAACGGAACGGTGACGGCAGGAAATGCCTCTCCTCTTAGCGATGGTGCGGCTGGGGTAATAGTCATGGAACGAGAAATGGCAGTCTCACTTGGACTCCAGCCCCTCGTCCGGTTTGTGAGTTTTAATGTTGGTGGAGTTCGTCCAGAAATAATGGGAGTTGGGCCAGTAGCGGCCGTTCCGCGGGTATTGAAGCGATCAGGTATTAGTCTTGAAACAATCGATGTTATCGAATTGAACGAGGCCTTTGCTGCTCAAGCTGTAGCCGTTATACGTGAATTGGGCTTCGATGAAGAACGAACCAACGTAAATGGAGGAGCCATTGCATTAGGGCATCCTCTTGGCTGCACTGGCGCGAAATTGACAGTACAAATAATAAATGAGATGAAGCGGCAAGATGCCCAATTCGGCATGGTAACCATGTGTATAGGCGGAGGTATGGGAGCGGCGGGAATATTTGAGAACCTAGATGATTGACCTGCCGTGGGGCTAAGTACTAATATCGCCCTCTACTTGAATAAACAGACGGTTAGCCGGTTCATTCTGGCCATAATCTGTAATATCTTCAAGGGTCAACCTAACTGATAGCGTATCGAGATTAGTGTTCTGACCTAAATAAGCCATAACGGCTTCATCAGCCTGAATGCCAAAAGCCTTCAAAAGTTGCCGTATGTTCACTGTATTTTGTTCATTCATCATTAACTCTCCTGCATTATTAGACTCAAGGCCTGAGCTTAATTGCTATAAAATTTTCTAGTTGTTCTTTTCAGCTACCAAACCGTACATTAATGGCAAACTTGGCTGATCAGCTGGCGGGTATAACCGGCCGCCAGCTCTTTCTTCCATGCCCAGAAAGAGTCTTGCTCCATTGGAATAAGGATATTCTTTTAATGACCGCAGTGTGAGGCCTGCGTCCAAAATTGCCGAAATAATCTCAGACAATGTCCACTGAAATTCATTAGCCGGGAAAGGATTGATAAAATCCTTGACACCCGGCTCATAACCTGAGGGCGTAAGAGCCTTTGCATCGGCTACATAATCTCCAACGCCATCTGACCAGTGCAGTACCTCTCCGGAAGCGAAATATGGATAGCCTATTGACCAGTCCTCTTTGAAGACCATTGAAAAAGGATGAAACTCCATGATAACGAGACGACCAGTTGACGCCAAAACTTTGGCCACTCCCTTGGCCCAGCTATTGATATCAGAAAGCCAGATCAATGCGCCATAAGAGAGAAATACAATATCATAATTTAGATTGTCTGTTGATGTTTTAGCGAACCAATCATATATGTCGCTCCTGACAACATCGGCCGGAATAGCCGAGCCTCTAGCGAGTTCGCGAGCAAATTCGATAGCCGTATCGCTAATGTCTGCTCCGGTTACTTTGGCTCCTAGATGGGCCAAGCTTAGCGAGTCCTGGCCTGCGTTACACTGGAGATGGGCCAGCTTTTTTCCATGAATATCTCCCAGCAACTCGATTTCTTCAGGAAAGAGCGTGCTTCCACCATCCTTAAAAAATAAAGTTTGGTCGCTCTTATGACTATTGTGAGCTTCAGTCGCCATGTTCCACGATTTTCGGTTTACTTCGTGTAACTCCTTGCGCAACATTTCTGTATCTCCAACGACCATCCGACGTGGCCAATTTACTATGATACTATTCTGAATATTGATTAATAGTCAACATCTATGCTCGAAATATAGGCAAACATTTGCCAAAATACAAATTTCACGTTGCTCGGAAATATGAATGATTTATACATTAATTAATATGCCTTCAATTAGCTGAGAATATCGACGAAATGCTCAACTTTTCATGGGTCAAATTTTCCCTATTGATTGCCTGCTGCGTGATTCTGGTTGCATGCAATCGAAGCGGGTCGAGCGGAGCGAAGGATGTTCAAGTGGGAATCTCAGAATCTGCGAATATGAGCGAGCCAGTACCGACCTCGACGACAATTCCGATAGCAACAATTACTCAAATCAGGCCTGTGGCTACTTTTACCGCGATTCCGACTGTAACACAGTTAATTCCTCCGAGTGCAACCTCTGATCTAAGGGTAACCCTAAATTCAATCGAAGATTTCGGCAACTCGCGAAACCCTCTAACCGGGGAATTGATGGATGATGATTCAGTTCTGCAGAGACGGCCGATTGCTGTGAAAATCTCAAATGCCCCTGCTAAACATGTGCGTCCACAATCAGGTCTTAACCAGGCGGACCTGGTTTTTGAACATCTTACGGAGGGTTCAATTACGCGCTTTACGGCCATCATTTACGGTGACACACCGCCTAAGATTGGCCCAATAAGAAGCGCACGACTAATCGATTTGGAGATCCCGGTTATGTATGATGCTGCCCTGGCTTATTCAGGAAGTAGCATCGGCGTCTCCAGAAAATTATTTGACTCTGATTTTGCCGGCCGGATATTAAGATCAAATTCTTCTGGTTATTATCGCACCGGCGAAAATAAGCCATATGAGCATACTCTTTACGCTGAGCCGGAAAAGCTCTGGAGCGCTCTTCTTGAGAGAGGGCAAAATAGGGCGCCTTCCTTTTGGTCGAGTATGAGTTTTTCATCAGAATCCCCACCTGGTTCTTTTCCAGCAAACAGCGTTAACATCAAGTATCGTAAGTTTACCGATATTGATTGGATTTATGACGATGAAACCAAACAATACTATCGCTGGACAGACGGAATCGAACATAAAGACGCCAACTCGGAACGACAGATAACTGCAACAAATGTCGTGCTACTTTTAGTAACACATCAGCTTGACAAGTCAATTTGCGAGAATCAAAGAGGCGGGCAGTGCCTGGCATACTCAATGGAAATCCATCTTTGGGGTCAAGGAAGAGCTTATCTCTTAAGAGACGGCCAAGTATACGAGGTGTTTTGGGTTCGACACACGTCAGGAGAAATGATTACCTTGGCTGATAATCAAGGGACCAAAGTGCCCCTTCAAATTGGCAACACTTGGTTTCAAGTTATACCAGATGACGAACCGGAAGCATTTTCCTTTCAGGAATAGATTATTGCCAGGTTGCTATAAAATTATTCGCGTAGTTATATCTGGAGTCGAATTCTGATATCCGTCAAAATACCACGCTGAAATGCTTGACACATTTTTGAAAGTCATTATAGTCCTCTAATGGTTAATTCAGAGGTGAACCAATGACCCGAATGGTCCAATGCGTCAAATTTGGACGAGAACTTCCAGGACTTGAAAAGCCCCCGATCCCGGGTAAATTAGGCGAACGAGTATTTGAACACGTATCAGCCCAGGCATGGGATTTATGGAAGGATCAGATCGTCATTCTTATTAACCATTATGGGTTGAATATGGCTGATCCGCAAGCCCAGGTGTTCCTCAATGAACAAATGGAGGACTTCTTTTTTGGCGAGGGATCTAAAATGCCAGACGATTGGGTACCTCCAGGTCAGGGTGGGAAGGGAGCACCAAGTCCTCAAAGTAAAGGTGGACCAGGTGCCCAAGATAAGGGTGCACCGGCCCCTCAGCGAAAATGAGGGGACAGGCTAGACAAGCAAGATCAGAAATTCTTCTCCTGGCTTGTTATGAGCTTGGTCATCAACCCCTAAGTTTAGCCTGGCCCGTGGCGGCACTCGCTGAAGCTGGTTTTTCCGTTAGTCCACACGATTTGTCTGTAGAAGATTTTCCAGTCAAGTCGGTATTAAAGGCTACCCTGGTAGCAATCGCAACTCCAATGCATACGGCCATGCGAATTGGAGTGGCTGCGGCGCGTGAGGTACGAAAACTTAATCCCCAGGCCCATATTTGTTTCTATGGTTTATATGCGGACTTAAATGCTGACTTTCTTTTTCAGCAGCATTCAAATGGCCAAACTTACCTTCCGTTGGCGGATTCTGTGATTAGCGGCGAGTATGAATTGCCGCTTGTTCGTTTAGCCCAGAAACTGGAAAAAGGCGTCGATATTTCACAGATTGAGGGTATTTCCACCGGCAATTCCTCGAGTAAACCATATCTTCAGCGAATTCCTTTCAGTGTGCCAAACCGTGACTTACTACCACCATTGATGAATTACAATTATTACATCAACGGTGATGAACCAATTCAAGCCGGATACGTTGAGGCAAGCCGGGGATGTTTGCATACTTGCAAGCATTGTCCTATTGTCCCGGTCTACGCTGGTAGATTCTTTGTGGTCCCTGTAGACGTGGTGCTTTCAGATATCAGGCAGCAAGTTGCCGCTGGTGCCGGCCATATCTCTTTTGGCGATCCTGATTTCTTAAATGGACCTGGTCATGTTCTGAAAATCCTGAGGGCTATGAAGCATGAGTTTCCTAACTTAACATATGACTTTACAACACGAGTCGAACACTTGCTTAAGTATCAGAAGCTACTGCCTGAATTACGCAGCTTAGGAGCATCATTTGTAATTTCGGCCTTTGAGGCAACAAATAATGATGTGTTGCAGCACCTAGATAAGGGACACACAGTCCAAGATATGGAGCAAACCCTGCGCATTATGGCAGAGATTGGATTGCCAGTGCGCCCATCTTGGGTTCCTTTCACCCCTTGGACAACGCTGGACCACTATTTGACCATGTTAGAGTGGATTGACGAGAATAACCTCGTTCCCAATATTCCAATGGTTCAGTACTCAATTCGTCTCCTAATTCCCCCAAGGAGTGGACTGCTTCCAGACGCCCAAGGTAGTAGTTGGCTTGGTCAAATTGATGCCGAAAATTTCTCCTATCGGTGGACCCATCCAGATCCGCGAATGGACAAACTCCAGAATAGGTTAGCGATGCTGGCCCAAGAAAAAGATTACGAACCTGAATTGGCTTTTGAAATTGTGGCCAGAGAAGCTTACGATATCGCCGGGCTTCCATTGGCGAAATTCAGAAGCCGGTCTTATATTACTCCACCGGCACCTCGTCTCAGTGAGCACTGGTTCTGCTGAGCTGAGCCTGCTTCGGGTCAGTTTGGCCCTGCTAACCTATCAAAATAGATTTGCTGAACGCCACCAACGGTAATATTTATCTCGCAATTCATCCCGTGTCGGTAAGGGGAAATAAGCCAGGTCCTGCCGGTTTCCGACGAACAAGCCGTTTTTGATCATTCGATAAGGAAATTCAATGGGATGCACTCGATCTACCATTTTGCTGTGAACGGTCTTGGCCCTTAAGTCAACTAAACATTCACGCAAGTGGGGAATGAATTCATATGGCAGTTCTCCAACCTCGCCAAATTCGGGATCGCGCGCCAATGCGCCTAATCGTAACTCAACGAAAGCAACGGCAGGCAGATGAATCATGCTTGTCGGATCTTGGGTAATAAATTTATAAAAATTGACAGGTCCGCGGGCACTCACCACTAAGGGTTGTACGGGTGCGAATTCCTGATACATGTGTAGACTCTTATCTGGTTCTGGGTAATCGTTGCTGCGATCTAGACCAAGAGTTTCTCCATAGGAGGTGACCAGATAAAGCTTTAGAATGGCCGAAAGCGGGACGTGCTCTAGAACACGATATGTAGATATATACACGGATTTTTTCGGGGTCTGGTCGTCATGAGCGACGCATCGAGCGACTCCATCATCAATGCGAAAAAACTCGTCTCTGAAATCAGGATCTACTTCTAGGAATATAGCCTGGCCATGAAGTTTTCGATGGCTTCCCACAGCATAATAGACTCCGAAATCAGCTGGTTCGAGCATGGATGCAATAAGTGCCTCAGGCATCAGGGATAAATATAAGTGCGCGGTCATATTGAATATTCTTCTCCTCTTCAGTCTCGCTGGTTCGCTTTTTCTGACCGATTCTCTGCAATGCCGTTGAAAAAAGATCTGCGTATTTGCGCAGCTTATTATACCTGTTTTAACCTGGCGTACGACCGTCAACTCTAAAAATTCCCGGGTGATCGGTTGACCTAAAATTGGTTGAGTAGAGTGAGTTGAGGCGCAATCTTAAACCGTAATTCCTGGTGAGCTTGTCGAAGGGCGCTCTCTACAGCTTTAGGGGAGTCACCACGGGCGAAAATGAACCCAAGGTAACTGTCGCCCTCAGGAAGTGGAACCAGCGGATTGTTTAGCTTGGCGGTAATCTGAACCCCTTCGATGAGAGGCACAGCGCTAGCCGCTTCGCACCCTTGGACATCTTTTAATATGCCGGCTTCTGGGATGGGAATCATCATCACGCCGCTAGCTTGTTGATCTCTGGCCATATTGTCGTATGGTAAACCGAATGCCTGACGTAATATCATCTCTTCTAAGGAGACGTCGATACCAAACCGCAAAGTTTCGGAACATAATCCCCCAATTGATCGACCGGCAATTTCAATTATCTTCGGTCCTGATGGATCAATACGAAGCTCTGCGTGGATGGGTCCTTGGCTCAAACTTATCGCTTCTGCCGCTGCGCTAGTGACAGCGATTATTTCATCTTGTAATGTCTGAGGAAGCCGTGACGGTGTGACATATATCGATTCCTCGAAGTAGGGACCTTCCAATGGATCCGGTTTATCAAATATTGCCAACACCTGTAACCGCCCGTTATCCAGAAGACCTTCCAAAGCAATTTCTGTTCCTGGAATATACTCCTCAACTAAGAAGGATAGTGAATTTTCCAAAAAGGCATCGGCATACAGCAGGCGATATAATTGCCTCGCGGCCGTGAAAAACTCTTCTGGATTGTTCGCTCTAATAACACCGCGGCTACCATTGAGGTTCAGTGGTTTTAATACACAAGGGTAGTTTGTCTGGCCGGACAAGGCTACGAGCTGGTCGGTGTCTAGCGGTTGGGAAAAGTAATGTAGCGAGTGCCTAGGTGACGGGACTTGGTCAGCCGCCAAAAGTTCGCGCATCTGATATTTGTCCCTTGCCGCAAGCGCAGCTGCCGGTCCATTATGTGGAA
>PVMK01115659.1_pt1 | contig 46484 bp, 41 predicted proteins | sample 1853481 | NCBI WGS metagenome assembly PVMK01 (sample SAMN08533507, study PRJNA380276) | Marine sediment metagenome, whole genome shotgun sequencing project.
TGTCAATTTCAACGCCTTAATTGCCAACCCGGTACTTAACGACCCGGCCCCGCAACTGGGCGTGATCAAAGATTGGGAGATCAGTTGATCCGAATCAATGCCCAGCTTTTCGACCTGCGCCGCTTTTTGCTTCCACTGATTGACCAGGGACTCAGTGGTTGCGTTTTCCAGTTCATCTGGATTCAGGGTCGGCACCATCCCCCAGGCGATAATTTTGCCTGCATCCAGAAATTCTTTGATCTGGTCTGAATACAGGATAAACCGATCAAAATAGGCATAAGCGTCAAAACTGACGATATCCGCAGCTGAATCCAGAACCAGCGACCAGTCCGTATTGGCGCAAACATGCACCCCGGCAAGACCGCCTTCGGCATGCACGGCGGCAATAACCTCATCAAGGCTTTGGGCAATTCCATCCCGGGAAATACTGATAAACGCGGAAGATCCAAAACCCGACAAAGCGGGCTCATCGAAGAAAATAATGACCGGGCAGCCAAAACGGCTTAACTGCTGTACCTGCCAGCGGGATTTCAATGCCAGCAATTTCACAGCGGCATCCTGTACCTGTTCATCGTAAACAATGGCCTTTTTGTTTTGATCCGATATTCCGGTACAGAAGGTAAATGGCCCGGTAACCTGGCCCTTGACCGCAACCGGGGGGGTGGAAAGGCGCTTTAGGCTCTCAACAAAGACAAAAAAACCCCTGGCGGTGTCTTCACTCAATACAAACCTGGACTCAGACAGGTCGCAGTGGCCTTCCACAACAGCCAGATAGTCTTCGTAGAACTTTAATAGGTCATTATCAAAGTCATCTTGATCGGTATCAATGTATACCCTGTCCCCTGTCGAGCAAATCCCCGGCAACCCCGGCATGAATTGGGCGATCATTGCTTCTTCTTTGTGCGCCGGAAGCTGAACCCACAGAGGGATCTGCGGCGTGTATTCCAATACAAGCTGACAGGCCTCGACATGATCCGCCAGAGGCAGACTACCGATCAACATCGCAAGGCCCCGGGGCCGAAATGGGCTGTCCATGGTTGAAAATCCTTAAAACGGAGAAACTGGAATATTGGAGCAATGGAGTGATGGATCTCTCTGAGTCTCATCAAATACAATATGGATCATATCCAGTACTCCAATACTCCACAACTCCAAATAAAATTTCATCACGGCATCAATATTTGAAATGCCAATTAATCCAAACTCATGTGTTCTGTTAGTTAAAACAGTTAAGATACCACTTCCTTTGTTGTTTTTCAATAATTAGATACCGGTTATCGGTTGCCTGTTGCAAGCAAAGGCGTAACTGATTATCATAAGTCAAACAGATTCCAAACCATTTGGATTTGTACGCTCTAAATCTGAAAAGATTGACACAAAAATAGCCCGATGTTATAGTCAGGCTCCCGTTCGGGTCAATTTTTTTTTCGGCGATGGACTTGCCGGCATTAAATACAATTTTCCAGAGGTTTTCCGTGGCAGATATCATTTCCCTTGATAAAAAGCTTGATCTGGCCAAAGACAAAAAAACGGCTTTAATTCGAAGGCGCAAGGTATTGGCCGTACAAAAGGTGTTTCAGTGTACCCATTGCTCGCTGAAATGCGAAAAATGCGGCATCCAAATCGAGCATAACCCTGGAGCGGATGAAAAGTACCGCCGAAATCTAAGAGTCCCCTACAACTTCTGTAAGGGATGCTCCGAAGAATATATAGAGTATATCGAACGCCTAAAAGGCCGGGGGGATTCTGATTGTTACTGGCACAACGAGGCCTGGATTGATGCCTGGACGAAATGGATTGAATATCAAAGCAGTGTTGACCGCTATATCAAATCAAAAGAATTCAAACAGCTGCTTGATGAACTGAAACAGGCCAGGCCCGAATAATTAGGAGGTATTATGTTTGGAATTGGAATGCCGGAACTGATTATCATATTGGTAATCATTCTGATTATATTTGGCGCCGGGAAACTGCCCGAAATCGGAGCAGGAATGGGGAAAGCCATCCGAAATTTCAGGGGTGCGTCAGACGAGGAAGAAAAAAAAGACCCTGAAAAAATTGAAGAGGAAAACAAGAATTGAACCCCGCTTATTTTCGATTGAGCGTGGCTTTGAGCCGACGAGTGAAAATGGGTACAACTTCAAAAAGATCCCCCACAACTCCATAGTCGCAGTGCTGCATCATGGCCGCCTGAGGGTCGGTGTTGATGGCAACAACCACTCCGGATGTTTTCATGCCGGCAAAGTGCTGGACGGAGCCCGAGATCCCACAGGCGATGTAAAGGTTTGGGCTCACCGTCGTCCCCGTTTGACCCACCTGCATGGAATGGGGGACCCAGCCGGCATCCACCGCGACGCGCGAGGCGCCTACCGCCGCACCCAAAACATCTGCACATTCATGCAGGATCTTGTAATTTTCGCTGTTTTGCATGCCTCGACCACCGGCGATAATGATTTGGGCCTCTGACAGATCCATTGTGCCGGCGGAATCTTTTTTGACTGCTTGAACCGTCAGGGGCTCATCATCGATCTGCGTCTGCAATGATAGAACCTCGGCCCTGGCGGGTGCCGGGTGTGCCTCGATCACATTGGGGCGGATACCGAAAAGATAGTGGGTCCCGCGCACTTTGAACGTTGCAATGGTTTTGCCGGAAAATTGAGATTTTTCCGCCGTTAAGGTTTTAAGATCGACGCCAATGCAATCCAGCAAAAGCGGTGCATCCAAAATTGCAGCGATCCGGGGAAACACGTCTTTTGTCTGTGAAGTGGTAAGACCGAATAAAATGTTGATCCCGAGCTGTTCCATGACCTGGACGATTGCTTTGGCCCAGCTATCCGGATTCCAGCTTAACAGCCCCTCTGCTGATTGAATATCGACAATCTTGTGAATACCGTAGGCTTGCAGATCCTCCCTGTATTCAGCACCTTTGCCATTCAAAACCAAGCCATAGAGTTCGTGCTCCGCTCCCCGGGCAGCCGTGATCACACCGTATATTGTTGGTTTGAGTCCTTGGGCGCGCGTTTCAATTAAAATCCCGATTTTTTGCATGGTTGGATCGATTTCCTGATTCGAGAAATTTAAATAACCTTGGCCTCCTGTCTTAACAGTCGGATGAGCTCCCGGACCGCCTCTTCAGGAGAACCCGCAATGATTTTGCTCCGGCGTTTCTCAACTGCCGGGCGCAGTTTAAGAATCTCCATACTGCCGGCAGGAGGGCGCAGGTCGAGGCGGTCGAGAGTAATTGTTCGAATCGGCTTTTTCCGCGCCTTCATGATATCGGGAAGGGTGGGATAGCGGGGCTTATTCAATGCTTTGCCCGCACCGACGATGCACGGAATGGGCATCCGGATGACTTCGATGCCGCCAGCATTCATTTTACATTCTGCTGTGACAAAGCGTCCATCCAGCTTGAAAGCCACTACATTGGTGGCCACCGGAACGTTCAGGGCCGCCCCCAGCCGAAACATGGTTTGAAAGCCTTCGCTGTCAATGGATTCGTTGCCGGTAAAGATTATATCCGGATTGCCATCCTGTTCAATAGCCGCTTTCAGTGCCCTGGCAGTAACCATGCTGTCGGGGCTATAATCGCTGCGGATGAATATCCCCCGGTCGGCCCCCATGGCCATAGCAGATTGCAGGGTAGATTCGGCTGCTTCTTTCCCCAGGGTCACGGCGATGACTTCAGCATGGCCGACCTGCTTTTTAAGCCTGGCCGCCGCTTCAATTGCATTTTCGTCATAAGGATTAATGATAAAGGTTACCTGTTCATCAATTCGGTTGTCTCCGATAATGCTAATCTTGGCCGCTGTGTCCGGGACATGTTTGACGCAAACGTAAATTTTCATACCCGTTTCCGGTTTCCAGGTCGTGACTCGCTAAGGGTTTAAATGTTGATCGGTGGAATATTAAACGAGGTTTCGGGTGTCAGGTGTCAGCAGGCAAATTTAGGAATTGCGAATTCAGGAATTTAGGAATTGAAGGTATTCTGCCATTCTAATTCCTAAATCCCTCAATTCCTGAATTCCTCAATCATTGAATCCTGACACCTGAACACTGACACCTCGTTCCTGAAAATATGAAAAGAGGGCTGATAACCTTTCGAGCAACGAATAAGCGTTGCCGCTCAACGATGGAATTTCTATCCGTTTACCGAAAAGCTGCTGTCAGGATTGATCTCCCTTTTACGGGAAAAAAATCCAACGTCGAAGGTGCGCCCAATATAGCGTGAGGTATATTGAAAGGGCTCTTTGTCGTGATCCAGGCCCTTTTGGCAGGCATCGATCAATTCCGCCATCATGGCGCCGACCACCGGGGCGTTTTTGTACTGATTGCCACTGGTACCGATGGCCATGTAGAAACCCTTCATATCTGATTTGTCGTAAATCGGAATCCAATCATCCGAACAGTCATAAAGATCGCAGACTCCCCGGGGCTGGTTCGGTATCTGCATGCTGGACACCCGCCTGGCGCAGCGGTAAGTTTGGGCTTTCCACTGGGCTTCTGAGAGCTGGTTGTCCCGCCCGGGTTCCCCTTTACCGGCATAAAACTCATCGGGATCGACCCACTCCTGAGGGTCACATTCCGGATCCTCGCTGCCGATCAGAAACATGTTGCCGACTTCCGGACGATAATAGCAACCAATGTCGCCGTCGGATGTATGGTAACCAGCATTCAAATAGTCGTATCCTTCCGGGGATGGACAATGCATCACCTCATGCCGCAGGGCCTTGGTCTTGATGTTGCACCCTTCATAGACGCCTTCGGCCATCTGATTAATTTTGTAGGAATGAGGGCCGGCGGCGTTGACAACCACCGCTGCGTCTATCTGGGTTCCGTCTTTAAGCGTCACACCGAGCACCTGGTTGTCTTGACTTCTGACCTCGAGGACCTCGGCGTTGAACATAAATTCAGCTCCCTTGGCTTCGGCCGCCCGCATGATGTTGTGGGTGGACAGGGCCGGATCGTTCACGTATCCGCCTTCGGGGCAAAAAACCGCACCCTCAAGCATTTTGGTCGGTTCATCAAAAAATTCGGGATCTTCGGGTCGTTTTACCGGCCAGAACTCATGCAAATCATAAACCGACACCATCTCATTAACCTTCTCATTACTCCACTCTTCGTACTGCACCCCCACGGCGTCGTAATGCTTCTGGACTTTTCGCCAATCATGCCCTTGGGATTTGAGCAGAATGGAGCCCGTATTCATATATTTGGCCAAACCTTTTTCATCTTTTACATGATCCAGGTAATTATCCCAGTCCAACCAGTATTTGAAACCCTCATAAGCCATGGCCACACCATCCTCGGTGGAGTAATGGGCCCTGACGATGGCGCAGGATGCTGCAGTGGAGCCTTCGCCGGCGTCAGACAGCTTGTCGATATTCAGGGTTTTATACCCCATTTTCGTCAGCTCATAGGCGATGGGACTCCCGATGATGCCCGTCCCGATGATGATCGCATCATACTTTTTAGTCATAATTAAACCTCCCTGTACATTATTCTACCTAAGTTAATCGCTCAACCTGGGCTTTATATTGTATTTTTTAATAACGCGGATTTTTCATACCACATCTAATGCTAAAATAACACCTATTCAAAATTTGACGAAAGCGGGATTGCAAATTTTTTTTAAATCCCAGGCTTTTATTTTAAACGATTTGTCATGCACGCCCGGGTTGAAATAAATGAAGTCTTTCTTTGTCAACGCCGGATCCATATAAATCGGTAAAAAAGTAAGATGACCAAAGGGCGGGACACATCCCACTTCACAACCGACAGCCTCGCTGACTTCTGCAGGCTTGGCAAAAGAAACTTTTTTGGTCTTGGCCCCGGCGGCGGCCTTTTTCCAGTCTACCTTCTTATCTCCCGGTAAAACGAGAACAATCAGCTTGCCCTCTTTGGTTTTGAGCACCAGGGACTTTACGGTTTCCGATTCGCTGACATTTAATGCCTCGGCCATGGCCGGATTGGTATAAACCGGTTCATGTTCAACAATTTCATAACCAATTTTTTTTTCTTCAAGGGCCGAAACAATTTTTTCCTCTAATGTCATGGTTCGCTCCATCATTTATAGGTGAATTTAATAACGCTTATAGCGGTTGTCATAAATATGTTCCGTTTGCCGGATTCGCTAACAAGGAAAAATGTAATGTGTAACAGCTTAAAATTATTACAAACATGACAACCGCTATATTATTTTTTTTATTGAAAAAAATCTAGACTTTTACGGAACAATGTGCCATGTTTGTAACAATGAAAAAAAAATTATTAGAGCGTTTGGATCAGGCCATATTGGACGTTATCGACAACCCGGATATGACACAACAAACTACCGCTATCGGAACGTTATTTTGACAAACGCTCTAAAAGTTAACTGGATAACGCTTCGATCCAATGTATGAAAGCCTTTTCACCGGCAGGCTGCAGTCCGAATTCCTGCCCTGCAGCCAAAATGGCATGGGTCATATCCCGGGAGTAACCTCTGGAGCAGGTAAACAGAATGCCAGATCTCTCTGTTGTTCTCTCCAGAGTCACCACCTGGCAGGGTACATGTGAAAACGGCCCCTGCAAAAGAAACGGTGCTGACTTTGAGCGGTCCATGAAATCAAGGGCTGATAATTTTTCTGCAATCGCAAAGATGTTTTGGCCCACTAACCCTAAAAACAGGGTAGCGTCGGTGGTATCCGTGTAGGCCGGATCATCGGGCCTATCCAGATTTTCTCCGGAAAGATGCCAAATTGACGCCTGGGTTTGGTTCATGCGGTTTACCAGAACGCCGTTTTCAAAAATACATTGTCCCGGCGTGTCCGGAATACGGATGCCCAGGGGCTGAAAGCTTGACAGATCCGTGTCTTGCAGATCCCATCGGGTCCGGTGGCTCAGGTCGAATAAATAAGGCCCCTGGCCTTCAGCCTCATATTCCAAAACCACGGTCCAGTGATCGCGCGTTTCAGTTTTTAAAGGATTGCCGGGAAAAGATACCGGAGATTGTCGCTTGATTTCAGCAGTCATTTTCACCTCACATGCTTAACCGTTTGCCTTCAGGGTCGTAAAAGGGCGTCGGCGCCACGGTTGCATAAAGATGCTGACCGTTGCATTCGTCTTCATAAATTTGCAAGCGCGTGCCTTCCGCGGCCAGCGGCGCCTCCACCAGCGCCAGTCCGACGGATTCCTTTAGCGTAAAACTGTGGCGTGCAATACACACATAACCTCTGATACGGCTATCTACGATGATGGATCCATCTTTCGGGGCCCGGGAAGGGTCCTCCATTTTAAAACCCACCAGCTTCAAACGCCCCTCCTGATTCTCGGTCTGCTTCAGCGCCACGGCGCCCACTGTTTTGGCCTCTGATTTGCTGCGGTCCCACAGAAAACCGAGGCCGACATCGTGGAGGGTGGTTCGCTGCTCGGATTCGGAACCGATAATCAGGTGGCATTTTTCCATGCGCAGCACATTTTGGGCTTCCAGGCCGAAATGGCGAATGCCAAATTCTTTGCCGGCTTCCGTTAACAAATCCCACAGGGCCTGCATATAGGATGAGGAAACATGCAGCTCGTAGGAAAGCTCACCCACAAAACCCAAACGCATCGACCTTACCGGTATGGTATTTTTAATCATAAATTCACGATATCCGGCAAACGGAAATGCGTCATTGGAAATATCGGCATCCGTAACTTTCTCAAGCACCTTACGCGCGTTGGGTCCCGCCAGATTGATGACACCATAGGCATCGGTGAGATTAACCATGCTAAAATGCCATCCATCATAGCGCGTATGATACCGCAACCATTCCACCGTGGCACCGGCCCGGGAGGTGGCGGTAGTAAAATAATAATCGTTTTCACTCCTTTTGACCACCACGCCGTCATCGATAATACACCCGTCATCATTGCACATGGCCGAATATCTGATTTTACCATTTGCGACCCTGGACATGTCGCTGACATAAACCCGCTGCAAGGCCTTTAAGGCATCTCGCCCCCAAAGCCTGAATTTCCCCAGCGTTGAAGCATCGAGCATGCCGACATTGTGACGAACATTTTCGATTTCTTCACGACAGCTGAAGTCCCGCGAGAAATAGCGTGCCCGTTTCCAAACCCCAACCCGCCGGATGACACCGCCGGCTGCTTTCTGCGAACCGTCTACCGGGGTGCGTTTGCACATATCGTGGTTGGCTCCGGCATAGGTGGCGATAAATGCAGGAACCAGGGGCACGCGCACGGTGGTCGGCATGGCCGTCGCATTTGTATCGCCGTGATATTGCGCAACAAACAGCGGGAGATTGTGCCCGGGGATGCCCCCCTGACCAGGTCCGGTACCGGCGGCGGTAAAGCGCTTTATGAGTTCGGTGGCATCAAAGCCCATGGATAGGGCCTGTTTGACATTTTTTAAAGTGGTATCTTCGTCAAAACAGATAAATGTTTTGCGACCGGCAACCGGCGCCGTCACCAATTTGCAGCCCTTGTCGGGACCCGGTAAATGATTGAGGTTTTGCCGGGCATCTTTTAGCTGGCTTTCAACGGACGCGCCGCAATCGGCAACCGCCAAAATGCCGGCCAGCCACCCAGAAGCCTCAATAGAAGCCGGATGATTCAGTCCCAGCAAGCGACCGGCAACCTGTATTTTGGCCGGGCGCTTTTGAGGGAGGAAAAAACCGGTGTGGGGGTCATAGGCCAACTTTGTCTGGGCCAGAGAGAGCGGACCGGTTAAAGGCGTCATCCCGGCTGAAGCGACCAACAGGTCGCAGGCAAATTCTTTCTGAAGGGTACCCGGAATCGTTGCCAGAGTAACTTTATTTAGGATTTTCTTTCCATGGACATGGCTGGCGACCCACCCCCTCAAAAAAGGGATGTTGCGCTCGGCGAGCCCCTCCAGCAGTGCAGGGTCTTGACCGTCTTCCCGGATGTCGGCCACACATAACACCTCAAGGCCCAGGTCAAACAGATCCAGCGCCGCCTCCAGACCCAGATCATGGCCGATACTGAAAACCGCCTGTTTACCCGGTAGCAGGCCGTATGTCCGGGCCAACCGATGCGCGCAGTTGATCTGCATGACACCGGGCCGTTCGTTGTTTTCAAAAAGCAGCGGGCGCTCGATGCAGCCGGTGGCCACCACCACACTTTTAGCCCGAATTTCAAGATAGCGCTCATCAAAATTATCGGTATCAAGCCCTTTCTGAAATGCGGTGACCAGATTGTTGTTATAGACACCCACCACGGCGGTTTGGGTAAATATGCGAATATTTGATTTTTGCTCAAGTTTGCCCGCCATCTGCCGGGCATTTTGAGAAAGCGATACCCCGGCGTCATTTTGGGCTTCGCGATAGTCAAAAAAGCCACCCAACCATGGCCGGGATTCCATCAGGATGACACGCAGCCCGTGTTCGGCTGCTGCCAGGGCCGCCGACATGCCCGCCGGACCTCCGCCGATAATGCACACATCCGCTTTGGGATAAATTTCATCATATGTGCCGGGCATTTGAAAATCAGGAGAAATTTTTCCCAGTCCGGCGGCCTTGCGCACCTGTTTGAGGGCAATGGGCCATATGCGGGCCGGTTTGTGCATCGTTCGGTAATAAAATCCGGCCGGCATTGCCCAGTCCAGTTTATCCATGAATCCCTTCAGATCCGTTTCGGCCGAGCCCACAACATTTTGCGCTTTAACCTGCAGGCCCTCTTTCAGGAGGGTATTTTCAGCACATACATTGGGAATGCCGTTGACCTGCACGCAGGTATTGCTGCTTTCACCGTCCAAGCTGTAAAGGCCCCGGGGGCGATGGTATTTCAAGCTGCGCCCAAAGATGCGAATACCGTTGGCATAAAGGGCGGTCGCAACCGTATCGCCGCTGACACCTTTCACCGTTTTTTTCTTATACCGAAAAGAAATGGGTTGAGCGGGATTGATTCGCAGCGTGGAAAGTTTTTCCAGCCTGTTCATGATTGCGCCTCCGATTTATCTACCTCAAGATTACGGGTGGTGTCCCGGTAAGTGGTAAACCAGACGCCACAGCCATCCCGATGACACCACCATTCTTTTTGTATTCCGGCCGTGCAATTATTCAGGTGCACGTACTCGCACCAGGTTTGCGGCGTAAGATCCGCTTCAGCCGGTCGCGGTCCCTTTTCTTCTCCGCCATAGCGGAATTCATAACCGTTGCGTTTGCCGCATACGGGACAGGTAAGAGTTAATGCCATAATGTCATCTCCCTTTATTATTGATGATTGTCGATTGAAGATTGAATATTTAAGGCATTCTATCAATTCAAAATTAATATGACCAAGCGAAGCGAATTCCACAAATAGTCAATCGTCAATTGTCTAGTTGTCCGGTGTATAACTCACCAGCGCGGCGGTTTCACCCATTAAACGGTGCTGTTCATAGCGCCGCAGGCTGAAGGGTTTGAGCATATCGGGACAATTTCCGCTGGCCATGAATTGCGCCATATATTTGCCTGTGGCGGCACAGGATTTGAAACCGAAATATCCCCAGCCACAATCCATGAAATAGCCTTCAAAGGGTTTATTGCCATCCATGATGGGCGCCATATCCGGGGTCATATCCGCCAGGCCGGCCCAGTGTCGCATGAATTTAACCCCCCTTAAACATGGCAGCATCTCCGCAAGCGCTTCAGCCTGATGTTTGATGTAATAGGCGGTCGTTTGGGTCGTGTAATTCGGCCAGGGATCCATGTGAGCGCCGGTAGCGATCTCACCTTTAAGGGTTTGATTGGCATAGGCATGATATGCACCCGACGATACCACATGATCCAATATCGGCTTCAGTGGCTGGGTGACCATCGCCTGAATCGTCAAGACACTGATCGGCAGCTTTATCCCCAGCATTTCGTATGAAAGGGCAGCCGAGTATCCGCCGGCGGCATTTAAAACCCGCGGGGTCTTTATTTTTCCTTTATTGGTTTCAACGGAAACGATTTTATTGTTTTCAACACCGATTCCGGTCACCTCGGTTTGCTGATGAATATGCACCCCATGTTGGGCAGCGCCCTTTGCCAATCCCCAAACGATCGCATCATGGCGCAGGATTCCACCCGGCGGATGATACATGGCGCCAAAAATCGGATAGGTGATATCCTCTGAGATATTAAGGGCCGGGACCAGCTCCTTGCATTGTTTGGCATCGATCAGATGACTTTCAATCCCGTGAAACTGTGCCGTGGCAACACTCATCCGCGCTGCATTCATGGCCGCTTCGCTGTGCATCAGGTTCAGGTTCCCGCAATTAAAAAACATCAGGTTGTAATCGAGTTCTTTTGTCAGGATGGGCCACAGATCAAGGGCTTCCTTGTAAAGGGGAACATTTTCCTGGGTCCGCTGGTTGGCACGCACGATGGCGGTGTTGCGCCCTGATCCGCCAAAGCCAAGATAACGTTTTTCAATGACGGCCACATTACGCATGCCGTGTTCCCGCGCTAAAAAATAGGCAGCGGCGAGTCCATGCAAACCACCACCGATGATAACCGCATCATAATTTGACTTGAGCGACGGTTTTTCCCCCCACAGGGGTTTGTATTTCCGGAACATTGCAAGCTCTCCCTATTCTATTGCCTTTGAATTTCTATAATCCATTGGAATTACAGTACTTTTTGCGGTAATCTTCTTGGTATGCCGCATGGAATGATGGAATAGTGGAATGTTGGAATACTGGGTATGGAAAGCGGAAAACGGCCGATTCTACAAAAAAACGTTGGATCTACATTTTAAATGATCCAGACCAAACATTTGTTTTCTGTTTTTCCCCCGTAAAATACTCCATCAAAGCAAGAAATCCAAGGCAATAATTTGCGCTTTGCGTTTTGTTTTTTTTAGACCCATTTTTCCAATATTCCAGCATTCCACCATTCCAATTGGGGCGAAGCCCCTAACTTGTGTTTTCCGACCCTATGATAATGAAACAAATGATGTCAAGAAAAAAAGGGGGATGAAATAAAATTTTCCCGAAAAACTTGACAAATTCTATAATATACTTGATATTACATGAAATTCAATTTTTTACCATCTTGAATGGATACCTGTTCAATTGTTTAATTATGAAATTTTTCATTCATTTTTAAATATTTATTTCATTTAAAGCAAACTTTTCATCAAATCTAGTGAGCACACAAGGGAAACGAAATGAAAGATCACCAGACCCGCTTAACGATGACGGGCATTCTTGAGCAGCATCCCACCTTGACACCCAAAGCCCGTATTCTTGGCGATTATATTGTTAATCATCCGCGCAAAGCGGTATTTATGACCACCAAAAAACTGGCAAAGGCCTGCCAGGTCAGTGAAGCGACCGTAGTTCGATTTGCCGGCCAGCTGGGCTACGAGGGATATGGCGCATTTCAGCAGGCTTTAAGGGATTTCGTTGACCGAGAATTGACGATGCTGGAGCGTACGGATATAGCGGCCGGCGCAGGAGAAGGAATGGATCGCCTCCGTCGGGTGGTGTCCGAGGAGATAGATAACCTTAAACAATTTTTTGAAACGGTGGAAATGGACACGTTGCAAAAAGTGATCGATTATTTGGGAAAAAGCCCTGCCGTATATATCATCGGCTCCCGTCTGTCTTACACGTTTGCTTACTATCTGGGCTGGTCGCTGACCAAAGTCAGAGCCGGTGTCCACATATTAAAGGGAAGTGACAGTACCGCAATTGACTGGTTGACCATTTCTGCGCCCGAAAGCCTTGTGGTCATCATTGCCACCTCCCGATATCCCAATGAACTCATCAGATTGGGCAAAATGGCGCGCCGGTTAGATCGGACGCTTCTCGTGATTACAGACAGCTCGCTTTGTCCGTTGACGCAATTTGCCCACTTGGCCCTCGTGGCACCCACAAAAAACATCCCCTTCATCGGGAGCCCGACAACGATTTCCTGCATCATCAACTATCTTGTTTTGGAACTGGCCAGCCGCGACGGCAATCGACTCAAAGACCATCAGGAAAAACTCGAACGGGCGTACAGAGAAAATGACATTTTGTTCAATTTGCGCCGAGAAGAAATCGTTCCATGACGGACCCCTTTATCGGGGATTTGAAAATTGAAGATCGTTTGGATTGACGATTGTCGATTGACGATTGAATATTGGAGGCATTCTATCGTTTTATTATCAGGTTTTCATTTAAACCTTCAATTCTTAGGTTTGTGAAAATGGAAAGCGAAGAATTAACCGGCATTCTTACTTCCTCCAGAAATACAGAGTGCAAAGAAAAGAAAATAGACGCAATTCCATAAATATTCAATACTTGTCCGCCTCTGGTGGAGTCAATCGACAATATTCAATCTTTACAAGACAGTGAAAATATTCCAATACAATTTTTTTGCCACAAAATGCACAAAAATAGCAACTAAGGTACTAAATACAGGAGGAAAGACAATGTATGATCGAATGCCGACGCTAACCCAGGAGCAAATGACTAAAATCCATGATGCCTCTATGAATATCCTTTGCGACGTGGGGGTGGCCTTTAATGAAGAGGAATCTCTGGAAATATTTAAGAAAAACGGTTGCAAAGTGGATGGGAAAACTGTCTTTTTTTCAGAAAACGAGGTTCGCGGAGCGTTAGAATCGGCGCCGCAGCGTTTCACGCTTGCCGCCAGAAATCCGGCTAAAAGCGTTCAATTGGGAGACGATGATTTTGCTTTCGTACCCGGCTATGGCGCTCCATTTATCATATCATCCGATGGCCAGAAACGGAATGCGACCATGCAAGACTATGATAATTTCTGCAAACTGGTTCAGACGTCCAAATATATCGACATGAACGGGTTCATGATGGTGGAACCTTCCGATATTCCACCGCAGACGGCTCATCTGGATATGCTTTTATCAAGCATTGTCCTATGTGATAAACCGTTTATGGGCAGCCCGGTCTCCAGGGAGGGTGCCAGAGACGCCATCGAGATGGCCGGTCTGGTTTGGGGCGGTAAAGATAAAATCAAGGACACTCCGGTAACGGTTTCTTTGATCAACTCTTTATCCCCGCTGCAGTTCTCAGAAGAAATGGCGGGTGCGCTCATCGAAATGGCGCGCTACGGACAAGCATGCGTTTTGGCTTCACTGGCCATGGCCGGGGCATCCGGCCCTGTTGAGCTTGCAGGTATCCTGGCCATGCAGAATGCTGAGATTCTGGCCGGTTTGACATTGGCCCAGCTTGTCAGACCGGGTGTCCCCATCATCTATGGCTCCACCTCGTCACCGATGGACATGCGAACGGGTGGTTTGTCCATTGGCGCCCCGGAACTTTCGATGATTGTGTCCTGCACCGCCCAGATGGCCCGTTTCTATCACCTGCCCAGTCGAAGCGGCGGTGGTCTGACCGATGCCAACTTTCCGGACGTCCAGGCCGGCATCCAATCGGCGATGGCCCTTATCACCGCAGTTCGCAATGGGATCAACTTCATCTTACACGCCTGCGGGATTCTAGGCGCCTATGTTGCCATGAGCTACGAGAAATTTATCATCGATGAAGAACTTTGCGGAATGCTAAAAAAACTAATTGAACCCATTGAAATTAGCGATGCGTCCCTTGACCTGGCAACGATCAAGGAGGTGGGCATCGGCGGCAACTATCTGACCCAGCCCAAAACCTTTGAACTTTGCCGGACGGCATTTTTTCTTCCCGAATTGATGACCGTGCAGGATTATGACGGCTGGCGCAGCGCCGGCGGTAAACGCGCCGATGAGCGTGCCTCCGACGTATTGAATAAACGATTGGCCAATTACGAGAAGCCGGACATCGATCCAGCCATAGAGTCGGAATTATCCGAGTATGTCACCCGGCGCAAAATCGGTTAAGACCCATCAATCTCTAGCCGAAAAGACCAATAATTTTAGTAAATGTTAAATTATTTTTCTGCTTGCCAATCGTTGTAATTCGTGGTTTAAAAGCGACATTATTACTATTTAAGTACTAAATATAATTCGATTTTTTGGAATGTTTACTGCTCTGATAGCCCTTAGTATTGTGTCCTATAATTAATTTATATAACCTATATTGATTTTATCAGCCTTCTTTCAACGATAAAGGTGTCAAGAATAAAGTGGTGTCAGGTGTCAGGCCTCTGGTCATCAGATTCGTAATCCTGACACCTGAACACTGACACCTTAAACCATAGTTATTACGACTTTTGTAACATTTTTGTGGAACAGAAAACTATGGTCTGGGGCCCTTTTTAATACGAGGACAGAACGTTTAGACCAAAGGAGAAAAAAACCGATGAAAACACATGCGAGAGTTGTCGTGATCGGTGGCGGTGCCATCGGCACCAGCATTCTGTATCATCTGGCCAAATATGGATGGCAGGATGTCGTGCTGGTGGAAAAACATGAACTGACTTCCGGTTCGACCTGGCTGGCGGCCGGCAATTGCTCATACTTTCATTCAAGTTACTACTGCACCCGGGTCAACATGAAAAGCATCGAGCTCTATCAGAAGCTTGAAGAAGAAACCGGGCAAACCACCGGCTGGCACACCACCGGATCCATTCGCACTGCGGATAACCCGGGTCGCATGGACGAATTGGGCTATTACTACAGCATGAACCGCTGTCTGGGATTAGACGTTCAGAAAGTCAGCCCACAGGAGATTGCCGAGCTGCATCCGTTAATGCATGTGGAAGGTCTGATGGGAGGGCTTTACTGGCCCGACGACGGCGACGTGGATCCCAGCGGCATCTGTCAGGCGATGGCGATCAGCGCCAAAAAGCACGGTGCCGAGATCTATACCCATACCCGGGTTACCGGCATCAGTCAAAAGCCCAACGACGAGTGGGTGGTCCACACCGAAAAGGGTGATATCACCTGTGAATCGGTGGTCAACGCCGGCGGTCTATGGGCGCCGCAAGTGGGGTCCATGGCGGGTATCGAGATCCCCTCCATCGCCATCGAGCATACCCACATCCTCTTTGAGGCCATCGGTGCCGTAGAAGACAGGGAGCGCATGCTGCCCCTGGTGCGCGATCCTGACCGCTCGATTTACGTCCGTCAGGAAATGGACAGCTTGATCCTCGGCATGTATGAGAAGGTCGGAAAACAGTGGTTCCCGGAAGGCGTTCCCTGGGATTATGCCCAGACTGAGCTGCCCGAGGATATCGACAATGTCGCCGAAAACGTCGAGCACGGCATCTTCCGCTTCCCCGTTTTAGGGGAAGCCGGCTTTAAACACGTCACCGTGGGCCCCATCACCTACACGCCCACCGGCGACCCCCTGGTGGGGCCCGCCTATCCCTTGAAAAACTTTTTCCTGGCCTGTGGTTACAGCTTCGGTATCACTCAGGCAGGCGGTATTGGTCACTACCTGGCCGGCTGGATCATGGAAGGAGAGCCGGAGATTGACATGTGGCACGTCGACAGCCGTCGCTTCGGTTCTTACGCCAACTGGGCCTACAACCACGAAAAAATCGCCGATACCTATCCGCGCCTGTACAGCATTTTCTTCCCGAATGAATGGCGGGATGCCGCCCGACCCAACCGCACCAGCCCCATTTACGAATATCAGAAACAGGCCGGAGCGGTCTTTGGTGACTACTACGGCTGGGAGTGTCCCAATTATTTTACGGTTGATGAGGCCGACCGCTACGAAATCCCGAGTTGGCGTCGATCCAATGCCTTCAAGCATGTGGCTGAGGAGTGTCAACACGTCATGAATCATGTGGGTCTGTTGGACCTTACGCGCTTTGCCAAAACCAGGTTCAGCGGACCCGGCGCCGAAGCCTGGCTCAATAAAATGACCTGCCAGAAGGTGCCCACTGAGGCGGGCCGCATCGCACTGTCGCCCCTATTGGACCCAAACGGCGCTTTTAAGACGGATATGACCATTACCAAAATCAAAGATGGCGAGTACTTCTGCGTTACAGCCAGCCTAGGCAAACGCCACGACCAGCACTGGATGCTGCAGAATCTGCCCACCGATGGTTCGGTGCTGATGGAGGACCTCACCTATAAAATGGGCTGTTTTGTCATCGTCGGCCCTAAAAGCCGCAACCTTCTGGCAAAAGTCGCATATGGCGATGTCTCCAACGAGGCCTTGCCATTCGGCACCAGCAAAGAAATTTACATCGGTCGTGTCAAGTGTCAGGTCAACCGCATGAACTACGTCGGTGAACTGGGCTACGAAATTTTCCATCCGATCGAGAGTCAGATTGCGGTGTTCAAGACGCTGATGGAAGCCGGCGCGGAATTCGAGCTCAAGATGTTTGGCATGTATGCCATGGAGTCCATGCGCCTCGAAAAAGGATATATGGCCTGGAAGTCCGAAATGAATGTCCATCACACCCCGCTTGAGACCAATCTGGGTTGGACGGTCAAATGGGACAAAGACTTTGTCGGCAAACAGGCTCTGGAGAAGGTCAAAGCCGAAGGGGTCAAGCAACAGCTGGTCTGCCTGGTGGTGGCGGCCGAGGATTCCGATCCATGGGGCTATAATCCCATTTTTAAAGACAACGAGCGTGTCGGCATGACCTCATCCGGCGGCTACGGTCACCGGGTGGGCAAAAGCATCGCTTTCGGTTATGTCCCACCCGGGCTGAGCGATCCCGGCACGAAGCTCGAGGTTGAAATATTGGGCCAGAAGCGGCCGGCCGAGGTCGTCGCGACGCCGCTGTATGATCCCGCCAACCAGAAAATGAAGGCGTGATCGCTATTTTTTAACTGCAAAGACAAAAGGATTCGATGATGCAGATCTATGTGTGTGTGAAACATGTTCCGGATACAGCGGCGACCATTAGTATCGTCGGTGACACGGGCTATAACGACACGGCCTGCAAGTTCATTATTAACCCATATGACGAATATGCCGTGGAGGAGGCCGTGCAACGGGTTGAAAAGGAGGGCAGCGGCGAAGTGATTGTGGTCACGGTGGGTCCTGAAGCTGCCGTTTCAAGCATGCGTGCTGCCATGGCCATGGGTGCCCATCGGGGAATCCTGGTAAAGGTCAAGAGCCAGTTTCTGGACAGCACGCTGACAAGTCTGGCGCTTAAAGCCGCCATCGAGCAGGATGGAGACGGAGCGCCGGATATCATTTTTACCGGTAAAAACGCGGTGGACACCGAAGGTTTCCAAACCCAGTACCGTCTGGCCGCGGCCATGAACCTGCCGGTGGTCAGCGAAGTCGTCAATCTTGAAATCGACAATGACCAGGCGGTCGTCGAACGCGAAGTCGGCGGCGGCACCCGGGAGGTGCTGGAGATTGAAACTGCCCTGCATCATCGGTGCCACCAAAGGTCTTAACGAACCGCGTTACCCGAAATTTCCGGATATTATGAAAGCCAAAAAGAAGGAGATTAAAGAAATTGATTTTGATCAGCTGGGCCTCGATACGTCCGTAGACCAAACGGAGCTGCTAAAGCTCGAAGCGGTGCCGGAAAGATCCAGCGCTCAAATTATGCAGGGCTCGATCCGCGAACAGGTTGTTGAACTGGTTCGGATTCTCAGGGAGGACGATAAGGTTTTGTGAATCAAGGGAATCTTTTTCTCCCTTGAAATGCGTATCGTTATGGACATGCATTCTGGTGTTATGTCCCACAAAAATGTTACAAAAGTCGTGTGGTATATTTTAGTTCAGTTGAGTTCTTAAATAACACAATGTCTATGGTTTCAGGTGTCAGAGGACAGAGGCCAGATGTCAGATGTCAGAAAACAGAGAACCGCAGAATATCGAATATAAAATGTTGAATATCGAAGGAAAAGAAAACTTCATCATTCGAAATTCCTTGTTCGATATTCGATATTCAAAATAGGGAAAATTGCTGGGTGTCAGGTTTCTGGTATCTGGCAGCCGCAGAGGGCAGCCCTAGTTTCCGGCTTTCATCTGTCCTCTGACCTCTGACATCTGTTTTCTGACACCTGACACCTAAAAAAAACGAATTAACATTAATAAACTCAATCTATGTTTTGTAAATTACTTGCGGGACACAACAATAGGAGACAACTCAGATGGCCAAAATAGGCGTGTTGATTGAGACGGAAAAAGACGAGATAAAGAAGACAAATTTCGGCACCATCACCGCTGTCCGGGATGGCGGCAAAAACGAAGTGGTCGCATTGCTACTGGGCGTCGATGCAAATCCGGTGCAAGAAACGCTGGCCGCGTATGGCGCACAGAAAATTGTGCAGATTACTGTCGACGGCGCTGACCTCTTATCCAGTCCGGATTTACAAGCCCGGGCGCTGGTGGACGTCATTCATCATTTCGCGCTCGATGGACTCATCGGTCTTGCCAGTGCCAGGGGCCGGGACGTGTTTGCCCGGCTAAGTGCCCTGTTGAACGTTACCCTGGCATCAGACTGTGTGGGCATTAATTTTGATGACAAGACGGTTCGAAAGTCCCACTTCTCAGGGAAAACCATGGCCACCATCAAACTGAACTCGGGTCTACTGCTGTGTGCCCTGCGACCCAATGCGATTGAGGCTGAAAAAGCCCCGACGGATTCGCAAGTCGAAAGCTACGCTGCTGCCGCGAAGGACCCGGGTCTGGTCAAGATATTAGAGGTCAAAAAGGGTGACACCAGAAAAATGGATCTTACCGAGGCCGACGTCATCATTACCGGTGGTCGACCCATCGAATCTGCAGAGAATTACAAAATGCTCGATGAATGCGCCGACCAACTCGGTGCCGCTGTGGGCGCCTCCCGGGCCGCAGTCGACGCCGGCTTTGCGCCGCATTCGATGCAGGTGGGCCAGACGGGAAAGACTGTGAGTCCGAGACTTTACATCGGCTGTGGTCTGTCGGGTTCAGTCCAGCATTTTGCCGGCATGAAAACTTCAAAAGTCATTGTGGCGATCAACACCGACAAAGATGCACCTATTTTCCAGAAAAGTGATTACGGCATCATCGAGGACATGTTTGAGGTCGTGCCGGTGCTTACGGAAATCCTGCGGGAGCAAGCCGGGAAATGAGAACAGAGGACAGAGAACAGAATACAGAGGACAGAAAGGCCGATTTATCTTCCTTTTTTCCATCTGTCATCTGACCTCTGACCTCTGTCTTCTGCTACTGACACCTGACACCTGTATTGTTGAAAAAGAAGAAGGATTGTCGAGGGGTGCTTCATGCAGACTTATGTGACGCTTAAATCGATTGTTATGGCGCTGGCGCTGATCGGCGCATTCGGCCTTTTCTTTGTTCGTACCCGTTATCTGTATCGCCTGATGCAATCGGTTGAGGGACAGACGGACTTCAAGCTCGACCGCATCGGCGAGCGGGTTAAAATTCTCTTTACGGACGTACTGGGTCAATCCAACGTCAGGCGCAAACCGCTGATCGGCACGGCGCACATGCTGATATTTTTCGGCTTTTTGGCCATACAGCCCCATTCACTGATGCTGATGATCCAGGGGGTCTTTCCCGGTTTTGCAGCGGGCCACGCAATCCCCGGAATTTACAGCGGGTATTTGTTTGTGGCCGATATTCTTGCCATCGGGGTTCTGGTGGGATTTGCCTATGCCATGTATCGGCGTGTGGTGGTCCGCCCCGGTTACCTGACCATGGGCAAGGATGCGAATCTGATCATCTTGTTTACCTGCGTCATCGTCATCACATTTCATTTGATTAATGCCTTCCTGACCCTTTTGCCTGCAAGTATCGGGTCTTCATTCACATACACCGGCGTGTTTCCGGTTTCCGATCGACTGGTAACGCTGTTTAACCTCAACGCCCTATCACCGGCAGGAATCCGAACCGGTTATGAAATCAGTTACTGGATCCACATTGCCACCATTTTGGGTTTTCTGATTTACATCCCCGGCTCCAAACATCTGCATTTGCTGGCGGCCGTACCCAATGTCTTTCTAAAACGGCTCGAGCGGCCCAAAGCCATTGTCAAAACAGATATCGAGGATGAAGCGGCGGAAACCTTCGGTCTGGGTAAGGTGAGCGAACTCAACTGGAAAAATGTCCTCAATCTTTACGCCTGCACCGAGTGCGGGCGTTGCGAAGAACAATGTCCGGCCAGCTGCACCCAAAAACCCCTTTCGCCCAAAAAGGTGGTGCATGATTTTAAAGTCGATCTGTTGGCGCAGGCAGATGTCATCATGTCCCAAAACCTGGATACGGTTGAGCCGATTATGCGTGAGGGATCACCCGTTACCGGAGATGTCATCTGGTCGTGCACCACCTGCCGTGCCTGTGAAGATATCTGTCCGGTAAACATCGAACAGCTTGATTTTATCATTGAAACCCGCAAGCATCGCGTACTGATGGAGGCGGATTTCCCACCGGAAATGCAGGAAACTTTCAGCAACCTTGAAAATCAATTTAATCCGTGGGGCTTCAGCAGCGACAGCCGTGCCGACTGGTGCAAAGGCATGGACGTACCCCTGATGGCAGACAACCCGGAGGCCGAACTGCTCTATTTTGTCGGCTGTTCAGGGTCCTTCGACGACCGTGGCAAAAAAATCGCGCAGGCCATGGCCCGGGTGCTGCAGAAAGCAGATGTCAACTTTGCCATTCTGGGACCGGAAGAATTCTGCAACGGGGATGTGGCCCGCAGAGCCGGTAACGAATACATTGCCCAGATGCTGATCCAACAGAATGTGGAGGTCTTGAATCAGTACAAGCCTAAAAAAATCCTCACCGGCTGTCCCCACTGTTACAACATCATTAAAAACGAATACCCCCAGTTCGGTGCCAACTATGAGGTCGTGCACCATACCGAATTGCTACTGGGATTGTTTCAGCAGGGCCGTTTAAAGGCATCCAACGGTCATCCGGCAGAGTTGAGCTATCACGACTCTTGTTACCTGGGGCGCTGGAACGGTATTTATCAAGCACCCCGGGATTTACTGTCTTCGATAAACGGCGGTGCCAAGCTGATTGAAATGCCACGTTCCGAATCCAAGGGATTTTGTTGTGGGGCCGGTGGCGCCAGAATGTTTATGGAGGAAACCATCGGCAAACGTATCAATATGGAACGTGCCGAAGAAATAATTGCCACCGGTGCGAAAACCGTTGCAGTGGCGTGTCCGTTTTGTACAACCATGCTCAGAGATGGCATCTTGGAGAAAGAATCAGATGTGCAGGTTAAGGACGTCGTCGAAATCATTGACGAAACCATTGCCTGACAAGCATATTAATTAGCGTTGTGAATCGGTTCAAAGTTTTGTATAAGCAATAGCCATCATCGCACCGATTATAAATCAGTAAGATCGAGGCTTAAACCCGTTCGCCAGCAACAAAGGAGGACCAATGATTATCGTCGGGGAGTTAATTAACGCCAGCCGCAAAAAAATTGCTTCGGCAATCGAGAACAAAGATACGGAAGTCATTCAAACCATCGCCAAAGATCAGCACGAACATGGAGCTAATTACATAGACGTCAACGCCGGTGTCTTCGTTGGCAAAGAACCTGAATACTTGCAATGGCTCACCTCAACCGTACAAGCGGCCGTAGACACCCCGTGCTGCATCGACAGTCCGGACCCCAAAGCGATTGAATCCGCACTGACCGTCCACAAAGGCACACCGATGATCAACTCCATATCACTCGAAAAGGAACGGTATGAAGCGCTGTTGCCGATTGTCGCCGGTACGGACTTCAAGGTCGTGGCGCTTTGTATGAGTGACAAAGGCATGCCGCAGACGACGGATGAACGCATGGGCATCGCAGACGAGTTGGTCAACAAGCTGGTCAAAAACAATGTACCGGTTGAGAATATCTATGTCGATCCGCTGGTCCAACCGGTTTCCACGAATGATACCTTTGGCGTTGAATTTTTAAATTCGATAGAAATCCTTATGAAAACATTCCCGGGGATTCATTCGGTTTGCGGACTTTCCAACATCTCCTTTGGCCTGCCCGAACGTAAGTTTTTAAACCAGACGTTTATGGTCATGGCCATTGCCAGGGGGTTGGACGGGGCCATCGTCGACCCGCTGGATAAAAAAATGATGGCGAACATCATTGCCGCCGAAGCGTTGGCAGGTAACGACGAATGGTGTTCGGCATATTTGGCGGCATACCGTGAAAAGAAATTTGAATTCTAAAACCGAGTTTTTATTGCAGTTAATAATCGGTGCGAAACCAAAGGAGGCATAGATCATGAGTGAACTGCTTGGAAAAATGGCTGAGTCTTTGATCGCCGGCAACATTGATGAGGTGGTGAACCTGACCAGGGAAGCGCTGGATGGGGGTGCAGCACCGTCGGATATTTTGGATCAGGGGCTATTAGGGGGCATGGATGTTGTGGGACAGCGCTTCAAGGCTGAAGAAATGTTCATCCCCGAAGTATTACGGTGTGCAAAGTGCATGCACGGTGCCATGGAAATCTTGCGGCCGTTGTTGGTAGAGACCGGCGTAGAACCTATTGGAACGCTTGTGATCGGCACAGTCAAGGGTGATCTACATGATATCGGCAAAAATCTGGTGGGCATGATGTTCGAGGGTGCCGGGTTTCAGGTCGTGGACCTGGGTATCGATAAAGAACCACAGGTGTTCGTGGATGCGATCAAGGAACACAACGCCAAGCTTATCGGGTTGTCAGCACTGTTAACCACCACCATGCCGAAGATGGGTGAAACCATCAATGCCATCAAAGAAGCGGGAATCAGAGATGAGGTCAAAATATTGGTGGGCGGCGCACCGATAACAGCGTCATTTGCCGAAGAAATTGGTGCAGATGGCTATGCGTCAAATGCAGCCAGCGCTGTTGATAAGGGCAAAGAGTTGATGGGTCGCTAGTTTGCGGCCGGTGATCGCGTCGCAATTAAAAGATGTTCTGGTCGAAATTCTACCGGCAATGAAGACCTGCGGTACAGCGATGGCAAAGACCAAAACAGATCACATGTTTCATTAGACCCATGGTTTTCAGAAAGCCGAAGTTGACGAGCCGGCCGGATCAAATCACTGAACTGGTCGGCTTATTTATTTCAGAGGACGGGGTATTTTCTGCGCTCAGATCCGTCATTCCTGCGAAGGCAGGAATCCAGAAATGTTTTTTTGTTTGGATCCCAGCCTTCGCGGGGACGAAGCCTGGATGCCCGCTTGCGCGGGCATGACGGGAAAAACACCTCGGCCCCTCAATTATTTTATGCGTCGCCACTGAATTGAAAAAAGAACTTAAAAAGTTGCAAGGTCTTGACGATTCGCGCTTATTTGCTCCATTGGGATGACGAATGACAGACAGGGAGTCTGGCTTGAAACAATATGGATGGCGGTCACCCGCCGGTTTGGTGCTTTTCCTGACGTGGCTTTTTTTCGGAATGTACTATATGAACCGGTTCAATTACTCCCCCATGATTCCCTCTCCTAAAAGCGGATCTAAACATTTCAAATGCCGAGGCCGGCTGGCTGATGGCGCTTTTTTTTATAACCTATACCATTTTTCAACTGCCTTCAGGCTATTTAGCCGATCGTTTTGGTCCGCGAAAAATTATAACGGGTGGTGCCCTGATCTCGATAGCCGGCAATTTCATTTTCAGTCAGGGGTCGACCTTAATGGTTCTTTCCCTGGGGCAATGTGTCAACGGTTTTGGTCAGGCCATGGGCTGGACGTCGGCCCTCAAACTGATTGTCAACTGGTTTCCACGGTCGAGACGCGCAACGGCGATCGGGTTATTCGCAACCTGTGTAACCGGAGGCAGCAGTGCCGGCATCCGGCTTTCCGGATATCTCGGTGATCATTTCGGATGGCAGAGCGCATTTATGGTTCCGCCGGCGATGATGGCGGCTGTTCTTCTGTTATTTTGGATATTCGTAAAAGATCATCCCGGAGAAAAAGGGCTATCTGGTTTTGAGGATGAGATTGAACTCGAAAAAATGATCGATAATGATCCCAGACCACGGCTGATGGTGGTTTTAAGCAATCGCCTGCTCTGGAAGATAGCGCTGGTCTATTTCTGTTTTGTCTATGTGCAGTTCGGCTGCCTGGTCTGGATTCCATCCTTTTTGCAGGAAAGCTACGCAATGACGGTCAACCGCGCAAGCACAATTGCCGCTCTCGTTTTGCTCCCGGGAGTTTTTGCTTCGCCAATCGCCGGCTTTTTATCAGACCATCATTTTGGGGGAAGGCGCAAGCCGCTGATTCTTTTGGGCATGGCGCTTCTGGCGGGTTCGACATTTTTGCTATCGCTCGGGGTCAATATCATCCTGGCTGCAAGCTTACTTGCCGTGGTCGGAGTGATGATCATCATGCCAGACATCCTTCTGGCAGCCTACCCTTCGGATATTTTGTCCCGAAAATTGTCGGCCACGGGTATGGGTTTTTTGACAACATTCACAAGCATCGCCGGTATTATTACCACGCCGCTTTCCGGTAAGATCGTGGACCTGTTTCAATCTTACGAAGCGGTTTTTCTCTCATTCGCCATCGTCGCTCTGGCAGGAACAATTTTTACCTTGTTTATTCGTGAGAAAGGAATTCACCCCAACAGATAAAGGAGGCAAGAATATGCATATCCAGCTACCCGAGTTATACTTTAAACCCAAGCTGCAAGTTATCAATGATGATCAAATCAAACAAATTCACATGGCTACCCTTGAGGTCCTGGAGCGCACCGGTATTAAGATGACCCATCCGCGCGGATTGGAACTGCTGGACGGCGCCGGGGCAAAGGTGGATGGCGACCGGGTGCGGATTCCCGCCTGGTTGGTTGAAGATGCCATTCGCAAAGCACCCTCCCGGGTTGTACTTGGCAAGCGCAACGGTGAACGCTCTGTCGTTCTGGAAGGAGATAAATCCTGGTTTGGTCCCAGCCTGGATTGCCTGGACTACCTGGACCCGTTGACCGATGAGCGGATGCAGTTTACCAGTGACCATTGTCGCATCACCGCCTCCCTGGCCGATGCCTTACCAAATTTTCACTGGTCCATGACCATCGGCATGGCCGCCGATCAGCCGGCCGAAATCGCCGACCGCGTCATTGCCCGGCAAGCGCTGACCTATTGTGAAAAACCGTTAGTGTTTTGCTGCAATGATGTCGCGAGCGAGCGCGCCATTTATGAAATGGCCCTGCTTATTTGCGGGGGTAAAGAAAATTTCGCAAAAGCGCCAACCATCGTTCAATATTCCGAACCCATTTCACCCCTGGAGTATTATGATCCTGCGGTTGAAAAGATGCTTTTCACAGTAGAGCATGGCATCCCGCTAATCAATTTCCCGGCTCCCCAGGCCTGCGGTTCAGCCCCGGCGACTTTTGCCGGGACGGTGGTCCAGGGCAGTGCCGAATCCTTGAGTGGGCTGGTCTTAGCGCAAATCGCCCGGCCAGGGGCCGCTTTTATTTTCGGCGCGTTTGCAACCATCATGGATATGCAAACAACGATTTTTTCTTACGGTGCCCCGGAATTGAGCCTGATGGTCGGTGCGCTGGCTCAAATGGCCCAGTATTATGAACTGCCCTTCTTTGGTACCGCCGGCTGTTCCGATGCCAAGTTTTGTGATGCCCAGGCAGCCACCGAAGCCACATTGCAGATTTTCAGCGCCGCGGCCATCGGGTCCAGTCTGGTTCATGACTGCAGCAGTTGGTTGGACCACGGTTCATTGGTATCTCCGGCCTTTATGGTACTGGTCAACGAAATATTGCATAATGTCAATCAGTTTATGAAAGGTCTGCCGGTTACCGAGGAAACCCTTGCCCTTGATGTGATTGATCGGGTGGGTCCGGGGGGCCACTTTCTGCAGGATGACCATACATTAAGCCATTTCAAGGAGGTGCGCTATTCAAAGCTATTTGAGCGCATGGTATATGACCAGTGGAAACAGGCGGGCGCGAAACGCTTTGAGGATCGGCTGCGCGAATTGACCCGCAAGGCCATGGATCACCAGCCGACACCGCTGGCTCCGGAAGTGATCGCAGAGCTGGATGGGATGCAAAAGAACTGGAAATAAATATGGGTTACAACCGCACCCGTTCACTTTTGGGATCATAAGGCGGTTCCAGATGAACTTTAATGGGAAACATTTTTTCTTCAATATTGATTTCATATTTGCCGGACGTTATCCATTCAGCGGTGATACCGGCGGGATTTTTTAAGTAACACATTCCAATCGCACATTTAAGCAAGTGCGAATAGGAACCATGGGTGTTTTCACTGACCAGTTCTCCGTCGCGGTAAATCGGCTCATCATGGTAGATCAGCGGTTCAGAATCTTCTAAGGTAAATATGACCAGTTTGCGTTCCGGTTCGGTTTTAAGTTGCTCGGCGAGGGCATCACGGCCAATGAAATCTTGCTTGTCCATTTTTACGCAAAATCCCAGACCCGCCTCAAACGGGGTGTCGTCCGGTGTAATATCAGCGCCCCAATGTTTATAACCCTTTTCCAAGCGAAGCGAGTCGAGCGCATGCAGTCCAACCAGTTTTAAGTTAAATTTTTCACCTTCAAGCATCAAGGCATCAAACACATTGAGTGAAAACTCCGTCGGGATGTAAAGCTCCCATCCCAACTCTCCGACAAACGACATTCTAACCGCCAGCGGCCGGGCATCGGCTACGTCGATTTCCTGGGCGGTGGCAAAAGGAAAGGCCTCATTTGAAAGATCCGCATCCGTCAGGTTTGCAAGTAGATCTCTGGATCGAGGTCCCATGACCGCCAGCATGGTATAAGCTGAGGTCACATCGGTTAAAATCGCATGCGCATCATCCCCGAGGTGGCGTTGGATCCAGTCAAAATCCCGCGGTCCGGTTGCCCCCGGCGAAACAATAAAATATCTGTCCCGCGCCAGGCGGGTAACCGTAATGTCAGCTTCGATACCGCCCCTTTCATTTAACATCTGCGTATAGACGACTTTACCGACCGGCACATCCACATCATTGGCGCACATGGTCTGCAGCACTTGCATGGCATCGCGGCCCTGAAGCAGAAAGTTGGCCATGGAAGACAGGTCGTAGACACCGACATTTTCGCGGATCGCCATGTGCTCGGCGGCTGAATATTCGAACCAGTTCTGCCGTCCCCAGGAGTACTCATACTCCGCTTTTACCCCCTCAGGTGCAAACCAGTTGGCACGCTCCCAACCGGCGACAACCCCAAAGCAAGCGCCCCGGGCTGCCAAGCGGTCGTGAAACGGCGTACAGCGGACGTTGCGGGCACTCTTGGGCTGTTTGTAAGGCCAATGGTCGGCATATAGATTGCCAACCGCCTCGGTGATGCGATTATACAAATAACGGTGATTGGCCTGCCAGCGATAAAAACGCCGAATATCAACCGACGACAAATCTTCCTCAGGATATCCCTGATCGATCCATTGCGCCAGGGCACGTCCGGCGCCACCGGCGCTCGTGATTCCCACCGAATTCATTCCGGCGGCAACAAAAAAGTTCTTCACCCCGGGGGCCTCCCCGAGCATATAGGCGGTATCCGGTGTAAAACTTTCAGGTACAGTCGTTAAGCTGTTGATTTCAGCATCCTCAAAAGCGGGCACGCGCTTGATCGCGTTGTGCATGAAGATCTCGCATTGATCCCAGTCCTCCTGCAGCTGGGTATAGGCAAATTCCTCCGGGATTCCCTCCATACCCCAGGGCTTTGCCACGGGTTCGAATCCGCCCATGAGCAGACCGCCCATTTCTTCTTTGATATAGATATAGCCGTCCATATCCCGCAGATAGGGCATGCCTTTATAGGTTCCTTCAATCGGATTGGTGACCAGGTGCATATGCTCGGCAGCATGCAATGGAATACCGACGTCGACCATTTTCCCGACTTCCTGAGCCCACATGCCGGCGCAATTTACCACATATTCACAGGCTATTTCGCCTTGATCGGTGCTTACTCCGGCAATAGCACCTTTTTTGAGGTGGATATTGGCAACCTTGACGCCTTCAATCAGCTTGGCCCCTCCCATGCGGGCGCCTTTGGCCAAAGCCTGGGTGGTATCCTCCGGGTTCGTGTGGCCGTCATTCGGTTGAAACCAGGCCGCCACGAGGTCATCGGTATGCAAGAGCGGAAACATCTTCTGCGCTTCTGCCAGGCTAATTTCTTCCATCTCAATTCCGAATGAGCGCGCCATGGCCATCGAACGACTGTATTCACACTTGCGCTCTTTTGTCTGAGCGACCCGGATTGACCCCGGGCGCTGGTAGCCGGTGGGCTGCCCCGTCTCTTCTTCCAGGCGTGAATACAGATCTGTCCCGTAAACTGCCAGCTTAGTCAAGGCACCGGTCGACCAGAGCTGCCCCAACAGACCGGCAGCGGCCCAGGAAGTTCCGGATGCAATCGTTTTGCGCTCGAGCAGCACCACATCTTTCCGGCCAAGTTTACATAGATGGTAGGCAACACTGCAGCCAACAATACCGCCGCCGATGATAACGACTTGCGCCTGGGTAGGTATTTTCCCGGGCATAACAACCTCCTTTTTAATCTTTTATCCAGCGTTGTGTCCCGCAAGTAATTTACAAACACGGTTTGCTTTTATCTATCTTCTTTTTCAACAATACAGGTGTCGGGTTTCAGATGTTCCGCCGGCGGATCAGCCCCGCCGCTGGCCTGAAAAGTTTACCCGCCTTGGCGAGCGGCCAGTCTAATTTTAAAAGAAACTTTGTCCTTGGCTAGTTTCATATGACGGGTTAACTAAAAAATGAACATCGAACATCGAACGTCCAACATCGAATAATGTATTCTGTCGATTTAAAAAAAGACTTAGCAACACGCGGCGCAGGCGCCTGCGCTGCATGAGTGAAGCTACTCTTCGAAATTCTGCGGCTCGCTTGTTTTAAAATCGATAAAGCGTAGCGTCATCAATATTGGACGTTCGATGTTCGACGTTCGATGTTCGACGTTCAATCTGTTCACTGTTCCGGCCAGCAGCCAGAAGCGAGAAGCCAGCGGCCAAAACGCTGACACCTGAACACTGACACCTGAAACCATAGACGGGGTTATGCATAGCATCCCAACTTCATCCTGCCAACATCTAATAATGTTTCGTCAGGTTTTCCTTTTCGGGTGGGTTTTCTTCATATGCATTTTGCGCAACGCCTGTTTGAGGATCTTGCCGGTCTTGGTCATCGGCATCTCCCGGATGAATTCAACCTCCCGTGGATAGGCATGCGCCTCCAGTTTGGATTTTACATGCTGCTGAATACTTTCCTGCAGGAGCGTATCGGGCTCGATCCCTTCTTTGAGAACGACATAGGCCTTAACGATCTCGCCTCTTATTTCATCGGGAACCCCGATCACTCCGACCAGTTTAACGGCCGCATGCTTCATTAAACAATCTTCAACTTCGCCGGGACCGATCCGATAGCCTCCACTTTCAACCAGATCGTCCTGCCTGCCCCTAAACCAGAAATAACCGCTTTCATCCTTTGTTCCGTAATCGCCGGTGCGCATCCAATCACCGCTAAATTTTTGCCGGGTGGCCTGCGGGTCGCCCCAGTATTCCAGAAACATGACCGGATCCGGACATCGAATCGCAATCTCGCCGAGTTCCCCTGCTTTGGCAATATTGCCGCTAGCGGTGATGATCTCAACCTGATGTCCGGGAACCGCTTTGCCGATGGCCCCCGGAACAATTTTCATCACTTCTGAACAAAAGCCGATGACAAAATCGCACTCGGTCTGACCATATTGCTCGTTTAGTTCAACCCCCAACGCCCTTCGGCTCCATTGATAAAGCTCCGCTCCCAAGGTTTCGCCCCCGACGGTTATGGATCTCAGCCGGAGATCATATTTTTCTTTGGGATTTTCCACGGCCTGCATCATGAGTCGCAGGACCGTGGGAACCGCCATCATATTTCTGACACCGTATTTCGCCATGAGGAAAAACGCTTCATCGGGGTCAAATTTCTTGGCTCTGGATGCCAGAACCGGATAACCGTGGTGCAGGGCCGGAAACAGGGTATCGTATGAGCCGCCGATATAGGCCCAATCAAGCGGGGTCCACACCAAATCTCCTTTTTGAGGAAATAGATTATGATAGAATTCAAAGCCGGGAAGAATTCCTAACAGAATTCGGTGGGCATGCAGTGTGCCCTTGGGGGGACCCGTGGTACCGGACGTATAAATGATCAGGGCCGGATCATGCGCCCGGGTTAAAACGGGGTTGAAATGCGGGCTGCCCTTTTGCAGGCACCCTCCCAGAAATCCAATACGCCCGGCTGTCCTGCAGAATCGACCACCAGGATCAATTTCAGTTCAGGTAGATGTTCCTTGATTTCCAGGATCTTTGGTAAATTTCCGCTATCGGTGATCACCGCTGTGGCGCCACTGTTTGCAAGCCGGTATTCAATCGCCAGTGAACCAAAAAGGGTCAGCAGCGGTAGTGCGATGCCGCCAAGTTTGTAGCTGGCGATATGAGCGATTAACGTCTCCGGGCATTGCGGCAGCAAGATACCGACCCGATCCCCTTTCTCAATGCCGTGCGCCGTGAGCGCATTCGCCAATTGATTCGACCGCGTTTTTAAATCCCGAAACGTGTACCGCTGCTCTTTGCCGTCCGGCGCCAAATAGATGAGCGCCAGCCGGGATTTTTCATTGGCCCATTTATCACAGACATCCACACCGATATTATAGTACTCGGGAATGTCCCAAGAGAAACGATCATAGATTTCTGCATAACTCCTGCCCGCCAGCATCGATATCTCCCCATGTGATTATTTTTCTGGCCTGCGTCATGCAAGCTCCGGACTTATACCATCAGGCGCCATGCCCCTGCCTAGTCCATTGTTCGATCTCATTTTCGTGGGTGCGACTTCTTTTTCATCCTTGCCAGTTTATTGGCCACAAATCTTTCTTGATTTCCCGGATGCGACGCAGGCCAGCAAATGCTCGGCCTCAAGCGCCAGAATCTGCTCGAAACTGGAGTGCAGCCCCTCATCCAGAGCCATGCGTGACAGCCGAAGGGATAACGGTGAGTTGCGGCCAATGCGTTCACACATATTCAGGGCCGCATCCAGAAGCTGCGCGTCAGAGACGACCTGATTGACCAGGCCGATCTGCAGCGCCTGTTGCGCATCGATAATCTCACCGGTAAACACCAATTCCTTTGCTTTTCCCAATCCCACCAGCTGCGAAATCAGCTTGGTGCCGGCACTGGTAATGGTCAGCCCCACACCGGTTTCAGGGAAGCCGAATTTGGCATCCTGGGCGGCGATTCGAATATCGCAGCTCAAGGCGAATTCCAGGCCGCCGCCGACCGCATAACCCCTTATGGCCGCAATCAACGGCTTGCCCAACTGCAGGATGATCCGTTGGGTTTCTTGTAAGGCATCGATCTCTTTGGTCCACTGGGACAGGCTTTTGCCCGACTGTGTCTCTTTGAGGTCTTCGCCCGCGCAGAAGGATCTGCCGGCACCGGTCAGAATAACCGAGACAACATCTTCATCTTCGCGGGCAACATTCAGCTGGCTGATCAAACCATTTAACAAATCCGGGTTGATGGCGTTCAGTCGCTCCGGTCGGTTCAGTGTGATGATCCCAACGTTCTTTTCCCGGCGGTATTGTACGGCTTCTTTTTTCACATCTAACACTCCTTTGGATTAAGATTTAAGGCCCGTCTTTTACGCCAAAATGAGCCGAAATAGTAAATGGCATCTCAGACAGGAACGGGCTGTCCTCTTCTACGATAGTCATTTCACGCATTCCAAACGTCTTTGAAAAGGCGAACCATATTTTCACCTAAAATCTTCCCGGCTTCTGATTCGGTGTAACCCCTGGCCAACAGCGCATCGGTTAGGTTGGGAAAGTCGGCTGAATTCTGAATGCCCTGCGGGTTTTGGATGGGAAAGTCCAACGCCATAAATACACGATCCCATTCGATGATATTGGCAATGGTCTGGCGGAAGTTTTCTAAAACCGACACCGTACAGTTAACCGCGGTCAACCCGCCACGACGCATGTTTCGAAAGACAGCTTCGCCCCAGTTGCTGATTTGCAACGCATCGATAATAATTGCCGCATCATGGACCGCTCGACTCCTGCCATGCATAGCGATTATTTCCTTTCCCTTGACAGATACTCAACTAATATTTTTTAAGATATGATCAACCGATATGCAACGCTTTTTAATAGATGGAAATGATTTGCACATCTTTATTTTTTAGATTATTTAATATTTACAAAGCCCGGCATGCTGGATGATGATCAAGATTTATCAGTAGGCCATTGGATACAGGCGTCAAAAGGCGTCTGTTTGGAGACAAAAATGGCATGAAATTCAGAAAGGAGTCGTATTATGACAAGAAAATTTAAGGCAGGCATTCATAATATATCAGGTTTTGGGTTAAAGTCGCTTTCTGACAGCGAATTGGAGTTCATTCACCAAGCGACGCTGCAGTTATTTCAAAATACCGGTCTCAAGGTTTATAGCGAGGAGGCCATGGAGATTTTTCATGGTTCCGGCGCTTTGGTGGAGCGTTTTAAAGACCACGGCATCGTTAAAATTCCGCCGTATACTGTCGAAGACTGTATCCGGCTGGCGCCCAGTACGTTCGGGTGCTACGGAAGAGATCGCGAAGACGACTTTATCCTCGAACCGTCACTGGTCAGTTTAAGTTGCGCGGGGGGGTGTGTAAAGGTTATCGATCCCTATACCCGGGAACACCGGCCGGCCATGAAAAAGGACTGTGGCGACATTGCTCGGATTTGTGATTCTCTAGATGAAATCGGTGTTTTACTAAGGCCGTGTATTCCCTGTGATGTGCCCGCTGAAATATATCCGGTCCATGCCCTGGAAGCGATCCTGAATAACACCTCGAAACACACCTTGATTGGGGCGGATAATGTTAACAATCTGCACAAAATGATTCAACTCGGAGCGGCGTGTGTCGGCGGCCTGGACGAATTTAAAAAGCGACCGATTTTTAGTGCCACCGTCTGTCCCAGCAGTCCACTGACCATGACTCAACATTTTTGTGAAGTTATTATGGAGGCCGCCCGACAGGGGGTTGGGCTCCTGGTCATTCCGATGGCCCTGGCCGGTGCGATATCACCGGCGACCATTGCGGGGACACTCGTAACAACGAACGCGGAGATATTGGGCAGTATTATTCTGGCCCAGTTGACTGCCAAGGGAACACCGTGCATCTACGCGAATCTTAGCACGATTATGGATATGAAAACCGGGGTTGCCGCAGTGGGTGCGCCTGAAGTAGCGCGAGTGGCAGCCGGGACGACAAGATTGGCCAAATATTATCGACTGCCCTGCCTGGCCGGCGCAGCCATGTCCGATAGCAAGATCCCGGATGCCCAGGCAGGATACGAATCTGCCTTTAGCATAATGTCAACCGCATTGGCCGGCGCAAACATCGTCTTCGGTATGGGAGGGCTTGACCATTTATTAACGTTTGACTACGCAAAACTCATCATGGATGCCGAAGTGGAAAGAATGGTGATGAACGTGATTGGCGGTATTGAAGTTTCAGATGATTCCGTGGCGCTGGATGTCATTCACCAGGTCGGGCCGGCTGGAGAATACCTGACCCAACAGCATACCTATGATCACATGCGAGAATTCTCTCAAAATAAATTATATGACCGGCGTACGCGTGATGTTTGGTTTGAGCAGGGCGCAGAAAACCTGACTGAACGCGCATATGAAAAGGCCCGCTATATAATTGAAAACCATAAACCCAAACCGCTGCCGGAAGCGGCCGCCGCGACCATGCGAACGATTACAGCGGAATACGAGGCCGAGCTGGGTGTCAGCCAATCCTAGCGTTCGGTCACATCACGTCAGCGAAATGCTTCTTTACGACGGCGGTGTAAACAAAATCGATCATCGTTAAAAAATCGTAAACCGGCAGACCTGTCTCCTGTTGAACGGCCTCGCTGTATGGTGGCATCATACTGCATTCCAGCAGAAGAGATCTGATTTCCGGATGATCGGAAGTCATTTCCTTTGCTGCCTGTACGACTTCCGCTCTGATACCGTCACTGTCTAAAGTTCCGATCTCATCAACGACCGCATCCTTGAAATGCTTTTCATGCTGCAATCCGCGAATCACGAGCCCGGCGACATCATTCAAACCGATCTTATTGAAAACTTCCGGAGTCAAAGAATCTGAATTTGCCGTTAACACGCCGATCTCGGCGCCGGCCGGCAGGGTCGATTGTATAAACGGAATCTGCAGCAGGCTGGATAGAAAGACCGGGATGCTCACGGCTTCCTTAACCTCCTGGTTAAAAATCGCCATAAAGCCGCAGTCGCCCGTTATGGCCTTTACACCCTCGCGTTCCAGCTCCTGCGCGCCGGCGATCATGCCTTCTATGAAGCTGTAATCATGTGCAAAAATGCGCTCGGTTAAAAGTCCCTCCACAGTTTTGAACCGTACGGGATAATCGTAGCTTGTGGCATTACCGACATCGCCCAGGATAAACGGGGTTTCCGTGTCAAGCAAAAGGATGCCGATCGCCTCGCCGTAACTCGTTTGGCCCTCGTTTGCCGTAAAAATCATTTCACTACCCCTTTCTAATTGTAAAGGATTCTCATCTATTTTCATGCAAAATATGGGCTGCCATCAAATCACAACAAGTTCAGTTGTCGCTGTCGATAACACCTCGGGGCCATCTTCGGTCACCAGAACATTTGATTCGATGTTAAAATGCCCGTATTTCGTGACCACAGTAGGCTCGATCGTCACCACCATACCGGTCTTCAGCTCGGTATCATCGAAAAGCGCAATGTGGGGCGGCTCCGTCGTGGCCATCCCGATTCCATGGCCAACTCGCTGGGCCCGGTTCGATTGAGCCGAAGAGCAGTCGCCGTCACCCCAAATTTCCTTCAATCCGGCCTTCTCAAATTCGCGGTTGCATAATCGCGAGAGGTCTGAAGCCTTTATGCCGGGTCGGATGGCTTCCACAGCGGTATCGCTGATTCCATTTACGATTTCATACATCTTCTTTTGATCGGATGAAGGTTCACCGATTGCGGCGATCCTCGAAAAATCGGATGAATATCCATTGACCTTGCAACCGGTGTCCAGCCAAAGCAGATTGCCCTTTTCCAGGACATGTTCGCTGGGGTTCGGTAAAAATCCACTTTCATAATTATACGGCCCGGAATTGCTTAGCGTCCAGACGGCTGTCCCGCCCGCCTCGACGGCGGTGTCATATATAATCTTGGCTGCATCTTTTTCCGTCATTCCCGGCCTGATGCTTTTAAAACACGTATTGAAGGCCTGGCTGCTGATCGAACAGGCTTTGCGCATGTATTCCACTTCCGCCTTTGATTTTACCATTCGCAGTCCCCAAAAAAGATCGGATGCATCGCTGAAATCGGCCCCGGGGAGCTCCTGTGTAATTCTGACAAAATCATTGTACGGCAACCCCAGGCGTTGTTCGGTCCCCAGCTCAGCGCCGATCCGCCCGGTATTCAAGCCCAGTTCCCCCCATGTCGCCTTTAACATATCAAACGGTAACTCCGCAAAGGATCCATAAGTCCGAATATCATCCACCCAGGACTCGCGCTGTTGGGAATGTTCGAAGAAATCGTGAACAATCAACAGCGGGTTTCCCTTTTGCGGCAGCACCATAATCGTTGGTCTGGAAAATGAGAAGTCCCCATGGCCGCCACTGAAATAGGTAAAATTGCCGGCTTCAGTGATGAACAAGGCATCCAACCCTGCAGCTCGCATTCTCTCCCGGGCTCTTTCCCACCGGCTTTCATACTCTGGCTTGGGAAAACGCTTGTATTCTGAACTCATTGGCAAAGCCTCCTTTGATTGACAGACTCGTAAAAAGTAAGAAAAGCAGCCTTTTTACGAGTGTGTTTTGTATTTGGTGTTTAGTGTTTAGTATTCTAACATACCGATATAGCATCATATATTTCATACCAAATACCAAACACTTGATGAATTCGATTTTTTACGAATTCATCAACATGACACACGTAACAGCTTACAAAGCATTGAAAAAAGAATTTGTAAATAAAAAAATTGAAAAACGCGCGAAAGTCAATTAGGATAAAAAGTTTATAAGGAGAAACCGTTTGAGAAACAAAAACCCATACGTGATCGCCTGTGCTGTGCTGGCGCTCGATATCAAATACGCTGCCGAGGAGTTGGGAACGGACGTCGGCACCAAATTCCTGGAAGGCGGCCTTCACGACCGCCCCGACCTGCTTCACGAAAAACTACAGGCCGCTATCGACGAAATTTCGGCCTCTGACCGCTGTGACCGCATCATCATCGGATACGGCGTGTGCGGCCGCGGAACCGTTGGAATTCAAAGCCGAGATATTCCCGTTGGCGGTTCCGAAGGTCCATGACTGCATCGCTCTTTTTCTGGGAGGCGATGCGGCTTATCGGCGTGAATTCAAAAAATATCCGGGCACGTATTACATATCGGGGGGCTGGTACGAGGAAAAGACCGAACCGCTTTCCCAGCAAAAACAGACGGCTTATTATGGAAGCGAAAAGCTGAATTATAAGGAGCTGGCCGAAAAATATGGTGAGCGCGAGGCCCAAGAGACCATCCAATTTCTGAGCACCTGGAAAAAAAATTATCAGAGAGCCGCCTTCATCGAAACCGGGGCAAAGCTTTCACCCAAGTATGAAAAGTACGCCCGGGAAATGGCAAAAGAATACGGCTGGAAATACGAAAAACTGGTTGGTGACCAGTCGCTGATTAAAGCGCTTCTGACCGCCCGCAAGACCACCGACGAAATCCTGGTGGTTCCACCGAAGCACGTGATCGAGTTCGACGCCCTGCAATCGAGCCTTGCGGCCAATCCGATTTGGGCCCCGGAGTCAGGCCGGCCGACGGAATCCGAAGTTACCGTAATGGAAAAAGGACAGCGCTGGGTGCACCAGAGACCGCCTATCTGAAAATCGGGTTGGGAATCGACGCCGGCGGTACTTACACCGACACGGTGATCTATGACTTTGAGCAGGATCGGACCATTAGCAAGAGCAAGGCCCTGACCACGAAATGGGATTTCACTGTGGGCATTAACAACTCCCTGGCGAAGCTGGATCAGGAAAAACTGCGGGAGGTGGAGATGGTGTCCCTGTCCACCACCCTGGCAACCAACGCCATTGTTGAGGGCGAGGGCCAGAAAGTTGGCATGATTATCATGCCGGCCTATGGCCGTTTCGAACCGGAAGATATTTCATACGAGCCGAAGGCCATCATTTCGGGACAGCTGGAAATCACGGGAAAGGAAATCCTTCCGGTGGATGAAAAGGAGGTGAAACGACTTTGTACGGCGGATGGTTGCAAAGGACAAGGTCAAAGCCTTTGCAGTCTCCGGCTACGCGGGCGTGATTAACCCTGCCCATGAACTGAAGGTCAAACAGATCATCCGGCAAGAGACCGGGCTGTTCGTCACCTGCGGCCACGAGCTGTCGGAAATTCTGAACTTCAAAACGCGGGCGCACACGGCTATGTTGAATGCCCGCATCATCCCGAAACTGACCAAATTGCTGCTGGATTTGGAGAAGGTGCTCGAACAGCGAAACATCTTGGCTCCCATCGTGGTCGTGAAAGGTGATGGAACGCTGATGAGTGCCGCAATGGCCAAAGAGCGACCGGTAGAGACGATTTTGTCGGGACCGGCGGCAAGTGTGGCCGGCGCACGTCATCTGACGGGATTGAAAGACGCATTGGTCGTGGATATGGGCGGCACCACAACGGATACAGCGGCATTGGTTGACGGCGCGGTGAGTGTCTGCGAGACCGGATCCAACATCGGCGGACATAAGACCCACGTAAAAGCGCTGGAAATCCGTACGGTGGGTCTGGGCGGTGACAGCCTGATTCAATACGAAAGGGGGCAGTTTTGCCTCGGGCCCCGTCGGGTGGCGCCCATCGCCTGGTTGGGCGCAAAGTACACCGGAACGGACAAGGCCCTGGATTTTCTCAAGATACACTTGGACCGCTATGCCATGTCCACCCAGGATATGCAAATTCTGGCTCTGACCGGCTCTCCAGATAACCTGGACTTAACACCTCTAGAGGAAAAAATTGTCACGCTTTTGAAATCAAGACCGTATTCTATTGACGAGCTTCTCAAAAAAACCGCCTCCCTCTTAGAAATGAGCTTGAATCTCGAACGCCTGGAAAAGAGTTTCATCATTCAGCGCTGCGGCCTGACGCTCACCGATCTTCTGCACGTGACGAACCGCTTTGAACGCTGGGACAAGGACGCGGCCGAACGCTTCTGTCAGATGTTCTCGCGCCTGACAAAAATGGACATCCCGCGAATGGCAGAACACCTCCTGAACATGGGCGGCACTCGTTTGACGCTGGAGCTGTTGAAGCGGCAACTGGATGACGAGGTCGATCCTGATGCCTTGCACACCTGCCCCGTATGCAAGACCCTGGTTAAAAATTTGCTCTCGAGCGAAAACGATCAGTATACCGTCCGAATTGATCTGAAGCGACCGGTGGTCGGCATTGGCGCCCCGATCCACTTTTTCCTACCGCGTGCCGCCAAAGCCCTGGGCACCGAAGGGGTGTTGCCTGAAAATGCGGATGTCGCCAACGCCATCGGCGCGATCACCAGCAATGTGGTGGTCAAGCGCCAGCTGCGCATCATTCCGGATGAGGAAGGCGGATTCCTGATCGAGGGATTGGCCGGCGTGAGGCACTTTAAAAAATTCGACGATGCCGATGCCTTTGCGCGGGATGAATTGGTGCAGCGGGTGAGAGATTTGGCCCGAGCCGCCGGTACCAGCGCACGGGCGATAAAACTAAAGATCGAAGACAAGCTCCCCAAAACCGCGGACGGCAAGCAGATCTTCCTGGGCCGAACCATTCACGCGCATCTGACCGGCCGCCCGGATATTGTCGTGCAGCAAAATCTACACCGCAAAACGGCAACTGCAAACTAGAAGTGGTTTCAAAACCCCATCTAAGGCCCAATGGCTGCGTTGCAGGCCTCCAATAAATGCTCACATACCCATGTATGCTGCGCTTTCTCGATCGGCCTGCGCCTTGCCCTTGAACCTGATCTGAGGCTTTGAAACCACTTCTAATGACTTTCTTTTGTAAATTTGCCGGTTAACAAGATGATGCCTGCCATGACGAATCCGGCGCCGATCAATTGTATAAATGCAAGTCGTTCACCCAGCAATATGCCTGCTAAAATGATCGTTAAAATCGGCTCGGCGTTCATCAGCATTGTGGTTTTGACCGGCCCGATGGTCTCAATACCGATAAGAAATGTTACGTAAGCAACGGTTAGCGCTAAGCTTGAAACACTCAGCTTGAACCAGCCGGCCAGGGCAATGTGCTCTGCCGGACCACCGCTGAATAACATGAAGACCACATATAGCACTGTGGCTGCGGTCAGACAGTGAAAGTTGACCGTCTGAGTATCAGCGGTGCGTATGGTCAGGCTGCTGATGGTAACAAAGGAGGCCGCACCCAGCGCTGCCAAAAAGGCAAATGCGATTCCATACCAGTTAAAACCCGCGACAGACTGAATTCCCAGCGCCAACGCAAGTCCAATAAAGGCAATCGTAATCGCCATCAAACGAATGGGGGTGATCGGTTCATTTTCTGTAAATCGGGCGATGATCGCAACCAGAAATGGATGGGTGTAAAAGATTAGCACGGCCACACTAACCGGGATATACTGGGTGGCGCTCAGATATCCAACCCCCATCATAAAAACCGAAATTCCGAGGACAAGGCCCGCAAAGCGTTCTCGTGGAGACAATTTCATTTGTTTGCCGCGGATCTTGAGAAAAAGAAACAGGAGCATGACCGTCACAGAATGGCGCACGGCGTTGATTGTCTGAATATCGATTCCATCCCGATAGGCCATATTGGCCATTAAAATACTCGTCGAAAATCCCAGCGCGGCCAGTAAAACCAGACCGAAACCGACCCACGTTGAGGTGCCGCTGGAAACCGCGTCAAATGGATTGGCTGGCAATTGTGGTTTCATAAAAGCCTATTTCCTGAATTTTGCCCCGCTTTGCGGGATGAAAATTAATGAGAAGTGGGGTAACCTAAACGATTTTTTCAGACATATCAAGAAGCCCGGCAAGAATTCAGCAATTCTCGGTGAGATACCATAGCGTTGAGATTGCTTCGCTTCGCTCGCAATGACCTGCGAATGATTCACACTGTCATTGCGAGGAGCGTGAGCGACGAAGCAATCTTTTGCTTAATTTCACCGAGAATTGGTGGCAAGAATCCATCGCTAAACATACAGATATTTTTAATCGAAAAGGAGCAATGACATGATCAAGGTTAACGCCTATTTTGACGGGAACGTCAAAAGCCTGGGATTTGAGCGCGAGAAGGTGGCATTTACGGCGGGTGTCGTTTTGCCGGGAGAGTATACCTTTGATACCCAAAGCGAAGAACACCTCACGATAACCGTGGGAGAAATTGAGGTCCAGCCTCCGGGATCCGGGTGGCGGACCGTGAAGGCTGGTGAAACGATCACCATTCCTGCAAAGACGAATTTTGATCTGAAAGTGAAAAAGCCCGCCTCGTATATCTGTATGTACACGTGAACACGTGATGCTGCCAGGCTTTTTTATGCCAACAACTCTTTGAGTCATCCCAAAATTTGATAGACTCGTAAAAAGTCTGCCAAGCTGTCATTGCGAGCGTAGCGAAGCAATCTCTATCAATCCAAGTCTCGGCAATCAAGGGATTGCTTCGTCACTTCGTTCCTCGCAATGACCGGCGATAGGACTTTTTGCGAAACCTTCAAATTTAAACTTGACAAAGAAAGATGTTTTATATATATGAAAACCATTTTCATATTATGAAAATGCGTACCTGAATTTTGCACGAGCCGAAGGCTTTCATATTCTCATTAATTTTCATGCAAAATGAAAATCAATTCCATTGAGCGCTGTCTGAAGGTCATTGAAACCTTAAGTGATCATCCCGGGGGTTTGAAGCTGACGGAAATCAGCCGTCTTCTCGACCTGCACCCGAGCTCGGTGCATCACATGGTTTCGACACTACTTCCCCATGATTACATCGCCCAGGATGCGGACACCAAAAAGTATTCGCTTGGATTTCGATTTCTGGAAATCAGCCGCAAAATTTTAGATAATCTGGACATCCGTAAAATTGCCCATCGCCATCTGGAAGTCTTACGCCGAGAGAGTCAGGAAGCCGTCCATCTGGCGATACTGCGTGGTGACAAGGTCGTTTACATCGACAAACTGGACACCCCGAGCGGCCTCTCGCTCGCCACGTATGTGGGATTTGCCACCGATCCGCATTCGGCCGCCGGCGGTAAGGTGTTGCTGGCCGGTTTAAAGGATGAGGCCGTCAAAGGAATTTACAAAAACAAGTCCTTGAAAGGTTACGGAAAAAATACAATTACGCGTCTATCGGATCTGATGGCAGAGCTGGCCAAGATTCGTAAACAGGGATATGCCGTCGATAACGAGGAATATTACGAAGGGGTTCGCTGTGTTGCCGCTCCGGTCCGCTTGGGCGGTCAGGTGGTTGCATCCATCAGCGTCACGGGTTCCATATTTACGATGACGCCGGGGCGCATTGAAAAGGAACTTGCTGCAACGGTCGTAAAGGCAGCGGATTCTGTTTCAGCCGAATTAAGGTGATAGATCGTGTCGTGTCCTACAAAAATGTTACAAAAGTCGTGTTTTGTAAATTACTTGTGGGACGCAACACGAATTGAAGGGTTAGGGAGAGGAACGCAATGAAAGAAATTCGAATACACGGAAGAGGCGGCCAGGGATCTCTCGTTCTGGCGCAGTTCATGGCCATTGCCGCCCTCGAGGACGGCAAATACGGCCAGGCATTTCCATTTTTAGGCGGGGGGGGGGAACGTCGCGGCAAGCCGATCGTTGCGTTTTGCAGGCTCAGTGACCGCCCTATCCGCACTCGCAGCCACGTTCATGCGCCCGATTATGTCATCGTGCAGGATGCCACCATTCTCTGTGAGGTCGATGTCGCGGAAGGTCTGAAGCAGACCGGATCGCTCTTAATCAATACGGATAAATCGGTGGCTGATTTAGGACTCGAAAATTCGAACGCCGTCACCATATCAGCAGATGAGATGGCCCGCAGGATTCTGGGCCGGCCCATCATCAACACCGCACTTCTGGGCACATTTGCCGGCTTCAGCCGGGAGCTGTCGCTGGAAGCCGCGCTGAACGCGGTGCGAAGCAAATTCCCTGGTGAACTCGGGGAAAAAAACGCGCAGATCGTTGCAGAAAGTTACCACGCATTTTTAAAGGAGACTTCATGAAACTGACAAAAGGTGCCGTTGTTGAGGGCGGAACCTCTTTGAACTACAAGACCGGCACCTGGCGAGACCAGCGCCCGGAAATCGATCAGGAATTGTGCAATCACTGCGGTATCTGCCGGGATGTTTGCCCGGATGACGCCGTCCACGTCAATGATGACCGCTATGAAATCGACTACGATTTTTGCAAGGGCTGTGGCATCTGCGCCTATGAATGCAAGGCCGATGCCATCCAAATATTACCGGAGGAGAAATAGACCATGGGCAACATCAGAGTGGTAGAGGGATCCGAAGCGGTCGCGCTGGCGGTGAAGGCCTGTCGACCCCATGTCATTTCGGCATACCCCATCAGCCCTCAGACGCATATTGTCGAGGGCCTGGCCAGAATGGTGGCCGATGGCGATATCAGTGCTGAGTACGTCAAAGTCGAATCCGAATTTTCAGCAGCCAGCGTACTCGCCGGTGCCGCGGCTGCGGGGAGCCGGAGTTATACGGCCTCATCCTCCCAGGGACTGTTACTGATGACCGAGGTCTTGTACGCCAGCGCGGGCATGCGGCTGCCGTTTGTGATTACCGCCGTGAACCGATCGATATCCGCGCCGATCAACATCCAGGTGGACCACCAGGACAGCATGTCTTTGCGGGATGCCGGACTGATACAGTTTTACGTGGAAAGTGTCCAGGAAGCCTATGACATGCATCTGGCGGCTTTCAAAATCGCAGAGGATCCCGACATCATGCTGCCGGTCATGGTATGCATGGATGGCTGGGTGTTGACCCATTCTTACGAGCGGGTGCAGTTCGTCGACCAGCAAGCAGTGGATGATTTTCTTCCGCCATTTGCTCCCGAGCATCATCTGGACCCGGCCACACCGAAAACCTGGGGTTCCTATGCGGAATCGGATGTCATGATGGAATTTAAATATGCGATTCACAAGGCCATGACCGAAGGAAAACCGCGAATCCAGGCAATCCTGCGTGACGTATCAGCGTTGACCGGCCGTGATAACAGCGGGCTGATCGAGGCCTACCGTATCGACGGTGCCGAAATTATATTAGTGGCCCTGGGGTCCGTCACCGGCACAGTTAAGGATGCCGTTGACGAGCTGCGGGATGCCGGTAAAAAAGTCGGTCTGCTCAAGATCAGATGCTACCGACCTTTCCCGCACGAGGAGATCTGGCAAGCCGTAAAGGACGCCAATGTTATCGCTGTGATGGATGCCAGCTTTTCCATGGGCAGCGAAGGCTCTATCGGCCTTGATCTGAAGGCCAAACTGTACGGCCGGCCGCAAGCGCCCATGGTGGTTGATTTTGTTGCCGGGCTCGGCGGACGGGAAATCAATGCCCGCACGATTCACCGACTGGTGGCGCGCGCCGAGGAGATTCACCGCTCGGGACTGGTATTGCCCGAATCGGAGTGGGTGGACCTCAACCCGACCATTGTATCTTAGTATCTTAGTTGTTATTTTTGTGCATTTTGTAGCAAAAAAATTGTATTGGAATATTTTCGCTGTCTTGTAAAGATTGAATATTGTCGATTGACGATTGAATATTTATGGAATTGCGTCTATTTTCTTTTCTTTGCATTCTGTATTTCTGCAGGAGGTAAGAATGCCGGTTTATTTTTGTCTTTACATTTTCACAAACCTAAGAATTGAAGGTTTAAATGAAAACTTGATAATAAAACGATAGAATACCTCCAATATTCAATACTTGTCCGCCTCTGGTGGAGTCAATCGACAATCGTCAATCCAAACGATATTCAATCTTCAATCCCCCGATAAACCGGGATTTCCGCTTCGCTCCAACCGGCTTGTCCGGGTTAGATTAAGGAGAAAAAAATGACTGTTAAAAAAGAAACCCCGGACGAATCTCTGTTTGTCTCCGGCCATCGGGCATGTCACGGCTGCGGCATGGCCCTGGGGGTTCGACATATTCTGGAGGCGACCGGAAACGATGTGATTGTGGTTTCACCCACCGGCTGTCTGGAAACCTTCACCTCACCCTATGGCCTCTCTCCCTGGCGGGTGCCCTGGATACACCATGTGTTTGAAAATGCCCCGGCGGTTGCCTCGGGTGTCGTCGCCGCCCTGCGGTTTCAGGGGCGAGACCACACACGCGTGGTCGCTATCGGAGGGGATGGCGCAACGTTCGATATCGGATTTGGAGCCCTTTCGGGAATGCTGGAACGTGGCGATGATGTCCTCTACATTTGTGTCGACAATGGGGCCTATATGAACACCGGCGGCCAGCGAAGCGCGGCGACTCCTGCCTGGGCGGCTACAACAACGGACCCGGCCGGCCGACAATCCATGGGCAAAGCCGAAATGAAAAAGAATCTTCCCGAGATCGTTGCGGCCCACGGTATTCCTTATGTGGCTACCGCATCGATCGCCTATTTGCGCGATCTAAAGAAAAAAATCAAAAAAGCAATGACCTATCACGGGCCGCGATATATCCAGATTGACACCCCCTGTCCGTCGGGGTGGAGCTTTCCGTCACATCTTACGCTTGAGATCGGTCGGCTGGGAGTCAACAGCGGACTGGTGCCGCTGTTTGAAAAGGAAAACGGGAAAATCACCGCTACCCGCAAAATTAAGCGTAAAATACCGGTAGCCGATTACCTGAAAAAACAAAAACGATATCGGCACTTGTTCGCTTCCGAGCGGGGACGGCTGGAGATCGAAAAAATACAGGCGCTGGCAGACGGTCACATTGAAAAATACGGACTGTTATCCGTTGCCGGCTGACGGGAGCAGGCAACTAAAAGCTATCTCAAAAATCATTGAGCAGGAGGCTCCACATGAAATTGCAAAACGGTGCTGAGTATATCGAAAGCTTGAGGGCGCTGAAGCCCGTCATTTATTACAAAGGCAAACGCATCCATGACGTCACGCGGCATCCGGCCACGGCGCCCCATGTGCGGGCGGCCGCCATGACTTATGCTCTGGCCGGTAAAGAAAAACACCGGGACCTGGCAACGGCCATATCGCACCTGACGGGACATACGATCAGTCGCTTTACCCATGTACATCAGAATGTGGAGGATTTGATCAAGAAGGTTAAACTGCTGCGTGTCCTGGGGCAGAAAACCGGAACATGTTTCCAGCGCTGTGTCGGTTTTGACGGCATCAACGCCGTTTATTCGGTGGTCTACGAAATTGATGCAAAACAGGGTACCGACTATCTGCAACGGTTTAACCGCTGGCTGGTCCGTATCCAGGACGAAAACCGAATGGTGGTCGGTGCCATGACCGACCCCAAGGGCGATCGCTCCAAAGGTCCCGCGGATCAGCCCGACCCGGATCAATATGTTCATGTGGTGGAACGCCGGGAAGACGGCATCGTGATTAGAGGCGCCAAGCTTCACATGACCGGCGCCGTCAACTCCCACGAAATCCTGGTGATGCCGACCACCGCC